>ENA-OFCD01000068-OFCD01000068.1-metagenomes-genome-assembly--contig:-NODE-68-length-65573-cov-16.017018_pt1 | contig 65573 bp, 64 predicted proteins | sample MGYA00153392_OFCD01 | MGnify analysis MGYA00153392 | reverse complement strand
CGCTGCCACCGGCGTCACGTCCGGCGCCATGCTGAAGGGCGTGCGCCGCTTCGGCACCGGCGCCTTCACGCATTCCATGGTGATGCGCAGCAAGTCCGGCACCGTCCGCTACATCGAGGCGAACCACAACTTCGCCACCAAGACCTGGCAGCCGGACTGATCCCTTGGCCGGGGCGGCGCTGGACATCCAGACCAGCCTGACCGGCCGCCGCTGGCTGTGGCGCCGGGGCGAGGACCGCGTGGGCCTGGGCATCGCCCAGCGCCTGGCCCTGCCAGAGTTGATTGGCCGGCTGCTGTCCGCCCGCGGCATCGGCATGGACGACGCCGCGCACTTCCTGGACCCGACCCTGCGCGCCTTGTTGCCAGACCCGTCGGTCCTGGCCGACATGGACGCCGCCGCGGCCCGGCTGGCGGCGGCGGTGCAGCGAAGCGAGACCGTCGCGGTGTTCGGCGACTACGACGTGGACGGCGCATGCAGCGCCGCCATCATCACGACGGTGTTGCGCACCCTGGGCTGCACCGTGATGACCCACGTGCCCGACCGCTTGCTGGAGGGATACGGCCCCAACGGCCCGGCGCTGCTGTCCCTGGCCGACCAGGGCGCCACCTTGGTGGTGTGCGTGGATTGCGGCACCGCGGCGCCCGTGGCGCTGGCGGCGGTGCAAGGCCGGGCGGACGTGGTGGTGCTGGACCATCACGTGCCGGAAGGGCCGCCGCCGCCGGTACTGGCGACGGTGAATCCGAACCGGGCCGATTGCTCTAGCGGGTTGGGCGGGGTGTGCGCGGCGGCGGTGGCGTTCCTGGCGGCGGTCGCGACGTTGCGGGTGCTACGCCGGGCCGGGTGGTTTGCGGGGCGGGCGGAGCCGGACCTGCTGGACCTGCTGGACCTGGTGGCGCTGGCGACCGTGTGCGACGTGATGCCGCTGACCGGGCTGAACCGTGCCTTGGTGGTGCAGGGCCTGCGCGTGATGGCCCGGCGGGCGCGGCCCGGCATCCGGGCGCTGCTGGACGCGGCGGCGGCGCGGGATGTGCCGACGGCGTTCACCTGCGGCTTCGCGCTGGGGCCGCGGATCAATGCGGCGGGGCGGATCAGCACGTCGGACCTGGGGCTGCGGCTGCTGCTGTGCGAGGACCCGGTGGAGGCCCGGGCGCTGGCGGAGACCTTGGACAGCACCAACCGCAGCCGCCAACAGGTCGAGGCGGCGATGCTGGATGCGGCGCTGGCGCAGGCGGCGGCACAGTCGGGCGCGGGCCATGCCACGCTGGTGGTGCACGGGGAGGGGTGGCATCCGGGCGTGGTCGGCATCGTCGCCTCGCGTTTGAAAGACCGCGTGCACCGCCCGACCTTCGTGTTCGCACGCGGTCAAGACGGGCTGCTCAAAGGCTCGGGCCGCTCGATCGCCGGCTTTCATTTGCGCGACGCGCTCGACCTGCTCAGCAAGCGCCACCCCGAGGTGCTGGTGCGCTTCGGCGGCCACGCGATGGCGGCGGGCTGCACGCTCGCCGAAGCGGATTTCGCGACCTTCGATGCCGCCTTCCAGCGCGTCGCGAGCGAATGGCTCGACGCGGCCACGCTCTCGCGCACTCTCCTCGCCGACGGCCCGCTCGGCATCGAGCACTTCAACGCGCCGACCGTGCGCGCGCTCGATGCGCAGGTGTGGGGCCAGGCCTTCGAGGCGCCGGTGTTCGTCGACGAGGTCGAGGTGGTGTCGCAGCGGCTGGTCGGCGAAAAGCATTTGAAGCTCGCGCTGCGCTTCGCAGGCGAGGCCCGTGGCAGCGCGCTGCGCGACGCGATCTGGTTCGGCCACAGCGAGCCGGTTGGCGCCAAGGTGCGGCTCGCGTACCGGCTGAGCGTCGACGAATACAACGGCCGCGAGCGCGTGCAGATGATCGTCGAGGCGGTCGGCTGAAAACCTTGCACCGCACACCAGACGACAACATGATTGCAGTGGAGTTCCCATGAAGCAGAACCTTCGATACGCAGTGATCGCCGTGCTCCTCGCCTTCACGGGTTCGGTCGCGAGCGCGCAAACCCTGCCCCTCAAACCGGTCACCGTCGCGAGCGGCCTGCGCAACCCGTGGGCGCTCGCCTTCTTGCCCGATGGCCGCATGCTCGTCACCGAGAAGGCCGGCCGCATGCGCATCGTCTCGGCCGACGGCCAACTCGGCGAGCCGCTGCAGAACTTGCCGAAGGTCGAGTCCGGCGGCCAAGGCGGGTTGCTCGATGTCGCGCTCGACCCGAAGTTCACTGAGAACGCGCTCGTCTACTGGAGCTTCAGCGAGGCCGACCCGGAAGGCAGCAGCGGCAACAGCACGGCCGTCGCGCGCGGCCGGCTCGATGGCAACAGCCTGCGCGATGTGCGTGTGATCTTCAGACAAGCGCCGAAGTTCGCGAGCAGCGCGCACTTCGGCTCGCGACTGGTGTTCGCGCGTGACGGGCGGCTGTTCGTCACGCTCGGGGACCGCTTCAGCCGGCGCGACGACGCACAGACGCTCGACAACGACCACGGCAAGATCGTGCGCATCGAATCCGATGGCCGCGTACCGACCGACAACCCGTTCGTCGGCCGTGAAGGCGCGCGACCCGAGATCTGGAGCTACGGCCACCGCAACGTGCAGGGCGCGGCCATCCATCCGGCCACCGGTGAGCTATGGGCCGACGAGCACGGCCCGCAGGGCGGCGACGAGCTCAACGTGGTCGAGCGTGGCAAGAACTACGGCTGGCCGGTGATCACGTACGGCGCCAACTACGGCACCGGCACGAAAATCGGCGAAGGCACGGCCAAGGCCGGCATGGAACAGCCGTTGACGTATTGGGTGCCTTCCATCGCGACCAGCGGCCTCGCGTTCCTCACCAGCGATCGCTACCCCGGGTGGAAAGACAGCGCCTTCATCGGCGCACTCAAAGGCCAGTTGCTGGTGCGGCTCGAACTCGACGGCCGCAAGGTCGTGCGCGAAGAACGTTTGCTGCAAGACCTCGGCGAACGCATCCGCGATGTGCGCCAAGGCCCCGACGGCTGGCTCTACGTGCTGACCGACAGCACCAACGGCCGAGTTATTCGGTTGGAACACTGAGGGCCGCGCGTTGAGGGGCGATGGCCGGCGCTGGCGACATGGGCAACCCGTCGTCCCTACAATTGCCACGTGGACACACCGACCTGCTGGATGAACGCCGACCTGCACTGCCATTCCGCCGTTTCCGACGGCACGCTCGAACCCGAAGCGCTGGCGGCGCGGGCCAAAGCCAACGGCGTCGAGCTGTGGGCGCTGACCGATCACGACGAAATCGGTGGCCAGCGGCGCGCGATGGCTGCGGCGTCCAGCCTCGGCCTGCCCTACCTCACCGGCACCGAGATCTCCGTGACCTTCGTTGACGTGACGGTGCACATCGTCGGGCTGGGTTTCGACGTCGACAACGCGGCACTCGATGCCGGCTTGCGCGCCACGCGCGGCGGGCGGCGCGAGCGCGCAAGGGAAATGGCGGCCGGCCTCGCGAAGGTCGGTATCAAGGGCGCGTATGAAGGCGCGCTGCAGTACGTCGGCAACCCCGAGCTGATTTCTCGCACGCACTTCGCGCGGTTCCTGGTCGAGAGCGGCGTTTGCAATGACACGCACGAGGTTTTTCGCAAGTACCTGGTCGAGAACAAACCAGGCTTCGTGCCGCACCGCTGGGCCACGCTGCGCAACGCCGTCAACTGGATCACCGACGCCGGTGGCATCGCCGTGATCGCGCACCCGGCGCGCTACAAGTTCACGGCGAACGAGGAGTACGCGCTGTTCAGCGAGTTCAAGGCGCACGGCGGGCGCGGGGTCGAAGTCATGACCGGCAGCCACAGCTCGGCCGATGCGATCCGCTACACCGAAACCGCGCTCGAATACGAGTTGCTCGCCTCGCGCGGCAGCGATTTCCACTGCCCCGAAGAAAGCCACATGGACCTCGGCGCTCTGCCCGCGCTGCCTGCCAAGTTGACGCCCGTGTGGACCGCGCTGGAGGGGCGCATTCACCAACCTGCGTAAGCGTTTGACGACCCGGCAGGCGGGGCAACAAAAACATGTCGCAGTATTTCGAGGTTCACCCCGACAACCCGCAACTCCGCTTGCTCAGGCAGGCCGCGCAGATCCTGCACGGTGGCGGCATCGCGGCGATTCCGACGGATTCGAGCTACGCGTTCGTCTGTCACCTCGACGACAAGGCCGCAGCCGAAAACCTGCGCCGCATTCGCGGTGTCGACGACAAGCACCACCTCACGCTGCTGTGCCGCGACCTCAGCGAGCTCGCGAGCTACGCGCGCGTCGACAACAAACAGTACCGGCTGCTCAAGCTCGGCACGCCCGGGCCGTTCACGTTCATCCTGGAGGCGACGAAGGAAGTGCCGCGGCGTCTTTCGCACCCGTCGCGCCGCACGATCGGGCTGCGCGTGCCCGCGCACGCAGTGACGCAATGCCTGCTAGAGATCCTCGGCCAACCACTGCTCGCGACCACGCTGATCGCGCCAGGCGAGACCGAGCCGATGAACGAGCCGCACGCGATCCGCGACCGGTTTCAGAAGCTGTTGCAGGCAGTCGTGGATGCCGGCGCCTGCCCGATGCAACCCAGCACCGTGGTCGACCTGACCGGCGACACCCCGGTGCTGATCCGCCAAGGCCGCGGCGATCCGGCACTGCTCGGGCTCAGCCTCGAAGCGAACGCGTGACCGCTTGACACCTAGGACGTTGTGGCCGCGAAGCATCGCGGTCGGCGCGCGGGTCGCCGTGTGGTGCCTCGCCGGTCTGTACATGCTGCAGCCGAACCAGGCGGCGCTGCTCACCTTGTTCGGCAGCTACCGCGACACTGACCGCAACGACGGGCTGCGGTGGGAGAATTCGTTCTACGTCAAGAAAAAAGTCCCGGTGCGTGCGCGCAACTTCAACAGCGAGAAGCTGAAGGTCAACGACATGCGCAGCAACCCGATCGAGAACGCCGCAGCGATCGTCTGGAAGATCGACGACACCGCACAGGCGACCTTCGACGTCGACAACTTCGAGGCCTACGCCGGTGGTCAACACCGGCACGCTGTACAACTGAGCGAGCGGCCACGCACCGAACAGACCGAGCCGATGGCCAGCCCCGACAAGAAGTCGTTCCTGCTACGCATCGACCCGCAGTTGTGGGCCGAGATCGAGCGGCTCGCCGAGGCCGAGTTGCGCAGTGCGAACTCGCAAGTCGAATACCTGCTGCGAGATGCGCTGCAAGCGCACTCGGGCAACAAAGGCAAGGCGGCGCCGTTGGTCGCAGAGCCCCGCAAACCGAATCGGTGACCGGCCCCGTGCGCGATGCGGCGTATGCTGCATTGCCCACAAAAAGCAGGAGACGCACCATGACCCTTTGCCCGATCGCGATCGTCGCCGGTTGCAGGAAATGCCCGGCGTTCTCGGTGTGCCCGCTCAAGACGGTGATCGGCGACATGCCGAAACCGGAGGCGCCTAAAACGCCCGAGAAAAAATAGCTACGTGCGCTCGATGCGCGCGAAAGCGTCGTGCGCGTGGATCGACTCGAAGTTCTGCACGTCGACGCTGTAGCGCCCGACGCGTGCATCGGCGTTGAGCCGCAGCGCCACGTCGCGCACCATGTCTTCGACGAACTTCGGGTTCTCGTAGGCGCGCTCGGTGACCCACTTCTCGTCGGCGCGCTTGAGCATCGGCCAGATCTCGCTCGACGCCGAATCCTCGGCGAAGCGCACCAATTCGGGCCATTCGATGTCGCCCAGCAACTCGACCCGGATCGTCACGTGCGAGCGCTGGTTGTGCGCGCCGTAGTCGGAGATTTCCTTCGAGCACGGGCACAGTGACTTGACCGGCACGACGACCTCGGCCCAAATAGTCACCGACGGCTTGCCTTCGGCTCGTGACCCTTCGCCGTTGACTGCCTCGGCCAGCCAGCGGCCCTGGTATTCGAGCAAGCTCTGCACACCGGTCACCGGCGCACGCTTGCGCAGGAAAAACGGAAACTGCGCGTCGATGCGGCCCTCGGTGGCGTGCAGCTTGTCGAGCATCACCGTGAGTTCGGCGCGCAGCGTGGGTGCGTCGAGCGGCGTGTCGAGCACATCGAGCCAGCCGATGAAGCGCGACATGTGCGTGCCCTTCTGCTCGGCCGGCAGCGCGACATCGAGGCTCCACAGCGCAACCGTCGGCGAGACCGCATTGCCGATGCGCAACTGCAGCGGGTAGCGCAGGTTTTTCACGCCGACACGCTGGATCGCCAAGTGCCGTTCGTCACGCTCGCTTTGCGTGTCGGGAATGTGGAGTGCGTCTTTCAGGTTGCTCATGGTTGTCATCTTGTCACCGGAATCCGAGCATGCCAGCAAACCGCGGGCCGCACGGTGGCGCGGATTTGAAGCGAGCGTTCGGCCCGCGTCAATGGACAGTGCGACGGCCGATCATTGGTTCGCGGCCGCCCGTACCAGCGCAGGCCGCGCGCCGAAACGCTTGACGATGCTTTGCTCGATGCCGGCCGCGTCGAGCCCGCATACCGCCATCAGCTTGACCGGGTCGCCGTGCTCGATGAACTCATCGGGGAACCCGAGCGCGAGCACCGGGATCAGGATGCCGGCCGCGGCCAGCGCCTCTTGCACCGCGCTGCCGGCGCCACCCATCACGCAGCCGTCTTCGATCGTCACGACCCCATCGTGCGTGAGGGCCAGCTCGGTGACGAGTTCGACATCGAGCGGCTTGACGAAACGCATGTTGGCCACCGTGGCATCGACCTTCTCGGCCGCCGCCAGCGCCGGGTAGAGCAAGGTGCCGAACGCGAGGATCGCGACGCGCGGGCCGCCCTGAGCCAGAGCACGCGAGATGCTGCGGCGAACTTCGCCTTTGCCGAACGGCAGCTCGGTCAACTCACTGCCTGCTGCCGCACCGGTGCCAGCGCCACGCGGATAGCGCACCGCGACCGGGTGGTCTTGCCGGAACGCGGTCGTCAGCGCGTCGCGACATTCCTTTTCGTCGGCCGGCGTCAACACGCTCATGTTCGGGATGCAGCGCAGGTAGGCGATGTCGTAGTTGCCGGCGTGCGTGGCACCGTCGGCACCGACGAGGCCGGCGCGGTCGAGCGCGAACACGACCGGCAGTTTCTGGATTGCCACGTCGTGAATCAGCTGGTCGTAGGCGCGCTGCAGGAAGGTCGAGTAGATCGCGACGACCGGCTTGAGCCCTTCGCACGCGAGCCCGGCCGCGAACGTGACGGCATGCTGCTCGGCGATGCCCACATCGTGATAGCGCTTAGGAAAACGCCGCTCGAACTCGACCATGCCCGAGCCTTCGCGCATCGCCGGCGTGATGCCGACCAGGCGCTCATCGGCCGCAGCCATGTCGCACAGCCAGTTGCCGAAAATCTGCGTGAAGGTCGGCTTGCCCGGCGTGGATGGCTTGACGATGCCGACCGCCGGATCGAACTTGCCCGGCCCGTGGTAGTTGACCGGATCGGCCTCGGCGAGCTTGTAGCCGTAGCCTTTTTTGGTGACGACGTGCAGGAACTGCGGGCCCTTGAGCTGGCGCAGGTTTTCTAGCGTCGGGATCAGCGAATCGAGGTCGTGGCCATCGATCGGGCCGACGTAGTTGAAGCCGAATTCCTCGAAGATCGTGCCGGGCACGACCATGCCTTTGGCGTGCTCCTCGAAGCGCTTGACCAACTCGAACAGCGGCGGCGCGTTCTTGAGCACCGACTTCGCGGTGTCGCGCGCGGTAGCGTAAAAACGCCCGCTCATCAGCCGCGCGAGGTGGCGGTTGAGCGCGCCCACCGGCGGCGAGATCGACATGTCGTTGTCGTTGAGCACGACCAGCATGTCGGCGTGCGAAACGCCACCGTTGTTGAGCGCCTCGAACGCCATGCCGGCGCTCATCGCGCCGTCGCCGATGATCGCGACCGCCTTGCGGTCTTCGCCTTTGAGCTTGGCAGCCACGGCCATGCCGAGTGCGGCCGAAATCGAGGTCGACGAATGCGCGGTGCCGAACGCGTCGTACTCGCTCTCGTCACGCCGCGGAAAGCCCGAGATGCCGCCGAGCTGCCGCAACGAGCCCATGCGCTCGCGCCGGCCGGTCAAGATTTTGTGCGGGTAGGTCTGGTGGCCCACGTCCCAGACCAGGCGGTCGTGCGGCGTGTTGAAGACGTGGTGCAGCGCAATCGTCAACTCGACGGTGCCGAGGTTCGACGACAAATGCCCGCCGGTTTGCGACACGCTTTGCACGACGAAATCGCGCAGCTCGGTCGCGAGCTGCTTGAGTTCGAGGCGAGAGAGCCTGCGCACGTCGGCCGGGCTGGCAATGGATTCGAGGATCGGGTGTTTCATCTGCAGCTTCAGCTTTCTCTTTCGACCACCTTGTCCGCGAGCAGGCTCAGCCAGGCCGCGTCGGGCAGACCGCTGCGGGCGAGTGCGGCTTGCGCCTTGTCGCGCAGATCGGTCGCGTGGCGGCGTGCGGCATCGAGGCCGAGCACGGTCACATAGGTCGGCTTGTTGTTGCCCTGGTCTTTGCCGGCGGTCTTGCCGAGCGTCGCCGAAGCCTGCGTCGCGTCGAGGATGTCGTCGACCACCTGGAACGCGAGGCCGAGGGCGTCGCCGTAATCGGCCAGCGCCGACCACTGCGCGTGCGTGACGTCACCGCAGGCCGCACCCATCAGCACGCTGGCCTGCAGCAGCGCGCCGGTCTTGCGGTGGTGCATGTCGCGCAGCGCGTGTTCGCCGAGCGGCTGGCCGATGCTGGCGAGATCGATCGCCTGCCCGCCGGCCATGCCCGCATGGCCGGCCGAGCGCGCGAGCAGCGAGCACAGGCGCGCTTGCAATGCGGCCGGCAGGGTCGTGCCTTCATCGGGGGTGAGCACCTCGAACGCCAGCGCCTGCATCGCGTCGCCGGCGAGCATCGCCTGGGCCTCGCCGAACTGCACGTGCACGGTCGGCTTGCCGCGGCGCAGCACGTCGTTGTCCATGCAGGGCATGTCGTCGTGGACGAGGGAGTACGCGTGGATCAGCTCGACCGCGCAGGCCGCGCGCATCGCGGCCTCGGGCAAGCCGTGCACCGCTTGCGCGGCGGCGAGCACGAGCAACGCCCGCACGCGCTTGCCACCGTCGAGCACGCCGTAGCGCATCGTGTGGCCCAGCCCCGCGGGCGCATCGGCGGGCACCCAACGTTGCAACGCGCCTTCGACCAACTCGGCCTCGGCGCGCATCCACGAGTCGAATTCGGCGAGCTTCATGCGGTGCCGAGGTCGAGTGGTTTCAACTGGCCGTCTTCGAGCACCTTGACCTGCTGCTCGACCGCCTCGAGCCGGGCGCGGCAGAAGGTCAGCAATTCGGCGCCGCGCTTGTAGCTTTCGAGCAGGCGATCGAGCGGCAGTTGGCCGGCTTCCATCGCAGTCACGAGGCGGTCAAGCTCGCCGAGCGCTTCTTCGTAGCTCGCGGGGGCGGCAACCGTTGCGGTCGAGGAACTTGTCTTTGCCATTTGCCTTAGCGCGAAAAGCCCTGATTGTAGTCAGGCCGATCGCGCCGCCACGCCTGTGGATCGACGATGCGGTGACGAGTGGTGACAACGGTGAAGATAGCCGGGCTCGACCCCCCGGATACAATCTGCGGCCTGCCAAGCCCGGCAGCTCCGCGTCAACCCGCACCGTGCGCCATCGGCCCGCTCTGGGCCCGCGTTAACGGTGGTTTTTGTGGAGATTCGCCGGGACCATGTCCGACCTGAGCGTCAACCTTTCAGCGCTCGAGCGCAGCTGCTCGCAACTTTCGGTCAGCCGTTATTTCGACGATGGCCTGTTCCGTCGCGAGCTGGCAACCCTGTTCGCGAACCGCCCGCGCTACCTTGGCCACGAGCTTGCCGTGCCTGAGATCGGCGATTTCTATGCGCTGCCGCAAGAGGGCGAAGGTCGCGCGCTGGTGCGCACGCCCGCGGGCGTCGAACTGATCTCGAACGTCTGCCGCCATCGCCAGGCGCTGATGCTCAAGGGCCGCGGCAACACCAAAAGCAACATCGTGTGCCCGCTGCACCGTTGGACGTACGACCTGCAGGGCCAGCTGACCGGCGCGCCGCATTTCGCCGACGACCCGTGCTTGAACCTCGCCAACTACCCGACCCAAACCTGGAACGGCATGGTGTTCGAGGGCACGGGCCGCAACGTGGCGGCCGACCTTGCCGGCCTCGGGCCGATCGCCGACCTGAACTTCGACGGTTACGTGCTCGACCACGTGCACCGGCACGAATGCGACTACAACTGGAAGACCTTCATCGAGGTCTACCTCGAGGACTACCACGTCGGCCCGTTCCACCCCGGCCTCGGCCAGTTCGTCACCTGCGACGAACTGCGTTGGGAGTTCGGCGACCACCATTCGGTGCAAACCGTCGGCACGAAGAACGAGCTCGCGCGCCCCGGCACGCCGGCCTACCGCAAATGGCACGACGCGGTGTTGAAGTACTGCAATGGCGAGCTCCCCAAACACGGCGCGATCTGGCTCACCTACTACCCGACCGTGATGGTCGAGTGGTACCCGCACGTGCTGGTGGTCTCGACGCTCTACCCGAAGGGCCCGCAGAAGACGCTCAACGTGGTCGAGTTCTACTACCCCGAAGAGATCCACGCGTTCGAGCGCGAGTTCATCGAAGCCGAGCAAGCCGCGTACTGGGAAACCTGCGCCGAAGACGACGAGATCGCACTCCGCATGGACGCCGGCCGCCGCGCGTTGATGGAGCGCGGCGATGACGAGGTCGGCCCGTACCAGAGCCCGATGGAAGACGGCATGCAGCAATTCCACGAGTGGTATCGCCGGGCCATGAAAGGGCAACTCTGACCAACAGACTCTCGCCAGCCTGGCTGATGGTGCTGGCGTCATTCTTGTTCGCGACGATGGGCGTGTGCGTGAAGCTCGCCTCGGCCGAATACGCGCCCGGCGAAATCATTTTCTACCGCGGCCTGATCGGCGCGGTACTGATCTTCATGCTGGCACGCTCGCGTCACGTGCCCCTGAAAACCAGCGTGCCTGCCTCGCATTTCTGGCGCAGCCTGACCGGCGTGATCGCGATGTTCCTGTGGTTCTACGCGTTGGGCAACTTGCCGCTCGCGACCGCGATGACGCTGAACTACATGTCTTCGGTCTGGATGGCGTTGTTCCTGCTCGGCGGCGCCGCGATGCTGGGTGCGGCGCGCGTCGATGGCCGGCTGATCGGCACGGTGCTGCTCGGGTTCGCAGGCGTTGCGTTGATCCTGCGGCCGACGATCGAGCAAGACCAGTTGTGGCACGGGCTGATGGGCCTGCTCTCGGGAATGATTTCAGCGACCGCTTACCTGCAGGTCACGGCGCTCGCGCGTGCTGGCGAACCCGAGATGCGGATCGTCTTTTATTTCTCGCTCGGCGGCGCGATCTTCGGGCTGCTCACGACCTTGTTCACCGGCATGCACGCGCACACGCCAAAAGGCGCGGCGCTGCTCGTTGCCGTCGGCCTGCTCGCGACTGTGGCCCAACTGCTGATGACACGCGCCTACAGCACCGGCCGCACGCTGGTGATCGCGAGCCTGCAGTACCTCGGCATCGCGTTCTCGTTCGGCTACGGCGTGTTGCTGTTCGCCGACCACGTGACCTGGATGGCGCTCGGCGGCATGATCCTGATCGTCGGCGCCGGCCTCGCGGCCACCTTGCTGCGTGCCCGCAGCAGCGCGCCCGAAACCGCCCACGCACCGCTGGAGCCTTGACGTCATGCCGCACACCACGCTGATTTCTGCCGATGGACTTCGTACCGCGCTGACGACAAGCGCCGACCTCGTGCTCGTCGACACCAGCTTCGACCTCGCGGATGTCGACGCGGGCGAAGCGAGCTGGCGCGCCGGCCACCTGCCGGGCGCGCACTACCTGCATCTGGAACGCGACCTGAGCGGCGCGAAAACCGGTGCGGGCGTCGGATTTCGTGGCCGCCATCCCCTCCCCTCACGCGCCGACTTCGCCGCCACGCTCGGCCGCATCGGCATCACGCCGTCGACGCATGTCGTCGCGCTCGATGGCCAAGGCGGCATGTACGCCGCGCGCCTGTGGTGGATGCTGCGCTGGATGGGCCACGCCGACGTGGCCGTGCTCGACGGCGGCATGGGCGCGTGGACTGCCAGCGGCGGCACGCTCACGATCGATGCGAACCCGCCGATCGCATCAGCGCCCTACCCCGATCGCACCGCGCTCGTCGGCACGCTCGACGCCACCGCACTCGCTGCCGAACTCGGCCGCGTGCGCCTGATCGATGCGCGTGCCGCCGAGCGCTTTCGTGGTGAGGTCGAGCCGCTCGACAAGGCGGCCGGTCACATCCCCGGCGCGACGAACCGCGTTTTCAAAGACAACCTCGGCGCCGACGGCCGCTTCAAATCCGCCATGCAACTGCGAGCCGAGTTCACTGCCTTGCTCGGCGCGCACACCGCCGCGAACACGGTGCACCAGTGCGGCTCGGGCGTCACCGCTTGCCACAACCTGCTCGCGATGGAACACGCCGGCCTCGCGGGTTCGAAGCTTTATCCGGGCTCCTGGAGCGAGTGGTCGGCCGACCCCGCACGGCCGGTCGCGCGAGGCGGCTGAAGGCTTGTTTTGCATCAAGCCGCGCGGTGAAAGCGCTCGCGCGGGAACGGTCGGCGGAGCATCATGTCTCACCACTTTCAACAGCGAAGGAGACGACCATGTTCAAGCGCATTCTCGTGCCGACCGACGGCTCCGACATCACCGGCAAAGCGATCGCCACCGCGATCGAACTGGCGAGGTCGATCGGCGCGGAGCTCTACACGATCAGCGTGAAAGAGCCGTTCCCGTACAGCGCGATCTCCGAAATGCAACCCACGCCGCCGCAGGAGTTCTTCGATGCGCAGGAGCGCATTGCCGCCAAGCGCGTGCTGGCCGTGGTCGAGCAGAGTCAGCAGGCGGGCGTGAGCTGCCAGTCGCAAACCGTCGAGGCGCTGCACCCTTGGGAGGCGATCATCGACCACGCCAAACGCATGCAGTGCGACCTGCTCGTGATGGCCTCGCACGGCCGGCGCGGCGTGTCGGCCCTGCTGCTCGGCAGCGAGACGCAGAAGGTGCTGACGCACTCGAAAGTGCCTGTGCTGATCGTCCGCTGATTCGCAGACGAAAATTCAGCGTCAGGCCACGCCGTTGGCCTCGAGCCAAGCCACGCACCGCTTCCACCCATCCTCGGCCGCGTCCTTTTTGTAGCTCGGCCGATAGTCCGCATGAAACGCGTGCGGCGCGCCGGGGTAGACGACGAACTGCGATGCCTTCGCGGCCGCATTGGCTTGCCCGGCTTTGGCAAGCGCCGCCTTCATTTGATCGACCGCCGCCACCGGGATGCCGGTGTCTTCGGCGCCATACAACCCCAGCACCGGCGCGTTCAGCTTGGCCACGAGGTCGATCGGATTCGTCGGCTTCAGCTCGCTCGGCGCGCCGAGCAACTGGCCGTACCACGCCACGCCGGCCTTCACCGAAGGGTTGTGCGCCGTGTAGAGCCAAGTGATGCGCCCGCCCCAGCAAAAGCCGGTGATGGCGAGCTTGGCCGCGTTGCCGCCGTTGGCCTTGGCCCACGCGACGGTCGCGTCGAGGTCGCCCATCACTTGGGCGTCGGGCACCTTCCCGACGACTTCGGCAATGAGTTTGCCGATCTCTCCATACGACTGCGCGTCGCCTTGGCGCACGAACAACTCGGGCGCGATCGCGAGGTAGCCGAGTTTGGCGAAGCGCCGCGCCACATCGGCGATGTGCTCATGCACGCCGAAGATTTCCGAGATCACGAGCACGACCGGCAGATCGGTCTTGCCGGCCGGCGCCGCACGGTACGCAGGCATCTTGAAATCGCCGACCATGATCGTGACCTCGCCGACCGTGAGGCCGGTGCTGTCGGTCTTGACCGTCTGTGCGCCGACCGGCATCACCGAGGCTGCGAAACCGGTGCCGACAGCGGTGCCGACAGCGGTGCGTACAAAGTCGCGGCGCGTCAGGTCGAGCGAGTTCGAGGGGCCATCGATTTCAAAGGTGGTCGGCATGCGCAGCTCCTTTTTTTTGGGGACGGTGGATTTTAGAAACAGGCCGTTGCGCAGCCCGTGTGTCGCGAAAAACCCCTCGCTTTGCACGGACAATGCGCCATGCAAATTTTGACTCCCCGCACCGCGCCCGCAGACCTTCCGCGCTGGCCCGGCCAGCTCGCCGCGATCGACATGGGCTCGAACAGCTTTCGCCTCGAGATCGGCCAGCTGATCGACGGCCGTTACCGCCGCATCGACTACCTCAAAGAAACCGTGCGCCTCGGCGCCGGCCTCGACACCAACGGCCTGCTGACCGATGAAGCCGGCGCACGCGGCCTCGCCTGCCTGGCACGGTTCGCGCAGCGGCTGCAAGGCTTCACGCCGGCGCAGGTGCGCGCAGTCGCAACGCAAACCTTGCGCGAGGCCCGCAACCGCGATGAATTTTTGACCCGTGCGCAAGCCGTCCTCGGCTTTCCAATCGAGGTGATCTCGGGCCGCGAAGAAGCGCGCCTGATCTACGCGGGCGTCGCGCGGCTGCAGCCTTCGATGCTGCCGCGCCTCGTGGTCGACATCGGCGGCCGCTCGACCGAGATGATCCTCGGCCACGGCCGCAAGCCGGTGCGCGCCGAATCGTTTCAGGTCGGCAGCGTAAGCCTGTCGTTGAAATATTTCGGCGAGGGCCGTTTCACCGAAAGCGCGTTCCGGCAGGCGCAGATCGCCGCCGGCGCCGAGCTCGAAGAAGGGCTGGAGCCATTCGCGGCCACGCACTGGCAAGAGGCGTTGGGCTCGTCCGGCACGGTCGGTGCGATGTCGCAATTGCTTGCCGCCAGCGGCATCACCGATGGCCGCATCACGCCCGACGGCCTGCGCTGGCTGATGGAGCAATGCCTGCGCGCTGGCAAGGTCGAAAAGCTCGCGTTGCCGGGGCTCAAAGAGGAGCGCCGCGCGGTCATCGCCGGCGGCTTGTCGATTCTCTACACGTTGGCCGCGAACTTCGGCATCGCCGAGTTGCTGCCGGCGCGCGGCGCGCTGCGCCAAGGCGTGCTCTTCGACCTCGACGAGCGCGTGCACGCCATCGGCCTGCAGCAAGACGGTCACGACATCCGCGATGCCTCGGTGCGCGAATTGCAGCGCCGCTTCATGGTCGACACGCAGCAGGCCGCGCGCGTGACAAGCGTCGCGCAGGCGCTGTACGCGGTCGCGCAACCGAAGGCCAGCGCCGAGACGCGCCGCGAGTTGCTCTGGGCCTGCGCGCTGCAAGAAATCGGCATGATGATTTCGCACCACGACCATCACCGCCATAGCGCCTACGTGCTCGCGCACGCCGATGCGGCCGGCTTTTCACAAAGCCAGCTGCGGCGCGTCGGCGAACTCGTGCTCGGACAGCGCGGCGGCCTCCGCAAGGTCGAGACCAGCCTGGTGCGCGAAGACTTCGCGTGGCAGGTTTTATGCCTGCGTCTGGCCACGATCAAATGCCACGCGCGCGGTGAGGTGAGCGCCACCGCGATGCGCCTCAAACGCGACGGCGCCAGCGCCGAGTTGCAATTCGAGTCGGGGTGGGCCGAGGCCAACCCACGCACCAAGCACCTGCTCGACGAAGAGGTCGCGATGTGGGCGCGCAGCGGGCCGCTCAAGCTGCTGTTGCAAGTGCAACGCTGACCGCGCAGCCGGGCCTTTCCGCGCGCCGCACCTTCTTTAGCGGGATGACGCCAGCGGTTTCGATGCGCGCTGGTGAAGGAGCTGGGTGATCAGTTCGGGCTCGAACTGGAGCAGCGCCGCGACAAGGCGATCTCGACCGGACTCGGTCGCGAGTTCGGCCAGTTCGATCGAGCCGAAGACAGGCTCGCCGGGTTTGGGTCGGACGAACACGCCGAAGTCGTGCACAAACTCGTCGCGCTTTCCCCTCGACTTGATTTCCTCGTCAAAGAGTGCTCGCGGGACATAAGTCAGGCTCCCGTTGATCGCCACCTTGAACGCCGTGTGCAGCACTTTCGGCGTCTGTTCATCGGCCTCGATGCTGCCGAAGGTTTCTTCGACGACAACGAAGACGACGTAATTGCGGTCTTGCGGCCGGTTGTCGATGACGACGCGCAGCTGCCCGTTGCGCCACACCGCCTGAACGCGCATTTCCACCGTCGCTTGCGCCATCTCGCGATGAAAGCCGTGCCAGGTCTGGCCGCCTTCTTCCCACCCCAGGCCGAGCATCACGAGCGGGCGGCTGCCCAGATCAGCATCGACGGAGTCACGCAGCACCGGCCGCAACAGCGTGGCCGGGAAGGTCGGCGATGGCTTCTGCAACGGCTCGCGGCCCAGCAACGCGCCATTGCCAGGATGGTCGAGCGTGGTGCTGACGAACGGGCTCGGGCGGGTCGGGATCCACCAGTCGAAGGTGCGCGCAGGAAGGCTCAGCACGCGGTCGAACTGGCGGTCGTTCATCTGGCTGGTGCCTTCAAAAAGCAGCTCCTCGTGCAGGACCGCAGCGAACGACGTCTGCAGGTGCAGCCGTTTGAAGCCGACGTGGAGCGGGTCGTCCACATACGTCGCGGCTTGCACTGCCGCGTAGTCGGGCTCGTGCCACACCTGCGGCGATACGGCCGAAGACAGCGTGCGCAGCAACACGCGGTAGCGGATCAGTGGCGACGGTCGCGGCAGCGACTGTGTGGAGACGGTGACGATGGCACGCACACGTTGCAGCTCGCGCCATGCCTGGGCCTCGATGTCGCCTGTCACCTTCGGGAACAAGGCCAGGCTCGGCGTGCTGTGAACCGTGACTGCGGCGCCTGGCTCCGGATGACGCTGCAGGAACACGCTGCCTCCCACGGTCTCGCTGCGAACCGGTTGCGTCGCCGCGTGGCGCAACTGAGCCGCCAGATGGACAAGCGTCATGTATCCACTCGACAGCAGCAGATCGGCGTAGCCCTGCGCGGCGCGATCGTTGGCGGCGGCGGCGCACTGCCCGGCATTGGTGATCCGGTATTGCAGAACCGCGGTTCCGTCTTCGTGCACGAGACCGGACGACAGCGGGCTGAGCTCCAGGTTCGCCGGCAGGCGCCAGCGCAGATCGAGGCTGCCGCGGCGGGTCGGCCCCGGCGATGCGACGGCGGCTCCCACGCCCACGTCGGCGAAGAACGAGTCGTCGTGATGGCACAAGTCGATCGCGCCGACGACCCACGTGAAGTCGGCCTTCAGTACGGGTCGGGTCACGCCCGGAAGGGGGTCGACGACATAGAAGTCGTCGATCAATGAGTAGAAGTCGCCCTCCACGTGCATCGTGCGCGCCAGCGTCGTGTTGCGGATCGACGCCGCCAGGTCCGAAAGCTTGTCGGCGACATTGCGCAGCTGCGGCCGCAAGTCGCCGGTCGTCCGAAACTCCGGGAACAGGCTTTGCATCAGCGCCAGGTAAGTCTGCGCCGCCTGAACGCCCAGCGGCAGCGCGAGGCGGCTGTCGAACACCGCCGAGTTGGCGGTCGGAAAGACCGCTCTCTGCGGGGCTGCGCCTTCGGGCAGCACGAACAGGTTGCTCGTGATCCACGGCCAGACCAAGGTATGTTTGCCAGCGTCGAACAGGGTCACGTAGGTGGTCGAGTCGAGCAGGCTCAAGACTTCGGCGGTCGAGATGATGGACAGCAGACCGGTCAGCTGCTGCAGCCGGGACTGGATCTCCGCCTCGCTCATCGTGCCGCTGTCGCGCTGTGAAACGAAGCTCTCAACGGCCGAGCGCGCCGAAACCAGCGCTTGCTTTTGCCGACTCAGCTGTTGTTGCGAGATGACCTGCGCCAACGCGTTGAACTGCCGCTCGAGCGCATCGAACCGCGCCTTGACCAGTTGCTCGAGCGGCGACGGGCCATCGCCGAACAAGCCCAGCATCTTCGCCAGCGCGACCGCGACACCGAGCGCGACGAAGGCGGTCCCGATGGCGCCGGCGATGTTGCCGACAACGCCCAGCAACTTCGCAAGTTCTGGCGGTAAACCCAGGTCGGTGACCTTCTTCTGGAACTCCAAAAATTCCTTCTTGTTCTTCTCCGACGGCAGCGCGTTCCCGATGTCGTTGAACGTCTTGGCGAGTTTGCTTACGTCTTGGGCGGATCGCAGCATACCGCCAGGTGGTGCGTAAGCCGGGACCTCGGGAAGGACGCCCCGATGCATCCGGCCTTCGCTGTCCAGGTAAAGGTTCGGGCCGAGTGGCGTGATGTAGACGGGGTCGCTCATGGTCGGCGCTCCTTGTGACACAGGCAAAACGTTTTTATCGTGCGCTCCGTGGCGGGAAAACGGCCGGCGCGTCCCGCAGGCGCTGAGCGTCAGAAAGCCGCGACCTAGGTTTGCGACGAGACGCGGTGGGGCCGCATCGTGCGGCGTCGAAGCGCGATGCCGGTCGCCATCAGGCCCACCAACATGAGGGCATAGGTTTCGGGCTCCGGCACCGGTGTCGTGACGACCAAAGCGGTCGGGTCGATCGTGTAGTCGTGCCCGCTCGCGCTCGTCAAGAACACGCCATCGGGCAGCTTGCCGAACCAGAGGGCGGCGGTGTTGGAACCGTCCACGAAGCCGCCGACGTTGATCTGCCGGTTCGGGTCTGTGATGTTGGCCAGCCCGGTAACACCGAAGGTCGCGCCGACCGCAAACACATCGCCGACATGGACGTTGACCAGATAGTCGACATCGCTGCGCACCCGATACAGGCTGGTGGTGTCGGAAGCACGCGTTACTGTCCAGGGAAAGTAGCCGCTCTCGGTCGAGAAAATCTGCGGCCCCAGCCCGGGCAGCAAGAAGCTCGCGTAGGCACTGAGCGCATGCTGTGAATACACCGGGTAGCCGAGCGAATAGTTCGACACCATCTCGGCCAAGAAATTGACTGGCAGTTGGACCAACGCACCCATCGCCATGCCGACGCCGCCGATCGTGACGGTGTCGGCGAACGAGGCGCCGACGTTGATGCTCGATGCCACGTTGTAGCCGCTCGGCGAGTAGTTGCCCGTCGTCTTGTTTTGAAAGTCCGTCGCGACCGACAGCACGCCGCCATAGACGCGCAGCAGGCCCGGCTCGGACGACGCATACCCTCGAGCGTAGCTGCTGGTGTAACCCGTGTCGTTCGGGCCGAAGCTCGAGTACGAAATCAGCTGCCCGCCCTCACCCGACGCCTCCGCGCGGTTGAAGTTGCTTTGCTGCGTCGTGTCGACCGCGACCCGATCGGTCGCCACGATCGGCCGGTTCTCGATCGCGGTGTAGCCGCTGACAGCTGCCGTGAAAACAGGCGAAGCGGCCAGCGCCGGGGTCGACGGCACTGCGCAAAGCAGCGCTGTCCACAGCACCAATCGGTTTCCAACGTGGTTCATGAGCAGTTCTCCAAGTTTTGTGAAAACACAGCTTCGGCGCCTCGGTGACTCAGCGCCGCGCGCGTCGCCTCATTGCGACGAATACGGCGGCCAATCCGATCGCCATCAACACGGACTCGCGTGGCTCCGGAATGGCCGCTACCTGCGTGAAGCGGATGTTGTCGACACCCACCCAGTCGGCGAACGACCCGGCAGCGACGACGACCCGCGTGATCGAGGGCGCGCTGTAGCTCAGCGTGTACTGCCCCGGATCCTTCGACCCGACCACCACGCCGAGCAAGCTGGCGCCGTTGAACACGTAGAGCGCTGTGTCGCCCGCAATCGAGACACCTGCAAAATCTGCGCTGAACGACGTGATCGCGGTCGTGAAGTTCGCGGCGAAGCTGGCGTCGCCGTCTTCGGCGAGCCAGCCCGAGAACGAGTGCAGGATGTTGCCGCTGACGAGCGCGGGGCCGCCGAGCGCGCCGACATCTGCGCCGGTCGAAGCGACGATGCCCATGTCGGTATTGGTGGCCCAGTCGGCGTCGGTCGAGTTGCCATTCGTACCGACGAACGCATTGGCCGAGAACACGACGCCGAGGGCAGCGTATTGCGTGCTCAGGATCGTGCCGGGGGCGAGGTCGTCGAACGTGATGTCGGTCGCACCGGCTGCCGTCGACAACAGCAACGAGGCGAGGCATGCGGCACTGAGGGTTTTGCGTGTCATGGTGACTCCTGAGGTGTTGCGTGGATCGCGTTCATGGGCGTGCCGCGGCCGGCACGGGCAGGTCTGTCGAGAAGCCCCACTGCTGCGCGATGAAGCCGTCGCGCGACCGCAGCACGTACCAGGTGCCGTCGCTCGGCCGGTAGACCGCGATGTCGGTCTTGCCGTCGCCGTCGTAGTCCGCCGGTACGGCGATGTCGGTCGAAAAGCCCCACTGCGTTGCTTTGAAGCCGTCACGCGACTGAAGCAGGTACCAGGTGCCGTTGCTCGGCCGGTAGATCGCGAAGTCGGTCTTGCCGTCGCCGTCGTAGTCGGCCGGCACCGGGATGTCTTTTCCGAAGCCCCACTGAACCGCTTTGAAGCCGTCACGCGATTGCAGGACGTACCACGTGCCGTTGCTCGGCCGGTAGATCGCGATGTCGGCCTTGCCGTCACCGTCGTAGTCGGCTTGCATCGGGACATCCGTTGAAGAGCCCCACTGCTCCGCCTTGAAGCCGTCGCGCGACTGCAGGAGGTACCAGGTGCCGTTGCTCGGCCGGTAGATCGCCACATCGGTCTTGCCGTCGCCGTCGTAGTCGGCGGGCACCGGGATGTCGTCGGCGAAGCCCCACTGAACTGCCTTGAAGCCGTCGCGGGACTGCAAGATGTACCAGGTGCCGCTGGAGGGCCGGTAGATCGCCACGTCGGTCTTGCCGTCGCCGTCGAAATCTCCCGAAACGATCTTGTCTTTGCCGAAGCCCCATTGCGTGCTGAAGAAACCGTCCTTCGACTCCAGCACGTACCAGGTGCCGGACGACGGCCGGTAGATGCCGAAGTCGGCCTTGCCGTCGCCGTCGAAGTCGAACGCCGTCGCACGCGACGCAGGTTTCTTGCCCTGGCTGACGACGAACTTCGTGCCACCGATCAGGATCGCGCCTTGCCGCGCGTCGCCGGGATTGGGCGCGACCTTGTACGTCACCGCGCCGCTGCCGACACCCGTCGCGCCCGCAGTGACTGTGATGAACGCATCGAGGCGGCGTGCGTCGTAAGGGCAGCCTGCGGTGACGGTCACGTGGACGATGAGGTTGTCGGCCCCTTCGGCGCCGACGCTGACGCTCGCCGGGTCGAGCGTGACCGCACACGCCATGGCGCCGAACCCCGCGCTGCCGCTCTTGGCGGGCTCGGCGGCGCCGGCACCGAATGAAAGTGCGAACGCAACCAGGGCCGCTGCCGCCAAGCGCGCCGAGACGCCGCCGGTCCCGAAGTTGATGACGTTTGTGCGCACCGGTCTTTCTCCCTTGATGAATGTCACGACGCCGGCAGACGCGCGACCGCCGCGCGCCCCAACACCGTCAACGCCTTCAGCGCCGCCGCGCGGTCACCGCGGGCGAGCGCGGCGCACTGAAGCAAGATCACTTGGGCACCACGTTGCGCGGTGAGCATCGCCATGTCGGCGATCACGCCGCGCGCCGCGTCCACAGGTTCGACCGCGGCGAGGGCAACTTCACCGATGCCGGGCACGGTCTCGTACCGCACCGAATTGCGCGCGAGCGGGTTGGTGTAGCCCAGGGCCATGCCGCGTATCTCGTTAGCCGCACCGTGCTTGCCGGGCAGCAGTTGCAACGCGAAGCTGCCGCCCTCCCACTCCCACACGCAGGCCCGGATGCCATATGCCTCGCGGCTGCTCTCGGGCTTGCCGAGCTGGGCCCCCGGCATAACGGCGGCCACTTCGGAGCGGGTCAGCAACTGACACGGGTCCGCACCCGCAGCGTCTTTGGCACCCGCGGGCACGACGACGACAAAAAGCGTGAGCATGGCGGCGAGCGCCGCGACCGACTTCGACAGGCAAGCGATTTTCATGGTGGGCTCCGTGGCACGTGAGACGGCTCGCACGCCGCTTCCACTGTGCTTAACGGGCCCATGCGGCCAAACCAGACATCGCGCGGCGCAGATGCCGGCGACAAGTTAGGGGGTGCGCTGCGCCGCCGCTTCGGCACGCGCGAGATCGGTGCGCGCATCGGCCTGGTCGGGCGAGACCGCCAACTGCTTTTCGGCGAACAGGCGCACCGCCTCGCGCAGTGGCTCGATCGCTTCGGCCGGGCGGTCCGCGGCGAGCAATGCACTGCCGAGTGCTGCAGCGGCGGTGGCACGCACGATCTTCGAGGGGTGTGCGTGCAGCCCGTTGACCGCCTCCTGCGCGCGTTCGATCGCCTCGGCATGCCGGCCCTGCAAACGGCGCAGCACGCTGACGCGGCCGGCATGCAGCGCGCGGTCGAGCAGGCCTTGCGCCTGCATTGCCGCACCGATGGCTTCTGCGCTGCGCTCGGCCTCGTCGAGACGGCCCAGGCGCGCCAGCAAAAGCGTGGCCGCGGAGCGCGATCGCAGCGCGTAAGGGTTGTCGGCGCCGGTGCTCTCGCACAGCAGCCGAACGCTGGTTTCGCAGTGCAACAAAGCTTCGCCGTCTCGGCGCGCGGCGGCGAGCGCTTTCGCGATGGCGGCGTGTGCGAGGCCACGGTTCGAACCGCCTTCACCGCCGAGCCGCTCGACGCAGGCCAGCTGCATCTCGAAGTCATCGACTGCGCCAGTCGCGTCACCGGTGTCGAGGCGGATGTGGCCGCGAAAGTTGACGATGTTGGCGATCTTCGGATACGCCGGGCCGAAGAAACCGGTCATGTCGGCCAGCGCGGAATCGAGTTCGGCGAGCGCCGCCGCGTCGTCGCCTTCTGTCGCCATGCCCATCGCCATCAGCGTGCGCACGATCAGCGTCGATTCGGTGATGCGATCGCCATACAGCGCCCTGGCGTGCGCGATCGAACGCCGCGCCGCGTCGGCCACACCCGGGCGCTGGGCCACGCTGAGCGCGCTGGCGAGCGAGGCCCACACGGTCACGGCATCGAGCGGCCGTGCGGCGGCGCCGGCTTCGGTCAGCACGGCCACGGCCTCCTGCACGCAAGCCAGACCGGCCTCGACCTCACCTTCTTTCATGCGCGCCTGGCCGAGCCAACGCAGGCCATCGAGCAGCGCGTGCGTGGCGTGTTGCCGCTTCGCTTCGTCGATCGCCGGCACGAGCAGCGCGATCGCTTCGCGCGTTTGGTCGAGCTCGACGAGCACGGCGCCGCGCACCACCATCGCTGCCACGGTGTGAGGGTGCGCCCGGCCGAGCGCGCGTTGGCCGAGCTCGACCGCCTTGCGCGTCACGTCGGCGGCGGCCGCGTGCTGGGCCAGCCCGAGCAGGCCGTCGCCGATCGATGTCATCAGCTCGACCGCGACCTCGGGGCGGCCGGCGAGTTCGGTCTCGATGCGTGCATGCGCGGCCATCAGCACGTCGGCGGCGGTGGTGGCCGCACCGGCGCCGGAATCGGTGTTGGCGCCCTGCAGGATCGACAGCGCGAAGTCCTTCACCTGCTCTGCGCGCGATGCTGCGTCGCGCGCCGCCTGCGCCTGCGAACGCGCCACGCGCATCTGCCACAACGCCACGGCCGCACCCGCGCCGATCGCCACCAGCACGGCCGCCTGCGCCGCTGCCCCGGCCGGCACCGCGACCACGATGGCCGCACCGACCGCCGTCTCCAGCTTGTGGCGCCGCACCCAGCGCTCGGCGTGGTACCACCAGCCGTCGGGCCGCGCCTTGACGGGCTCGCCGCGCAGGTGGCGCTCGAGGTCGTCGGCGAACGCGGCCATCGTCGCGTAGCGCTCGGCACTCGGCTTCGCGAGCGCGCGCGCGAGGATTGCGTCGAGGTCACCCGCGAGCTGGCGCGTGGCTGCAGGATCGCTCGCCGCCTCGCTCGCACGCGGCACCCGCACGCGCTCGATTTGTTTGGCGAGTGCGACAGCGCCGAGGTGCTTGTCGAGCCGGTACGGCCGCACGCCGGCGAGCAACTCGAACACGACGACGCCGAGCGAATAGATGTCGGACGCCGTACCGATCGCGTCACCGCGAATTTGCTCGGGCGAGGCGTAGTCGGGCGTCAGCGCGCGGCCGGCGTTTTTCGTGTCGTCGGGGCTGGCGTCGGGCGTGGCGATGCCGTCGATCGGCAGCGGATCGACGAGCTTGGCGATGCCGAAATCGAGCAGGTGCGCCTGGCCCGCCGCATCGACGAGGATGTTCGACGGCTTCAAATCGCGGTGCACCACGAGCTGCGCATGCGCATGGGCGACGGCGCGCGCCACCTGCACGGCGAGCTCGACGCGCGCGCGCGCCGTCAGCCCTTTCGCGGCAGCGTGCACGTCGATCGCCTCGCCTTCGACGTATTCGAGCGCGATGAACGGCCGGCCGTCGTCGGCGAGACCGGCGTCATATAGCCGCGCGATGTTCGGGTGCGTGAGCGAAGCCAGGATGTTGCGCTCGCGTGCCATGCGATCGGCCAGACTCGCCGCACCCCAGCTCGCGTGCGGCAGCTTCAGCGCGACCCGGCGGTCGAGCAGCCCGTCGGCCCGCTCGGCGAGCCACACGCTCGCCATGCCGCCCTGCCCGACCTCGCGCAGCAGCCGGTAGGCGCCGACCCGCGCGCCAGCCTCCAATGCCGCAAGCGACGCACGTGGCGCCGCGTCGAACAGCCCGAGAGCCGGCGGCGATCGCAGGAAGTCGTCGGTCGCGACCCGGGCATTCGCGCGCAGCAGGTGCGCGAGCAGAGGCGAGAGGTGCGCGTGCTCGGGCGCGAGTGCGGCGAGCCAGTGGGTGCGCGCGACGGGGTCGAGTTCGAGGGCGGTGTCGAGCAACGCGAAGATCGCGCGCCACTCGCCGGGGGAGGCGCGCGGTGCGGCGGTGGGCGCAACGAGCGGAAGCGCCGCGCCGGCCGCGTCAGCGGAGGCTGGCATGCAGGAAAAGCCGCGCTTTTTCCCAGTCGCGGGCAACGGTGCGCACGGTCACGCCGAGCACCTCGGCGATCTCGGATTCGGTCATGCCCGCGAAGTAGCGCATCTCGACGACCTGCACCAGCCGCGCATCGATCGCCGCGAGTTCTTCGAGCGACTCGTGCACGCGCATCACCTCGTCATCGCGCGGGTCGGCTGCGGCAACCGCGGTTTCTTCGATGAACTCGACATGCACCGCATCACCGCCGCGCCGCTCGCTTTGGCGCCGCCGCACGCCATCGACAACGACCGAGCGCATCACCTGTGCCGCATAGGCCATGAACTGGGCCCGGTCGCCGATCTTCAACGCGCCCGATTTCTCGAAGCGCAGGTAAGACTCGTGCACCAGCGAGGTCGTGTCGAGCAGCGTCATGTCGCCGCTGCGGCGCACGCGGGAATGGGCCAGGCGGCGCAGCTCGGGGTACAGCAACGCGTACAACTTCCCGAGCGCCTCGGGCTTGCCCTGACCGATGGCCGAGAGGAGAGAAGTGACCTGACCCATGACACCTGCGGAACTGCGAAAACCGACACGCCGAATGGTAGCGCACGGGTCTTTTTTACAGGTGCGCAAGGAATCGGTAAATCGCTTGCTGTTCGGCGTCGTCGAGCGCGAAGAAGCGGCGCCGCACGGTCTCGGCCTCGCCGCCGTGCGCGAGGATCGCTTCACGCAGCGAAGCGGCGCGGCCGTCGTGCAAAAAGCGCTCGCGCAGGCGCACCTCGATCAACGGCGTGGTGCGCCAGTCGGCGCCGTTCGCCTCGCCCTGCACGATCTTGTCGTCGAGCGCGGGGCCCATGTCGTGCAGCAGCAGGTCGGAGTACAGCAACACGTCGCCCGAACGGCTGCGCAACGACGGCACGTGGCACTTCGCACAGCCGACCGCGGTGAAGGCGCGGCCGTCGGCGGTGGCGAGGCTGGCGTTGATGCGGTTGTCACCGCGCGCACCTGAAGTCGCGATGACCGCTGGCGCTGCGATCGATGAAGAAGCGGCCACCAGCGCATACGCGATCGCCGTAGACACTCCCAACGCGGCCAACCCCGTGCCGATCAAGCGCCACACGCCGCCCGCCTCGCGCAGCCGCGCGACAGGCGTCGTCAGACCGAGCGCGATCATCACCATCAGGAACAGAAACTGATCGCCCTGCAGGATCAACTGGCGCACCTGCGGGTGCACGGCGATCGTCGAATTCAACAGCAGCACGGCGACGAATCCGACCACGAACCACGGCACCGGAATGCGCGCATCGCTCTTGCCGCCGAGCTCATCCCGCCCTGCCCGCGCGCGCATCGCCGCGATCACCACGAGCAGCGGGATCAGCATCACGACCTTGCTCAGCTTGACCAGCGTAGCGGCGTTCAGTGCGCCCTCGGAGACGGCATACGACGCGCCATACACCTGCGCCAGTTCGAAGATGCTCGCGCCCACCACGACACCGAAGGCGCGGTCGTCGAGCCCCGGCATCCAACCGGCCATGAACGCGACCGGGTAGAGCAGCAGTGCGACCGTGCCGGCGACGGTGATGACCGTGATCGCGAATCCCGCGTGCTGCTCGCGAGCGCGTGTCATGGACGCCACCGAAAGAATCGCCGCGGCTCCGCACACCGCGGCACCGACCGCGATCAGCAGCGCCAGGCTCGAATCGAGTTTGAACACGCGGATGGCGACCACGCGCACGACCACGAGCACGACCGCCAGCTCGATCGCCGCAATCGCGATCGGCAGTGCGCCGAGGTCGGCGAGCAGCGCGAGCGTGATGCGAAAGCCGAGCAGCATCACGCCCAGTCGCAGCAACTGGCGCTTCGTGAAATCGAGCCCGGGGCGCAGCGCGGGCGGGCATTCGAAGCAGCTGCCGAGCAGGAGGCCGAAGAGCATCGCCACCAGCACCGGGTTACGCGCGAGCGGATCGCCCAGGCCGCCGGCGATCCAGCCGGCGGCGAGCGCGAGGGCCGCGGCGACGGCGATGCCGGGCAGCCGGGCCTGCCATGCCGCGCGCTGTGCGGCGCATTGCGCACCGAGCCACACCGCGGGCGTGGCGATGGCGCCGCGCGCTGCTGCCAGCGTGGCTTTCATCGTCTACTTTCCAACGCCAGCGCAGGGCGCGTCAACGTGCGCAAGAAGGCGGAAACCGACGGCGCGGCCTCGGCGTTGCGCATGCCCATTTCGTTCGCGAAGGCTTCGGCCACCATCGCGTCGAGCGTTGCGACATCGGCCTTCCAGCCGTAGCGGCCGATGCGCGTTTGGCCGTCGGCCGACACCACGCGGTTCACGCGCCCTTTGATGCCGTCGCCCTTGGCGATGGCCTGGGCCGCGATGACTTCGTCGGGGATGTCGTCGATGCGACCGATGCCGAACAGCGGCAGCGGCATGCGCAGCGAGACCACGTTGGCACCGCGCGGCAGACCGGCCGTTGGTGCACCGGCCCGATCGTGTAGAAGCGGCGAAGAAGCCACCGAAAAGCGCGCCGCCGTCACGCTGGTGCGGCCCTCGATCGGCAGGATGCGCGAGGTGACCGGGTCCATGCGCGCCACGCGCCGCGCGAAGTGCTGCTCATACGCGCTGTTGCCGCCGGGGCCGGGGTGACACGCCATGCACGAGCTCGCGTTGAACAACGGGCCGAGGCCGGTGCGCGGTGTGAATTCGGTGGCGAACAGGGCCGCGCCCGCGGCGGCGTGGTTCTGCATGTCAGGTGGCATCGCGGGCAGCGCGAGCAAGGTCGGTGCACCTGGCGCAGCGAACGCGCCGCTGCCGTCGAAGGCGCTTACCTCGATCAGCAAGCTGTCGATGCCAGCGCCGCCACCCGCCGCACTTTGCGCCACCAGCCACAGCCGCTGCGCATCGGCCGAGACAGCGATCGCACGCAACCGGCCCGCGCCGATGCGGCCTTCACCGGGCAGCTCGATCTCTGCGCGTGCGAGCACCTTGCCGTCTTGGTCCATGCGCAGCAACGCGCCGTCGCCGCGGTTCACCACGTACAGATCGGAGCCGCCGGCCAGCGTCGTGTGGCTCGCGAAACGCGGGTTGGCGATCTCGGGCACCGCTGCCGCCAGATCGACCGGCCGATGCAGCCAGCTTGATTCGATGTGGCTCAGCCGCTGCAGCGTGAAGTGGCGCGTGTCGTCGCCGAGGTGTGCAAGCACGATGCGGTCGCGCTGTGCATCGGCCACGTACAGCACCCGCTTCGGGTTCCATTTGAATGCGATGCCGATGACGCCCGGGTCGTCTGCACCGACTGCGATCGTGCCGGGCGGCGCGAGCCCGTCGACGCCGTCCTGCACATGCGCCTGCACGATCGCGCCCTCGCCCGTCACCACCGCGAACACCGCGAACCCGCTGCCATCGGGCGAAGCGCCGAGCAGCGCGGTGCCGAACGCACCGCGACCGATCGCGCCCGGCGTGAGCTGCGCACTCGGCTGCCGGTTCCACAGTGTGGCGAACAAGCCGGTGCGCATCGCCTTCTGCACGCTCTCGCGCGGCGTCTCGGTGCCGACGAAGACGCCACCGGCTGCGTCGCTCGGCGCATTCGCGAGCGGCGCACCATCGGGGTCGACAACGCTCTCGCTGCCCGCGCCACGCATGCCGAACGGCGCGTTCGCGATCCACGGCCGGCCGAACGCGTTGTTGATCGACAGGTAGCGCGGCCCCGATGCCGCCGTGAAGGCCGCGGTGCGCGCGGTGCTGTTGTGCAGGCGGTTCAGGTACGGCGTCGATTGGGCGCTGAAGATCTGCAGCGCCGCGCCGGTGCCGGCACGCGGCCGCAGCGCCAGATCGGCGGGCACGGCCAGTGCACGGCCCGCGCTCGCCGCCTGCGGGTCGATCGACAGCACCGTGCCCGCAGCGTGCGCCGCGTCGGCCGGCGCTGCGCCGAAGTTGCTTTCGAGTGCAACGAGCACGCGCTGCGGATCGAGCACGTGGCCGGTCTGGGTCTGCATCAAAAATTCTGGGTTGGTCGTGAGCGGCCCGCCACTGTGAAAGCGCCCGACCTGCCGAACACCGTGCGCACCAGGCAAGCCGGTGGCGACGACGCGGGCGCGCAAGACCCAGGTCTTCACCTCGCTCGTCGCCGGCTCGATGTCGGCGTCGGCGCGGCCCACAGCGCCCGCACCGAGCCCGACCGCGAAGAGCGCAGCAAGAAAGCGCAACGACAACCCGCGAATGCTCATGACACCTCGTTCGGTAATACAGCCGGGCGGCTCAACCTGTAGAACGAGATGCCACCAAAAAACCGGACACGCGCACGACGCGTCGGTACGGGGATCAGCCGATCTTGACCCCGGTCTCCGCGCCGCAGGCCTGCTGCACGACCGTGTCGGCGGCGTCGAGCGCCAGGGTGGTGATCGTGCTGGTGAGCGTCTTGCCGTCGGCGCCGAGCGTGATCGTGCGGGTCAGGCGCTGCTGGCCGGCCGGCGTACCGTCGGCCGCGTAGCGCCAGAAGCGCAGGTCGACCGCGTACGCACCGGCGCCGCTGCGGCTCCAGTAGCCCATCGCCGGGCCCTTGATGGCCGAGGGCTGGTTGTTGTCGGCGCTGGCGGTGCCGCACTGGTTGAAGATCGTCAAGCCGCGAAAGCCGCCGAGCGCAGCGCCGCTTTCGCAGTTCTTCAACGTGACGCTCGACTGCCACAGCCCCTGGATCGGGTCCGGCGCGGCCGCGGCCTGCGCGTGCGCGTCGTCGCCGCCGCCTGCTCGTCGGCGCCACCGCCGGCACGCTGCTCGTCGCCGCCGCTGGCGCCGGCGCGGCGGCCTGGTGGTGACAGCGAGCCCCAAGCGCCGGCTCGAATGCGCCGACCACGCTGGCGATCCTGCCGTTCAACCCGATCGGCGCCAGCCCGCGCGACGAGATCCTCGAACTCGGCATGGCCGACAGCCTGATCGCGCGCTTGTCCAACCTGCCCGGCGTGGCAGTGCGCTCGGTCGGTTCGGTGCGGCGCTACGGCGGGCCCGAGCGAGACCCGATCGGCGCCGCGCGTGACCTGAACGTGGTCTGGATCATCGACGGCCGGTGCAGCGCTCGGGCAGCCAGGTGCGCGTGACCGCGCGCTTGCTCAACACCGCGAGCGGCGAGGCGGCCTGGAGCGGCAGTTTCGACGAGCGCTTCACCAACGTGTTCGACCTGCAGGACGCGATCTCGACCAAGGTGGCGCAGGTGCTCGCACCGCACCTCGAGCGGCGCGACCGCAAGCGCCTCGCCGGCATCAGCGGCACACGCAACCTCGACGCCTACCAGCTCTACTTCGCCGCACGCCACCAGGCACAAGGCATCCGCACCGCGGGGCTGCGCAAGCAGCCTCGATCTGTATCGACAGGCCCTCGCGCTCGACCCCGACTACGCGCTCGCCTACGTCGGCATCGCCGAGTCGAATCGCCGCATGATCTTCGGCGCCGACGGCGAGCCGATGCAGACATTCGCCGAGGCCAAGCGCCACGCGCAGCGCGCGGTCGAGATCGCACCCGACCTGGCCGAGGCGCACGCCAGCATCGGCTGGAACCGCTTCTGGCACGACTGGGACTGGCCCGGCGCCGAGGCTGCGTTCAAGCAGGCCACGTTGTTGAACCCGAGCGAGAGCAACGCCCATTTCGGCCACTCGCAGCTGCTCGAGACGCTCGGCCGCGACGCCGAGGCGATCGAGCAACTGCGCATCGCGCGCGAGTTCGATCCGCTTTCGATCATCCTGCTGACGCTCGAGAGCGGCCCGCTGTTCGCCGCCGGCAAGCGCGACGAGGCGCGCCAGCGCCTGCAGCGCGTGTTCGACATCGAGCCCGACTTCTGGGTCGGCCACATGGCGCAAGCCGGCATGCTGAGCGCCAAAGGCCACACCGCCGAAGCGATCGAGAGCCTGGTGCGCGCCGATCATTTCGCCGACGGCAGCTCGCAGGCCGCCGCTGCGCTCGGCAACCTGCTCGCCCGCTCCGGCGCCCGCGATCGCGATCGCGCGCTGCAGGTGCTGGCGCGGCTCGAAGCCGCCGCGCGGCAACGCTACGTGCCGCCGACCTCGGCCGGGCTCGTGAACGCCGGCCTCGGCGAGCGCTCCGCGACGACCGATGCGCTGGGGCGCGCCTGCGCCGCGCGCGACGTGCGCATGACGCTGGTCAGGGCCGACGGCCGCTGGAAGCTGGTCCGCGACGACCCGCGCTATGTCGCGCTGATGCAGCGGATGAAGCTCGGCTGACGCCGAACCCGTGCGTTTCTCACCTTTGCGAGCTGCACGTCGACCGACCCCCCGCAACACGGGATTACCGCTGGCGACTCGCAACGCCACCATGCTTTGGCAGTGTGGTGACGGCCTTTCGCAACCCAGGCAAACAAAAAGGAAATCTCAGTGCAATCCAAGAAGTCGTTCTGCATCTCTTCCATCGTGCCCGCTCTGGCACTGGTTTGCGGCACCGCTCAGGCGGACTCGTCGTACGGTGACCTCGCGAACCCCGGCGTCTACTTCGGCGCCGGCAACGTGAACGGCAACTTCACGATCGGTACCGACAACGGCATCGAACTCGGCCTGCGCGCCAAAAATCGCGCGACCGGCGCACTGCTCGACGGTTCGTCGGGCACCTACTTCGCCGATCCGGGCCACTACGCCGGCGGCGGCTCGAAGGCGCAGTGGAACTACGAGTTCTCGTTCAACCTGAGCGGCCTCAGCGACAACGAAGGGCTGAGCTTTCTGCTCGGCGTCGACCACGATCCTTCCGCCGGCACGGCCTACACCTGGGTCGACGCGCGAACCTACTTCGGTGACAACGCGACCAGTGGCAGCAGTTTCCAGAACTCGCAGAACGTCGGCTTCCGCAGCACCCCGGGCGGCGCATTCGACGTCGACCAGAACGGCCTGTACAGCTTTGTGCTGGAGGTGCGTGCCGCCAACGACAACCTGCTGGGCTCGACCTCGATGAACGTGCAGGTCGGTGCCGTTCCCGAGCCCGAAACCTATGCGCTGATGTTGGCGGGCCTCGGCGTGGTCGGCTTCGCGAGCCGCCGCCGCTTCAAGGCCTGAACACCGACCCAGCTCTACAAGCAGTCGGGCGACTGCACCGCCTGCAGGATCACCTGCTCGCGGTCTTCGCGGTTGCGGCCGCGAATCCACCAGACTGCGCCCTTCTTGATGGTCCAGTCTTGCGGTTGCTCCGAGAGCAGGTACGAGGCGACGAAGCCGAGCGTCGGCTGGTGGCCGATGACCATCACCGGCTCGCTCGCATCGGGCCAACGCGCGGCCTTCAGCAGCGCCTCGCCGTTGCCGTCGGGCGCCAGTTCGGTCAGTGTCTTGAACTTTTTGCCGAGCGCCTTCGCGGTCTGCTGGCAACGCATCGCCGGGCTGACGAGGATGCGGGTGGAATGCGCGAGCCGCTGGTTCAGCCAGTCGGCCATGCGCTGTGCCTGGCGCTCGCCTTTGGGCGTGAGCGCGCGCTCGAGGTCGTTCTCGACTTCGCGCATCTCGAAGGCTTCGGCGTGGCGCCAGAGGATCAGGTCCATCACGTGGCTCCAGTCGTGTATCTCTGAATCAAGGCCTGCTGTGCGCTCGGCCCGTCGGTGCCGATGCGCTCATAGCTGCCGTCGGCCTGCAACTGCCAAGCCTCTTTGTGATCGTGCAGATAGGGCACGAGGCACTCGTCGATCACGCGCTGGCGCATGGCCAGGTCACGCACCGGCCAGGCGATTTCAATACGGCCGAACATGTTGCGGCTCATCCAGTCGGCACTCGACAAAAACAGCGCCTGCTCGGCCGGCGCATCGCCCCAGCAAAAATACGAGATGCGCGAATGTTCGAGAAAGCGGCCGACCACCGAGCGCACGCGAATGCGGTCCGTCATACCGGGGATGCCCGGCGGCAGCATGCAGGCGCCACGCACGATCAGGTCGATGTCTGCGCCCTGCTGGCCGGCCGCGACGAGCGCGGAGATCAGCGGCACATCGGTCAGTGCATTGACCTTGACGACGATGCGCGCCCGCCTGCCAGCGCGCGCGGCAACCGCCACTTTCTCGATGTGCGTGAGCATCTGCTTGTGCAGCGTGAACGGGGCCTGCAACAGCGCGCGCAGCGGCTTGGTGCGGCCCAGGCTGGCGAGTTGCTGGAACACGGCGTCGGCATCGCTCGTCAGGTCGGGCTCGGCGGTGAAGTAGCCCACATCGGTGTAGACAAGTGCGGTTTTCGGGTTGTAGTTGCCGGTCGACAGGTGCGCGTAGCGGCGCAGCCGCCCGCGCTCGCGGCGCGTGATCAGCAGCAGCTTGGCGTGCGTCTTCAGGCCGACGATGCCGTAGACCACCTGCACGCCGACGGCCTCCAGCCGCTCGGCCCAGTTGATGTTGGCCTCTTCGTCGAAACGCGCTTTGAGCTCGACGACGACCATCACCTCCTTGCCGCGTCGCGCTGCTTCGATGAGCAAATCCATCAGCGGTGATTCGCTGCCGGTGCGGTAGATGGTTTGCTTGATCGCCAGCACATCGGGGTCGTAGACGGCCTCGCGCAAAAATTGCACCACCGGCGCGAACGACTCGAACGGCTGGTGCAACAGCACGTCGTCCTCGCGCAGCCGCTCGAACATCGATTCCTGGCGCGGCAATGCCGCCTGCGGCCACGCCGGCTCGAACGGTGCGAAGCGCAGCAACGGCCGCTCGCTGTCACGGGTCGGGTCGTCGACCTGGTCGATCAGCTGGTTCAGCCGCACCAGGTTCACCGGCCCGTTGACGCGGTACAGCGCCGCCAGCGGCAACGCGAACTGCTGAAGCAAAAATTCGTACAACTCCGGCGGGCAAGTGCTCACCACCTCGAGCCGCAGCGCCTGCCCGAAGTGGCGCGTGGTCAGCCCCGAGCGCAGCGCCTGGCGCAGGTTCTTCACATCGTCTTCGTCGACTTCGAGGTCGGAATCGCGGGTGACGCGAAACTGCGAAAACACCTCGACCTCGCGGCCGGTGAAAAGCTCGGGCAGGTGCGCGCGGATCACGCTCGTCAGCAACACGAACACTTGCCGACCGGGGCCCGCCAGTTTGTCGGGCAGGCGGATCACACGCGACAGCACGCGCGGAACCTTGACGATCGCGATCGTGTTCTCGCGGCCGAACGCATCTTTGCCGCCGAGCCGCACGATGAAGTTCAGCGACTTGTTCGCGACCTGCGGGAACGGGTGCGAGGGATCGAGCCCGACCGGCACCAGCAACGGCCGCACCTCGCGCTCGAAAAACCCCGCGACCCAACGGCGCTGCGCCGCGTCGCGCTGCTCGTGGTTCAGGATCACTACGCCTTGCCCGTGCAGCGCCGGCATCACCTCGTCGTTGAAGACGGCGTACTGGTCGTCGATCAGCGCATGCGCACCGGCCGCGACGGATTCGAGGTCACGGGTCGAAACACCTGAGCCGGCGCGGCGCGCGGCTTCCAAATAGTCGGCAAATCGCACCTCGAAAAACTCGTCCATGTTCGACGAGACGATGCACACATAGCGCAGCCTTTCGAGCAACGGCACATCGGCGCGTCTCGCCTGCGCAAGCACACGGCGGTTGAATTCGAGGATCGCACGTTCGCGGTTGAGCAGCGCAGGCATCTGAGGCGTGCCGGGAGCGCGGGGGTTGGTCATCGAACAGAGTTTATGAAGGTTTTGCGACAGGCCCGTGACAAGGTTTTTGCCATTGTCATCGCGCGAAATCGTGGTTCAGCCCGATCGCGTACGGGCGCGCTGCGCCAGCGCCGACGCTGGCCACGCTGATACCCAGCGTGACCCTATCGCTCAAGATGAAACGGGTGTCGAGCGGTGAGTTCCACTCGCCCGCGAACTTCACGCGTTCGGCGATCAGCGTGAGTTTCTCGTGCGTGGCCCACTCGACCGATGCACCGATGCGGCGCGTGCGCGCACCGGCGAAATTCAAGTCGGCACCGAGGTTGGCGTTGACGGCCAGCGTGTCGTTGAACGCTCAGGTGACCGGCACGTACAACGTGTGCGTCGGCCGGCTCGCGTCGCAAGCCCCACGCCACGGCTCAGGCCGCACCGAAGCACAGCGGGATGGCGAGCGGATCGGTGACGACCCATTTCAGCTGCGGCCCGAGGGCATCGACGCTACCGCTCGCGGTCGTCAGGCGGTCGTAGTTCAAAGCCAACTCGACCGGCCCGACACGGCAGCCGGGGCCGAAATAAAACGCCGTGGCCGAGGCCGACGGTGCGCGCGTCACCCACGTCTCGTACTGGCAATGGCCGGGCTCGAGGACGGCGGCATCGTCGACATCGAAGTGCCCGCCGGCCGCATGCGCAGCCGCGGCGAACACGAAGCCACCCGAGGCGATCAGCGAAAGGTGCGCACGTTGCTTCATGGGCGCCGATTGTCTTGCAGGCCCGCGAAGCGCTCGCGACCTGACCGCGACAAACAGGGTCACAGACTTGTCACACGCGTGTCGCAAACTGATGAATGCCGATGCCACCCTGCCAACCGTGACCCCACCCCGCTACGGCGCCGACGCGACCGGCTTCATCTGCGGCTACTTGCTGGAGAGCGGCCCTGACATCGGGCCCATCGGCCGCCCGATCGATTGCGACGAGGCTGCCCGCTGGCTCGCCGAGGCCGGCCATGCCGGTTTCGTGTGGCTGCACTTCAACCTCGCGCACACCGGCGCGCTGCCGTGGCTGCGACAGCATGCTGAGCTCTCCGACGCGTTCTTCGAGACCTTGTACGACGGCCTGCACTCGACCCGCATCGAGCGCAGCGAGGAGGCGTTGATCGCGGTCGTCAACGACCTGCTCGCGAACCGGCTCGACCACAAGCGCGCGCGGCTCGGCGCGCTGCGGCGCTTGCTGGTGCGGCTGCAGCGCCTGCTCGCGCCGGAACCGGCGGCGCTGTTTCGGCTGCTGCAACACCCGCCGGCGTGGTGGCCGAGCTCGATGTGCAGGAACTGCGGCAGGCGAGCGAGGAGTTTTCGGTCGTGCTGCGCGACATGAGCACCTTGCAGGAACGCATCAAGCTGCTGCAGGAAGCGATCGCCGCGCAAGTCGTCGAGGCCACCAACCGCAGCCTCTTCGTGCTGACGATCGTGACCGTGCTCGCGCTGCCGATCAACATCCTCGCCGGGCTGTTCGGCATAAACGTGGGCGGCGTGCCGCTGGCACAGCACGCGCATGGGTTCTGGATCGTCGTGGCGATCGTGCCGACCTTCACCGCCATCGCCGGCTGGGCCGTAGTCAGGCGCAGCGGCGATCGATGAGGCAGCGTCGATCAAGTTCGATTCAGCCGTGCGCTTCAGCTCGCACGTAATTTAACAACCGCCCCTTGTACGCCAGCCCACTGCCCGGCAACGCCCGAACCGCACGCTCGCTGCGCGCGAATCCGAGCGCCTGCATGCCGCGATTGAATGCCGCGCGGTTGCCGCGATCGGGGTCGACGATCACGACCTCGGCGCTCGGCTCGGCGTGCAGTGCGATGAAGGCGCAGAGCATCTCGGGTTGACCCCTGTCGTAGAGCACATCGCTGCCGACGATCAAGTCGAAGCGGCCGGGCAGCGGGTTCGGCGCAGACCAATCCCCATGCTCGTAGCGCATCGGCGCCATTGCATTCAAGCGCAGGTTTTCGAGCAGGAAGGTTTCGGTCAACGGATGGTGGTCGCTCGCGGTCACGTTGCCGCCGCGCCGGTGCACGACCATGCTCGCGAGCGCGAGCCCGCAGCCCACCTCGAGCACGCGGCGTGCATCGAGCGGCACCTGCTGCAAATGCGCGGCGAGCACCAACGCCGAGGGCCACACCATGCCGAACAGCGGCCAGCTCGCCGACGAGATGCCGAGCGCGCGCGCCACGCCGAGCGGGTCGTCGAACTGCTGGCGATCGAGCAGCGAACGGATCACCGTTTCGACGCCGCCGACCATCAGCGTTTCGATCTTGACCTGGTAGCCGGGCACGTGTTCGTTCTCGTCGGCCCGGCCGTGAACGGCGACCTGCTGCCCGACCCTGCGCGTGTCTGCCGCGTCGGTCATCGCGCTCGCCGCCGGTACCAATGCGTCAACTCGATGCTGCCGATGCACACCGCCAACCAGGCACTGCCCGAAGCGAAACCGGCGATCACGTCGCTCGCGAAATGCACGCGCAGGAACACCCGGCTCGCACCGATCGAGAACGCCAGCGCGACGGCGCAGAGCACCAGCGCGAGGTGCCAGCGCACCGGCACGAAGCGCATCGCCACGTACGCCAGCATGCCGTAGGCGACGACCGCACCCGAGCTGTGCCCGCTCGGAAAACTGAAGCCGTGCGCGAGCACGATGCCGTCGTCGTGCAGCGGCCGCACCCGTGCGAACACCTGCTTCAACGTGATGTTGAGCAGCGCGTTGCCCGCGACCGCAGCGACCCAGCCGATCGCGAGCCAGCGCCGACCGACGATTGCGAGCGCAGCCGCCACGGCGATGCACAGCACAGTCAACGTCTCGGTGTTGGCCAAGCGGGTCAGCCACGCGAAGGCTTGCAGCGCGGCTGGTGGCACGCTCGTGTGCAGCGCGTCGGCCAGGGCCTGATCGGCCGCGCCGAGCGCGGGGCCGGCCTCGAGCTTTTCGGCGATCTCGGCGAAGACCCAGGCACCGAGCACGATCGCGCCGAAGCCGAACGCGAGCCGCATTGCCAGCCGCAGCGGCGTCGGCGCGGCACCCGGCTCGCGCGGCAGCATCCAGCGCGCAAAGGCCCACCAACTGAGAAAGGCGATCCCCAACAACATCAACAGCAGCGCGAAGTACAGCGGCAATGCGTGCGCGCCGACGAACGGTGCGACGCGGTCGAGCCCGGCGATATCAGTGCGCATGTTCACACCGCATCGGCGCCAACCGCGTGGTCATCGCGAGCGTGAACGCGTCGCTGTCGGCGCTGCAGTCCCATTGCTCGACCAGCGCTGCGCGCACGTTCGAGGCGCCGCTCCAACGCAGCAGATTCACCGAGTTAGGCACGCCCGCGCGCACCCGGGACGACACGGCCGTTCCCGCCTGCACGACCCACAGCGGCCGCGCGAGGCCGCGTTGCTCGATCACGTACGGCAAGTGAATGTGGCCGCCCATCACGACATCGGCGCCGGCTTGCGCCCAACGCTGCAGCGCGTGCGCACGGCCGCGCAGCAGGTCGTGCGCGTCTTGCTCGCGTGCCACGGCGGCGGGCTGGTGAACGACCACGACGCGCAGTTGCGCCGCAGTGGCCTCGCCGAGCAAGGCAGCCACGCGCTCGACCTGCGCCGCGCTGACCTCGCCGTTCTTGTGCCGCCATGGCCGTGTCGTGTTGACACAAATCACGAGTAGCCCGGCGCTGGTGTGCACCGGCTCCAGCTCGGCGCCGAATGCGGCACGCTGGCGCGCATACGGCCGCAGCACACGCGCGGGCAGATCGAGCAACGGAACGTCGTGATTGCCGGGGATCGCGACGAACGGCGCGCCGAGCCGATCGGCAAAGGCACGTGCCGCAGCGAATTGATCGGCGCGCGCGCGCTGCGTGATGTCGCCGCTCAACACGACCAGATCGGGCCGTTCGCGCTGCGCGAGTGCCACCAGCGCCTCGACCACGCGCGGCCGCTCGGTTCCGAAATGCGGGTCGGAAATTTGCAGCAGCACGCTCATGGCGCGGGGCTTTGCGCGGTGTTTTGCGCGGCAGCCGTGTCGCCGGGCTTGAGCAGCCAGAGCGGTCGCGCCGCCACCTCGAATTGCAGCGGCGCGCGCATCCAGGTGACCTCGCCGTCGAACGCGACCTTGATGCGCCGGCCGGGGTCACCGCGCGACGGCGTGACCACCATGCGCTGGAAAGCGAAGCTCTCGACGTCGTCGGCGTCACCGAGCTTGCCAAACGCGCCGCGCAGCATCAGCCAGAGCATCGCAGGCGAGCCGATCGGCTTGAGCATCACCGCGGCGATGCTGCCCGCCTCGACGCAACCGACCTGCGCCAGCCCGACCTGTTCGAGCTGCAGCCGGTTGTTGCCGATGAACAGGGTCGGCGTCTTCACGTTGCGCACCGCACCGCCTTGCTCGATGCGCAAGCGCAACTGGCGATGCTCGCGCATGAGGGTCGCGAGGCCGGCGCCGGCCGCCACCCACCGGCTGCGGCCGAAGCGCGCCTTCCAGGCCTCGCGGTCTTGCAGCAATGCCGGGTACAGCCCGAGGCTCGCGTTCACCAAAAACACCGTGCCGTTCACGCTGCCGACCTGCACCGGCTGCGGCGTTCCGTCGAGCAGCGCCAAGACCGCGGCGCCGGGCTCGGCCGGCAGGCCGTGGGTGCGCGCGAAGTAGTTGAACGTGCCTTGCGGCACCACGCCCATCGGGCAGCCCTCGGCATGGGCCGCCTGCGCCACGGCGTTGATCGTGCCGTCGCCTCCCACCGCCACGACGCCGCTGCGCGCAGCCTTGGCCTTGGCGGCGGCCGCGCGCGCCGCGCCGGCCAGCCCCGCGGCCGGCGCGAACACGACTTCGCCACGGCGGCCGGCGGATTTCAACGCGGTCTCGATCGCGCTGCGTTTGGCCTCCGCGCCTTCGCTGCCGGACGCCGCGTTGACGATGAACACGAGACAGGCATCGGAATCGATCTCGGGGCCGTTCGACATGAGGTGAGGGGTGCTGTGATCGAGTGGACGACATGGAGTGTTTCATGCCCACAACGCAGGCCCGGTAGGAGAGCTTCGGGTGTTACCGTGGGGCTCCACCGGAGGGCGCCCTTGACAACTTCAACCTCGTCGACCCGCAACGAAGACCTGCGCAATGCCTTTCTTTTCACGGTCGACGCGCTCAAGCGACGACGCGCCGACCTCGTCAGCGAGCACATGATCACGGCGTACGTCGCGCTGTACTGGCTCGAATGGAACGGCGGTTCGCTGCAACTCACCGTGACCGGGCGGAACATGTGCGAACAAATTCGCGCCGGCAAAGCGGACCTGACCTGATTTGACCTGTGGGCTCCGTCGCTGCCGTGTTCAGTGCGCTTCGTCCCAGTTCTTGCCGACACCCACTTCCGCGAGCAGCGGCACCTTGAACTGAGCCACCGAGGCCATGATGCGTGGCACCTCGGCGCGCGCCCAGTCGAGCTCGGCGGCGGGCACATCGAACACCAGTTCGTCGTGCACCTGCATGATCATCTTGGTGGCGCGCTGTTCGCTGTCGAGCACGCCCTGGACCGCGATCATCGCGAGCTTGATCAAATCGGCGGCGGTGCCCTGCATCGGTGCGTTGATCGCCTGGCGCTCGGCGCCACTCTTGCGCGGGCCGTTGCCACCGTTGATCTCGGGCAGGTAGATGCGGCGGCCGAACAGCGTTTCGACGTAGCCCTTCGCACGCGCCGATTCCTTCGTTTGGTCCATGTAGCGGCGCACGCCCGCGAAGCGCTCGAAATAACGTTCGATGTAGAGGGCCGCCGCACCGCGCTCGATGCCCAAGCTCTGCGCCAGGCCGAACGCACCCATGCCGTAGATCAGGCCGAAGTTGATCGTCTTGGCGTAGCGGCGCTGCTCGTTGCTCACTTCGGCGAGCGCGGCGCCGAACACCTCACTGGCCGTCAACCGGTGCACGTCGACACCTTCCGCGAACGCCTTCAGCAAGCCCGGGTCGCTGCTCATGTGCGCCATGATGCGCAGCTCGATCTGCGAGTAGTCGGCACTCAAAATCGAATGTCCCGGCGGCGGAATGAACGCCTCGCGCACACGCCGGCCTTCGGGCGTGCGGATCGGGATGTTTTGCAGGTTCGGGTCGTTGCTCGAGAGCCGCCCCGTCACCGCCACCGCCTGCGCGTAGTTGGTGTGCACGCGGCCGGTTGCCGGGTTCACCATCAACGGCAGCTTGTCGGTGTAAGTGCCCTTGAGCTTGGCGAGGCTGCGATTTTCGAGCAGCTTGGCGGGCAACGGATAGTCGGCCGCGAGTTCGGTCAGCACTTCTTCGTCGGTGCTCGGGCTTCCGCTGGCGGTTTTTTTCTTGACCGGCAGGCCGAGCTTCTCGAACAATATCTCGCCGATCTGCTTCGGGCTGCCGAGGTTGAACGGTTGCCCGGCGAGCTCGTAGGCCTGCTGTTCGAGTGCCATCATCCGTTCAGCGAGCTGCTGGCTTTGCGCGGCGAGCTTGGCGCTGTCGATCAGCACGCCGGTGCGCTCGATGCGGCCGAGGATCGCGCTCGTCGGCATCTCGATGTCACGGTAGATGTGCAGCAGTCCGGCGTCGGCTTCGATCTGCGGCCAGAGCGTCTGGTGCACATGAAGCGTCATGTCGCTGTCTTCGCACGAATACTCGGCAGCGCGTTCGATGTCGACCTGGGCGAACGAGATCTGGTGCGCGCCCTTGCCGCACAGGTCTTCGTAGCTCAGCCCCTTGCGGCCGAGGTGGCGCTCGGCCAGGCTCGCGAGCCCGTGCGGCTTGTGCGCTTCGAGCACGTAGCTTTGCAGCATCGTGTCGTGTGCATAGCCCTGGATTGCGATGCCGGCGTTCGCGAGCACGTGGGTGTCGTACTTGATGTTTTGGCCGAGCTTGGGCTTGCTCGCGTTTTCTAACCACGGCTTCAACCGCGCGAGCACATCGTCGAACGGCAACTGATCGGGTGCACCGGCGTAGCTGTGGCGCAGCGGGATGTAGGCGGCCTCGCCCACGGTGGTCGCGAGCGAGATGCCGACGATCTGCGCGCGCATCGGGTCGAGCGAATCGGTCTCGGTGTCGATCGCGGTCAGCGGCGCGGCGTCGATCTTCGCAAGCCAAGCCGTGAGCTGCGCATCGGTCAGCACGGTCTCATAGTGCGTTTCGAACTCGGGAGCTTTCGGCGCGGCCGGCTCGGTCGACACGGGCATGCCCGCCGCGTTCTCGAGCTCGCGCTTGAACGACTTGAAATCGCAGCGCTCGTAGAACGCTATCAGCTTGGCGGAGTCGGTCGGCGCGAACGCGAGCGAGTCGAACGCCGGCCAGCCGGGCACGTGCGCGCTCAGGTCGCAATCGGTCGCTACCGTGACGAGCTTGCGGCCCTGCGGCAGCCAGTCGAGCGCGTTGCGCAGGTGCTCGCCGGCAGCACCTTTCATCGTCGGTGCGGCGGCGATCACGCCGTCGAGCGAGCCGTGTTCGGCGAGCCACTTCGCAGCGGTCTTCGGGCCGACTTTTTCGACGCCGGGGATGTTGTCGACCGTGTCCCCGACCAGCGTTAAATAATCGACGATGAGGTCCGGCGCGACGCCGAATTTCAGGGCCACGCCGGCCGGGTCGAGCCGCTCGTTGTTCATCGTGTTGACGAGCGTGACGTGCGCGTTGACGAGCTGCGCCAGGTCTTTGTCGCCGGTCGAGACGATCACGTCGAACCCGGCCGCCGCGGCCACCTTGCACAGCGTGCCGATCGTGTCGTCGGCTTCGATCCCGGGCACGGTGAGCACCGGCCAGCCGAGCAATTTCACCGCCGCGTGAATCGGCTCGATCTGCAGCGCCAGGTCGGGCGGCATCGCACTCCGGTTGGCCTTGTATTCGGCGTACCAGTCGTCGCGAAAGGTCTTGCCTTTCGCATCGAACACACAGGCGCCGAGCGCTGCCGGGTACTGCTCACGCAACAGCTTCAACATCGAGACGACGCCGCGCAGCGCGCCGGTCGGCACGCCGCCGGGGCCGCGCAGATCGGGCAGCGCGTGGTAGGCGCGATACAGGTAGCTGGAGCCATCCACCAGCAGCAGGGTCTTGTCACTCATGGCGGCATTGTGAAGCAGGGTGCAGGGCGGGATTGACCGGCCGCAACCTAGAATGCCGGCATGAATCCGAAACTCGCGCTGGTCCTGGTTTGTGTGTCGGTGCCCTGCTGGGCGCAGACAGCGCCAGCTGCGAAACCGCTGCTGCTGGTCGACGAGCGGGTCGAGCGCAACGAGCCCAACGTGAAGCACAGCTTGATCGAAGACGGCGGCTCGAAGATCGACGAATTGACCGTGCGCGGGCAGGTGCAGCACGTCGTCGTCACGCCCAAGGTCGGCGTGACCAAGCCCTACGAGATCATTCAAAACCGCAGCGGCCGCGAGGCGCTCGACGGCACCGGTGGCGCGAGCTCGGCGGTCGGCAAGCGCGTCTGGAACGTGCTCGCTTTTTAACTCGCGATGGCGGTCTACACCGAAGTCTCGTTCGACGAGGCCGCATCGCTCGTGTCGCGTCTCGGGCTGGGTGCGCTGACGGGTTTGGCGGGCATCCGCAGTGGCATCGAGAACACCAACTACTTCGCCGACACGGCCAATGGCCAGTACGTGCTGACGGTGTTCGAGCGCCTCAAGCACCGGGAGTTGCCGTTCTACCTGCACTTGATGAAGCACTTGGCCGAACGCGGCATTCCTGTGCCGCGGCCGAAGGCCGACGCCAGCGGTGCGATCCTGCACACACTGCAGGGCAAACCGGCTGCCGTGGTCGACCGCCTGCCCGGCGGTCACCACCTCGCACCCGACGCTGCCGATTGCGCGAGCCTGGGCACGATGCTCGCGCGCATGCACCTCGCGGGCGCCGACTTCACGATGCACCAGCCCAACCTTCGCGGGCTCGCCTGGTGGGCCGAGACCGTGCCGGTCGTCGTGCCGTTTCTGAACGACGGCCAACGCGCGCTGATCGAGTCCGAGCTCGCGTTTCAGCAGCAGCTCGGCGGCTCGGCCGCATACGCCGCGTTGCCCCGCGGGGCCATACATGCCGATCTGTTTCGCGACAACGCGATGTTCGTCACGTCGGCTGACGGCGATGTGCTCTGCGGCCTGTTCGACTTCTATTTCGCCGGTGTCGACACCTTCGGTTTCGACATCGCCGTGTGCCTGAACGACTGGTGCATCGACCTCGCCTCGGGCCGCCTCGATGAAGCCCGCGCCGCCGCCCTCGTCGGCGCTTACGTCGCGGTGCGCCCGCTAAGCGGCGGTGAGCGCCGGTTGATGCCGGCATTGATGCGCGCGGCCGCGCTGCGCTTTTGGCTCTCGCGGCTATGGGATGCGCACCTGCCGCGCGACGCGAGCTTGCTCACCGCCCACGACCCGACCCACTTCGAGCGCGTGCTGCGCGAGCGCATCGCCGCGCCGTGGCACCCGCCCGTTTCACTGCCCGAAACCGCATGAGACTGCAGACCGTTCCCGCCAGACATGGTGTGCTTTGGGTGCGCCGCGGCCTGCGCGCTTTCGCAACCCGGCCGATGGCCTTCGCATTGTTGTTCAGCAGCGTGATGTTCCTGGTGTTGCTCGTCAACTTCTTGCCGTTTCTGGCGTTCGCGATCGTGCCGGCAGTGCCGCTGTTGTCGCTCGGTTTCATGATCGCGACGAAACAGGTGCTCGAGGGCAAGTGGCCCACGCCGCGCGTGTTCATCGAACCACTGCAGATCGACCGCGCACGGCGCCTCGCCTACCTGAAGCTCGGGCTGATCTACATGGCCGCGACCTTCGCGATCACTGCGTTGGTGTCGCTCGTCGACAGTGGCGGCCCCGAGGTGTTGCTCGAATCGATGCCTGCTGCCGCGAGTGGGCCCGGTGCGGCCAGCGCCGCGAGTGGAGCCAACGCCAACCCCGAGGCCAACGCCGCGCTCGCCGCAGCGCCCGGCGCGCTCGTCGGCATGCTGCTTCGTTTCGCGCTGGCGGGCTTGCTGGCGATTCCGTTCTGGCATGCGCCGGCTTTGGTTCACTGGGGCGGCCAGGGCTGCGCGCAGGCGCTGTTCTCGAGCACGCTCGCGTGCTGGCGCAACCGCGGCGCTTTCGCGGTGTACTTTTTCTCGTGGTTCGCGATCGTGATGAGCGCGAGCCTGATCGGTAGCCTGCTGCTGATGCTGCTCGGCCAGCCGCAAATGATGATGGGCACGATCGTGCCGCTGGCGTTGATCGTCGGCACCATGTTCTATGCCTCGCTGTATTTCACGTTCGCCGATTGCTTCGTCTCGGACGACGGCGACGCACTGACTGCCGCGCCCGCCAACCATCCGACAACCGAGGAGCCTCTATGAAGATCGCCATGGTCACCGGCGCAGGCAGCGGCATCGGCCGCGCGACCGCGCTCGCTTTGCTCGCCGCCGGCTACGGGGTCGTGCTCGCCGGCCGACGCGCCGACGCGCTGAACGAAACGAAATCGCTCGCCGGAGCGCACGCGGCGCATGCGCTCGCGGTGCCGACCGACGCCACCGACCCGGCCGCGGTGATCGCCCTGTTCGACGCCACGCGCCACGCCTTCGGCCGGCTTGACGTGCTGTTCAACAACGCCGGCACCGGCGCGCCGGCGATACCGATGGACGAGCTCACGGTCGCGCAGTGGAAAGCCGTGGTCGACGTCAATTTGACCGCCGTGTTCCTGTGCACGCAGCAAGCCTTCAAGCTGATGAAGACGCAGAGCCCGCGTGGTGGCCGCATCATCAACAACGGCTCGATCTCGGCCTACGCGCCGCGCCCGTTCAGCGCGCCGTACACCGCCACCAAACACGCGATCACCGGCCTCACGAAAGCGACCTCGCTCGATGGCCGCGCGCACGACATCGCCTGCGGCCAGATCGATATCGGCAACGCCGCCAGCGAGATGACCGAGCGCATGACCACCGGCGTGCCGCAAGCCAACGGCACGTTGATGGTCGAGCCCCGGATGGACGTGAAACACGTGGCCGACGCGGTCGTGCACATGGCCGGCCTGCCACTTGAGGCCAACGTGCAGTTCATGACGGTGATGGCGACCAAGATGCCGTTCGTCGGGCGCGGCTAGGGCCGAACGCCAAAAAAAGGCCGCCAAGTTCTCGTTTGCGGCCAGTCCTCTCGGAGGAAATAAGCCCTCGCGAGGCTCCTTGTTTTGCGATTTTCTTCGGCAGGTAAGCGGCGCCGCCCGAGCGTGGCTCAATCCATGAAGTCGTCGTAGTTCTTTTGCGTGTAGCCGCCCAAAGCTTGCCAAGGCGGCGCGGCATTCGTCGATCGGCTCGACGACGCCGGCAGCAAACGCAAGCTCACGACGCGCCGAATGCTGCCGTCGTCTCGTTGCGACTCGACTTTCATCGCGAGCTGTTTCGCATCCGACCACAGCACCCTGTGCGACCAGCCGTCGCTGCGGTCGGCCAACCACCGGCCCTGCGGCGATGTACCCGATGTCGGCTTCATGCTGAGCGCAACCGATGGCGGCACGATGCTCGCAGCGCCGTCGAAGCGCCCGTCGAAGCCGACCGTGCCGAACTCGGCGCTCGGCACGCTGACGACCGTCTTGTGCTCGCGGTCGACGAAGCGCACCTCGACCTTTCCGTTCGGGCCCAGGCTCAGCCAGCGCGCCGAAGTGTCGGCGTTGAAGTGCTTGTGGCCCATGTGCTCGGCGACCGATTCGCGTTCGTGGTCGAGGTGGCTGGCAGGTGGCAGCAAGCGCTCTGTCCACACCTGACTGCCGCGCCGCACGAGGCGTTCCTGCCAGGTATCGACCCGGGTCACACCCGACGACATCACCTGCCGCGTTTCATAGCTGACGAGTGCATCGACGTCGACCGTCGGTGCCGTGACGCCGGAGGTGGCCGCAGCGGCCAGTGCAGCCGCCAGCGCCGAGGCTGCGGCGATCAGAAGCGAGGCGAGTTTGACCATGTCAGTACCCCGCCGCCGACCTGACCAGACCGAACACCTTGGTGTTGTCGATGGTTCCCTTGAATGTCTTCGACGCCACACCGGCGCCGGCGGCGAACAGCATCACGTCGCCGCCGCCGTGCGTTTCGGTGCCAGGCCCGCCGCGACGGGTGCCTACCTCCTGCAGGTAGTTTTTGCCGGCCATCACGGTCGGGTCGATATCGACGCGCACGTCCGGGCGATTCGAGCCGTTCCCGAACACGAGGGTCGAGTAGGTCACGCCGTTCGCGTCTTTGCTGGCCACGCCGGTCGCGTAGTTGATGGTCGGGCCGAGGATGTCGGTGCCGCGTTTGCCGTAACCGTTGAAGGCCATGCCGTGGTCGTGATCCGCGGTGACGACGATCAGCGTGTCGGTCAAATTCGGGTCGAAGGTCTTGACCTTGTCGATCACGGCCTGGATGGCGTCGTCGAACGCTTTGGTGTCGGCCAGCGCGCGGGCGGCATTGGTGCCATGCAGCGCGTGGTCGATCCGGCCGCCCTCGACCATCAGGAAGAAGCCGGTCGAGTTCTTCGACAGGATGTCGACCGCTTTCGTTGCCATCTGCGCCAGGCTCGGTTCTTTGACCGGATCCCGGTCGAGCTCATACGACATGTGGCCTTCGGCCGCCGCGAAGTCGTACAAGCCGATCAGCCGGGTGCCAGCCGCCACCGGTGCTGCGGTCAAGCCCGGCAGATCGGTGACAAAGGTGTAGCCCTTTGTCTGGAGCTCCGCCACCAGATCGCGGCCATCGGGCCGCCCGCGTGGTGCGGTCGTGGCGTTGTAGGGGCGCCAGTACTGGCTGATGCCGCCGAGCATCACGTTCACGCCGGTGCCGAGCGCCGCGTTGTAGCCAGCGCCGCCGATCACGGCCTGGCGCGCTATTTCGTACTCGGCGTTGCGGTGGCACACATGCGCGTAGGTCGCGGCAGGCGTGGCGTGGGTGAGGCGTGCGGTCGTGACCACACCGGTCGCCTTGCCCTTGGCGATCGCCAGTTCGAGCAACGTGGCCGAGGCGACGCCGTTGCCGGTCGCCGGGCAGTTGTTGACCGAATTCGGCACCCGCGTGATCGGGTCGGTGCCAGGTGCGACTGCAACCGTCGTGCCGTCCAGGCTGAGCGTTTCGTTGCGGGTCTTCACACCCGTCATGTAGGCCGCCATCGACGGCGCACTGTCGGTCGTCTGGCCGTCTTTCGAGAACGTTTTGACGCGTGCGGTGTACGGCAGCTTGTCCATCGCGAGCGCGCCGCTCTCGCCGAGGTACTTGATGCGCGTGGCGGTGGTCGTGACCGGGCCCATGCCGTCGCCGAGCAAAAAGATCACGTTCTTGGCTTCGCCGGCCGCGAGGGCCGAAGACGCCAGCGCCGAGAGGCCGAGCGAGAAAGCCGCCGCAGCAGCCAGTGCGTTGAAATTTTTCATGAGGTTGACTCCGGGAGCGTCGCAGTTCAAAGGCCGGCTGCGGTGCGGACGAGCTTGAACACGTCGGTGTTGTCGAGCATGCCGTGGAAGGTGTCAGCACCCAAACCCATCGCCGCGAGAAACACATCGGCACCGCCGTGGGTCTCGCCGCCGATGCCCATCTGGATGACCGCCTCTTGGTGGTAGTTTTTGTCGCCGACGACGGCATCCGTCAGCGCAGTCATCAAGCTGCGGCTGCCGGCGAGGCGGTTTTCCCCGGTGCCGAAAGCGAGTGTCGTGAACGGTTTGCCATCGGCGTCGAGGGCGGGCGTGGTCGGTGCCGCGTAGTCGCGCAACAAGCCGAGGATGCCGGGATTGGTCGCGGTAGTTTTGCCGGTAAGCGCGGCGTAGCCGTTCATGACCATCGTGTGATCGTGATCGGCCGTAACGACGATCAGCGTGTTCTTCATCTCCGGGTCGGTCAGCTTGACCTTTGCGGTTGCTGCCTTGATTGCGTCGTCGAATGCCTTGGCGTCGGCCAGCGCGCGCGCTGCGTTCGTGCCGTGCAGCGCATGATCGATGCGCCCACCTTCGACCATCAAAAAGTAACCCTTGTCGCGCTTGGCGAGGATGTCGATCGACTTGGTCGTCATCTCGGCCAAGCTCGGCTCCTTCGCCGGGTCGCGGTCGAGTTCGTACGACATGTGGCCTTCGGTTTTGGCGAAGTCGTACAGGCCGATAACCTTGGTGCCCGCGACGGTCGGTGCCGCGTTGAACGTGGTCAGGTCGCTGACGAAGGTGTAGCCCTTGGCTTGGAGTTCGGCGACGAGGTCACGTCCGTCGGGGCGGCCCGCGGGGTTCGTGGTCGCGTTGTACGGGCGCCAGTATTGGCTGATGCCGCCCATCAGCACGTCGACGCCCGTGCCGAGCGCGGCGTTGAATCCGTCACCGCCCGGCACGGCCTGGCGCGCGATCTCGTATTCGGTGTTGCGATGACAGACGTGCGCATAAGTCGCACCCGGCGTCGCGTGCGTCAGCCGAGCGGTCGAGACCACGCCGGTGGCGCGGCCCGCGGCAATCGCGAGTTCGAGCAGCGTGGTCGATGCGGCGCCGTTGCCGGTGGTCGGGCAGTTGTTGACCGCGTTGCTGACGCCGGTCGTCGCGTCTTTGCCCGGCGCCACGGCGAGCGTGTCGCCGTTCATGCCCAGCACTTCGTTGCGGGTCTTGACGCCGGTCATGTAGGCGGCCATCGAGGGCGCGCTGTCGGTCACCTGCGCGTCGAGCGAATAGGTCTTGACGAACGCAGTCTCGGGGAAGGTGTCCATCGTCAGCTCACCGTCTTCGCCGGCGGCGTAGATGCGCGCGGCGGTCATCGGCACGATGCCGTAGCCGTCGCCGAGGAAGAAGATGACGTTCTTCGGCGTCACCGCAGGCGCCGCAGGGGTGTCGTCATCCGACGAACCGCAGCCCGCGGCCAGCAACACGGCGGCCGCAGCGGCAGCCAGATTCTTCAAACGCATTGTTGTTCCTTCGTAAATGCAAGGAGGAGCTTAGAAGCGCATCGTGAATGCCGCGTGACACGGGCATGACGGTCGAGTGACAGCAACTCGTCGCGGCTGCCGGAGCGGGCGGTTAAAGTCCAGCTGGACCGGCGCGCGGTCGGCGCAGCGTCGAACCTTCACCCAATCGAGAGGCCCGCATGGCGCACATCCACTTCATCGGCGGCGAAAAAGGCGGGGTCGGTAAATCGCTGACAGCGCGCGTGTTGGCGCAGTACATGATCGACAAGAACATCCCGTTCCTCGGCTTCGACACCGATCGATCGCACGGCGCGCTGATGCGCTTTTATTCGGGCTACGCCTCGCCGGTGGTAATGGACCGCTACGAGGCGCTCGACGTGATCGTCGAGGCCGCCTCCGAGCAGCCGGAGCGCTGCATTTTGGTCGACCTGGCGGCGCAAACGCACGAGCCGCTGGTGAAGTGGATGGACGACGCTGGCGTGATCAACATGGCCGAAGAAATGGGCATGACGATCCACTACTGGCATGTGATGGATTCGGGCAAGGATTCGGTCGATCTGCTGACCAAACTGCTCGACCGTTTCGGCACCGGCCTGAAGTACGTGCTGGTGCGCAACCAAGTGCGCGGCAACGACTTCACGGTGCTCGAACAATCGGGTCAGCAACAGCGCGCGCTCGATCTCGGCGCCAAGATCGTCTCGATCAAGAAGCTGCACGAAGGCGTGATCCAGAAGATCGACGCCGGCAGCAGCAGCTTCTGGAAAGCCAAGAACCCACAAGAGCCGCACAGCGGCGGTCTCGGCCTGATGGACCGCCAGCGCGTGAAGATGTGGCTGCGCGACCTGTACCGTGAGATCGACGATGTCGGCATGTGATGGCCGCGTGATTTCATGACGGTGCTCGTGGCGCCGCGTCGGGTGTCGCAGTTTGGCGCTCGACTACGATCCGCGCTCTGTAAGCGCATGAAAGCGGAGGACGCATGAACACAGCCCCTGACAACAACCCGTTTGCCGCACCGACCGCGCATGTCGCCGACATCCCGCAGGCCGGTGCACAACCGCTCGGCGGCCGTGGCGCGCGACTCGGCTCGGTGATCATCGACGGCATCATCCAAGGCGCGGCCTACTACGCGATCGCCTTCACGATGTTCTCGGCGCTGTTGCCGAACAACACGTCGAGCGACTTCACTGTCAGTGGCTTGGCTGGCGTGTTCGCGCTGCAGATCGTGATCAGCGTCGTGCTGTTCATCGTGCTGCACGGCTACCTGCTCGCCACGCAGGGCCAGACCATCGGCAAGAGGCTGCTCGGCCTGCGCATCTTGCGCAGCAACGGCGAGCGCGCCTCGCTCGGGCGCTTGCTCGGCCTGCGTTACTTTCTCGGCTGGGTGCTGCTGGTGATCCCGTTCGTCGGCGCGATCTACGGGCTGGCCGACTGCCTGATGATCTTCCGCGATTCGCGCAAATGCTTGCACGACAACATCGCCGACACGATCGTCGTCAAAGCCTGAGCATCGGCACTCGCTGATGGCAGTGAGCGCCGCGCTCGGTGCCACGTTGGACACCGTCTACACCGCCGAGACACCCGAAGGCATCGCGCTCGAATTGCGCCCGGCCGGGCTGGTCGCGCGTGGCTATGCGTTCGCGATCGATGGTGCGGTTCGCTTCGCGATTCTGGTCGCGGCAGCGAGTGTGCTGGCGGCAATGTCGCGCTTCGGTTCCGGCATCTTTCTGATCCTGTTCTTCCTGCTCGAATGGTTCTACCCGGTGCTGTTCGAGCTGCTGCCGGGCGCGGCCACGCCGGGCAAACGCGCACTCGGGCTGCGGGTGGTGATGGACTCGGGCCTGCCGGTCACGCCGGCTGCGTCGCTGGTGCGCAACCTGCTTCGCGCGGCAGATTTTTTGCCGGTGCTCTACGGCTTCGGCGGGCTGATGGTGCTGCTGCGGCCCGACTTCAAACGCCTCGGTGACCTCGCCGCCGGCACGCTCGTCGTGCATGCGAACGCCGCCACGCTGCATGGCCCGCTCGGGCCCGCCGAACCGCTCGCGCCGCCGCGTGCGCTCTCGACCCGCGAGCAAGCCGCGGTCATCGCCTGGGCCGGCCGCGCCACGCGGCTGACCGAAGCCCGGCTCGGTGAACTCGCGCTGCTCGCCGGGCCGATCGTCGGCACCGCGGGTCAGCGTGAAACCAGCCCTGAACGCGCGACCCGACGCCTGCTCGGCATCGCCCAATGGCTGGTCGGCCGCAGATGACGCCACTGCAGTTCGAGACCGGCTATGCGCCGGTGTGGGACGAACTCGAAGCCGCGCTCGACGGTCGCAGGGCCAGGCCGCGGCGCTGGCTCAAACGCCCACCCGCAGACGCACCCGCCGAGCCCGCCGCACCGCCCGATGCAGCGCGCCTCGCGCTGCTCTACCGCGCCACTTGCGAGCACCTCGCACTCGCGCGTGCACGTGCCTACCCTGCGCACCTGACCGCGCGCCTGAGCGCGCTCACTCAGCGCGCCCACGAGCTGATCTACCGCCGCAGCGACTACGGCGCGGCGCGGCTCGCGCGGCTGTTCTTGATCGACTTTCCGCAATCGGTGCGGGCGCATCGGCGCTACGTGCTGGTCGCCAGCCTGGTGTTCGGCCTGCCGCTGGTGCTGCTCGGCATCGCGACGTATTTCGACCCCGGCTTCATCCTGACGATGCACGACGCCGGCACGGTGCGCGGTTACGAGGCGATGTACGGCCCCGAGTCCAAAAGCATCGGCCGCGACCGTGGCGCGGCGACCGACTGGATGATGTTCGGCTTCTACATCAAGAACAACATCGGCATCGCGTTCCAGTGCTTCGCGGGCGGCATTTTCGTGGGCCTTGGCAGCCTGTTCTTCCTCGCCTACAACGGCGTCGTCGCCGGCAGCCTCGCGGGTTACCTCACCGCGCGCGGTCACGGCGAAACCTTTTACTCGTTCGTCATCACGCACGGCGCGTTCGAGCTGACCGCGATCGCACTCTCGGGTGCGGCCGGGCTGCGGCTCGGCCACGCGCTGCTCGCACCCGGCCGGCGCACGCGCCGCGCCGCCCTCGAACTCGCGGCGGCAGAGGCGGCGGTGCTGGTGTACGGCGTGGTCGCGATGCTGCTGATCGCGGCGGGCATCGAGGCTTTCTGGTCGTCGGCGATCTGGGTGCCGCCCGGCGTGAAATTCGGTGTCGGTGGGGTGTGCTGGGCGCTCGTGATCGCGTACCTCGGGTGGCAGGGTCGAGCCCGCGGGGTGCAGCGTGCAGGTTGACGCGATCGCGCTCCACCTGCGGCCGCGTTCGATGAGCGAGGCGATCGACCTCGGCATCCGCCTGGTGCAGGCGAATGCGCGCTCGGTGTGGGCGAGCTTCGCGCCGGTCTACCTGATCGTCGCGATGATCGCGCTCGCCAGCGGCGCGGTCGCCACCTGGCTGCCAGCGCTGATCATTTTCTGGCTCAAGCCGTGGCTCGACCGCACGCTGCTGTTCGTGCTTTCGCGCGCCGTGTTCGGAACGAAGACGCGCTTGGCCGACGTGTGGGCCGCACAGCGCAGCGTGTGGTGGCAGCGGCTGCCGACGACGCTGACGACGCGCCGGCTCTCGCCATGGCGCGCCTACACCCAGCCTGCCTTGCAGCTCGAAGGCCAACGCGGCGGCGCATGGCGCGCACGACGCCAGCAGTTGCTGCGCGGCAAGCGCGGCGCGGCCATGGGCATGCACCTGGTCTTCGCGCATTTCGAGGTGCTGCTGCTGGTCGGCGCGATGATTTTCGCGGTGCTGTTCGTGCCCGAAGACGCGCGCTCGTCGGCTTGGGGCGCGCTGTTCACGGGCGAGGGGCCGGCGGCCTCGATGCTCATCGCCGCCCTCTACGCCGCCGCCGTGCTGCTGCTGGAGCCGTTCTACGTCGGCGCCGGTTTCGCGATGTACCTGAACCGCCGGGTCGAGCTCGAAGCCTGGGATGTCGAGCAGGAGTTTCGGCTTGCGTTCGCGGGTTAACGGACTGAGGAGTCCTGACTCCTTCTTCCTCAGGGAGAGGGTTGGGGTGAGGGTGCGCGAAGCGAGTCTGTGCCGCGCGCGGCACCTCACCCCAGAAGGGCGGGGGAGCAAACAATCTCTGCTCTTGCCGGAGTGGCGAGGGAGCTACACGGCCTTGTTGTTGGCCCTGGTGCTGATGGCGCCCATCGTTCGGGCCGACGAGCCTGCCAAATCCTCAGCCGCATCCGCACCCGTCACCGTCGAACAAGTCCGCGGCATCGTCGCCGACATGCGCGGCGACCCGGCGTTCGCGAACCGCCATACCGAGAAGCGCTTGCGCTGGATCGACGGTGCTGCCTCGAAGCCACCGCCGGGCAAGACACCGGGCTGGCTGCGCAACCTCGCGCGCTGGCTCGCGGAAGGTGGGCGCGGGCTGGCCTGGGTGCTGGGCGCAGTCGCGGTCGCGGTGTTCCTGGTGTTCGCGTGGCGCTGGGCCCGCGTCACGGCGGGCGACGCGATGGCACGCGCGGCGCTGCGCCCCAGCCACGTCAACGACCTCGACATCCGCCCTGAAAGCCTGCCCGACGACATCGCCTCGGCGGGGCGCGCACTGCTGCAGCGAGGTGAGCCCCGGGCCGCCCTCTCGCTGCTCTATCGCGGCGCGCTCTCGAAGCTGGTACACGACCATGGCGTCGCGATCCGCGCGGCGAGCACCGAGGGCGAGTGCCTGGGTCTCGCGCAGCGCGTGCTGGCCCCCGAGGGCGGCGCGTATTTCGAGCGGCTCGTGCGCGCCTGGCAGAGCGAGGTCTATGCCGGCCGCAGCGCCGAGGCCGCGAGCATCGAAGCGCTTTGCACGCAGTTCGATGCCCACTTCAAGGCCCATTCCGCTGCGCACGCGCGCGACGGCAGCGCACTGCCACCTGCGCAGGCCGCGGCATGAAACTAACGCGCGAACATGGCATATTGATGATCACCGCGGCCGTGCTGTTGGCGGCCGGCATCTGGTTCGCGCGCCACACCGAGTGGGTCGACGAGGAAGTGAGCGACCCGCCGAGCGCCGAACTGCGCCGCGACCCCGACCTGCGGCTGAAGCAGGTCATCGCCAAGCTCGGCGCGACTGTGGCCACACCGACCGACCTCGACACGTTGCCCCCACCCGGCGCAACGCTGCTGCTGAGTTCGTTGAACTGGAGCATTTTCGCCGGGCGCGAAGTGGCGCTGCGGCAGTGGGTCGAGGCCGGGGGGCAGCTCGTCGTGCCCTCTTTCGGGCGCGCGCACGGCGGCCTCGACTGGGTGCCGATCGTCGAGAAGCGCCAAGCGAAAGCGCCGGCCAGCGCAGCGTCGGCCGCCTCGGCAGCATCCGCGCCGGCATCGATTCGAAGCGACGAAGACGATGTCGCCGACGCGAAGCCGCCGGCCCGGTCGCAGCTCAGTGCGGCGCCGCCACCGCCGCGTTGCCCCGGCATCAACGAGCCCACCGGCGTGACGCCAGCGTTCGGCGTCGCGCGCGGCTACGCCACCTGCATGTTCACCGGCAACGCACTGCACGCCAACGTAGCGCCGAGCTGGGCGCTCGACGGCCCGCGCGGCCCGGTGATTGTGCGCGTGCCGCTCGGGCGCGGCAGCGTGACGGTGATCGGCGCCAACCCGCCGTTCGACAACACCGAACTCACCGAACACGACAACGCGTTGATCGCTGTGGCCACGCTGCAATTGCGGCCCGGCCAGACGGTGTGGATCGTGCGCGACGAAGCGCGGCCGCCGCTGCTCGTTTTCTTGTGGCAGCGCGGTGCGCCGGCCGTGCTGCTCGGCGCGGCCGCTCTCGCCTTCGCGCTGTGGCGCGGCGCCTGCCGCTTCGGCCCGCTGGTTGCGACCGCGCCGATGGCACGGCGCTCGATGCGCGAGCAAATTCGCGGCACCGCCCACTTCATCGCGCACCGCGGCAGCCCTGCGCTGCATGCCGCGCAGATGCGCGCGTTGAGCGACGCGGCCACACCGCGCATTCGCGGCTTCGAGGCGATGACCACCGGCCAGCGCGCCCAAGCCATCGCCGCGCTGACGGGCATGGACCCGCACACCCTCGCGCACGCGATGAACTCCTCACTGAACGCCACGCCCACGCACCACCCGGCCGCCGCGCTCGCGGTGCTGGAGACCGCGCGGCGCCGACTGCGCGACGCCGCGCGCCAATCCGCCGACGCGTTCGCCGATGCATCCGCCACCCCGCCCGAACCCCGCTGACAACGAAAGACCCGATGCAACTCAACCCCGACGACATCGCACGCGCCGCCGCCGTGCTCGGCACACTGCGCGACGAAGTGAGCAAGGCCGTGGTCGGCCAGCGCGCGGTGGTCGACCAGACGCTGATCGCGCTCGTCGCCTCCGGCCACGTGCTGATCGAAGGCGTGCCCGGCCTGGGCAAGACGCTGCTCGCACGGGCACTCGCCAAATCACTCTCGCTGGCCTGCGCGCGCATTCAGTTCACGCCCGACCTGATGCCCTCCGACATCACCGGCCACACCGTGCTCGACGCGAACGCGGCCGGCGCGGTTGACTTCAACGCCCTGCGCGTGCGCCGCGGCCCGGTGTTCACAAATTTGCTGATCGCCGACGAGATCAACCGCGCGCCGGCCAAGACGCAAAGCGCGCTGCTCGAAGTGATGCAGGAGTACCAGGTCACGATCGAAGGCCGGACACTGCTGCTCGACAAACCCTTCATGGTGCTTGCCACGCAAAACCCGCTCGAGACCGAAGGCACCTACCCGCTGCCCGAAGCGCAGCTCGACCGCTTCTTGTTCAAGATCGAGGTCGGCTACCCGTCGCTCGAAGAGGAGGCCGCGGTCGTCAAGCTCACCACCTTGCAGCAGGCCGGCGACCAGCTGCCACTCGCGGCCGTGCAGCCGCGGCTCGACGCGCGCGCGGTGCTGTCACTGCAGAAGATGGCGGCTTACGTGCGCGTCGACGACAAGGTGGTCGACTACGCGGTGCGCATCACGCGCGCCACGCGTGACTGGAATGGTCTGGCGGTCGGCGCCGGCTCGCGCGCGGCGATCGCGCTGGTGCGCGCGGCGCGCGCCGCGGCGCTGCTGAACGCGCGCGACTTCGTCACGCCCGACGACATCAAGCAGTACGCGCTGCCGGTGCTGCGCCACCGCGTGCTGCTTTCGCCCGACGCGCAGCTCGAAGGCCGCAAGGTCGACGAGTTGTTGACGGCGCTGCTCGGCAGCGTCGAGGCGCCACGGCTGTGATGCGCCTTGCCTGACCGATGCGCCTGAACATCCTGCCGTCGCGCGCGAGCGTGTGGGCGCTCGCCGCATTCGCGCTCGCGTGTGCGATCGCGCTGGTGGCGCGTGTGCCGCTGGCGTGGATGGCGTCGCGCGTGTCGATATTCGCATCGGCCTTGCTGGTCGTCACGCTCATCGACCTGGCCTGGAGCTTCGTCGCGTGGAAGCGCGCGCCGCTGCAATGGCAGCGCCGCCTGCCAGCTGCGTTCGCGATCGGCGTGCCGCGCACCCTCACCGGCTCGCTCGTCAACGAAGGCGCGCGCGCATGGCGCGTGGCATTGTTCGACCACGTCGACCCCAGCCTCGATTTCGTCGGCCTGCCGCAGCTGATGCGCGTGCCGGCGCAGGCCCGGCTCGACATCACATACCAGGTGACGCCGCGGCGCCGCGGTCCGGTGCAATTCGACCCGGCCGACCTGCGCGTGCGCACGATTCTCGGCACCTGCGAGTTGCTGCTGAAGGCTGGCGAGCGCGAGTCGCTGCACGTCTACCCGAACTTCGCCGCGGTCGCTCGCTACGCCTGGCTCGCGAGCGACAACCGGCTCGCCGAAATCGGCATCAAGGCCGCACCGCAGCGCGGCGGCGGTACCGATTTCAAGCAGCTCGCCGACTACAAACCCGGCGCCTCCATTCGTCACATCGACTGGAAGGCCACGCTGCGCCACAAGCGCCCGATCGTGCGCGAATACCAGGACGAACGCGACCAGACCGTGCTGTTCCTGCTCGACTGCGGCCGCCGCATGCGCGCCGATGAAAGTGCCACGACCCGCGGCGGCGGCAGCCACTTCGACGAAGCGCTGAACGCGCTGATGTTGCTCGCGCACGTGGCGTTGAAGGAAGGCGACTCGGTCGGCGTGATGACCTTCGGCACCGACCCGGCCGACGCGCGCCATTTCGCGCCGCGCAAGGGCCACGCGTCGCTCAACGCGCTGATCGCGGCGATCTACGACATCGAGCCGCGCGCCACCCACTCCGACTACCTCACCGCCGCCGCCGAGCTGATGCGCGTGCAGCGCAAGCGCGCGCTGATCGTGGTGCTGACGAACTTCCGCGACGAAGACAGCGCCGAGATCGCGCCGGCCCTGCGCTTGATGCGCTCGAAGCATTTGGTGTTGCTCGCGAGCCTGCGCGAACGGGTGCTGCGCGAGCTGGCCGAGCAACCTCTCGGGCGTGGATCAGATGGCGGCACCAGCGTCGACGCCAATGCGGTCGAGATCGCCGGCGCGCACCTGTTCGCGCAATCGCGCCGCGACGCGTTCGCGCGCCTCGCCACGCGCGACGGGTTGTTGATCGACGTCGAACCGGCGCAATTGCCAGCGCAACTCGTCAACCGCTACCGCGCGGTCAAGCGTGCGGGGCTGCTGTGAGGCGGATCAGTCCGCCTTGATGCGCAGAACCTGCATCAATTGGAACGCCTCGATTTTTAGACAGCGCCCACCGCTCGCATTCAGCGTGGGTCGTTGTTCGTAGAGACGTACTTACCGACAGCGCCGGCAAAGGCAGAGTCAGGGCACTTGGACCGGTCGGTCCACGCGTCAGGCCGCACACGACAGTCCCCCTGATTGTTCTTGGCGATCGGGTAGCCTGTGTTCTATCAAGAAACTAAATCGGACTTCAAGCATGGCCGCCGCAGCTCGATCAGCAATGATCGCCGTGAACTTTGAGAGCGGTGATGTCCATATCGCTTTCGATCCAATTGACGTACACGTCACGGAGGCGGGCTGGCTCGCTGTGCGCGACGGTCCCAACGGATACCGGCGCGTGTCAAGGTAGTTGTCGCCTCATTCATGCAGCCAGCGGCTGTATTTCTGATGTTCGCGAATGCATCTTGATGATCGAGTCGCGTTCGGGGTTGAGAGCCACCGGTCCGACGTGCGACCAGTTGCGGCTGGTGCCCGACCAGCGCGCCGGATGACGTTCGCGGGCGTGCACATACAACTCGTGCCGAGCCGCCAGGATCGCTCGGTCTTCGCCGGCATGGCGCTGAGCCGGGCTCACATACCGGATGCCGCTGTGTCGATGGTCGTGGTTGTACCAACGCACGAAGTCGGCCGCCCAGGTGCGCGCCTGTTCGAGATCCGCGAAGCCCTTAGCGGGGAACTCGGGCCGGTACTTCGCGGTGCGGAACAGCGCCTCCGCATAGGCCTTGTCATTGCTCACACGAGGCCGCGAGTACGACGGCTCGACGCTCAGCCAGTTCAGCATCGCCAACACGGTCGTGGCCTTCAGCGTCGAGCCGTTGTCGCCATGCAGCACCGGCTTGGCATCCAGGGTTGCGATGCTCTCGGCGAGCGCCGTGCGACGCACCAGATGCGCGGCATGGTCCGAGTCGTCCGTGTTGTGCACTTCCCAGCCCACGACCTTGCGGCTGTACTGGTCAAGGTCAGGTACAGATGGAACCAGCGCCCCATCACTATGGCCGGCAGGTACGTCATGTCCCAGCACCACGCCTGCTGCGGCGCGGTGGCGATGTGGGTCGTTGGCGGGCGCACGGGTCTGGGCGCCTTGGCCCGTCCACGGTGGTGGCTCTGGCCGCGCGCGCGCAGCACGCGGGTGAAGCTGGGCTCGTTGGCCAGGTACACGCCTTCGTCGGCCAGCATGGGCACGATACGCGCTGGCGGCACGGCCGCGAAGCGGGGCTCGTTGGCCACGGCAAGCAACTGCAGCCGCTCGTGCGGGCTCAAGGCGTGGCTCGGTATGGGGCGCACGGCCTGCGGCCTGCCATCGCCTGCTGTGAGCCCGTCGTGGGCCTGCCAGCGCTCCAGTGTCTGCGCTCCAACGCCAACTTTTCGCGCAACGAAATCCAACGCCGCGCTCTCCGGCGGCAGCAACCTCGCCACCGCTCTGTCTTTGAACGCCCGTCCGTATCGAGCCAATGTCTTCCTTCATCGCCGCCCCCAAGGGTTGTTGGTCTATCGGGGCGACAACTATTCTGACGCGGGGGGAATACGAGGAGGTGTACTTGCACGCCTACGAGTCGGTCAGCCAAGCCAAAGCCGGAATTGAACGGTATCTCGACTTTCACAACAACCGGCGGCCGCACTCGGCGCTCGACAGGAAGACGCCCGACGAGTTCTACTTCGCGTCGCTGCCGGCGACCCAGAAAGCAGCGTGACCGGTGAGTCCGAGTTGCCCACCGCGTCGGCCGTGCGTTCGTCGCATGCGACGCCCGCCCGCCGTCGTGGACAACTCTCAAACCGACATCAACCCCGCAGAGTTCCACTTACCAACGCCAAGAAACTGTCTTAACAACCGAAGCCACCTCTCTGCCTCATCAGTTGCCGTCGACCAAAGTCTCGTTGTTGTTAGTTCGCCAACGGACGTTACCGCCATCTGGCCGACATGAAAAAGCACTTGATCAAAAGTTGTGGGCAATTAAAAGCTTGAGGCCACGCTTGTCCCTGTTTCAGGCGCACACCTCGCTGGACAAGATCTTCGTTTGACGTCACTCAAGCGGAGATGCCACAATTACGTCATCGAAATTTCGGAGCCGTGTCCGTGGACAGTGCCAGTAGTAGCAGCGATACAAAGCGTGCCGTGATGGCCGCAGCCTGCTCGGCCTCCTGACGCTCCTTTAGAGGGCAGATGGTCGCCAGCCGACCGCAGCCCTCTCCCACAGTCGAATTCAATTCCAAGAATTCGTTCCGCTCGTAAAAGCACCTTTGTGTCGTTGACCTTCGCTCAAAGTGGTGCGGTTGAACGACCGTGGCCGCTGATGCAGCGACGACTTCTTGAACCGTTTGCGCACCGACGCTCGCAAGGAGCCTCGCCATGCCATTCATCTTCTGGTCACAGCCGCCACGCCGCGCCGCCGCACTCGGCGCGCGCGCGGCCATCTCGGCACGTGTTGGCGACGAGATCGTTCAAGCCGAGACGATCGATCGCCTGACGTTGTGGCCGACGCTGCGAATCCGCGCCTGTTTGCGGCTCAATGCCGCAGCCCTCCGCACGCGCTCCCGTTGAGCGAGCCGACACCGCGGTGACGGCCTTTCCCCAACCTGTTCCCTGAAGGAGACGCCCATGGATCCCGACCCCAGTTGGCGCCCCAGCGCGCCGCTCCTACTCAATTCACTGTCAGCTTACCCATTGCATCCGGCACAGCCTCGGAGGCGTCCACTCACGTGAACCCACGTGGACTCCCCTGAAGCGATGCGCCCAAGGAGAGTCCCATGTTGTTCTTCACCCGCACACGTGACGCGCTACCGCGCGCCCTGCGGGCTGCCATCGCAGCCCACCGACCCCTCGTCCTTCGAGACTTGCTCGAAAGGCACGGTGAGACCGCGTTCGCCGCGGCCTTGTCCCAGTGCTCCGGGCGTGTCATCGCTGACGCCCTCTCCCAGATGCCTCGGCAAGAAAGCGCCGACGTACTGGGCCATCTTTCATGCGATGCCCAGGCGCGCCAGTTAAGCACCTGTGAAGGTGTGCGCGCGCATCGCCCGCGAGAGGCGGGTCTGCAACGACCGTCCCTCCAGGGCATGCTGGTCTGGACCCGGCAGGCTTGATATCCCATTAAACGAGCGGACCGCGACGTTGCGAAGCGACCGCGCTCTTGCTGACCACGCCAGAATTTGAAACCAGGAAGCACCATGTCCGTCAATTCCCAAGCAAGCCGTCCCCCCGAAGGATCTGGCGCCGGCAGCACCGCGGTGCTGGACTCCGCGCACGTCGGCGATATCCGCGGCGCATTCGGCACGATTCGCCAAGGCGACACCCGGCCTCGCCAGAACTGGCGACAGCGTCTAACCACCTTGCTGGCCATCATCGGCCCCGGCCTCATCGTGATGGTGGGAGACAACGATGCCGGCGCCTTCGGCACCTACGCGCAGGCGGGTCAGAACTACGGCACGTCGTTGCTGTGGACGCTTCTGCTGCTGGTCCCGGTGCTGTTCGTCAACCAAGAGATGGTGCTGCGGCTTGGCGCAGTGACCGGGGTCGGCCACGCGCGGCTCATCTTCGAGCGTTTCGGCAAATTCTGGGGCGCCTTCAGCGTCATCGATCTCTTTGTCCTCAACGCCCTGACGATCGTTACCGAATTCATCGGCATCAGCCTGGGCATGGACTATCTTGGCGTCTCGAAGTTCTGGGGCGTCCTGGCTTCTGCAGCGGTCATCGTCGGCTCGGCCAGCACCGGGGACTTCAGAAAGTTCGAGCGTATTTCGATGGTGCTCGTGGCCGGCAGCTTGTTGCTGGTCCCGATCTTCGTGTTGATTCATCCGCCGATGGGTCAGATCGCCCACGACGCGCTCATACCGCACATGCCCCGTGATTCCAAGTTGAGCGATGTACTGTTGCTCATCATCGCAATCGTCGGAACGACAGTTGCCCCATGGCAACTCTTCTTCCAGCAGAGCTATGTCATCGACAAGCGGATCACGCCGCGATTTTTGCGCTACGGTCGGGCGGACCTTTGGATCGGCATCGCGGTCGTCATCATCGGTGCGATTGCGATGATGTCTTTCACAGCAGCAACCTTTGTCGGAACGCCGGAGTTTGGTGGGTTCAGCGACGCGGCCGCAGTCGCCACCGGCATGGAAAAGCACTTCGGCCGGCTGCCCGGAATTCTGTTCGCCATTGCACTAATTGACGCCTCGATCATCGGCGCTTGCGCGGTGTCTTTGTCGACCGCCTATGCGATCGGCGATGTATTTGCTGTGCGCCACTCACTGCACCGAAAGCCCGGTGATGCGAAGTTGTTCTATGCGGTCTACACAGGACTCATCGTCGTGGCGGCCGCTCTCGTGTTGACGCCCGGAACCCCGCTGGGCCTCCTGACAAATCTCGTCCAGTCGCTGGCAGGCGTACTGTTGCCGAGCGCGACCGTATTCTTGCTGCTGCTGTGCAACGATCAGGCGGTGCTCGGACCCTGGGTCAACTCGAGGAAGTTGAACGTATTCACTGCCGCCGTGATTGCCGTGCTCGTGATGCTGTCGGTGATCCTCACGGCCTCGGTCCTCTTTCCAAGCATCACCGGAACGCAAATCATCGGCGTGCTGGTCGGGGGTTCGGCGCTCACCGTTGCGATGGCGATCGTCGTCAAAATGTACGAGCGATGGCGCGGTGGCCCCGTTGCGCAGACGGCACGAGTCGAACAGGGTTCGCGGGAGTCATGGCGCATGCCGGCGCTCGCCTCTCTAGCCCCCGCAAAGCTCACGCTTCTGAACCGCATCTGGATGTTGGTCCTGCGTGGCTATCTCCTGGTCGCCGCGGGTTTGCTGCTCGCCAAGCTTGTGCAGCTTGCGCTGTCCGCAACCTGAGGGATGTCGGAGGTCAGGCCGCGGCGGCGTAGTGCTCCCGCGCGGCTGCAGCCCAAGCCGACAGCACCTTGACCCTGCCATCAGTCAGCGCCCCGACGCGGCTGAGGGATGGTCACGTCCGATCGAAATCAACATGGCCTCATGCCGCTACCGAGATCTATCCATGCGCACTCAAAACCGCTTTTTGAAGCTATTTGCTCAAGCTCGGATTCGCCTGCTTTGCAGCATGATTTGCTGCATCGCTTTTGCGGCGCACGCACAGGACGCAGTGCCCAACGGGGCCTTCAACACAAACACGTCCCCCGCATCCGCCGAGGCGAAGGTCGAGACCTCGGAAGCGACGCAAGACCGCTGGTCGCTGCATGCTCAGAGCACTTTCATCTGGCAACGCAAGAGCGCCTTCGATGCACCATATACGGGGCCACAGAGCCTGCGCACGGCCCGAGAGTATTCGCATACCTGGTCGGCCACCGCGTTCCTCGGCGTGCGCCTCTGGCAGGGTGCCGAGTTCTACCTGAATCCGGAGTCGGTTGCAGGGATGCCCTTGTCCGATCTGTACGGTTTGGCGAGCATCAACAACGGTGAAATTCAGAAAAACGGTGGACCTATTCCGCGCGAATACTTCGCCCGCTTTTTTGTGCGGCAAACTTTCGGTCTGGGCGGCGAACAGTTGCAGGTCGACGATGGCCCGAACCAGGTGGCCAGCAACTACGACCGGCGTCGCATCGTCTTCACGGCCGGCAAGATCGCTCAGACTGACATCTTCGAGAAGAGCAGCTATGCCAATGATCCGCGATCCCAGTTTCTGAATTGGGCGTTGATCACGCACGGCGCGTGGGACTACGCGGCCGACGCTCGTGCTTACACCATTGGGGTCGCCGGCGAGTGGTACATCGAGGACTGGGTGATTCGCGCCGGCCGCTTCATGGAACCGGATACGGCCAATGGCACCGTTCTGAATTACAACGTCGGGCGCTTTCATGGCGACCAGTTTGAGCTCGAATACGGCCACGTCATTGGTGGCCTGCCCGGCGCGGTCCGCTTCATGGCGTTCCGCAATCGGGCTTTGGCGGGCAACTATCGCGATGCGGTCAATGCAGCACGGGCGACGGGGGAATTACCAGACGTCAGCAACGTCCGCAAGGACGCCAACAAGACCGGATTCGCGATCAGCTTGGAGCAGCGCCTGACCTCCGAAATCGGCCTCTTTCTGCGCGCCAGCACTGCCGACGACAAGGTAGAAGAGTACGCGTTCACCGAGATCGACAATACGGGATCCGGGGGCCTGTCGATGCAAGGGAACCATTGGCATCGTCCCAACGACACCTTTAGTATCGCGTTCTCGACCTCGGGGCTTAACCGTGACCACCGCGACTATCTGGCCGCGGGTGGTTTGGGAGGCTTTCTCGGGGATGGGCAGCTCAAACGGTACGGGCGAGAGAGCGTCATCGAGGCCTACTACAACATGCAAATCGTCAAAGGGCTCAATTTCACGCTGGACTTCCAGCAGATCACGAACCCCGGCTACAACGCTGACCGGCGAGGACCGGTGCGCGTCGTCGGCGGCCGACTCCGCTGGGAACTTTAGTCATCGATATGCAATCTTTTGGCAATATCAACCTGTCTTCCCTGCTGGGCATCTTCATCAGCCTCCTGACTGCCTTCCTGCTGGGCGGATTGATCGGTTTCGAACGGCAGGTGCGCCAGCGCACCGCGGGCCTGCGCACCAACACTCTGGTGGCGGTGGGCTCGGCAGCATTCGTGACCATGGTTAACCCAATACTGTTCGTTTAGATGACAGAGCTGCCCGAAGGGTTGGACGGTGACCAGTATTGTGTTGGCTTGCACCTTTGGACGGCCCTCGGCATGGGCGTACCCGGCGGCTCGGCCAGCGGCTGGGGTGAGCAATCCATCGCAACGCGTGTGGCGGCAGTGCGGTCATGAGGGGCGTATTGCGTATTTCGTCGCTTGACCATGCGAGGCGAACGTCGGTCGAGGGTTCGCGTTGCACGAATACTGGCGCTGGCCTGCAGCAGGTCAGCGAACCACCGTGCCCGACGTCTGGGCCGCTTTGGGGGGAAAGGCCCCGGATTGGGGCTGTGTGCGGCGCAGGAGTTCGACATGTCCCTTGAAAGACAACTCGACTTGAGGTATTCGGTGGCGCGTGGCACCTTGGTGCAGCAACCACCTGACTGCGTAGTGGGCCAGTACCCAGCCGAAGAACTCCTGCTGCACGAGTTCGGGCGTCTTGCTGCGCAGCACGCGCCGGCTCTGCTGCAGGTGCGTCTTCAATTCGTCGAACACCGCCTCGATTTCCCAGCGCTGGTGGTACAGCGCGACCAGCTCCATCGCCGGGGCCTGCTGCGGCTCCAGCATTGTCGTGAGCAGCCGGTAGCGCGGCTGCGCGTTGTCCAGACCCGGCAAGGCGTACTCGATCACACGCACAGTGATAGCCTGCTCGGCCGCCTGCGCGCGACCCACGCCGGTCGGACGCATGGTGCTGAGGAAAGAGCCATCGTCGAGTACGCGTTGAGCAGGCAACTGCCAAGTGCTGCCGCAGCGCCACAGCAGATCGGCGCCCGTGGCCTGGGCTTGGCGCCACAGCTCGAAGCCGCTAAAGCCGTTGAAGCCCCGATCGGCCAAGCACAGCATGCCGGGCTTCAGTCGCGCCAGCAATGGCGTCGTCAGTTCACGCTCACCCGTGTGCGTATTTCGGCGAACGTGACCGACGATTTCGGGAACGTGACCGGTTTGAGCGGTCGGTGCTGAGTTGCGTGGGATGGATTGTAGGAA
>ENA-OFCD01000067-OFCD01000067.1-metagenomes-genome-assembly--contig:-NODE-67-length-65591-cov-20.520599_pt1 | contig 65591 bp, 63 predicted proteins | sample MGYA00153392_OFCD01 | MGnify analysis MGYA00153392 | reverse complement strand
CCCTCTTCCAGTTTTATTCGCGAGCCGACGAAAGAAGATTCAACGATTGCTAATGTTCCCTCAACTCGGGTTTAAAACAGTCTGGTTTCCCATCCTACGATCGTTGATTCCTACCCTGTTTCCGGTTAACCGTACTCTTTATATTGCAATGGATAGAACGAACTGAAGGCTTACTAATCTGATGGTGGTTAGTTTGATTTATGACAAACGTGCGATCCCCGTTTATATTCAAATTCTGAATAAACAGGGCAGCAGTAATCTGGCTGAACAAAAACGAGTTCTTGACCCGATAATTCGACTTCTCAAAAATTATACAATCGTTATTTTAGGCGACCGAGAGTTTTGCTCTGTAAAACTTGCAACTTGGCTTCAGGAGCAGAATGTAGGTTTTGCATTAAGGCTTAAAAAGAATGAAAATGTTCAACAAGATTCAGTATTTGTAGAACTTAGTCAATTAGGTCTTAAACCAGGAACAAGCCTATTTCTTAACGGTGTATGTGTTACGAAACAAAAAGGATTTGGCCCATTTAATATTGCGGGTAAATGGCAAAGAAACTATCGCGGATGGATCGCGGATGAAGGCTGGTTTATTTTGACAAATCTAGGCTCGTTAGACGCAGCAATTAATGCCTATCGAAAACGATTTGATATTGAAGAAATGTTTCGAGATCTTAAGTCCGGCGGCTATAATCTTGAAGAAACTTGGGTCACGGGCGACCGATTGATCGGACTTTTAGTTCTCATGACTTTGGCCTATTCGGTGACGACCATCGAAGGTAAAACACTTAAAAATATGGGCATTCAAAAGTATATTGGACGAGTTAAAGAAGAAGGGCAATGACCTCCGGTCGGTCGTAGACCATCGGAACGGCGGCATAGCAGCTTTTATATTGGCCTTTACAGTCATTCTTGGGTCAATTTCTATGGTGATTTTCAGAACTGTATCGCCTCACTAATACAACTAAATCCTAATAAACGACCTTATTATCGCAAGGGTATCAGGGCCATGGAGCTTGCTATAGCTGCGTTGTAGCCTACGTTATCACCTCGTCAGCAATCTAAGTCCATTCTGTAAATCACTCTGCGTCATTACGCTGATTCGAGCTTGTTTGTATGCAAGTAATTGCTCTTTGCTCGCTGTCTACTTTCTGCGATTATTCTCGTCGTTCAGTCGCCAGTTTTGCCATGTTTAGGCTGTATCATTTAGGCTGGTTTGTCTCCATTTTCCCAGATAACAGCAATTCTAAATTTAGATTTTAACGATGAGTGAGGAGAGAGTTCATACGCCTAAAAAAGCTGAGTAGGAACCAGAATTTTTATGTAGAAATTTTCTAAAAATCTCTCTCCTCCTAATTTTAAAGCACTTTGTGACTCAAAAGTTGTTAATGTAAAGCTGGAGACCCTTGACAACTTTCCATTTAAGACAAATGTACTCATGAAAGCCGAAATGCCCGCTAAAATCAGGGTGAAAATCGGACACTTAACCAATCCGGACAAACCATGTCTAAAACCTCCCCTCACAAAACCACAATCATTGCTCGTCGTGCTCGTGCCATTGGTCTACGCAAAAGAGGCAGGCTGGAGTCATGAGTTCTTGGAATTTAGTCATGATTTTACCCACCGTTTATCACAATAAATCTGGCTTCTACACCGACCGACCAACCGAAATGACCGTCAAGGTAGGTCGTGAATTATTTGAATTAAAGGGAGTTGGCAAAGGAACTTTCATGATCAGCCCGGAACTAACAGATGCATCCAGCGTTCCACTGGTGTAAAAGTCAGGCGCATCGGATCTGTGACGTTCCTCCTTGGACAACCTGGAAGCGATAATTGGAGAAACATTTTTGGACTGAGGGGTAATGGGGAGGTTCGACCTTTTACGTGCCTTAAAGGTTTACCAAGCAAACAGCAGTGGGAAAAATTGAGTTGTTTCTAGTGAACAATATAATAGCTCTAATGCTTACCGCCCCGCACTCAGGATTTGCGCCGCCGTCGAGTTTGGTTCAGGGAATGTGGGAAATGACCTTGTACAATGCTGTTACCCCTTGTTACCGTGTTTTCTTGAGAGAGTAAGCTCGAAAAATATTTAAAGATCGAGAGGGTTTGAATGATTCATCTAAAATCTGAGTCGCGAATATTAGTGAAGTACGATCGGGTGTATTTGGCGATCGTTGGATATACGATAACGGGCAGATCGCGGACATTCTAACAACTTGTAGCTTAAAACCCTTGACATAAAGGACGTGACATCCACGTTGACATTCACAAATAGGGATTTCGTTGTGAGCAAAGTCCACCTATTCCCAGCGCAGACCGATCACTTCTGACGGACGACATCCACTGTTCAGTAAAAATAGAATGAAGTCGCGCTACTTCAGAAGCACCGGGTCTTGGCTTGTTGCTGCAATCATCAGTCTAATTTTTCAGCAATTCTAAATTCAAAAATCAGGAGGAATTCGTTTACCGTTTAGGGGGAGAATTCTCTAACGTAAAGTCAATCAAGACTTGCTACCCCTCAAAGCCCTTCGCCCTGTTCGCCAACCACAGCTTTGCCGCCTCAATCTCGCAATCTTGTTTTTCCGCCCCGTCTTGAGGCGTGATGCTGCTGAAGGTGTGGCGTATGGAGTACGACCGATAGTCCGACAGATTCGGTTCTCCCCACCCCTTTTCCTTCCCGTCTCAGCCCCAACTCGCTTATCCTAAGTAAGACCATAACCTCCCCTTAGGCGTTCATGTCCGGAACCGTCGAACAACTTACCCAACAACTCGCCGTCCTCGATCAACAAGCTGAGGAACTTGAAGCTAGTCTCCGTACTACCTACGGTAGCTACCTCAACGCACTAGCAAAAACCCTGCGGCAACAGTTGATTTTGGCTAGCTACTACATCTGCACCGAAGGCTATCCCGAAGATTTTCTCAAGCTCCCGCTCTCCCAACGCTACAACCTCCAAACCAAACTCAAGGCCATTGCTCAAGACACCCGTCGCGCTCTCGAAAGTCTTCTCACCGACCCTCAGCCTAGCCCATCATTCCCGAGTTCCTTTTCCATGGGTGGCGGCAACCTTTTTCCCGGTCATGCGATCGTAGCTGCCTTTGAAATGCCACCTAATGCGATCGACATCAATGTCTCTGTAGAAGGAGAACCCCATGAAGACGGCACCGACATCCTCGAAATCGAATCCCTCAACGACCTAGAAAGCACCCTTGAACAGATCCAAGATCAGATGAAACTGGGTATCTTCGATTCAAGCCTGGATGACGAAGAGGAGGAGGAGGAGGAAGATGAAGAAGAGGACGATGATGAGGACGACGACAACGACAACTCATCCGATCGATCGAACCCCAACGATCGCCGTAGAAAAAACTCACGTCGCGGTATGACCGAATCCAACGCCCGCGAACTCCAAGCTATTCTCGCCCAAGTCGCCGCCGCCATCAGCGCCAAAGAAACCAAAACCCCCATCGATCGCCTCACCACCTGGCAAGAAAACATCGAACGCGGCATCCAAGAAAAAATTTGCATGTCTTCCTACAAAACTAACCAAGCCCTCAAAAAATCCACCCTTATCCCCGAACAAGTCCCCGATCGTGCCCTCGAAGCCGCCTCCCGCGTAGACAACGACGCCAACTCCCCCGTCTCCCACGTCGTCCAGATGCTTGTCGAAATGGGCAACCGCCGACCTAGCGACCCTGAATCCGACGACCACGCTAGTGACCCTCCGAAACGCACCAACGCTGATCCTTTTGGCCCCAATGTCCCAAAACTCATCCACGTCGTCGCACTCCAACTACGGCTCGGCGAACTCGAATTCAACGACCCTATCCTCATGCGCTGGCGTAATCGCCTGCGAGAACTCGCCAACAACACCCAAGACCTCACCCGCAAATACCGCAAATGCCAACACAAACGATCGGTCGCCGAAGCTCAAGACGCATGGCGATCAAGCTGGACGAGTGAAGAATGATGAATTTAGACGTGAGAATAGTGAATGATGAATTGAGTGCAGCGCAGGGAAATACGACATGAAACTTCGGATCGCGATCGTGGGAGACGTCCATGATCAATGGGAATGCGCAGACCATGATGCCTTGCACAGCCTTAACGTGGACCTCGTTCTCTTTGTTGGGGACTTTGGCAACGAGTCGGTGGAAATCGTTAGACAAGTGGCTCAGTTAGACCTCCCCAAAGCCATTATCCTGGGCAACCACGACGCTTGGTATAGCTCCACCCAAACTGGACGCGAAAACGCACCCTACGATCGCACCGTCGAAGATCGGCTCCAAATTCAGCTCGACCTCCTCGGCCCAACCCATGTCGGCTACGGCAAACTCGAATTTCCCCAGTGGAACCTTACGGTCGTGGGTGGACGACCCTTTACCTCCGGAGGCGAAAATTGGATCCATCGACGGTTCTACCGCGATCGCTACGGTATCCATAACCTGACTGAATCCAGCGATCGCATCATCAGCACGCTCCAAGCCGCTGAAGGTCAACACATCATTCTCATGGGACACAATGGCCCTGCCGGACTCGGAAGCAAACCCGACGACCTCTGCGGCAAAGACTGGAACCCGATCGGCGATGCTTTCGGGGACCACGGCGACCCCGATCTTCAGAGCGCCATTGTCCAATCTAAAGCCCTTGGCCTATCGCTATCACTGGTTACGTTTGGCCACATGCACCACCGACTTCGCCATCTCACCGCCCAGCGCAAACGGTTTCTAGAAACACCCATTGCCCCTCACCTCAATGCCGCCTGCGTTCCCCGCATCATTCATTCCAACAAAACCAAAACTACCAATCGCTGCTTTACGATCGTTACCTTAGAAGATGGAAAGCTTCAAGACGCCACCATTGTCTGGCTTAACGACCTTCATCACATCATCTACCAAGACCCACTCTTAATCAAATCCCCAAAAAACCCGAACTAGTTTTATCAAGTTACGCTAAGATACAACAGGCCGCACAAGGAGAGGTGGCAGAGTGGTCGAATGCGTCCGACTTGAAATCGGATGTACGGAAACGTACCGTGGGTTCGAATCCCACCCTCTCCGTTCAAGTTCAGAATCTTAACTAACGTTAAGCAATGTAACTGATTTCCCAGAAATCTATCGTTCGATTTTTGAAAAATCCCCAATTATGGATACACTAGTAAACAGAAATCTCTCCGAACAGACCCATAAGTAAAGATTCATATGAGCGTAGTTAGCCAAGTCATCCTCAACGCCGACGACGAGCTGCGGTATCCTACCAGCGGTGAACTCAAGGGCGTCCAAGACTATTTCAAAACCGGATTACAGCGGACTCGCATTGTTGCGACGCTTTCGGAAAACGAAAAGAAAATCGTGGATGAAGCCGTCAAGAATCTCTGGAAGGTTCATCCTGAATACATCGCTCCCGGTGGAAACGCCTTTGGTGGACGCGAACGATCGCTGTGCATTCGTGACTATGGGTGGTACCTGCGGCTTGTAACCTACGGTGTACTCGCAGGCGACAAAGATCCGATCGAAAGCATTGGTCTTGTGGGCGTTCGTGAGATGTACAATTCTCTCGGCGTGCCTGTTCCTGGCATGGTTGACGCGATTCGGTGCCTTAAGGCCGCATCTCTTGGCATTCTCAATGCAGGCGACGCTTCTGAGACCGCACCCTACTTTGATTACATCATTCAAGCCATGTCCTAATTCTAGGACTAAGTCTATCGTCTAAGGCATTCAGTTTATAGTGACTGGATGCTTTTTATTTGAGTATTACATCCGTACAATGGTTAATTCTTAACGGTTTTAAGGTGAGATTCTTAACAGCCTAGAGTTGGCCGATCGCAGCAGTCCAGGTTTAAACTGGAAGAGATCCTCTTTGATGTAGCCATAATGTCCACCGATCTCGGTCGTTTGACGCCCTACCCTGGCAGAACTCTATTGGGTAACTCCCTTTGGGAGACCCTAGTCAACCCCTATAGAGCCACCTCGTGCTCTGTGCGATCGCTCCGCATTCAAAGCCATCCCCTCACGCGGCTTCTGCGGGATAGTGTTATGCCGACTGCCCAGTTCCTAATCATTTTTTCGATCGGTCTTACCTTTGCCCTGTCCATTCCAAAAAGTGCTCCCGATCCGCAGTTGCCCGCCGCTCCGTCGCCCTCTACGGTCTCAAAGTAGACCATCCTCGGGTGTATGGATCGATTCATTCGGAATTCGATCCATAGGATTGATCTCAAGATATGTACTTTTATGAAGGGCACTGGAGTGGGCACTCCATAAAACCCCCTAAAAGTCTTAAGATTTCTACACTTTTGTATATCAAATTGTTTCACTTATCTCCTGAAAGGTCTTACTGGACTGGTTTTTCTGGTAAAACCATATACAGGAATCAAAACTTTACATTTCAAATGATGGTTCGTCCGTACTTTGGGATTTGATAGTTGGATAGACATCTGGACCCTGTGATGTACTACAAAGTGTATCGCTGAATGTGTTGACGACTATGAATTCCCAAGGTGCCGTCAAGGGACCGCCAAGCCAGTCTGAATTTAAATAGAGAACCAGCATTGAAGGAGTCTGACATCGCATGTTTACTTACACCAAGCCATCCGTTCGCCACATTATGCCTGACCATTTGAATGGGCGGTCTCTTGTTAAAGTGGTGTACGTTGTCCTGGAGCCGCAATACCAGAGCGCACTCTCTGCGGCGGTAAGAGCCATCAACGACACTCACCCAAAAATTGCCATAGAAATCAGTGGCTATCTGATTGAAGAACTGCGGGATGACGCCAACTATGAGGCGTTCAAGGCCGATGTTGCTCGGGCCAATGTCTTTATTGCATCGTTGATTTTCCTAGAAGATCTGGCCGATAAAATTGTCGCAGCGGTCGAACCCGTTAAGGACAACCTTGACGTGTCGGTGGTCTTCCCGTCCATGCCTCAAGTCATGCGCCTAAACAAAATGGGCAGCTTCTCCCTTGCCCAAATCGGACAGTCCAAAAGCGTCATTGGCAGCTTCATGAAGAAGCGCAAAGAGAAGTCAGGCGCTGGATTTCAAGACGCAATGCTGAAGTTGTTGCGGACCTTGCCAACCGTGTTGAAGTTCTTGCCCATTGAAAAAGCGCAAGATGCCCGGAACTTCATGTTGAGCTTCCAGTATTGGCTGGGTGGCAACGAAGAAAATCTTCAGAACTTCCTGTTGATGCTGACAGACAAATACGTCTTTAATGGGAAAGATTCCGCGCCGGATATAGAAGTGGCCTCGACTGAGTTTGAATACGCTGAGCCGACTACTTACCCAGATATGGGAATTTGGCATCCCTTGGCTCCTGTGATGTATGAAGACGCCAAAGAGTATCTGAACTGGTACTCGTCGCGAAAAGACTTGCCCGAAGCCCAACGGCGCGGCGACGGTCCAACAATAGGACTCGTCATGCAGCGGACTCATATCGTGACGGGTGATGATGCGCACTATGTTGCGGTGGTGTCGGAATTTGAGGCGCTCGGTGCCCGGGTGATGCCGGTGTTTGCGGGCGGTCTCGACTTCTCGAAGCCCGTAAATGCTTACTTTTACGACCCTATCAATAAGACGGAAGCCATGGTGGATGCCGTGGTATCGCTCACGGGATTTGCCCTAGTTGGCGGTCCAGCAAAGCAAGATCATCCCAAGGCGATCGAATCGTTAAAGAAGCTAAATCGTCCGTACATGGTGGCGCTGCCCCTTGTGTTTCAGACCACGGAAGAGTGGCTAGATAGCGACCTTGGGCTGCATCCCATTCAAGTGGCGTTGCAGGTAGCCCTTCCAGAACTAGACGGCGCGATCGAGCCGATCGTCATGTCGGGCCGCGATAGTGCCACGGGCAAAGCTGTTACCTTGCAAGATAGAGTCGAAACGCTTGCAAAACGTGCCCTGAAGTGGACAAATTTACGTCGAAAAAAACAGGCTGAGAAGAAGCTAGCGATCACCGTATTTAGTTTCCCACCTGATAAAGGAAACGTTGGGACTGCGGCCTATCTAGACGTGTTTGGGTCCATTTACAAAGTGCTCGAAGGAATGCGAGACGACGGCTATACCATTGGTGAATTACCCGTCGATTCCAAGGCGCTGATGATGGAAGTTATCAACGACGCCGATGCCCAGTACAACAGCCCTGAACTCAACGTCGCCTACCGCATGTCGGTGGAGGAGTATGAGCGTCTGACGCCTTACCATGAGCGGCTTCACGACTCTTGGGGTCCAGCGCCCGGAAGCCTCAACACCGACGGTCAGAATCTGCTGATTTTTGGGAAGCACTTCGGCAACGTGTTTATCGGAGTCCAGCCGACCTTTGGCTATGAAGGCGATCCGATGCGGCTGCTGTTCTCTAGGTCTGCGAGTCCTCACCATGGTTTTGCGGCCTACTATACCTACCTTGAACAGGTGTGGGGCGCAGATGCAGTGCTGCACTTTGGCACCCATGGGTCGTTGGAATTTATGCCTGGTAAGCAAATGGGCATGTCGGACACTTGCTTCCCTGATAGCTTGATTGGGTCGATTCCAAACCTGTACTACTACGCCGCAAACAACCCATCTGAAGCGACGATCGCCAAACGTCGGGCTTACGCAGAGACAATTTCTTACCTGACGCCTCCTGCTGAAAATGCGGGATTGTATAAGGGTTTGAAAGAACTCGGCGAACTGATTGCCTCGTACCAATCGCTTAAAGATAGCGGACGTGGGATTCAGATTGTCGATACGATTATGGACAAAGCGCGCATTTGTAATCTTGATCAAGATGTGGTGCTGCCCGACACGAGTTCGGCACGGCTAACCCAAGACGATCGTGACAATATCGTCGGCAAGATCTACATCAAGATCATGGAGATCGAGTCGCGGTTGCTGCCTTGCGGGTTGCACATTATCGGCAAACCGCCTACATCTGACGAAGCTATTGCAACCTTGGTGAATATTGCCAGTCTTGATCGCGAAGAAGAGGAAATCCTCAGCCTGCCTCGCGTCATTGCCAACAGCGTCTATCGCAACATTGATGACATCTACAAGAACAGCGATCTGGGCGTCTTGGATGATGTTCAGTTGCTCAACGACATTACCGTCGCTAGCCGCGAGGCCGTGACTGCCATGGTCAAAGCGCAGCAGGATGAAGAAGGTCGCGTGTCGAAAGTCTCCATGCTGGGTAATTTATTCAACAGCATGAGTGGCAAGCAGTCGCCTTGGATGGAGTCGTTGACGCGATCGGGTTACGGAAACGTCGATATTGATGCCATCAAGCCTCAGTTTGAATTCCTGCAATTTTGCCTGAAGCAAATCGTGGCCGATAATGAACTCGGTGGACTGTTGACGGGGCTAAACGGCGAATACATTACGCCAGGACCGGGCGGCGACCCCATCCGAAATCCGGACGTGTTGCCCACTGGGAAAAATATTCACGCCCTCGACCCGCAATCGATTCCAACGGAAGCTGCTGTTAAGTCTGCCAAAGTCGTCGTCGATCGCCTGATCGAACGCCAACAGCGTGATAACAATGGTGCCTATCCAGAAACGATCGCCTGCGTCCTTTGGGGTACCGATAACATCAAAACCTACGGTGAATCCCTCGCCCAAATCCTCTGGATGGTCGGCTGCAAACCCGTGCCTGACGCCTTCGGTCGGGTGAACAAACTCGAACTCATTTCACTTGCTGAACTAGGCCGTCCGCGTATTGATGTCGTCGTTAACTGCTCCGGTGTGTTTCGCGACCTATTCATTAATCAAATGGCCTTGCTCGATCGGGCGGTCAAAATGGCGGCTGAAGCGGATGAACCTTTAGACATGAACTATGTTCGTCGTCACGCCCTTGCCCAAGCTAAAGAACTAGGCGTCAGCGTTCGTGAAGCCGCAACCCGAGTCTTTTCTAATGCGTCTGGCTCCTACTCGTCCAATATTAATCTGGCGGTAGAAAACGGCACCTGGGAAAACGAAGAGGAACTGCAAAATATGTACCTCGCTCGGAAGGGATTTGCCTTTTCAGCCGATAATCCTGGCGTGATGGTCCAAAACGAAGCGTTGTTCCGGGCCTCCCTGAAAACCGCCGACGTGACGTTCCAAAACCTCGATTCGTCTGAGATTTCCCTCACAGACGTCTCCCACTACTACGACTCCGACCCCACCAAAATCGTTTCGCGCCTGCGAGATGACGGCAAGGCTCCCACGTCGTTCATGGCCGACACTACCACGGCCAACGCCCAAATTCGCACCCTCTCGGAAACCGTTCGCCTAGATTCTCGCACTAAGCTGCTGAATCCAAAGTGGTACGAAGGAATGCTGTCCCACGGCTATGAAGGGGTCCGCGAACTGTCGAAGCGCCTAGTCAACACCATGGGATGGTCTGCCACCGCTGATGCGGTCGATAACTGGGTCTACGAAGATGCCAACACCACCTTCATGAAGGACAAAGAAATGCAGGAACGGCTGCTGAACCTAAACCCTAACTCCTTCCGCAAGATGGTCACTACGTTGCTCGAAGCCAACGGTCGCGGTTACTGGGAAACCAGCGATGAAAACCTCGATCGTCTCCGGGATCTCTATCAACAAGTTGAAGATCGGATTGAAGGCGTTGATTAACATCCGTTAACACTTGACTGTTTGAATTACCGTAAAGGAGCTGGGCTAGTGAGATGGCTTTATGGCTCCTTTATTTTGTCTACGAAATCAACACCTCAATCTGGGCCTGACCTGTCCAAATTCGGATTGACGATCTGAAGCTTCCTCCTGGCAGAAACCTGTGAGCGCTCCATATCCAAATTTGCATGGACGATCGGGTGCTTCCCAACGGCATAACGAAATTTACCGAGCCACTAACGATCGCGATGTTTTTTCGCTTCGTTTCGGTTCTACTTGCCGTCGCTCATCTTCACCGATATAATCGCTCTTCATAGATGAAAATCCGTTGAGAAGGGAGAATAGACTTATGTCGCAATGGCAAGCCGTAGAGGGAGGGATTACCGCACCCAAAGGGTTTCGGGCAGCGGGAGTGACCGCCGGATTAAAGCCGTCGGGGCTACCGGACTTAGCGCTGATTGTCTCCGACGTGGATGCGATCGCAGCGGGAGTGTTTACCACCAGCCATGTTCGAGCCGCTTGCGTCGATCTCTGTCGCCAAAACCTTAAGGCCAAGCCCTACGCCCGTGCAATCCTCTGCAACGCTGGACAAGCCAACGCCAGTATGGGAAAGCAAGGCTGGAATGATGCGGTTGAAAGCGCTGAGATTTTGGCAAAAGAACTCAATATCTCCTCAGAACTCATCCTTACGGCTTCCACCGGAGTCATCGGACAGCGCCTCCGCATGGATGCCCTGCGACCCGGCATTCCCCAAGTCGTCGCGGCTCTTAGTGCCACCGGATCAGACGCCGCCGCCCGATCGATCGTCACAACGGATCTCGTTACCAAGACGATCGCCCTCGAAATGCAGCTCGGCGATCGGCCCGTGCGTATCGGCGGCATTGCTAAAGGATCCGGCATGATTCACCCCAACATGGCCACGATGCTGGCGTTTATCACTTGTGACGCCGCCGTATCACCACCGCTGTGGCAGGATATGCTCCAGCGCGCTGCCAACCAAAGCTTTAACCAAATCACCGTTGATGGTGACACCAGCACCAACGACTCCCTCATTGCCCTCGCCAACGGCCAATCCCGCACACCTGTCATCACAACGATGAACGCGGATGCGGAAAAACTCGAAGCGATGCTGACGGAAGTGTGTATCTATCTTGCCAAATCTATTGCCCGTGATGGTGAAGGAGCCACCTGTTTGATCGAAGTGCAAGTCGATGGTGCGACCAGCAATGAAGCCGCCCGCCAAATCGCCCGTACCGTCGCGGGATCGTCGCTAACTAAATCTGCCATCTTCGGACGCGATCCCAATTGGGGCCGCATTGCTGGAGCGGCTGGGCGCGCAGACGTGCCTTTTGACCAAGAACAACTGGAAATCCGACTGGGTGATTTTGTCTTACTCAAAGCGGGACAGCCGCAACCCTTCGACCGGACCGGAGCCAACGCTTATCTTATCGATCGCGCCAATGCCAGCACGATTGTATCCTCCAATGGAAACGCCAACCGTCCTGTCTCGGGTCGTGAACAGTCGATCGCTGCTCAGTCGGTGGATTTCCCCGTCATTATTGGAATCACGGTGGGGAATGGTTCGGGTAATGGTAGAGCGTGGGGTTGTGATCTCAGCTACGACTACGTGAAGATCAATGCTGAATATACAACCTAGCATTGCACGGCATAAATTCCCCCTCTCCCCTAGGCCCTCTCCCAAAGGGCGAGGGGTGCCGGATTCAAAGTCCCTCTCCTCAGGGAGAGAAATTTAGGGTAAGGGTTGATTTAGGCGGTGTAGTACTAGGTGGTTTCGGAATTTGTGGGATTGACGATCGCTGCTTTCTTCTTTTCTACAAAATCCACTAACCAATCCTTCATCAAATACGTCGCCCGACAATCATCCTCGTTGTAAATTACGATCGAATCCAAAAACTGTCGATCGCCACTTGATAGCCACTGTGCATACCAATAAATCGACTGCGCCCCATTTGCACTCTGATCGCGCCAATCAAACCCCATCCACCGAGCAATCGATTTCAGCGCATATCCTTCCACCGGAAGCGTTACCAGCCGATTAGCCCGTTCATGCAAATCCACAAACCGAAGCATCAGCGGATCAATGCGATCGCGAGGCGTGCCGTATTGCCGAGCTAGTTTATTGACCGTCTGCACTTCATAGGGGCAAAAATGAAAAATGGGCGCAGTCGGATATGCCCACACCAGATCTAAAAATTCCTGCCAGACCCGCTCCTCACCCGCTGCGTTCTCAGCCAATAAGGGATGAAATACCTCTGTCCCCTGTATTCGATCGACCACCAAAACACCATGTAAATAAATCAAATCCAGCGATGGCTCTGATTCAATATCAAAATACAATTCGATCGGTGACGTTGGAATTTCCACCTTTAGCAAATGATTAAGTCCAGCCAAAGAATTTGGGAAAGAACTCGTCGGAAAGGCGCAATTAGTGAGCTTCGACTGCGCCTGTCGCACCAGCTTTCGCGCCGCATCTAACCCAAACCCTGGAGCATTTTCTAGCATAAGTGGATTGAGGTTAGAAAGCGTCATCAGATCCGTTACGTTTAGGTTAACTAACTCAAAATATCGGCCTTGAGTGATTCCGGGCAGCAGCGATAAATGATCCGTTTCTTTTGCTAGGTCGTAACAATGGCTATACCAATGACATAAGCTGCACCGATTTCGCGATATGAACACTTCCGGTTCTAACTCATGAGTTAACAATTCAATGCAATCATGCAAAATCTCTTCCATTCGGGGCACCATCTCCCAGAGATCTACCTCCGATGCCCCTTTACCCCGCAAATACATCTGCGCTGACTCACCCCACGCTTCTTGAACAGCGGCCAAAACCTTAAAATGATAGGCGGTGATCACCTGATACTCTGACTTCGATCGCTTGCTGAGCTTGATTTCGACAGGCGTGTACAGCCAATCGCCAAACTTGGAATCTCCAGGTTGTTTGATCAGTAAATCCGGCTTACTCATCAACGTAACGCCTTTTTCTTCCGCCAGCACAACACCTTGATAAATACATTCGACTCCCGCCGCCATTAGCGCCACCGTCGCTTCAAATCCCCCTTGCCAATCCCGAAACTCATAAGTTGGCCGGACGGATTGGGTTTCAAGGGTGCTCTCAATACCCGCCAACACCGATCGCTGATTGTCGGCACTATCCTGAATCAGCTTCACAATATAATCGCTTCGTTCGTCCCGTAAGGAAGCGTTGCCGTAAACATCTAAAAATGCACGACGGTTACATCGTTGATAATTCAACAGAAGATCAGCCGTTAGAAGCATGGGAAAAGCGATCGCTTGAACAGGTTAAATCTGGCAGTCAACCGTCGCCAGATACAGATCCGCATCTGATCTAACGCTACCCTTAGTGTAAGCCAGAAAGCAAAGATTGATTTTAAATTTCAGGTATCGGACTCTGCTAGAGCGTTTTGTTACTTAAAATCGTGATGTTAGATTAGCGCTACCACTTCACGAAGGACGATCGAAGGTACAGCTCTGAGTTCGATAGGGTTCGGTCGTGGATTTACAAGTTCCAAAACTGCGTGGACGAAACAAGGAGCGATCGTGGGAAATCTTAGAGCGTTATCAGCGGAGTTTAGGAAATTTGATGGATTGGCTATGCTGTTTGTCTGTGATGGGCCTATCGTTGCGAGATCTTCAAGAGGCGTTATATTTTCTATTGAACCGTGTTCTATCCGTGAGTGCCGTGAATCAAATCACTCTTCAAGTTCAACGAAAACTAGCCGAAAAACGTCAATCCCTAATACTATTAAGGCGATTCCTACAAAAGAGACTACCGATTTGAGTAGAATGGTCTCGGCGTTTCGATAATCCGATCACGACGAGTATTCAGAATCCGCGTCATTAACTTCCTCTCAAACTGGGGACCTCCGTTTTGCTGCTTCCAAAATGAATCTGGTGGATCGTCGGAGCTTTCAAGCGGAAATGACGCTGAAGTACTGTGAGGGGAAAGCACGACTGGCAGAAACTCGATTTGGCTGGGGCGAGAAAGCGTTGAACTGGCCTTAGCCGAGAAGCGGATGGGAATTCGCTATGGGTGCCCAATCCGGGTACTCAGGTGCAAAACGGTGGGAAGACAAGTACCCAGAAGCCGCTGCAATATTACGAGTTCTCACAGATGCTGATGCTAATCGGTAGTCTTTTCTGTGGGAATCGCCTTACGTCTAAAAGTCTAGCACTTCGACCTGTTTTGGGTTTGCCGTTTCGCTCTGCCATGCCACGATAGTAGAGTTTTGCCATCGCCCACTACTCATACTTTATCTTTAGCCATATCAATATACCCTAACCTGAAATCGGTAACTGCCAATTCGCTGCCTGATTCAAATCACCGATCTTCCCTTGTACAATTAACCACAACGCAGTCCGAGTGCGAATTCGGGCGATCGCCGTTGTAGTCCCCACCGAGTTTTCCATTGTTGTCACTTCCGACACTCCCCCGCAAAACTCACCAAGATCGCCCATATTCACCTTAGCGCGATCGCTAACAAAGGTTCCCGCTGGCAACTGGAACTCAGCATAGACATGATGCCGTCCTTTCCAAGGTTGCACCACAATTTTCGAAGGTGCGATCGTGTGCTGGGGAGACCAGTCACGGGGACAGCTTGAGGCACTCCTTGGACCATTCAAGAGGGAGATTTTCTGGGCCAAACTGGGAAGGGCTAGCGTGAGTAACAGCAACATGGCGATCGCAGTGGATTGGGGTTTGGAAAACATCATGACAGGTTTCAGAATTCTGCTTTTTTAGCATGAACGACTTGTATGCAATTGAGGTGCGATCGAGATGGCGATCGCGTGACAGTCTGATGAAGCCTCTCCTCATTCAGGGTCTACCGCCGCCTTGCTTTACTTACCATTTTGCGTGACATCCGCAATTTCAAGCCTTCCTTCTCGGACCAATCCTGCAATATTTTATAGAACGCCTGTCGATCTTTAGCTTGCACGACCGCAACTTGGTCTGCCGTCTCAATCACGTAAGGATAGCCCCCGCCGATCGCTACCTCCGCCCGCACCCAATTTAAAATCTGTTCGCTGCGACCGGATTCATAGACCCACATCGGCAACTCCAAGCGAGCAGGGAGACTTTCACGATTAGTTTTGAGATAGCAAAAGGCAATGCGATCGCCATGGACACCATAGGTCGAAAGAATGCCCGATCGATCACATTTGAAAATGGGAGTGCGATCGCCCCAGTCCATGGTTTGGGGTTCAAATTTATTAAAGTAAAGCTTATCTAATAGCTTTGCATCATGAATGGCTTTGTTGTCAGGTAATTTAAATAAATTCTGCAACATCGACGTCAAATCTCGCGCTGTGCTGGTATCGATATAAGCCACAACGGCAACGCGAAAATGTTCACTCGCTTCCAATACATTGCGAACGCAGCGCACATAGCATTCCTGGGTTTCAGGATCAAATGCCTCTGCGAAACTTGCCACAAATGATCCATCAAAAAAAGCCAGCGCATTTTCCATTCCTTCGTGTTCTTCGATGTAATCCACGATTCGCTGTGTCTCCATCTCAAAGCGCCGCATATTTACCTTGCGATCGGCGAGTTCCCCGCCCAATCGCTCAACTTTGAGATCCTGTGGCGTCATCACACAGGAATCAATGTCTTTGAAGTATTGCCCCTGTTCTGTGTGCAAATTTTCAAACCAGCCAATCTGCACCAACGCCACAGGCACCGACAAATCCTTCCCTGGATAAATCTGCGATCCATCCACCGCAAAGGTCGAAACGCCGCCAAGCTGTTCGCGGACCCAAGCATTACTCTGCTCTCGGTTTTCCCACTGCAACCCGCAGGCCAAAATCCAGCTTTCAAACGCATCTAGCCCTTCTAATGGCACCGCACCACAGTCCTTTTTTTTAGACAACCGATCGACCAGTTCAGCCGTCGAAATCCCGATCGCCTCAATAATAGCCTTCTGATACAGGGCCAACACTCGAAAAGTTTCTTCATCGAAACGCGAAAACTCCGATCGTCTACTGTTAAGCTGACTTAAAATTTGGCTAGGTTTGAGCGGCATGGGAAAAGAAATTGAAATGATAGAACCAATATAGTTCAAAAGTATTATTTAATCCGCTTTATCGTAAAAGGTCTTGCAAAAACTATCGCAAAAGGTACTATACAAAAGTCAGAAGATCAAGTTAAATCGAAAAACATTCAAGAGGATACTCCTATGACTCAAGAACAAACTGCTATTTCTGCTGAAATCTGCTCTGTGTGCGGCGTTCAGGTCCAAAAAGCTGCGGGACAAGACATTGTAATTTTTGCAACGGGCGCACGATCGACTCGCAGCGTTCTCTTTCAGCGCGTCTGCCAACACGTTAAAGACCGTCCTGGCTGCATCAACAAATCCGGATCCTAATTCGACCTAATCTTTTAGAAAAGCCACGATCGAATAATGATGCCAACTTCAATCCCCCAAGCCACTCCTTCAGCTTCTCTCAAAACCCTGACTGAGGCTCTAGCGAAATCCCAGCACTACTTGCTGTCATTACAAACGGCTGAAGGTTACTGGTGGGGCCGTCTAGAGTCCAATGTCAGTATCACCGCCGAAGCCGTCCTGCTGTTTAAGCTCTGGGGCATTGACCAGAGTCGTCCTATGGATAAAGCGGCACGATATCTCCAGCGGCGTCAGGTAGCGTCAGGCGGCTGGGAACTCTACGCTGGAGATGGGGGAGACTTAAGTGTGTCTATTGAAGCGTATATGGCATTGCGATTGCTGGGCGTAACGGCGGATGATCCCGATTTGATTCGTGCGAAGCAGTTTATTTGGTCGAAAGGTGGATTGACCAAAGCCAGGATTTTTACCAAGCTTCATCTTGCGCTGATCGGTTGCTATGACTGGCGTGGACTCCCGTCGTTGCCGCCGTGGGTAATGCTGTTGCCCAATGGGATTTCGCCCGTCACGATTTATGAAATGTCAAGCTGGGCGCGGGGAAGTACGGTGCCCTTGATGGTGGTGCTCGATCGTAAACCTGTGTGGCGCACTCAGCCTGCTATCACACTCGACGAACTCTACCTTGAGGGGTCAAGCCAAGCAAGATATCACCTGCCGTCCAAGGGCGACTGGACCGATGGGTTTATTTGGGCAGACCAAGCCTTCAAACTAGCGGAAGAACTTAGCGTGGTCCCATTTCGCAATGAGGGTTTGGCGGCGGCGGAAGCGTGGATCATTGAGCGCCAAGAAGCGTCGGGTGATTGGGGTGGGATTATTCCAGCGATGTTGAATTCATCATTGGCGCTGAAATGTTTGCAATATAACATGCATGATCCAATGGTGTTGCGCGGCATTGGGGCGATCGATCGTTTTAGTGTTGAGACCTCGGATGAGTATTGGATTCAACCTTGCGTTTCTCCCGTATGGGATACAGCGTTAGTGATGCGATCGCTTTCGCTCTCCGGTTTACAACCCAATCACCCTTCAATGAAGCGTTCGGCGGACTGGCTGATTCGGATGCAAATTTTGGACTACGGTGATTGGGCGGTCAAAAACCAGAAGGGTTCACCGGGCGCATGGGCCTTTGAATTTGACAATCGCTTTTACCCGGACGTAGACGATACGGCGATGGTAGTGATGGCGTTGTTGCAAGCGGAGTCCAGCGATGAGAAGTTGAAACAGCAAGCGATCGATCGGGCGGTGAAATGGATTTCGACGATGCAGTGCAAGCCGGGGGGCTGGGCGGCGTTTGATCTTAACAACGATCAAGACTGGCTGAATGACATTCCCTACGGCGATTTACGGGCAATGATTGACCCCAATACCGCCGATGTAACGGCGCGGGTCTTGGAGATGGTCGGACAACTGAATAGAGCAAAAAACATTCCGATCGCCATCGCATCGGGTCTTTCTCCATTGCAACTCGATCGGGCGTTGACCTATTTGGTGCAAGAACAAGAACCGGAAGGCTGCTGGTTTGGGCGGTGGGGCGTAAACTATATCTACGGGACGTCCAGCGTCTTAGCATCACTAGATGCAATGGGAAAAATAACGCAGTTTCGATCGATGACGCTGCGGGCGGTGCAATGGCTTGTGAACTGTCAAAATAAAGATGGCGGATGGGGAGAAACCTGCGAAAGTTATAAAAATAGATCTGCTATGGGGCAAGGTGATAGTACGCCATCGCAAACGGCTTGGGCCTTAATTGGATTGTTGTCGGGTGAAGGGGCAATAGGTCTCCAGAATCAGCCGCTGCGAGGACAACTTGAAAGCGCGATCGATCGAGGCATCACCTACTTAATTGAAACCCAAAACGCCGATGGGAGTTGGGATGAAGCTTGGCATACCGGAACTGGATTCCCGCAACATTTCTATCTAAATTATCATCTGTACCGACAACACTTTCCGCTTAGTGCGATCGCCCGTTATCGGACCTGGAAGGATTGGAAAATCATGGAAATGGGCTGCACGTAACGAATCTAAACCGTAAGAACCGTGGATATTTGATAAAATCAGTACCTATTCTCATTATCTCTACAGGAGCGAACTTGATGTGTCGATCGCAGTATCCCCTGTCGCCTCTGGTATTGCTCCCGACGATGTACGATTTACCTAGTGAAGATCCGAAGGAACCTGGTTTGCCTGATGAGTTTCACGACTACCAACCCAAGCTCTTGCGGGAAACTTGTCAGCCCAAAACCTATCCGCCCGAAGAAGTGTTTGTTGGGACTGATTTAAATCTTTATTATGATGTCCACCATACCCAGTGGTATAAGCGTCCCGACTGGTTTTTGGCCCTTGGGGTGGCGGTGGCGGAGCGGATTGAAGATTTGCGTTGGAGCTATGTGGTGTGGCAGGAAGGCGTGAATCCGTTTATGGTGATTGAGCTGTTGTCGCCGGGAACAGAGAATGATGATCTCGGCGAAAAACTTCGGGAGATTGGGACGCCTCCGATGAAGTGGGAAGTCTATGAGCGAATTCTTAGAGTGCCGTTTTATGTGGTGTTCGACCGCTATGAGCAACAGCTTCGAGTGTTTGTATTAGAACAAGCTCGATATCGATCGGTTGAACTCGATGAGCCGCGCTATTGGTTTGAGCCGTTGGAGTTGGGCATTGGGATTTGGACTGGAAAATATTACGGCATTGAGGGGAAATGGTTACGCTGGTACGATCGATCGGGCAATTGGATTCAGACATCCGCTGAAAGCGCGATCCAAGAAATGATTCGGGCCGATCAGGAAACTGTTCGGGCCGATCAAGAAGCGATCGCTCGACGATCGGCGGTTCCTCGACTGTTGGCCATGGGGTTAACGCCGTTACAAATTTCAGAGGCGTTGGGGTTGAGTGTTGCCGAAATTGAATCGCTTCTTTAACTCTAAGGGACTAGCAGCTGAACAACATCCCAGATCTCCAAGTCTCTGGCAAGGAAAGCCCCCAAGAACCTAATTCTGGGGAGACATGAGTTTCCGAAGCCCCCAGAATTGGGGTTGGGGGCCTCTTCACCAAGGTTTAAACAAGTGGGGCGATTTTTTGAATCAAAATATATTCTAAATTGTGAATAGAATTTAAATGTGGTAATATTTCTTAATTAGCATAGTTTTTCATCCACATACTCAAACACGTCTAGTCAACCGTAAGTTGTGTCAAGATGTTGAGTCTTACATGAGTGTAATGATGAGCTTCCAAACATTCACTGTCTTAATAGTTGAGGATTTGATCACCGATCGAGAGCTGTACCGACGCGCACTCCGTGGAGACTTAAATTGTGTGTACCATGTTTTGGAGGCAGAATCTGTAGCAGCGGGACTAGCATTGTGTCAGACCCGATCGATCGATGCTGTGTTGCTAGACTATGCATTGCCCGATGGTAGTGGGCTAGACTTTCTAGAGCAATTATTGGCTCAAACCAGTGGCATTAATCCGCCTGTTGTGATGATTTCGGGGCGGGGTAACGAAAATACCGCCGTTCGCGCGATTAAACTAGGTGCGGAAGATTACTTAGTCAAAAGCGACCTGACAACAGAGCTATTACTCGTAACAATCCGCAGTGCGATCGAAAATACGCTTTTGAAGCAACAATTACAGAAGCAAGAGGAGCGGTTTCGGGCATCTGTGGAAAATATGATCGACTGTTTTGGCATCTACTCGGCGATTCGAGATAGTGCTGGGCAAATCGTTGATTTTCGATTCGATTATCAGAATGCGGCAGCAATGCAGAGCAATCGGATGACGGACGCTGACATGGACAAAACTACCTGCGAAATGTTTCCAGCTTTTCGCGAGACGAGATTATTTGCCGAGCATTGTCAGGTGGTCGAGACGGGCATACCCCGAGCCAAAGATAATGCAGTGTACACGGATGTATTTGGGGGCGAACGGCTGACAAAAGCCTATGACGTGCAGATTGCTAAATTAGATGATGGGTTTACGGCGTCTTGGCGGGATATCACGGCCCAAAAACAACTTGAACTCAGTCTGACAGCAGCTAACCAGCAGATTGCGACAATTTGGGAAAGCATGACCGATGCGTACATGACGATCGATCCTGATTGGCGATTCACATATGCAAATTCGACGGCAACTCAACTGATTAACGAACTACTTGAGTCGTCAATTGAAGACGTTATCGGGAAAATTTATTGGGACGTGTTTCCCTGGACGGTGGGAACCATTGTCGATCGAGAATACCATCGGGCGGTGAGCGATCAAGTGTCGGTCCATTTCGAGATATTCTACGAGCCAGCCGAAACTTGGTTCGAGATTAATGCTTATCCCTCAAAGATCGGTTTAGGGATTTATTTTCGGGATATTAACGAACGTAAATGGCTCGAATGCGAGCGCCTCGCTGCCGAACAAGAGCGCGATCGCTTTTTTGAGGTGTCGGTCGATCTGCTAGTCGTTGTCAATCTGGATGGGTATTTCGTGCGGGTCAATCCAGCTTGCGAACAAATTCTCGGTTTCACGAGTGCCGAAATCATGGCACAGTCCTTTACTGACTTTTTACATCCTGACGATATCGCAGCATCGATGGCTGTTTTTGAAGGCTTGGGCGCAGCTAATGTGCTCGTTGATTTTGAGAATCGCTATCGCTGCAAGGATGAATCTTATCGCTGGATCTTATGGAATGCCATTCTAGATCCAGAGCGTAACTTAATCTATGCCAACGGGCGTGATATCACCGATCGCAAGCATAATGAAGAACGACTCCGTCAAAGTGAAGAATTCAACCGTCGCATCTTAGAGAGCAATCGCGACTGCATCAAAGTGATTGACTTAGACGGTCGTTTGACTTATATGAATGATTACGGACAGTCACTGATGGAAGTTGATGACTTCTCGACGGTTGCTGAGAGTCAGTGGCTCGAATTCTGGCAAAGTAGCGATCGAGAATTGGCTCAAACTGCTTTTAGCACAGCATTAGCGGGGGGAGTCAGTCAGTTTGATGGGTCTTGTGTAACTAATAAAGGTACGCCAAAATGGTGGGAAGTCATTGTGACCCCTATTCTCGCTGCTGATGGTCAGGTCAGCCAAATCTTGTCGGTTTCGCGCGATATCACCGATCGTAAGCAATCAGCAGCATTCCTCCAGGCGCAGCAAGAAACGATTCAGCAGCAATTAGGCGAAATCGAATCGATCTATCAGATGGCACCGATCGGACTTTGCTATGTTGATAGAGATATAAAGTTCGTTCGCGTAAATGAGCAGTTAGCACGTATTAATGGCTTGCCTATCGCTGAACATATCGGGCGAACAGTCTGTAATGATCTGTCAGAAATGGCAGGTGGGATTGAGCGACTGTATCAACAAGTTATTGAGACGGGCGAGCCAATTCTCGATCTAGAAATAAGTGGTAGCACTAACGCTCAACCTGGAGTAGAGCGGTACTGGCTGGCTTCCTACTACCCACAAACCGATGTCAGCGGTCAAGTGGTAGGGGTAAACACGATGGTGCAAGAGATTACCGATCGCAAGAGAACTGAAGCAGCCTTGCGAGCAAGTGAACGGATGCGTCAATTTATGTTCGAGCAGACTTTCGAGATGATCGGACTAGTCGATCTAGATGGAGTACTCCTAGAAGCCAATCAATCCGCATTAGGCTCGATCGCGGCTATGTCGTCCGAAATCATCGGTCAAAAGTTTTGGGAGACACCCTGGTGGACGCATTCAGTAGAGCTACAGCAGCAACTCATTGATGCGATCGATCGGGCAGCCAAAGGCGAAGTCATGCACTATGAAGTCACATTTCCCGATGGGAGTGGCAATCTAATGACGACTGACTTTTCGCTCAAACCGCTTTTTGATGAAGGTGGCCAAATTGTGAAGCTGATTGCTGAAGCGCGCGATATCACCGATCGTAAGCAAACCCAAGCCGATCTTGAAAAGCGAAACCAAGAGCTAAACTCATTTGTATATGTGGTGTCTCACGATCTCAAAGCTCCCCTGCGTGCAGTTGCCAATCTCTCCCAGTGGATCGAAGACGACTTAGAAGGACAACTCACCGCCGATAACCAATCGCAAATGAACCTCTTGCGTAGCCGTGTCCAGCGGATGTCATCAACTATTGATGGACTGCTCGACTATGCTCGGTGCGGTCACAACGATGAAGAAATCGAACTGGTTGAAGTGGCCAAATTGCTGGTAGACGTAATTGATTCGGTGGACCCACCACCCACCTTTACAATAGATCTCCCTACCGAAATGCCGACGCTTTTTGCCAAACGATTGCCGTTATTTCAGGTATTAGTTAACCTAATCGGCAATGGTATCAAACACCATCATTCCGAGGCTGGCGCTATTCAGATTTCGATCGAGGATCATGGCGATTTCTATGAATTTGCGATCGCTGATAATGGCCCAGGCATTGCACCAGAACATCAAGAGCAGATGTTTAAAATCTTCCAAGCCGTGAATCCCCAAAATCGATCGGACAGCACGGGAATTGGGTTGGCGATCGTCAAAAAGACGATTGAAGCCGAAGGGGGTGCAATTTGGTTGGAGTCTGAACTAGGCAGGGGTACAACATTTTACTTTACTTGGTTCCAGCGTTAGCATAGACGGCTGTCGGAGGGTTTTGCGATGAGACAAGCGAAACAGAGGACCGACATAATAAAACAATTAGCATTGAGGACAAAATCCATGGTCACTCGCCTAGCTGTAGACATAGAGCTTCTGAAAGCAGCTATCGAAAGCGATAGCTAAGCTACAATCGAAACTGTCGTAGAAACAGCCTTACGTGAATATATTCGTCGTCGGCAATAACTTAAAGAAGCCGTTATGATTGGAGCCACTAAAGCCGATCGAGGTGAACTGCTCGACGGTGAAACTGCAATGAGAAACCTGCAACAAAAGCTCCATCAATGGAGAGCAGAAGCGTAACCCTCAATGAATCGAATCCATCGTTTACCGGGTCACCGAAAAAATGGTAGAGATTTTGCGCATTATCAGTGGATATCGAGACATGGCTGATTTGTTCGCCGAAGATTAGCTGAACCAAGTGTAAAAGCGATGGGTTAAAAAGCTGTTGGTATGGTGTATGAGGTAGTAAGCCATTGGAGTTTGAATGGGACGAAGAAAAGGCATTGAGTAACTTTAGGAAGCATGGGATCAGCTTTAAAGAAGCGAAAACGATTTTTAACGATCCTTATGCACTCACAATTCCAGACCCAAGACATTTCATTTTGGAAGAGCGCTGGGTTGATGTTGGCTTCTAAACTCAGTTTCGAGTTGTCTACGTAGTTTACACCGAGCGTCAGAACGTTACCCGTATTATTGGTAGTCGTCTAGCAACCCCCAAGGAACGTAAAATCTATGAACAATCAAAATCCCGATTACTCTGATGACTTAATGCCTGAGTATGATTTTTCACAAGGTGTGCAAAGTAAGCACTATAAAGCCTATCGTCAGGGACATTCCGTCACCATTCACAACATAAATGGGACGATCGAGACACAGTACTTTACCTTGGCGGATGGTGCAGTTATGCTAGACCCAGATGTACAAATTTACTTTCAAGACGCAGAAGCCGTAAATCAGGCACTTCGGACATTGATTCAATCCGGTTCGGCTTGACGGCTTATTAGACTAAGATTGATCGTCGCTGGCACATGTAGTTTCTAATTCAACGTTTAATCCGATCGAGTCGCCGAAAATCGGAGTCTGACATAATCAGCCGTCCATTGCCCTGATGCATCACAGAGCGTCGGTTTCAACATTGCAATGACATCTGCTAAAAAGGCATCTTGAAGCGCAGGTTCTATTGCACCAATGAACGGATTTGCAAAGGTCATCAGCCAGCCCCGAAGATCAGTCGGGAGCGGCGTGGGACGAGGAATCAGCTTAATGTCGTTGACGCCAAACCCATTCGCTTCTAGTCGGGATTGGTAGTCTTCAACGGTTGGGAAATACCAAGGATTGAGCGGTTCTGCATCAATCCCGCGCTGCTTTAAAACCGTATAGAGAGCCGTTTCGATCGCCGAAACATTGCCCCGTCCGCCGAACTCTCCCACAAAGCGTCCCCATGGTTTTAGCGCCTGCCGGACGCCCTGAATAACTGCGTCCGGTTGCTTCATCCAGTGCAAAGCCGCATTGGTCAGAACCGCATCAAACTCAGCCTCAAACTGAAGATTCTGCCCATCCATGAGTCGTACATCTAGTCCAAGAGCTTGAGCCGCATAAACCAGCTCGGGGCTAGAGTCTACACCGACGATCGCGCAGCCCAAAGCCTTTAGTTTTAAGGTGAGCGCTCCGTCTCCACAGCCTAAGTCTAGGATTCGTTCCCCCGCTTGAGGATTCAGCCAGTCCACAACAGGCATCCCCAAATCAGCGACGAAGCGACCGTTTTCAGCATAGGTCTCTGAACTCCAGACTTGTCCCATGGGGGAACGTCTCCTAAAACTTGATTATTCGATTAGCGTAGCATTTTCAGCGCCAACTAAGGGAGTAGCAACTAAATAACACCTCAGCTTTCCGAGTCTCTGACAAGGAAAGCCCCCGAGAACCCAATTCTGGGGGGACATGAGTTTCCGAAGCCCCCAGAATTGGGGGTTGGGGGCCTTCTTCGTCAGAGTATTTTATTTTCACGCAGATCCCTAAGGAATCGTAATGGGAATCAACGCATTTTCAGGGAAATACTGACGATAGCGTCCCCCATCAGACATCACCGCCACCAGCCGCAACTGCGAATCGGGCTGCATCTGTAAATCAGCCCAAGGAATACTAATCTCTACACAAGAATCCAGCTCCACCTGCGATCGGGTCATGCGAGAATGCCAGCGCCAATGTTCACCCGCTTCCTGCAACCACACCGTTTTTGTAAGCAAGTTAATGCCCAGATGATGACGGTACTGATAGTTCAGCGGAGCCTCATCAGGCAAGTCCACCATGGGAATCGGACTGTTATAAGTGGAATGGTTTTCGTAATACCACAGGAGATTGAGTTCCGGTGGACAGTCTATTCCGGGCTTGATTCCCGCTTGGAAGTCAAGACGGATATACAGGTTTTGGTGGTCGTAGCCATACCATAACCGCTGGACCGCACTACTTTGGTGCATCGTCCCCCGTGCGCCGCCCACTTCAAAGCGACCCGCCCGGTCCCAATCCTGCTCATCGCCTCGTCCATCAATCATCGGATGAATGAAGCCCTCCGGCGCGCGATCGCCCTTGGCCGTATGCAACTCCAAAGGCCGCCATACTTCATCGGGAACAGATTCACCGAGAAGCTGATACACCGCCGCTAAGTGCTCCCGGAAAAGCTGGTCAAAAATGGCATCGTGATTGGACGAATGCCCTTCGCCAAACCACCAGAACCAGTCTGATCCCTGCGCCGCATCCATCGCCTCCCACACCTCAGGGTTGGATTCTTCCGTCGCTTCGGGGTGGCGAGCCAGGGTATCACGGGCGGCAGTGAGCAAGTCCCACGCTCGGTTTTTCGCCGGGTCGCCGATCCAAGTCGTAAAGCTACCATCCACCCACGATCCGCTGTGGAGCTGGTCTACGGGGATTTCTGCGGTGGGCGGGAACTGATCGAGATATTCAGAAACGGTGACGAGCTTAATCTCATCGGTGTTGCTGAGGGTCTCGTACAGCGCCGTCAAGAAGGGAATGCCGTCCTGCGGATAGAATTCCCAGCAGTTTTCACCGTCAAGGGCGATCGTAACGAGGTGCGGTTTGTCGGGGTTTCTGGCATTGAGCGTGCGGGTAATGGCTTCTAGATGGCCCACGAGATCGGCAGCGGCTTTCTTCGGGTCCATGCCGCTGTAGGTGAAGCCAATCAGGTCCGACAATCTGTGATCTCGGAAGACGATCGCCAGATCGCCATTCTCTGTTTTTAAGGTGTAGGGCTGATAGAGCATTTCGGGTTCATGGACCGTCCCGTAACCGTCCCGGTGGAAAAAGTGCTTCAAGCTCCAGCCCAGCACCGCTTCGTCAGAACAAATCCACTTAATGCCCTCTGCGGCAATATACGGCAAAATCGCGGGACTCACCGATTGCTCAGACGGCCATAGTCCACGAAGCTTAGTCCCAAATCGATCTTCATACATCAAGCGAGCCTTACGCAGATGTCGCTCAATGTCATGGGGATACTGATGACGCTGTTTGGGGAGTGCCATCCCAGAAACGGCTACTCGTCCTGCATCGGTGTCGGCAAGCAATGGCAAAATTGGATGCGTGTAGGGCGTGGTGGTAACTTCGATCTGCCCTGATTCTTGCATCGCCCGATGCTTGGGGATGATTTGGCTCAAGATTTCGCGGTGTTTGGCAATAATGCGCTGCCGATCGCTCAGGCTAAAATCTTTGCCCTGATCCAGCCAAGTCCGAATCTCAGGGTCATCCCAGAACAACGGATCAATCCAGGTTAGGTTGTGCCAAGCCAGCAGATCACCGTAATCGCGATCGGTCCAGTTTGCCATGCACCAGCTTCGGCCCTTTTCCTGACGCTGATCATAGAGTTCGCTGTAGCGAGGATGGGGATCGATCATCGTTCGATGATGGGCATCAAAGAAGTGCTCAATGATGAATTCTTTGGTCTCACTCGTGAGCTGGTCGATCGGCGTGAGGGTCGCTTTGAGGTAAGGATCCAGCGCCCTACCTTCCACATAGTCCTCAATCTGCATCATCAACGATGGCACCAGATTAACCGTTTGGTGCAGCTTGGGATAGCGTTCTAGCAGCAGGATGAGGTCGAGGTAGTCTTTGGTCCCGTGGAGCCGCACCCAAGGCAAGCGATATTCACCTGCGGCCACCCGACTTTTGTAGAGAGGTTGGTGCTGATGCCAGATGAACGCGACGTGGAGAGGATGAGTCATAGGGGTTGCGGTCTACGGGGGTGCAAAGGACACAATACATTCTTTACCATTATCGGAAGTCATGGGAAATAAAAATGGATTCTTAAGATGGATTTCGGGATTATACCGATTTTGAGTCCTCCCCGATCGCAATCACACAGGTTTCCACCGCCGATCGCTCCTGCATGGCCAATACCAGTCGTTCGAAGGCCGCTTGATTCGTTTCAATCAATGTCTTCGCCTGCAAAATCGCCGATCGTTCTTTTTGCATGACGTCTAGGCCCGGAATACTAGAGAGCACCGTGCGAAACTTCAGCCGATCGTCTGCGCCGCCTTCGGATGCTTTGTAAACAAGCTGTTCCGCTGCAATTCCAGCCATCCACACAGTACAAAAGCGATCGAGCCACTGACTCGAAATCTTGCCCGATCGCAAATCCGCGTCTAAGGCTGAGGTGTCAAACTGCACGCCGCCCTGCCCAGAAAACCCCTTCCGAATCGCTTCCCAAGCACTCACCGAATAATCCGTCACCGGAATCTCCAGAAGCTGCGCCACCAAAAAATGTCCGGCCTCATGTCGAATAATCCGTTCCCGATGCAGGGGTGAAAACGCCGCAAGCCAGTCCAGAAAAAGGTTTCCGCCCTTGCCCTCCAGACTAAAAACATCCACCGTCACAGCGGTCAAAACGGCCCCAACCACGATCGCTGGAATGGCACTAGAAAAGTTCAACAAGGGTCCCAACAACACCGAAAGCGTCATCAAAAACACCCCGATCGCCAATAGGTTTAACGTTAATTCATTCATAAACAATGACCTTATCTATTTTTCACTTTAATTATTTTTCGCCTTAAAGAAGGTCTCTAAACTTTCACGATCGCCCACGTAGCGCCAATGCCACGGTTCGTAGGTGACACCTTGCTTATTATTCTTCGGAAACGACATTTCAAAGTTGAATTTCGTCGCATTGGCTTGGAGCCATTTAAACGCGTCCGTATTTTCAAAATCAGGACTGAGATTCGTAGCTGGGACATTGCCATCACCAATATCGATCGCATATCCGGTGTGGTGTTCACTGTAGCCAGGGGGCGCACTCACATTGGCCCGTTCATCAGCAGTTTGCGATCGCTGCTGCTTGACGTCGAAGAAGACGCCTTCTTGATCTTTGATCGATCGAAAGGCGGACAACGGCACCAAACTAATGTCTGCTGCTGCCGCCTCACTCACCATGGATCGGTAGGCGGCAGCAGCAGATTTGCGCAGCCGGATGCCCCCGTCAGCGTTGATGGCTTCGAGTTCGGCTTCGGGGGATTCTGTGTACGGATAATGGCCGAGAACCGTATTGGGCGAGGAGGCAATGGGTAGGGTAGGTTTTTGGACGTTTTTGGAGGAATTAGTGGCGAGGAGTTGAACAATAGTCGTGATGAGGATTAATCCCGTTAGCCCCAGCGCTAACCCCTGCCAGACGGCAATCTTACGCCTTGGAGGGGCGATCGGTGGCGTTTCTCGGACGGCCTCAGGAAGATCCTCAAAGGATTCAGCCGTTAGTTTATTCACCGCTTTTGGCGGCGGCTTTGTCTTGCCGGACTTCCCCGGTTGACGCCTAGGTTGATCGGGACGATTGGCTGAATTACTCACGCTAAATACTCCTGACTTAATCCTGAACGATAGCAAACCGGACGTCCCCAAGCTCAATTCTGGTGGCTTTCAGAATCATGTTCCCCTAGAATTGGGGGCCGGGGGGTCTCCGGCAATCTCACCTTAGAGACAATCCTTCAGTGCGGTAATCACGATGTCCTGCTGTTCAGAAGTCAGCTCCGGAAACATCGGCAATGACAACACTTCGAGAGCCGCCCGTTCAGAATGCGGGAAAGATCTCGCCGTTTCGCTAAGGGCAAAGTGGCCTGATTGGTAGACGGGCTGAAGATGCAAGGGCAGTGGGTAATAGATATTGGTGGAAATGCCGCGATCGCTGAGTAAGCTTCGCAGCGTATCGCGATCGACTTTGCCGCCGCCTTTGACCCGGATGGTGTACTGGTTCCAGGTGCTTCTGCCGCCTGTGGAGGCTTGGGGCAAGGCGATCGCCTCTAGATTTTCGAGACCCGCTTGGTAACGAGAAGCAATCACCGTTCTTTGCTCAATCCATTGATTGAGAAACGGGAGTTTAACACTGAGGATAGCGGCTTGAATCGCATCTAGGCGACTGTTTAGACCAAATTCTTCATGGTAATACACGTCGGTGCGGCCATGGTCTCGCAAGACGCGGAGTCGTTGGGCTAGCTTGGGGTCGTCAGTTGTGAGTGCCCCGCCATCGCCACACGCGCCTAGGTTTTTGGTGGGGTAGAAGCTGAAACAGCCGATGTGGCCGATCGACCCGACCTGTTGACTTGCCCATTCAGTCCCGGTGGATTGGGCACAGTCTTCAATGATAAATAGGTTGAATTCTCGGGCGATCGCTCCCAATGTCGTCATATCGATCGGATGGCCAAATAGATGAACCGGGACAATGGCGCGGGTTCGCGGGGTAATTGCGGCGGTAACTTGGTCTAGGTCCAGATTGTAGGTCACTGGGTCAATATCAACAAAAACCGGAGTGGCCCCGGCGGCACTAATCGTTTCAGCGGTGGCAATGAAGGTAAACGGCGTTGTGATGACTTCATCTCCCGCCTTAATATCGAGGGCACGAATCGCCATATAGAGTGCATCGGTTCCGGAGTTGCAGGCCACACATTCCTGCGTCCCGACATAGGCCGCAAGCTGATGCTCAAAATCAGCCACCGCCTGCCCGCCGACATAACGTCCGGAGGCCAGTACGCGTAAAGCCGCTTGATTGATTTGGTCGCCGATGTGTTCAAACTGACGCGAGAGATCGAAGGGAGGAATGGTCTTCACAGAAAGCCGTAGGTGAAACGCCCTCGCTATTGTTTCAATAAAACGAGTTACAGGCAAGTCCTTAGCTTGGAGGATTTGGGTTGGATGGCGTGATCCTAGAGACGATCGTGCGGGGTCATCTTGTCACTCGATCGCGCAGCACCACGAGGTTTGAGGCGGCAGCGGAGACTTTGATAGGTGCGATTTTGGTCGGGGCTGACGAGGTAGGCCGAGCCATGTTTTTGGGGAGAGGCGTCCGGCTTTTTGAAGGGCTTTGAGTTCTTTTGGGCTGAAGGATGCTCAAAAAGAAGAACCCGACTCCGATCAAAAAGACGACACAGCCGACAGCAAAACTCACCAGCGATAGCGAGATTAAGGCGCTCTGATTCACCAAGGCCCGAAAGGCGAGGAGTCCCGTGCTCGTAATTAAGGTTAAGCACGCCACATTCAGATAAAAAATCGATCGAGTCACTCGCCTAGATTGTCGCCTGATGGCTTTTCGCCAGAGTTTTGGCAGACTATGGGGCAATGAAATCCGGGTTTTCTCCAGTCGGATTTGATGGACGATCGCAACGCCCAGCATGAGGCCAGAGGCAACCACCATGACAGCAGCGTTGAGAATCAGTTGGACGAGCTGAGTAGTCTGTTCTAACGTCATGGGCAGATTAATAAGGGCAGAGAGGAGGACAACCATTAATAGGCAGACACGCAGTAAACACACATGCGGTGAACGTAAAGCAGCGATTCATGCGACTAATTCAATTGTACTATAAAAAGCTCGTTTGAATAACAAGTTTGGTCAAAAATAACGTGCGTTTCAGACTTGTTTGAATCCTAAAGAAATTATGATGATTAACGGCAGCGGTCCCACTAAAAGATCATTCTTTAGGAATTGTTATTTCATTTAGAAAATCTTTCCACAGCGATATTTAGCTTTTCCACAATGCGCTCTTTGTTTTCCACAGGTCTCCCCATTGATCGATCGATTCATTTCCACCAGATGACTCACCTGTCCACTACATAAGGCTCTAACTAGGGCATGTCCAACGCCATCATCTTTAAATTAGATTTCTGAAAACTCCTTCCTAGAAACAGTTTCAGCGATAGTAATTCATATGAATTACTCAAGAAGCGATCGATTTATCCTTGAGATCCCGCGTGAAATTTAGTTTTCTACGTTTTCCACAGGGGTTGGGGATGACCGATCGACCGATGTGCCCAAATTGGTAGAATGTCTCTATTCATACCCGTATAAATACGCTCTACAAACCCGTTCAGCAGTGAGAGAATTCCCATCACTTGAGCAATTGTGCGGATGTTTCTCTGTAAAGTAAGCAAAATGAGGCTTTGCCATCACGGCTTACAAGTAGCATCTGTCTTCGAGTTTCAATTCGTCACTTCCCTCTTTATCATGAGCTTTACACCTATGACTTCTACGATCGCCCTAATGGCCGAACTCCCTGAAACGCTTCATGAAGCGTTGACTCAGTACGTGGAGAAGCATCCGGATTGGAACCAAGATCGGGCAATTGCAGCGGCGCTATCGCTTTTCCTGCGTCAGGGTCCAGCGGAGTCAGTGAGCGATCGCTGCGTAGAAAGCTATGAAGGGCCTTACGAGACGACGATCGTGGCCTGAGTGTGAGCATTGGTTTCAAGCTTCGACGTCTACGCTTGACGTTAAGAAGTATGAATAGGGGCGTAGTCGGGTTTGGGATGTCAGGCCGTTTTCCCTTTTAATAAAGGTAGGGAGCGATAGACATCGTGAGCTAAGTATTCGCTGAGGTGATCTTAAAGATGGCTTATTACTGGTTTAAAGCGTTTCATTTAGTGGGAGTGGTCTCGTGGTTTGCGGGACTTTTTTATCTGCCTCGTTTGTTTGTTTATCACGCAGAGGCGGAAGAGCAGCAGGTTGAACCCGCGCGATCGATTTTGCGCCAGCAGTTTTCTGTGATGGAAAAGCGGCTCTACGGCATTATCATGACGCCTGCAATGGTGGTAACGATCGCCATGGCCATTGGAATGGCGGTGCTTCAGCCAGAGTTGCTTCAGCAGACATGGCTTCAGGTCAAAATGGCGTTGGTGCTGGTGTTGGTTGGGTTTCACTTCTATTGCCGCACGCTTATCCATCGGTTGGAGGCGGGTGAGACGCCGTTTACGTCGAAGCAGTTTCGTTGGATGAATGAATTTCCGACGTTCTTCTTAGTAGTGGTGGTCATGCTGGCAGTGTTTAAAAATGACATTCCCACGCACGCAACAAGCTACGTCATCTTTGGGATGGTGATTGCGTTTGCCGCAAGTATTCAGCTTTACGCGCGGAAGCGTCGGTTGGACGGTGAGAAGAAGCGATCGGACGAGGCCGTGGCGCGATCGCTTGAGTCGGCGGAAGTACAGGTGTGAGAGGGGCTTTGGACATTATTAAATCCTCAATTCCCTATCTAGCCGATCGCCCTTCCTAACCCCGTTTCCGTTTGGCAATCCAAAACCCTGCCCCAACGATCGCCACTAGGGGCATCCAGATTAATAGCCCTAGAAGATCTATTGCAGGATCTTCCAGCCGACTCACGGGACTCATGGTCCCAATGGAATTTGCTGCACTTCCTGGCTGCACCGTAACGCCGTAGGCAAACTTAAAGCGATCGAACCCATTTTCCTGCTTCGGATCGCCCTTGATTTCCACCTCATACAACCCTGCCCTAGGGAAAATAACAATAGCGCTCGGTAGCCCTTGATACTTCTCAGCCTTCAACGGATTCAGGGGCGGCTGCGATACTAATTTTTCGTTTTCGTAGACCGTAATCTGGCAGTTGCATTGGTCTAACGGAATTTCCTCGCCTCCTTGCTTGGTCAACGCAAACCACACCTTCGACGGCTCACCTGCCTTCGGATTGTGGCTCGGTTCGATGTGAAAAAGAGAGGCGACATTCCCGGCAGTCTGAACATTGTGTGCAAACGCAGGCTCTGTGAGATGAAGATCACTTTGAGCTTTGCCGAGGGACTCTTCCGCTGGTGTTGGAGATTCAAAAGCAGTGCGCGATCGCATGGCGTAACGGGTCTGAGTAATCATGCCTAATCTGTAATACCCGATGCTAAATGCTCTGAGCAAAATCACTTTAAAACCTTAACCGATGGTTTGTAAAGATTCGTACGGCCATAACGAAGATAACCGAACTAATCAATCCTATCGTGTGAGTCCAATGCTGAGCGGTAAGTTCTAGATTTCCTAAATAATGCGATCCCACTATCACCGTATGCCCAACGGCTAGCGCCAATCCCGGCACGCTCAGTAGATGCAGTCGTCGCCAGTGGGGTCCGAGCCACTTCACCGCTGCGTCGAAGCTCGTCATCGCCGGAAACCCCAGACAAATCAAGGCTCCAAGTCCAGCGATTAACCCCCACCGCTGCGAAACGGGCAAAAATGCGATCGCACCTATGTTCCAGTTATAGGTATGCACCAGCATATGAGCCGTATGAGCCACTGCACAGACAAAGGACCCGACTCCGATCGCCCGTCTGTACGTCAGTAGACCCATGCAATAGGCTGGAAACCGAACGGCCATCGGGCGCGCCACCAAAGCCAACATGAGTAAAATAATGGCCCCATGCCCGGTCAAATCCACCATCTCACTACTGCGAAAGACCGTCAGGAGTCCAATGGTAATAGTGACCCAGCCCGCCAGTCGAAAGAGCTGACTCCTTCGTTCTTGACTCCAACGCAGCGCCAGCGTTCCCACACCCAGCATCATCGGCATCGTCCCCAGCCCAAAGGCTAGCATTACACTCGCTCCCGCCCCCGGACTGCTTGACTCCGCTGCTTTAATTTGGGCCACATACAAAAAACCACAGGGCATCAGTCCCCACAACAACCCCAACACAAACGGCGAGGCGGTCGCTAACTTTCCCATCATTCCGCCGATCCAAGAATGTCCTCGTGCTGAAACTCCCGGATGTGATCCTACAGGTGATTCGGGTAAATCAGTCCGCTTTGACAACCGATCGGGCATCACCGTCTTCAGCCCGCTCCAAATAAGCAACCCCCCCGCAAAGATCGCCAGCCCTTGCCGCAATCCACTGCCTATTCCTGCCCACTGTCCCCCCGCCATCACCAGACTTCCAACGCCGCCGATCGCCATTCCAACAAGGATGTAGCTAAGCAATCGTCCGAGATTTAAAAGCGCAACGCTGATGAATTGAGAATTGAGAATTGAGAATTGAGATGGGCTAGATGAACGGGTACGATCGGACAATAGTAATGCAGTGCTGAGGGGGCTACACATTCCTAAGCAGTGGCCAAAGCTTCCCAGAAAGCCCAAACTCAGCATCAATCCAAATTCCATCTTGTCCTCTTTCAGGGTCGTCTATTGTCTTATCTTCATTCTCTACCCTCGGCCTTGATCTTGACCAATTCTCAATTCTCAATTCTCCGGATGACATATTGATTCTTACCCGCTTGCTTAGCTTCATACATGGCCGCATCGGCGGTTTCAACCAGTTCTGTCAGGGTATGGCAAGGATTGGGGTAGAGGCTGATGCCGATGCTGCCGCTAATGGTCATGGTTTGGCCGTCGAAGGTGAAGGGTTGGGTCAAGGTTTTGATGACTTTGGCAGCGACGCGTTCGATTTCTAACAGACGCAGGGCACCGGGCAAAATCACCGTGAATTCGTCCCCGCCCAGCCGTGCTACGGTATCGCTTGCCCGCAAACAGGACACTAGCCGTTTGGCAACCGACTGGAGGAGCTGATCGCCGACTCCATGACCGAAGGTATCGTTAATCTGTTTAAATCCGTCAAGATCGATGAAGAATAGCGTAATCATCCGATCGCTTTGGTTAGACCAGTCTATTGCTTCTTGAAGTTTGGTCTCGAAAAGCGATCGGTTGGGCAGTCCGGTCAGGGGGTCGTGATTAGCTAGATAGTGCAGGCGGGATTGGGATTTTCGGAGTTCTTCGTTGGAGTCAGCGAGTTCGCGCCGCGCCTGTTCGGCAGCATCTTCTCGCGTTTTTCGCTGGGTCATATCCCGAATCACCCCGACGAGGAAAACGTTGCCGCCGGAATCTCGATGCAGCGATCGCTTAGTGGAAATATAGTGAACCTCCCCAAACAGATCCGTCAGCACTTCCTCATCTTCCCGCTCTTGCTGCTGAAGAAAGGTCTCTTCATCTCGGGTCAAAAACAAATCGGCCTCGGGTTTCGGAAATACATCATGCACCGTTTTCCCAATCAACTCCTGAAGTGACGCTCCCACAAATCGCGCATAGGCTTCATTCAAAACCACCCAGCGATTCTGATTATCTTTCACAAAAATAGGATCGGGAATGGTGTTGATAATGCGGTTAAGAAACTCCATCGATCGCGCCAGTTCTTCTTCCGTATGGGCACGCACCATCATCACCAACGCCCATGCCACCGCCAATCCCACCATGGGAGCCACCACCGGAACCAGCCACCCCAGCAAAAATAACCCATAGCCGCCTAAGGACACCCCGATCGCTAGCCCAATCATGCCACAGAGCGATCGCTTCGGCCCCCTAAGTCGCCAGCATAGCCGCACGCCTATCCACGCCCATAGCCCAATCCAGACGATTTCAACCCCTTCTGGCCAACTCTGAAACATCAGACGTCCGTCTAGAGCCGCTGACACAATCTGACTCACAAACTGCGCCTGAAGGGCCACGCCACTGATCCAGGTGCTGCTCCAAGTGCGGCTGCTCTTAGGTTGATAGGGCTGCTGACGGGTGTAAGGGGTCGCCGCAAAATCATTCTGGGTCTCGGCGTTAGCACCGATTAAGACAATCCGATCGCGAACGGCTTCAGGAGCCACGTCACCAGATAAGATCGCCTGCATCGAAAAGGTCTGAAAGGGGGTTTTTCCGCCCCGAAAGTTAACGAGAATTTGGTAAGCGCCTGCATCGGCTCGGACGTATGCACCTGTATCAGGCTGGATTTGCCGAAAGATTCCTCGGCCTAGTTGGAGATCCGAAGGCCGATCGCTGGACGGCTGGGCGTAGATTTGATTTTGGGCCAGGTACAATTTTGAGAGCTTGAGGGCAAAACTTTCCTTGACGGTCCCGCCTTCATTTTTCCAGTATAGAAAAGCCCGTCGAACCTTCTGATCTTCATCAAGAATATTGTTATTGAAGCCGACTCGACCTTCTGGAGCCGCAGATGGCGGTGGAATCAAGGGGTGGCTCCCCATCCCAAACATCCCGTCGGCAAGTTGTTCAGCGCTGATAATCGTTGGCGTATCGGTGAGGAGGTTGTTGAAGGCAATAGAGCCGGGGGGAACGGGGAGATCTCGATGAAGATTGATGCCGATCGCACGGGGTTTCCAGGCGTTGAGGCGCTCTAGGAGCTGGGCTAGCCTCGCATCACTGGGAGGCCAAGGTTCATTGAGCTGAAGATTGGCTTTGGTGACTTCAACAATAACGACCCGATCGTCCATGGCTTCCGCCGATCGCAACTGAAAATAATGATCCATCGTCTGAAGTTCTAACCCTTGCAGCAGGCAAAACGATCGAAGGATTAAGACGATGAGGATGGATCCCAAGGTCATCCAAACAATCGGTGTGAAGAAATTCAACACACCTTTTATCAGGGACCGAGCTAAGTTCTTAAACGTGAAGGGTCGAGAGGAATCAATCACAGGTATCCAACGGATCGAAATGGAGATTCAATAGGGTCATAGAGATTACTCCATGCATTACCATTCCACTACCCTACAATTGCATTAGCATCGTTCACTCTATCCTTAGCAATAACCTAGGATAAAATATGTCTCTAGGATGACTACTTTAGGCCATTACCCCTCAGAATTTTCGAGCCAGGTCATGACAGTCTTGGCTAGTGTGACGTGACTGAGACGATCGATTTCTCGAATGCCCGTAGGACTGGTGACATTAACCTCCGTCAAGAACCCTCCAATCACATCCATTCCTACAAAAATCAAGCCATCGCGCCGCAGGGCCGGAGCCAGTTCTGCCGCAATCTCGCGATCGCGCGGTGTGATCTCCACAGCATCGGCCCGTCCGCCCACCGCCATATTGCCGCGAAACTCATTTCCGGTGGGTACGCGGTTGACAGCGCCGATCGGGTCGCCGTTAAGCAAAATCACGCGCTTATCTCCGGCTTTGGCTTCGGGTAAATAGGTCTGCACCATGATGGGCAGGGTTCCCTGTAGGGTACTGATTTCAACGAGGGAATTAAAGTTGCGATCGCCTTTTTCCAAGAACAAAATCCCTTCCCCGGCTTTCCCGCCGAGGGGTTTCATCACAGCGGCCCCTTTTTGGTCGATGAAATCTTGAATTACCTGCTTGTTTTGGGTGACGATCGTTTCGGGAATGGACGTGAGAAATTGCAGCGCGTACATTTTTTCGTTGGCCGATCGGACGCCAGCCGGGGCATTGACCACGCGAGTTTTGGCGGGGTTTACGTAGTCGAGGATGTACGTCGCATAGAGATAAGCCGTATTCACCGGGGGATCGGTCCGCATCCACACCACGTCGAAGGTTTCTAGGGGCAAAAATTCAGAGGTTCCCACGCTAAACCAGTCAGGCACCGCAATCCAGCGGTTTTCACCTAAGGTTACAGGCACGAGCTGCACTGGAGTCACGGTGGCCCAAGCTTTGCTTTCGATGACCGTCAACGAATTTGCAACGGTGATCCAGACCTCGTGCCCCATCTGCTGCGCGGCTTCCATCAGCGCCACACTCGTGTCATGGGTGGGGTCTAGACGATCGATCGGGTCAATAATAAACGCCAGTTTCACAAGAAGCTCTCTGCACAATCTAAAGGGTTTGGGAGGACGATCAGACGATCGAACGGTCCCTACCCCCAACTAATGAGAGTAGGGAATCGAATTTAGACCGCAACCCTCACAGCTTGCATTGACTCCACCAAGCTGCGAACGACGGCGATCATGGCGATTTCGCTGTTGAGCTGATGAATCGCTGAACCGACGCCGACACCTGATGCACCTGCGGCGATCGCAAGCGGTGCCGTCACGCTAGAAATACCCGATGCGCAGAGGACCGGGACTGAAACGGCATTGGAAATTTCGTAGGCAGCGGCTAAGGTTGGCGCTGCTTTTTCGATTAAACCCAGGACGCCTGCACTTTTAGGCGCAGAAGAAGTGCCGCCTTCGGTTTGAATCACATCAGCTCCGGCTTCAACGAGGGCTTCAGCGAGCGCCACCTGTTCAGACAGCGCCAAAACATGAGGCACCGTAACCGACAGCATTACCGTGGGCAGCAATGCGCGGGTTTGGCGGGTCAGTTCGAGAACTTCCGCTGCACCAAAGGTGCGACCCTGCGCGTAGAAGCTGTCAAAGTTCCCAATTTCAATTAGGTCCGCTCCAGCATTCACCGCCATCACAAACAAGGCTGGGTCTACCGCAGACACGCAGATGGGAAGTGTCGTTAGTCCGCGCACTGTGCGAATCAGGTCTGCATCCGCTGCGATGTCTACAAAGGTTGCGCCGCCGAGTTCAGCCGCCTTGACGACTGACGAAACGTTCTGAACGTCGAAGTTTTGCAGGCCGCTGATGACTTTGAGTGCGGTGCGGTGGTTCAAGGCCCGTTGGAGAGTCGGAAGAATAGTCATGGGTAGTGTTTTAGGCGATCTGCGATCGGTAAGGTTCGTTAATGTGATGCTTATTTTAAAGGATCGGGGGAAGCAATGACGATCGACGAGGATGGGAATGAGGATTTAGTCAGTGCCCTTTTCGTCACTGGGATAGCAGCGATCCGGGATTGGGTAATCTACGCTGATGAGAGATCAGACGATAGCGTGCGGCTCTCAGAACTGATGCCTGACCGCTTGACTTCATCAACGTATGTTCCTGTACCCCATCTGGGAATTCTGTCGCTATGACCTTCTCAATCAAAGTTGCTACAAACACCACAAACGCCACAAACGCGATAAATCAGCTTCAAATCGTCACAAACCGACTAAATGCCCAATCTCGGGTGAGTCGGATGCTGGCTCGGGCGAAGACCTTGAATTCGGCGGTTGAAGAAACGCTTAAAATCCTGTGTGAGACCTTCTCCTGGCGCTTTGGTGAATACTGGACCCTTGACAAGCTGCCGGGTAGCCTTCGACAAACCCTGTGCTGGGATGTCACGTCAACCGATCACACGCCCTACTCCGACTGGACCTTTCAGCGGGGAGAAGGGCTTCCGGGGCGAATTTGGGAGACTGAACAACCGACGTATTTCCAAAACCTGACGCAAAATCCTAATTTTCTACGTCGAGATTTTGCGCTGGAGATGGGGTTGCGGAATGGCTATGGGTTTCCGGTGCGCGATCGAAGCGGTCTCGTCGGAGTCATCACGTTTCTGACCCAAACGGATCAGCCCCTTGATGAAGACTTAATGGACTTGCTCCGGCTCTTGGGTGAACAACTTGGACTTTTTATCCAACGGAAATCCGACGAAATCCAGCTTCGTCAGTACGCCGATCGCCTCGAAGTCACCCTCCAAGAACTTAAACGCACCCAATCCCAAGTCATCCAATCCGAAAAAATGTCCAGCATCGGACAGCTCGTGGCAGGAATTGCCCATGAAATTAATAATCCAGCCAACTTCATCCATGGCAACATTCGGCCAGCCCAAGACTACCAAGCGGACCTGTTCCGGCTACTCGATCTGTACGAACAGGAATATCCTCAGCCCAACCCGGCGCTCATTCGTCAACGCAATGCGATCGACTTAGCCTTTCTTCGCCAGGATTTTCCGCAGCTTTTAGACTCCATGCGCAATGGAAGCGATCGGATTCGAGACATTGTGAAATCGTTGCGCAACTTTTCTAGACTAGATGAAGCCGCTGTTAAAGAAGTGGATTTCCACGAGGGATTGGACAGCACGTTGATGATTCTCAACAGTCGGCTCAAGTCCCACATTGAGGTTCGGCGACAGGCGACGATCCAGGCGATTCAAGTGGTCAAACACTACGGAACGCTGCCATTGATTCAGTGCTATTCAGGGCAGGTAAACCAAATCTTTATGAACGTGTTGGCCAATGCTATTGATGCCTTAGAAGAGTCTGGCCTGCGCGACGAGGCTCATAATGCCTCAGAAAACATTACTCCAGAAATCACCATTACTACAGAGGTCATCGCCAACGGCTGGATTCGGGTGACGATCGCCGACAACGGTCCCGGCATTTCGCTCGCCCACCAATCCCAAATCTTCAACCCCTTTTTCACCACCAAACCCGTCGGAAAAGGCACTGGACTCGGTTTATCCATCAGCTATCAGATCGCCACTGAAATCCATGGTGGACGGTTCTACTGTAAATCTGAACCGGGTTCATCAGGCACGCAGTTTATGTTGGAGCTGCCCGTTGTCTGCAATGGATTGATGCATCATCGGGCCGGGTGAGGGTTCTATGAGATAATCAGGGTTCTAAATTCCTTTTTTATTGTCGTAGAATGCCTTCATGATTGATGTTGTATCCCCCCAGTCTGTCCCGGTTGAGATGATTCAGTACAACGCACAAGGTCTTGTCCCGGCGATCGTGCAGGATTACTTAGATGGAACGGTGCTGATGATGGCGTGGATGAATGCGGAGTCGTTGGCAAAAACCCTTGAAACGAGTGAAACGCACTTCTGGAGCCGATCGCGTCAGCAGTTTTGGCATAAGGGCGCAACGTCGGGCCACACCCAAAAGGTCAAGGCCATTCGCTATGATTGTGATAGTGATGCGCTGCTTGTGACGGTGGAGCAAGTGGGGGATGTGGCCTGTCATACGGGAGAACGCAGTTGTTTTCATCAGGTGGAGGGGAACGTGGTGGCCCCGCGCGCAGATACGTTGTCTCAGGTGTTTGGGGTGATTTGCAATAGGCGGGATAATCCAAATCCTGAGTCCTATACGTGCAAGCTTTTAGCGGGTGGGGATAATGCGATTTTGAAGAAGGTTGGAGAGGAGTGCGCAGAGGTGATTATGGCCTTTAAAGATAATGTGAAAGATGACATTGCGGGAGAGGTGGCGGATTTGTTCTATCACACGATGGTAGGGCTAGCGGCGCACCAAGTGGATATTCAGGATGTGTATCGCAAGTTGCAGGCTCGGAGACGATAGATTTCCAACTGTTGGAATCAGAAATTATAATAAATGAGGCGTCGATCGTACGGTGAAACCTGATGGTTCAAACTCCAATTAAGCCCTTAACGCTGGAGAGTTTTCTGGCGCTTCCTGAGACGAAGCCTGCGAGTGAGTTTATCGACGGTCAAATCTTTCAAAAAGCCATGCCAAAAGGAAAGCATAGTCGTCTTCAAAAGCAGTTGCTATTTAAAATAGATGCTGTCGTCGCACTTGAGAACGTAGCAGAGGTATTTCCAGAATTACGGTGTAGTTTTGGAGGCCGATTCCCGTTCCGGGAGGCTTCGCCAACGATCGTTCCTGACCTGTGCATTTTTAAGTGGGAACGGATTCCCCATGACGAAGATGGGGATATTGCAAATACGTTTGATTCTGCGCCTGATTGGACAATCGAAATCCTATCGCTTGATCAAAGCCCAACGAAGGTGATTAAAAACATTTTGCACTGTCTAGATCAGGGTTGCGCGATGGGTTGGATGCTGAATCCAGAGGAGAAGGAAATTACGGTATTTCCAGCCAATTCACGATCGCGGATGTTTTCAATGGAGTCGTCTGAAGCGATTCCGGTACCTGATTTTGCAGCGACACTCGTCTTAACGGCAACCGAGATCTTTGGATGGCTGAGTCAAGTCGGATAAACTAGAGCAAACGTCTAGGAGGTCAAGTGCGATGGAAGCGACAATTCAGGCACCTCAAGTTCAAACCATTATTTCTTCGGTTCTCACGCTAGATGAAGTAGCGGAGTATTTACGTCTTCCGATCGAAGCGGTTCGTGGCCATGCGATTCAGGGGTTGTTACCGGGCAATGAAATCAAGGGGGAATAGCGGTTTTTGAAAAGTGCGATCGATCGGTGGTTAGTCATGCCGAGAGATCAGGTCAAGCAAGATTTTCAAGCAGTACAGTCCGATAATGATGAGATTCTCTCGTTGCTTGCAAGTTGGGATACTGAAGATCAAGAAGAGCACCAAACTAAGACTTGGAATCATCTTAAATTTGCTTTGGAGAACAGTGAAAGGCTACGTGAGCGAGCGACACAATCATGACGAAAACCATCATTTTTGATTCTGGACCTTTAGGGATGGTCACGAATCCCAGAGCGAAATCAGAGGAAAGTCAAGCCTGCAAACGTTAGTTTGAGCATATCCTTCGCACTAGGTATCGGATTGTGATTCCTGAGATTGCGGATTATGAAGTGCGCCGGGAATTGATCAGAATTCAAAGCATTACGAGTGTGGAGCAACTCGATCGATTGAATCGCTTGGTCGTCTATCTGCCACTGACCACTGAGATGATGCTACGTGCAGCGGAACTCTAGGCGATCGCTCGTCAAACAGGACAGGGCACGGCACATCCGAAGTCACTCAATGGTGATGTGGTTCTTGCAGCGCAGGTACTCGTGGCTTATGGCGAAGATTTATATGCGATCGTGGCAACGACCAATGTTGCTCACATTAATCGTTTCGTGCGTGCTGATCTTTGGCAAAACATTGGATAGGGACGATCGGTTGGTCTATGTTCCTAGATGATCGATCGAGAGAATGCGATCGGTTCTTCACATTACCCAACTTCACAGAAAATCAATCAGAGTTCGGAATCTATGAAATCTGCTTCATGAACCAACTCGCCGCCGCAATATTGGTGCCTTCCACCCATTTAGTGATCGTTGCCTCAAGTAATGCGACCGTCACCCCCGGCATCAACGCTGACGTTTCGACTTCCTGATACTTCCCTGCGACCAGCCCAAACATCAGCACCCGCCGACCCTGCACATCAATCACCCAATACTCCGGAATCATGAGCGCTGCATAGATGTGTTTCATCTCATCGAGATCACTCGCCAGCGTCGTATCTGCCACCTCACCGACCAAATCCGGAACCCGCCACCGATCGCTCACGGGTTGACGAAGGGATAAATGGTAAAATAGTAGACTACTCACTCACATTCGTCATAGGTCAACTCCATGGAACGTCCTAAACTGACTGCTGTTATTACTGGCGCGATTTCGTTGGTATTGGGAATTTTGTATTTGGTTCTCGTCCAGATTTTGGACTCTCGCGAAATGGTTCCTGCTCCGATCGGCTTTCTATTGATTAGTCACTTGTGGTAATTGCCGTTGCTAAGAATTGACGTGGCGCGATAGATCTGTTCGACAAGCAGTAACCGGGCTATGTCGTGGGTGAAGGTCATGGGCGAAAGGGCTAATGGATGGTGCGCCGATCGTTCGAGTTCTGGCGTGATGCCGTCAGATGATCCGATTACAAACAATAGCGTATGGTCTAAGGTTGTTTTTTCAATGAACGCTGCAAAGTCGATGGAGTTATAAAGTTTGCCGCGTTCGGTGAGCACGATGACGCAATCTTGCGTTTTTATGTGTGGTGTTATTTCACTCCATTCCGTTCTCTTTTGGGAATCCTTTAGTTCAGTTATGGTCAATCCAGGAATTCGTTTAGTGTATTCTCGAATCCCATCATCGATCCAGGAATACTTGACTTTCCCGATCGTTAGAAGTTTGATTTTACGTTGCATTGTTTAGGGCACAGAGTTTGTTAATACGGTTGTTAATGCGATCGATTTGAGGTGGTCTCGGCAGGCTCTGGTTCAAGCTGCGATCGGAAGGGCAATCGGGTGCCATCGGCGAGAATTAAATCCCCAGAAAAAGCTTGTTTTTCCAACGTGCCTTGAATCCAAGCGTGTTGAGTAGGGTAGCAATTGGGAATTTTCGGAAGCTGTCCCGTTAAAGATAATACGGTGATTCCTTGTTTTGTAGGCTGGCCAGACCAAGTGCCGCTGAACGTGGGTGGAATAGCTGCGAGATTGGGCATGGTGGGAAGGACAATCGCAGCGGTGAGGTAACGACCGGATTGATCGAGTCTTAGCAGCGAATGATCTAAGCAGTTGTCGGTGCTCAATGAGTATCGTCCAGCGATCCCGGTGGCGGCTTTCAAATGCATCTCGCCGTAGGTAGTGGTAATGGAAAATAGAATCACAACTGAAACGATCGCACCGCCATAGAATGATAACGATTTTAGGCTTAATAACTTCATGCGTATTCGTTTTATGTTTAATGGGGTCTAGGGCGAAAGATCGTAATTCTCACGAGTCGTTTCGGATTGCTACAGAACCGTCAGCTACCAGTCGATCGAGCAATCCACTACAAGCATCTATCAACAACTCAATCACAAAATCAAACCCGGCTTCACCGCCATAATAAGGGTCGGGGACTTCTTTTAAGTCATGCTCAGTGCAGAAGTCACACATGAGCTTGATTTTGTGATGGAGTTTGCCCGAACGATCGAGCCGAGCCATTTGTTCATAATTATCTTGATCCATGGCCAAAATTAGATCAAATGTATCGATATCCGTCGCGTCAACTTGGCGAGAGGTGCCCTGAAGCGCGAAGCCTAATTTTCGGCTAGCCGCTGCGCTCATGCGTCGATCGGGTAATGCCCCGGCATGATAGCCCGAGATGCCTGCTGAATCGCATTCGATTTGATGTTGCAATCCGCGTTCTTTGATCAGCGCACTCATAATATTTTCCGCAGAAGGCGATCGACAAATGTTGCCGAGACACACAAACAGTAAGCGATACGCCATAGATTTAAAGCCGTTAATTACTAGAAATGGAGTGAACTTTGACAAGTTTTCATTACGATCGATAGTATCACTTAGGAACGAGAATCTGTAACACCCGACGATTTTAATCCCTAGGGCAAATGATGGGTCTTATTTAGGTTACGGGAACACTTTAGAATAATATTGATTCTAGGGTTGCTCTAATGTCTCGATCGATGTTTTATATTAGATGTGTCAGCACTATTGGATTGAGCGCTTTACTTTCTAATCCTGCCATGGCCCAAGTGGTGAGTCCTGATGGGACGCTGAATACGACAGTGAATCGATCGGGCAACACTTTTACGATTACGAACGGCACCGCAGCCGGAACCCATTTATTTCATAGCTTTCGAGAATTTTCGATTCTTAGCAGTGGCGCAGCAATCTTTGATTTAGTCAATACGCCTAATGCCACAACAATTTTCAGTCGGGTCACGGGTGGAAACAGCTCCAACATCAATGGCGTGATTCGATCGATGAATGCTATAAATCCAGTTAGCTTATTCTTAATGAATCCCGCTGGAATCGTCTTCGGGCCAAATTCATAGTTAGATATCACCGGATCATTTCTCGGCACAACTGCCAGCAGCATCTCATTTAAAAACGGCAAAACCCTTGCGACGGGAATATCGTCATCAAGACTCCAACTCTCCAACTCTTGGATGGTGCGGCCATTCGCGATTCCACATACGGCCAGGGAAATGGGGGAAATATCATCGTATCCGCCGATCGCATTGAAATCCTCGGACAGTATGGCAACGATGACAAGCTGCAAAGTGGTCTGTATGCCATGGTTGAGAGAGGGTCTCAGGGCAAGGACGGCGCAATTACCCTGGATGCCCAAACCATTGAACTCAAAGGGGGAATCATTCGGGGTTCCACACGATCGGGCGCAGGCGGCGACATCACGATTCGGGCCAATCGCCTGGACCTCGACGGCCAGCAACAATCTAGTAATGTCATCACGGGAATTCGGGCGAGTTCACGGGAGACGGCAATAGGGAGAGGCGGCAATATTAAGCTAGAGCTTCAAGACCTTCAAGTCCGCAACGGTTCGGGGATTCGGACGGGAACCTACGGGATCGGCGATGCCGGAAATATTATCATCCAATCAAACACGATCGCCCTGCTGGGTATCGACCCCGTTGCCTATTCCAGCGGAATTTTCACCACCGTCAATCGTCCCACCGCAACGGGCAAAGGCGGCAATATCCAGATCACCAGCGATCGAGTCACTGTTTTAGACTCTGCATTCATCAGTGCCTCAACGCTAGGAATCGGGAATTCGGGCGATCTTTCAATTACATCAAATCTGGTCGAAGTAGCTGGAGTGTCTCCGGATCCCGCACGAACCGTTGCGTTTGGCTATGGGATCGTATCCTCAATTAATGTGGGTTCAAAGACGGCTGCCTCTGCGGGTCGGTTGAGCATTATCGCAAATCAACTTATTGTGCGCGATCGAGGCTTGATCTCAGTCGCAAACTCTGGCTCTTTCGATCGCAGCTTACGCCAGAGAGTGATATCACCGCCAGTTCTGAATTTGGGATTAAGCCACAGCCTTATCTCAAGATCCTCATACGGGAGAACTCGCCCTAATCGCAGGGCACATCTCGCAACCGATCGCCCCTGCGACCTGTGGCCTCCGTGAGTGAGGCTGGCCCGATCCCCAGTCGAATTTCCGCAGCAGTACAGCAATGGGTGGAAACATTAATATCAATGCTCCGATCGTCGTCGGGATTAAAAATAGTGACATCATCGCCAACGATGTCAAAGGCCGGGGCGGCAACATTCAAATTGAAACCAATGCATTGCTAGGATTACAGTATCGCCTTGTGTTGACACTCAATAATGACATCACGAGAAGCGCTAAGTTTGGCCTGAATGGCACCATCCACATCAACATGCTCAATCTGGATTCGTCCTTTAGTAAGAAGACGATCGAAGAGGTTCGATCGTCCCAGAGAGGGTTCAAATCCTCAAATTACATTCCGCCAAACCCAGGAATATTTAATCCCCCAGTCAGCTCTTCCATCTTGCCTCGCATGACATCCGTGGACTTGGTATAGGCGTCTTTCATTGCAGCAAACACCAAGTCAGACACAATCTCAGCTCCTTCAGCCATCGCCTCGGGAGCAATTTCTACGCGCTTAGGCTCTTGGTTGCCGCTCATGACGACCTTCACCAAGCCGCCTTGAGCGATGCCTTCGATTTCCATGTTTTCGAGATCTTCTTGAAGTTGCTTAGCCCCTTCTTGAACCTGTTGAGCCTTCTTGACGGCTTCTGCCAATTCCTTCATCTTGCCGAGGCCGAAGCCAAAGCCTTGTCCTTGTTCCTTTGCCATAACTGTTTCCACATAGGGGGTAAGCAGAATACATTATGCCATTGAATTTGGAAACTGAAGTTCAAACCCGACTCCGCGTTCCAGAGCGCTCGATACAACGGGGCATTGAGCGCGGCATTGGAGCACGTTGTTACCCCCTTTGAAACTCACCCAAAATCCGAACTTCAGGCTCTAATGAAAGCTGCCAGTTATGCTTGACCGTCGATTGGACATGGTTAATCAGCCGGAAAATATCACTTGCTGTCGCCCCGCCACAATTTAAAATAAAATTCGCATGACGCTCTGCAACTTGCGCTCCGCCAATTTGGAACCCCTTTAGCCCCACCTGTTCAATCAGCCAACCTGCCGAATGCACATCCGGATTACGGAAGACGCTGCCACAGCTCGGACGATCGTACGGCTGCGTACTATGACGCTTGGTGAGGTGCGAATTCGTGTCAGCCAGCACATGCGCAGGATCGTGGCCCATTTCCAGCTTAAACGTCGCCTGCACAACATAGCGATCGCTATTTTGCAAGTTTGAGGTGCGGTACTGATAGGACAGTTGAGCGGGAGTCAAAGTTTCGATGCGGCCATCCGGACTCAGAACATCAACACTCTCCAAAATGTCTGCCATACAGCCTTGGTGCGCCCCGGCGTTCATCACCACCGATCCACCTACCGTTCCCGGAATGCCCACGGCCCATTCAAACCCTCGCCAGCCGAGCCGAGCAATGCGCTTGGCCAAACTCGGAAGCATTTCCCCAGCCCCCACCATTACGCGTCCATTGGCTTCGTCGAATTCAATTTTACGAAACTTCCGGGTGCCAATGACCAAACCGGGCAAGCCCCGATCGCTAATCAATAAATTAGATCCCGCTCCCAGCATCGTAATCGGCATGGACTGTTTGGTCGCCCACCCGACACAGGACTGAAGTTGCTCCACCGTACGCGGGGCGACAAACCATTCAGCGGGACCCCCGACTTGGAAGGACGTCAACGTCGAAAGTGAAAAATTAGGCTTTAGGGTACAATCACTGTCCAATAAACGAATGGGAGAGGAATGAATGGGGGTGACGAAGGCGGAGGCTGCCATGGCAGAAACGGATTTTCGGGTTTGAGTCACCAGACCCAGCGCGCAGGAGGTGGACAGCATAGTTTTAGAGAGCGTCATAATCTTTACGGTTATTGACAGTCGATTTATAAGGATAGTAAACGGGTGTGTGGGAGAAAAATGTGGAGAGGCTCTGTAAGCTAGAAGACTCTAGAAGAACAATACTAGCCTTGACTATTCCCCTAAGAAAATAAAGGCTAACAGTCATTGCTTATTTAGTGTTCACTGACACAGACTTAATGATTTCTCAGGAAGCTGCTTGCTCATAAAGCCGACTACTCACGAAGCCCAAAGAGAAGACCGTTCTTCTCACTCCTGCTGAACAAGAGTCATGGCATCCGGAATGATTTGATTTAAGTTTCCAGCCCCTAAGAAAAGGACGAGATCACCTGGCTCTAAGGTGTTTTTACAAAAGACCTTAACGTCGTCCATCGTTGGACAGTAATGAACATTGGACTGGTACGTTAGAATCGGATCCACGAGCTGTTGTCCCGTGATGTGCCCAGGATTGGGTTCCCCGGCACTGTAGATATCCGTAATCGCGACCACATCTGCTTCCACAAAGGATTGAGCAAATTCCGGCAAAAATGCAAGGGTTCGGCTATATCGATGAGGCTGAAAGAGCGCGACGATTCGGTGCCTAGGGCAAGCGCGATCGCCCGCCTGAATACGAGCCGCCGCTAAGGTCACTTTCAGCTCACTTGGATGGTGGGCATAGTCATCAATGAAGCGGATGCCATTGGCTTCCCCTCGCACTTCAAAGCGCCGTTTAGTTCCGCCAAAGGTGCTCAAAGCACGGTTAATGTCCTTAAAGTCCGCGCCGAGAAGCCGTCCGACTGCGATCGCCGCTAAGGCGTTGCTGAGATTGTGAGATCCAAGGAGAGAGACCTCCACCTCGCCCAATAGCGTGCCTCGTTCCCAGACCCGTGCGCGCGTCTGCGATTGCCCGTAATGAATTTGATCTACCGCATAGGTGGCACCGGACTCTCGGTTGAGGCTGTAGCTGATGGCAGGGCGGATGCGACTCGCTACAGTGGGACAATCGATGCAGCCAATGACGATTTTGCTGTTCAGTGCGAAGGTCTCAAAGGTCTCAATGACCTGTTCTAGATTGGTATAATGATCGGGGTGGTCATGTTCAATATTCGTCACAATCCCAATGTGGGACTTGAACTTGACCAACGACCCGTCCGACTCATCCGCCTCAGCGACCAAATATGGACCGTTCCCTGCCCGAGCATTTCCTTGCCAAGCGGCCACTTCTCCCCCGACAATAACGGTTGGATCCAGTCCCGCTTCCAGCAAGACACATCCGATGAGGCTACTAGTTGTGGTTTTTCCGTGTGTTCCCCCGACAGAGATACTTTTGTACTCTTCAATCAGTCCGGCCAGCACATCCGATCGATGCAAAATGGGACATCCCAAAGCAACCGCTGCTGCGTACTCAGGATTGGTTGTTGAAATGGCTGTCGAGCAGACAATTTGAGGGAGTTGAGGCTTTGGAGACGGGCTTGCGGACGGGCTTGAAGGCAACGAGACGGACGAGATGTGCGACAGGTTTGTCGCATTCTGACCGATGAAAACCTGAACGCCTAGGGCCTCTAAGCGTTCTGTAATATGACTCAGCTTCAGATCCGATCCGGAAACAGGTAAATTACGATGCACCAAAATATGGGCGATCGCCGACATCCCAATGCCGCCTATTCCAAGGAAATGGAACGGTCTGCCGCTGAAATCAACTGAATTCAGCATTTTAATTCCTCACACACCAAAAACCACACCGGTAACACGCGTAATCATATCAAGCTTTGCTTTGATGGGACACAATCTACAACGAATTTCCAATAGACTCAAGTCAATCCCAAAAATAATGATGATCGCTTGTCCCTCTAAACCTCTGATTTTGATGTATGGAAGTGCCTCAGAATACAAATGTCAATTTGTAGGATGGATTCAATTTGAATCTATTAAAATTGTTCAATCAGAGGATTCAGGCCGGACTTCAGATCGTCCTCAATTCCCGAAAATTTGCCGTTATTACAGTCAAAAAGTAGTTTTTATAAAATATCCTATATAGAATATTATGCTTCTGAAGGCAGCAATGGATAGATGAAGTATTGATAAATCGCTGTCTTCTGAAGAAGAGAAAATAAGATTGTGTCTGAATTGTGTCTCTCTTGCATTCTATCTTATGGTAGCGGGCTTGACCCTTGATTCGAGTTTGCTCTCAGTAACACCTATGGACGTAGGGCCTCAGAAAATACTCTCCCTAAAGAACTGCCGAAGAGAGGGATGAATACCACCCTGGTAAGGAGGCAAACTGAGCGCAATCGGCGACGGGCTAAACTGAAATATCGGTCCCGATGGAGGTGACGCTAGGACAGCTAAACCAGGTGACAGTCTCTAGAGATGATGAATAATTACGTAGCGATGAATGATTGCAAGTGAGGGGATCCTTTTGAGATATAGTTGATTCCGTCAATACGGTATTTATTAACAGAGGGTAAGACGCTGTGATTAGAGTCGCGATCAACGGCTTCGGACGGATTGGACGTAGTTTTTTACGGTGTTGGGTAGAACGTCCTAACAGTGGATTCACGGTGGTAGGACTCAATGATACGTCCGACCCCCGCACGAACGCGCACTTGATTCGCTATGACACAGTGATGGGTCGGTTTCGCGGGGAAGTGACCGCTGACGACAATTCCATCACTGTGAATGGCCATGTCATCAAGTGCTACTCCGATCGCAACCCCGAAAATTTGCCATGGAAAGAATGGGAAATCGATCTCGTTATCGATTCGACGGGTGTGTTTATCACGCGCGAGGGTGCTGGTAAGCACATGAAGGCTGGGGCAAAGAAGGTTCTGATCACAGCGCCAGGGAAGAATGATGACGGTACGTTTGTGGTGGGCGTCAACGATGGTGATTACGATCACGATCGGTGCAACATCATCAGTAACGCAAGCTGCACTACCAATTGTCTCGCCCCCATTGTAAAGGTTCTGGATCAGAGCTTTGGCATTATTAAAGGCACCATGACCACGACCCACAGCTACACGGGCGACCAACGAATTTTGGATTCGAGTCACCGTGATTTGCGTCGTGCTCGTGCAGCGGCAGTCAACATTGTACCCACATCTACTGGAGCGGCTAAGGCGGTCGCCTTGGTTTACCCTCCCATGGCTGGGAAACTAAATGGGGTTTCGCTTCGCGTTCCAACCCCGAACGTGTCCATTGTGGATCTCGTGGTCAACGTTCAGAAAGCGACGATCGCAGAAGAGGTCAACAGTGTACTGAAGGCAGCGGCTGAAGGCCCAATGAAAGGCATTCTGAAGTTCTGTGAAGAGCCTTTGGTGTCGTCGGATCATGCCGGAAGCAATGAGTCTTCGATTATTGATTCATTCTTGACGATGACGATGGGCGGCGACATGGTGAAAGTCATGGCTTGGTACGACAACGAGTGGGGTTATAGCCAACGGGTTGTGGATCTCGCTGAAATCGTTGCCAAGAACTGGAAATAGGTTTGGGCATCCTGTTTAAGTGACTTTGTATTTACGAATATCCTGAATAATAGACCCTATGGAGATTGCCTCTGTAGGGCTTTTTAGTTGGATTTTAATAGGGTCTTGAGGTTGGGATGGCTGAAGGAGATTTTTTTGCGTTGGGAATGACCGCAGTGGGATCGGGGGGTGCGATCGGTTTTTCGTCGGCTTTGGGTTTGGGCGGTAGGAGGTCAGGGGCTAGGATTGCTAAGGCACGAATACGATCGCTACTGCCTTCTTGTTTGGCTAGCCAAATTTTAGTTCTGGCAGGGCCGTCGCGATCGAGCATGATCATGGCGGTCCAAGCTTGAAGAATGGGATCATTAGGGTCGTCATCGATCGCGACGGATAGGCGTTTCCAGAGCCGACTGGTTTCGGTTTTGAAGCTTTCACGGACGTCTGCCTGTACGAGAGGATCTTTTTCTAGCACTTTTAACGCCTCCTGCCACTGGCCATCCATGAGTCTGACGAGGACTTGCTGATGGACATTGCTGAAGCTTTGGCGGGCTTGGTCTTGGGTTAGTTTGGCGTGGTGGGCGATGAGGTCGAGCTGGGTTTGAGCGTTGCTGTTCCAGTCGCCGCCGCTGGATTTGAGGTGCTTGAGGCGATCGGCTGCTAGAGACCAAAGTCCAACGTTGGCGAGTTTCAGGGCGCTGCGGGCTTCAGGATCGGTGCTGGCGGCTTGGGTAAGGGAAATAAGCGCAATGTCGGGGGTGCCTTGAAGTGAGACTTGATAGGCTTGGAGATAGGGTTCGAGTCCGATGCTGTGATCGATAACTAGTTCGGGGGTGGCGCTTCCGGTGATTTGCTGCCAGGTTATTGGGCGATCGGGATTGGGACTCGACCATTGGGTCAAAGCCCTGAGCTGCGCAGTGCGGACGTCATAGTGAAAGAGCTGGCCGTAGGTAATGGCGTATTCACCCTGTTGACTTTTTCCGATGAGGTTAAACCAAGTGCCCGTGTTGGTTTCAGGGGAATCCATGGCCTGGTAGGTTTCCAAGGGAAGGGCTTTGTCTGAGGTTTCGCTAGACCCATTTTCACTCTGGGCTAGAGAGTTGGAAATAATCCAGTCCTGGACGGCACCGACTTCTAACTGGGCCACAAGACGGTAATTGGGTTGGTCGCGCTTGGGTCCGTTCGCTTTGGCGGGGCGGTAGATGCGAATTTCGCTTACTCGATCGCATTTTGCAACGCAGTTGTAGACAGTTTGGAGGACCGGAATTAGGCGATCGTGGTTGTCAAATTCGATGATTTCGCCTACTTTTCGATCGGCGGTTTGGAGGGTTTCTTTGATGTCGGCTAGGGTTTGGGGGCGATCCCATTCTTGAAGGGGAACTTGTAGGGCTTCGGGGAGATAGTCGTTGACCCAGGCGATCGATTTTGGGGCGAGGATGAACTGGGCGCTGAGAAGACCGCTGCCTGTGACGATGGCTCCGATCGAGACCAGTGCCGCTAGGGGAAGCAGGTGACTAAGGGAGCTTTTGAGGCTTTGGGTTAGTCGTTGTTTGAGGGGAGCTTTGGGCGGCTGAGAGGTTTTGGCTTTTTGGGTCTTAGCTTTTTGGGTCTTAGCTTTTTGGGTCTTGGATTTTTGAGTGTTGACGTTTTGGGCGTTATTTTCTGAAGGGTTGCTTTTTTGGAATTGAAGAGCTTTTGCTAGGGCTGTTTTAGGCTGAGAGGGTCTGGCCTCAACAGTCTTAGGCTGCACGATCAGGTGCGACGGTTTGGGACGCGGATCTTTCTTGGACGATTTGGAGGCGGGGGTGCGGCGAGGATCAGCTTTCATGGAAGAAGCGTAGGATGAACGCGGACAGCGAATGACAATGCTTTAGATACGCGGTTGGGTCAAAATTTCGTCCATGGCGATGGGCACTATCCACTAGTTTGCACCAGTTTTTACCGATCGGAATCATTTGTGAAGGGAATCGATTCGATCCTAGGGTTCGCCAGAGATTGCTTTTTCGTAACGAAGTCCGGCCTGTTCCCAAGTGAAATCGCGCTCAATGTAGGCACGGGCCGATCGCGAGAGGGTTTGGCGCAGGTCAGGGCTATCGAAAAGCGTGGAAATTGCGGTGACGTATTCGACGATGGTATTGGCGCGGAGGGCAAGGACATTTTCGGGTGAGCTTCCGGTGGAGATATCTAAGCCTTCGAGACCGCGATCGCTAGAGACGACGGGGGTTCCGGCGGCCATAGCTTCAAGGGTTTTGTTTTTGATCCCAAATCCAGTGCGCATTGGGATCACGCAGACTCGGGCCTGATGGAGATAGTCCGCCATGGACGGGACGGCTCCGGTGACGATGATTTCATTGGGCTTGGCGAGAGATAGGACCTCGGGAACCGGACGGGATCCGACGAGGAGTAGCCGAGTGGTTGGATAGCGCTGATGTACTTGGGGAAAGATTTCGTGGGCGAGAAACCGAGCGGCGTCAATGTTGGCGAGGTTGTCCATGGCTCCGATGAAGATGAGATCGGCGGGATCGGCGGGATCGATCGCTTCGGCTTTACGGTAGGGAAAGTCGTTGAAGTCTACGCCGTTGGGGATGATATTGATAGGGGTTTGGGGGGCAAAGGTGGTAAATTGGCTGGCGTCGTCGGGGGTGGTGACGATGAGGGTGCTAAATTTTTGGCTGAAGCGTTCCTCGTAGCGTTTGAGCAGGGGAAGGTTAATGCGATCGCGCAGCGGTTTTTCAGCGGTGCCCGTTTCGAGCTGGTTTTTGCAGGTGGCGTAGACGGAACTGTGGATGTTGACGCTGACGGGAAGCGTGCATTTCCAAGTGGGGTCGATGTAGATTTCGTTGACGCTATGTTCGCAGGTGATGGCGTCAAATTTGAAATCATGGACGGCTTGGGTAATCCAGGCTTGGAGGTCAGGGCTATAGCTCGATCGGACGCTTGACGGGGTTCCGGTGGTGATGAACTCTAGACTGCGCTGAAGTTTGTTCCAAACTCCGGTGGCGATCGAAGTCGGGCGATCGAAGATAACCAATTCGCTGACGATGTTTCGCAGGGCTGTAACTTCGGCGTCGCTAACGGTGTTATCGCGCAGGGTGGCGATCGTAACAGAGTGATTTTTTTGCTGAAGGTACTTTAATAGATTGAAGGTCCGAACCTGGGTGCCGCCTTTGGTGGACGGGTAGGGGAAGGTGGCGGAAATCATTAAAATACGCATAGGACGGGGGGAATGAAGAATTGGGAATTGAAAATTGAAAATTGAGAACAGGGCATGGGGAATGCTAGGCAAAAGTGAATTGGTTTGGCTCTATGCCAAAAATTAAAGTGCCGAAAATTAGCGTTTGTATTCCTACTTATAATCGTGCCCATTTTTTGAGTGGGGCGATCGCTTCGGTGCAGGCACAGACGATTTCGGATTGGGAACTTGTTGTGTGTGATGATGGTTCGACGGATGGGACGCCAGAGTTGATGGCGGGGTACGCTGATTCCCGCATTCACTATGTACGTCATGCGGTCAATATTGGGAAGAGCAATAATATGCGATCGGGCTTTGCGGCTGCGACGGGCAAATACTTTGTCAAGTTCGATGATGACGATCGGCTGATGCCGGATTTTCTATTAAAGATGAGTCAGGTTTTAGATCAAAACCCAACAGCGGGACTGGTCGGCTCGGATCATTGGGTGATGGATGAGGTGGGAAAAGTCCGATCGGATTGGAGTGATGCGAATTCAGTGAAATGGGGCAGATCTCAGCTTGCTTCTGGCTTTTTGCCGGATTTACTCCATCAGGTTTTTGTGATTCAGAGTTTGCAAATTGGTGCAACGCTGTGGCGATTGGATGTCTTAAAAGATTTGGATTACATGCGTCAAGATTGGCAAAACTGCGAAGATAATGATCTGCTTGTTCGATTTGCGTTGTCCGATCGTCAGGGTGCTTATTTATCAGAACGGTTAATGAGCTATCGGTTTCACAGTGAGCAACAGGGAATCGATCGGGCGATTCCTTATTTTACCGACAAGCTCCACTATTTGGATGCCTATCGATTTGAAGATAAAACCATTGAATCGATTCGTCAATCTCGTTTAGCTGAAACGCAATTGCTACTGGGGTTACGTTTGATTGAACAAGGCGAAACCGATCGGGGAAGAGAATTGATGCAATTGGGCCGATCGCACGCACCTAAGAAGGCAATGGCAGGTCTCCTGTTGTCACACGTTCCGAAGCCATTTCGATCGGCTGCTTTTGGGATGGTGCGATCGATAGTGAGCGATCGTTAGGTCGTTGGTTTGGGAGGACATACCTGACGAATGGCATTTAGGAAATCTTTGACGGATTGGGGTTGGTTATGGGGGTTGATGTGTTGGGTGAGGAGCGTTAGGTCTAGTTGGGGAAAGAGTTGGCTACCATTGATGATTTGAGGATGATCCGATCGTAAGTCGTACAGCGTTAGGGCGTTGTTTTCCACACTAGGACTTCGGAAATGCCTGCACCGGGCAAGGCGTCGGCTTCTGAAATAAGTTGGTCTAGGGTTAGCATTGGATTGTTTTACTCCAAGGAATTTGTCTGAGTTTAGCACTCTGAACTTAATTGATGATTTTGGTCATTCGATCACGCTCTTGATCATCTACCTTCTTTAGGTCTGCGGCTCAATAGCTTGGACTTGGACTGTTGGGTAGTCATCTTGGTGTACAGCTAGAGTTTTTCGAGCCGATTTGCTTCGCAACGCTACGCGATCGGTGTCGTTCTTAAAGCGGCAACCCATGTAAATGCGTTCAAGGATTTCGTCATTATGTTCGCATAGCGACTCCTTGGGAGTATCGTGCGCTTTTCTAATTAATAGGAATTCGCTGTCCATGCGATCGCCAGTGCTCAATTTTCAGGCGGAATCTGCGACTCTAGTTCTATAATCAAAGGTGGTATCTCGAATTGAACCACATCCCAAACGATATTGAGGTTGACATCATCATAGTCATGAACGAGCCGATTTCGCATTCCGTTGATTTCTTGCCAAGCAATATTCGGTAAGGTTTGTCGGGTCACTTCTGAAACTCGTCTAGCAGCTTCGGCAATCACCAAGAGCCGCCGAATCACGGAGTCTTGAAGCTGTACATTGTCAATGAACTCATCTTCTTTACACTGATTCATGTAGGTCATAATCAGTTCTGCGGATTGCAGCATATCAAGCAGAAATTGGAGATCGCGTTGCATAAATCACCTGGGCAGAGGACAAAATTTCCTGACGACGTAAGTAATTACGGCTGGATTCAATGCCCTGACGAGTAATCAGGTCAACGTCTCGATCGAAGATGGTCTTAAGTTCTGCTTCCATCTGGTCTAAGGTGCTAAATCTGGGGTGAGCATCAGGGTGGAATTGCACCATGACATCAATATCGCTGTCGGGGCGAAAGTCATCGCGCAAAACGGAGCCAAATAGAGCGAGTTCTGTGAGCTGCCATTTTTGACAAAACGCTGCCATTTTCTCCATCGGTAGCTCGATTGCGATTCTCATGATTTCCCTCCTTGAGTTTTCTGTTTGTGGTCTTTTTCGGCGTGGCCAGCCGATCGGTCATCTTTGTATACAATTCAAACAGTTTTTGAGCCGATTTGCTTCGCAACGCAACGCGATCGGTGTCGTTTTTAAAGCGGAAACCCATGTAAATGCGTTCGATCGTTTCGTCATTATGTTCGCATAGCGACTCCTTGGGAGTATCGTGGGCTTCTCTAATTAATGGGAATTCGCTGTCCATGCGATCGCGACCGTACAGATCGGCGATCGCATACTGCAACGCTCGAATCCCGCAGCCCGTCATCGTATCTAGAACATTGAGTTGTCCCGTGCGATGCTTGTAGACGGCTGCTGCAAGGACAACCAAGATCGCGCGATCGTTTGCTGTGAGGACGGTAGAAGGCGTTGCTGAGGATGAATGTGACGCGGCCTTCGGTGATTTGCATGGCGATTCTCCAAGCGAGAGGCTTTGCCAACGATCGAGTGAGTATCCGAAATCATAACTCATTGGAGATCAGCGCGATCACGGTTTTAGAGTGTCTACGATTTCACGTTACAAAATTAGTAATAAATAATATGGTGCCGTTATTCATTTAATACTTGATAGTCTTTAAGAAGCCAAGAACTATTTACCTTAACAAATTCATATCTAATTGTTGAGCGTCCAGCAGGGGTAACTTTTTTAGAGCCTACCTGAGCATTAAAGAATGTACTTGACTCAATGATAGAAGCCACAATTATAAAAGAATTATTGTCTGAAGTAAATCTCTTGATATCTTTGACAGACTGAATACCGTACTCGTAGTAAGAATTGTTCTTTTCAAGCCAATTAATAGAGCCGCCAGAACGCGTTAAATCCTGATATAGCTTTCCAGTGGTAAGCTTTGAGGCAATTTCTCGATCGTATGGCGGAGCAAAAAGTCGTTGCTTTGCTTGTAACCATTGTTGGATCAGATTGACTGCTTTTCCTTGTGTCATGGCTATCCCAGAACTAGAGGAAGATCTAGATCTCAAAATTATGTCACTCTGAGGATCTCTCATCTTACAGACTGTTATCAGCATGGATTCTCCTAAAGAATCTGGCACAGTATCTCGCCATTCAGTCGGCTCGGAAATTTCTTTAGTGGAAAAAACCACTGAGCCTGCTGAGCTATACAGTACAGTTTTAGAATTCCCTATTTTCTGAGTGTCGCAATTAACATGCATTTTTTGGACAGAAGATGTGTGTCTCAAATAGCCTAGAGGTTCTTCTTTATAGATACTTCTTACCCAAAATTCTCGCGTATTACCGACACCTTTAATACTATCCACATCTATCCAGGAAGTTCTCGAACTATTACTAAAGAACTCGGTCCATTGTCTCGCATAAGCAGGAGTTGTGGCGCTGATTAAGCTTGCCATAGCAATGGCGAAACCATAGGGTACTTTTCGCATCAGTAAATATACCAAAGACCTTTACACTACCTTATGCATCACGATCGCACAGTTTCCGGATAATTTGGAAATTGGATTCCTCACAAATCAACGACATAACGTCCGAATCATCAGCGCCCACTTTTAGTCCAAGTAAAACCATGTGGTTTTAGCCATAACCTCGTTACAGACTCATATTCCCTGATTCCAAGAGATCTTTAGATCTCTCCCGACTTCACTCAAGTAATCGATCGACCTTTAAGCACAGACGATCGCCCTTTCACGATTAGTGCGATCGTATTTTTGACTGAAGTGAGGCTGTTCGGGGTTGATGAGAAAATTTAAGATGCTTGTGATTCGGAACAGATCTGTTTTGGGGTGAAGGTAATATGATAATGAGAAAATAATTGGCGGGTTTTTAGCAAATCGTTACTATCCTCCCATAATTACCTTCTTCGACTTGTTGGCGAACCTATGACCCATAGAGTGCGTTGCCGCGTTGGGCGAATATTGGGGTTGTCGGACTGCCATAGGGTTGACCTCGCTGCGACTTCAGTGACCCCATGGTAGCTTGCGTAAGGGAGCGATCGCTTCCGTGCAGAGGGCATTGGACGATAAAGATAGTCAACCAAAATCAGCGATCGGGCTAAATTGCGATCGCTAATCTATCCTCAAAACCAATCGTGCATGACTTGTATTGAGGCGTGTCATCATAAATGGTGATCTGATGACCATTGGAAAACTTCAGCATGAACGGTTCAGGAACATGATCGCGCCTAAATTTGGCGCGGCTGGTTGCTGGTGCAAGTGCGGAATCTGTTTTTTGCTGGTGTAGAATTAGGGAAAGTCCGATCGTCCTTACTTGCTGCTATGACTGAAGAACAAAAGAAATCATCCGAAACCCAGCCTGCGAACTTAGCAGAAGGCATGAATCCGTGGAGGGTCGAACTCGGCAAAGCTTTGTGGACTTGGATTGCGGGTGGCGGAGCGTTAGGTTCACTGGTAACGGTTTTGAATACGACAGAATTGCCGAAGATTGCGTTAGGGGCCGCAGCGGGGGGTGCGTTGACGGGGGGCGGGGCAGTGGTGCTTGCAGCTGTGAATCCGGTGGGGAAGAAGGTGAAGGAAGGGGCTGAAGCCGTAGGAAATGCAGCGGCGAACGCAATGGAAGAGGCCGCGAGAAGACAGGTGATCGATCGACCGTTTGAAGATAGCTATTGGGAATGTATGGCGTTGGAATGTCTGGAGGCGAAGGCGATCGGGATTCCGCAGTATGACGGGATTTTTGTACCATTGTTGGAGAAGGTCTTTGTGGAATTGGGTCTGGATGGGAATTCTCGGTCGGCAGGTTATGGGAAGGATAATATCGAACCGTTGGGGGAAGAAGCTTGCGATCGCTTACAAGTTTGGGACTTATTAAAACAAGCAGAGAATCCTCAATTTAGACGCCTTGCGCTCTTGGCGTGGGGTGGCTACGGGAAAACGACATTGATGCGTCATGTTGCCTATGTGTACAGCAAAAATAAACAGCGGCGGGGATTAGAACGAAAGATTCCGGTCTTGATTATTTTGGGACGTTACCGGGAATTGTTTTCGAGGAGCGATGCGCCGGATTTGGCGGTGTTTTTACGGGATTATTACATTAAAAATTTGCCGGGAGGAGATGGCTTGACGGTGCCAGAGAAGTGGGCGCAGGAAGTCTTGCAGCAAGGGCGATCGGTGGTGATGCTGGATGGTTTGGATGAAGTGCCCAGTGCATTGCGATCGGGATTGGTTCAGTGGATGAATGCCCAAACGAAACGCTATCCCAAATCAATCTTCATTTTGACCTCTCGTCCGAAGTCTTATCGAGGGCAAGACCCGAATCAATTTGCGTTTTCAACGGCGTATTGGGTGCAGGAGTTTGACGATCGGCAGCGGCGGGACTTTATCGATCGGTGGTATTTGTGTCAGGAAGTGTATGCGCGGGGTGGGCGTGAGGATGCTTCGGTGAGGCAGACGGCAAAGCTTGCGGCGGACGGACTGTACGAACAGATCGATCGTCGTCAAGAACTCAAAGACATGGCAAAAAATCCATTGCTCCTCACGATGATGACCACGTTTCATCGTCGAAATAATGGGGTAGATTTACCTCGGCAACGAGTAGAACTCTATCAAGAAATCTGTCGGCTACAACTGAAAGATCGACCGGGCGCGCGGAAACTGGAGACGGTCTTACTAAATTGTGATGCCCAGAGTCTCTTGCAGTCGTTGGCATTAGTGATGATGCAACGGCAAAGTCGGTTGATTAAGCAGGAAGATCTCTTGGCAATTTTGCAAGCGACATTACGGGCAAGGTCAGAAACAATTGATGCGGTTGATTTTTTGGAGCAGGTGACAACGATCGGAGAGTTATTGATTCGGCAAGAAGATGAATATGAATTTTCACATCTTAGTTTTCAAGAATATTTAGCTGCGATGGAGATTGTGCGGACCCAGCAGGAATCTTTGCTGTATGAGCATTTCGATCGATCGGATGAGTTTGCAGATTCTTGGTCTCGGTTGATGATGCTATATGTCTGTCTAGTGAATCCGACGAAGTTGATCCGAGAAGCGCTTCAACAAAACCGATCGGACCTGGCCAATCAGATGTATCAGGAAACAACGAAAGCGATCGATGATCCCTTACTAAAACTTGGACTTGAACTTGAAGATGGATTGAAACAGGTTGTTCAGACTTCAAAGTATGTAAGACTGCAAAACTTATTAAAAGCGGGTGAGTGGAAAGAGGCAGATCAGGAGACCTATCGAGTCATGATTCAGGTTTGTGGGAAAGAAGAAGGACAAGCTCTCGATCGGCAAGATTTGGAAATGTTTCCTTGTACGGATTTATTGACGATCGATCGGCTGTGGGTAGAAGCAAGTAAGGGGCACTTTGGGTTCTCAGTACAGAAAAAGATCTGGGAAGAATGTGGTAGTCCGATGGATTACAATAACGACTACAGAAAGTTTGCGGAAAAAGTGGGATGGCGATTAGGAGATGACTTTGTGAGCTATGACAACCTCAATTTCTCACCCTTATGTTCTCTGCGAGGAGAATTGCCAGTCGGGAATCCGGGACGGGGGGCAGTCACGGGAGGGCGAGTGCGTCTTCTTTTCCGTGCATCAACTTGTAAACTGTAACACCCGATGAATTGAGAAATGGTGCTCTATGTTCATGACTTACTCTAGAATCCTAACCTGTACCTCATCCACAATCCAAAATTGTCGATCGACCTTTGCGAAACAGAAGTACGATCGTCCTTGCCTAAAATTGCTACAATAATGTGCAACCGTTCTTTCGATAACGATGCTAACCATAACCGCCGAACACGAAGAATTAATCCAAAGTCACTTGGATACTGGTCGTTACGCAAACGCTGAAGAAGTTCTTGCAATCGCTCTTCAACTCCTCACGCGCCTTGATACTGAACATCAGACTTGGATTGAAGAGACCAGGCAAAAAATAGCGATCGGTCTTGCAGAACTCGATCGGGGTGAAGGCATTGATGGCCCGACCACCATGAATCAATACCTTCAGCAGTTTCAAGCCGCAAAGCAATCCATTTTGCAATGAACTTTATTCTTGCACCCAGTGCTACCCGAGACCTCGATTGGCTATCCCAATACTTTCTCGAAACCAATGTCAAAGCAGGTGAACGACTATTCAAAGCACTCAATCAGCGCTTTTACAACCTGACTCAATTTCCCAATCTCGGAAAACCCTATTCCTATCTCAACCCTCACATCCGAGGCTTACTGGTTGAAAAACACATCATTTTCTATCGCGTTACTGAAATTGAGGTGGAAATTGTCCGAATTGTTGATGGAAGACAAGATCTCACTCAACTTTTCATCACGAACGACCTCTGAAACGGTCAAAACGATTGAAGCCCACCCCGATCGCCCCTCAAGCTCCAACGGAAAGGCGATCGAGCACAGAGCCGATTTGCCCTGGGTGGGATGGGAGTGCGATCGTTTATGGTCAAGCTACACAATTAATCGATCGCCATAAATATTCAAACCTTCAGCGTCATCATCCATAAAATTGAATCCTTAGTCTTCAGGAACACGATCGCATCGAATTTCTAACTGAAACCCGTCGGGATCGTAGAAGTAGATTCCACGTCCGGTAGGCCGGGTGACAGGACCGTGATCGATCGGAATCTGGTGTGCCTGTAAGACTTCGACCGCCCGATCGAACGCGTCCGGCGAGATGTCAAAAGCGAAATGATGGGCGCGGGTGAATGGTTGACGCGGATCATAATGGGGCGGAGAGAGATCCGGTTCGCTAAAAAGATCAAAAATAATACCGTCCGGGGTTCTGAAGTTCGTCACCTTCCCCATGGCCACGAGTTTCGTTAAGGTGCTGGGGATTTCAGCCCCTTGAAGCCGATGTAAACCCAACACGTCACCATAGAAGTGACAGGACGCAGCCATATCTTTGACGTTGAGGGCAATGTGGTGGACCGATCGCAGCGTTCCCTTGGGGATTCCAGTGCTGAGATCGATCGCATTGGAAGGAGGGAGGGAGGTCAGTTGAGTCATTGTGTCTTCCTAAGCTATACAATTTTACACGAAGTAGCCCTTACACTAAGGAAGAGAACTGGTTTACCCTCCCCTACCCATGTTAACCCAAACGCCGCAGAACCCATCCCGCACCGACTGGCAACCCATCGCCGATCGCTTCGCGGTAATCATCGGTGAAAAATCGGTGGTCCGCCGCCGCGAAGAACTCCTAGTCTACGAGTGTGATGGCCTAACAAGCTACCGTCAGCGTCCTGCACTCGTGGTTCTCCCGCGCACCACGGAAGAGGTAGCGGCTGTGGTGGCGATTTGCCATGAACTGAGTATCCCTTTTGTGGCGCGCGGATCGGGTACGGGGCTATCTGGGGGCGCACTGCCTATAGAAGACTGTGTGCTGATCACCACAGCCCTGATGCGTCAAATCATTGACGTTGATTATGAAAACCAGCGCGTTCGGGTTCAACCGGGCGTGATTAATAATTGGGTGACTCAGGCGGTAAGCGGTGAAGGCTTTTACTACGCGCCCGACCCATCAAGCCAAATCATTTGTTCAATAGGCGGTAACGTCGCAGAGAATTCGGGCGGGGTGCATTGTCTTAAGTACGGCGTGACGACGAATCATGTGCTGGGCCTGACGATCGTGACGCCTACGGGAGAGGTGCTTGAAATCGGGGGTGAAGTACCGGAGATGCCGGGGTACGATCTGACGGGTCTTTTCGTTGGGTCAGAAGGGACGTTGGGAATTGCGACTGAAATTACGTTGCGAATTTTGAAATCTTCCGAATCCATTCAGGTTCTTCTTGCTGACTTCATGAGTGTAGAATCCGCTGGGAAAACCGTTGCTGATATCATTGCCGCTGGCATTATGCCGGGTGGGATTGAAATGATGGATAACTTTAGTATCAATGCAGTCGAAGATGTAGTCCAAACCAACTGCTATCCCCGTGATGCGGTCGCCATTCTACTCATTGAAGTGGATGGTTTAGAAGTCGAAGCCGAAGCCTCTGCCCAGCGCATTGTAGAAATCTGTAAACAAAATGGTGCCCGAAACGTCACGATCGCCACCGACGAAGACGACAGGCTGACCCTCTGGAAAGGCCGAAAAGCAGCGTTTGCAGCCATGGGTAAAATCAGCCCGGATTACTATGTTCAAGACGGCGTAATTCCAAGAACTCAGTTGGAACATGTATTGGGAGAAATCGATCGGTTAGGCACCCACTTTGGTTACAATGTCGCGAATGTATTTCATGCAGGTGATGGCAATTTGCACCCATTAATTTTGTACAACAATGCGATTCCGGGCGAACTCGAAAAAGTCGAAGAACTCGGCGGCGAGATCCTCAAGCTCTGCGTTCGAGTGGGGGGAAGTATCTCCGGTGAACATGGAATTGGGGCTGAAAAACGGTGCTATATGCCTGACATGTTTACGCCTGCTGACATTGAAACTATGCTGTATGTCCGACAGGCGATCGATCCAAAAGGCATTGCGAATCCTACAAAACTGTTTCCCACTCCAAAGACCTGTGGGGAGGCGGGAAAAGGGTATACCATGCAGGATGTGCGAGGCGTCGATCGCTTTTAGATGTGCCCGATCGACAACTATTTTAAACAGGTTGGCCATCGTCCACTGGTGCAGTTTTATGTAACTTCTCAATAACCGCTGGCATACTCGGCAAAGTTGAGAACTGGACTTTTAAGATATATGATTAAAGTCATCTATTTTTGAATTATCAGCGGGGTCGTAAAGGATGATTCGCATTGAATTTACAGAGCAGCAGGTCGAAG
>ENA-OFCD01000065-OFCD01000065.1-metagenomes-genome-assembly--contig:-NODE-65-length-66505-cov-7.038044_pt1 | contig 66505 bp, 50 predicted proteins | sample MGYA00153392_OFCD01 | MGnify analysis MGYA00153392 | reverse complement strand
ACGACATCGACCACCTCGGCAACCGTCGCATCCGTTCGGTCGGCGAGCTGCTGCACGAGCTGGCGGCGCAGGCCGTCGCCCGGTAGGCAGGCCGCTGGTCAGGGTGGCGGAGCGTCCAGCATCGCCACGATCCGGTCGAGGTCGTCCCGCGAGCCGAACTCGATGGTGAGCTTGCCCTTGGCCCGACCCATGTCAACCTTGACTCGCGTCTCGAACCGGTCGGACAAGCGTTCAGCAAGCTCGACCAGGGCAGGCTGCGGCGTGCGCTTGGCCCGCCGTACCGCAGCGCCGGGGCCCTGCGCGCAGGAGTGCGACAGCGCGACCGCCTCCTCCACAGCGCGCACGCTCATCCCCTCGGCGACGACCCGGGTCGCCATCGCCTCCTGCGCCTCGGCGCTGGGCAGACCCAGGATCGCGCGGGCATGGCCGGCCGACAGCACCCCGGCTGCGACCCGGCGCTGCACCGCCCCCGGCAGCTGCAGGAGCCGAATCGTGTTGGTGATCTGCGGCCGGGACCGACCGAGCCGGCTCGCCAGCTCCTCGTGCGTCGCACCGAACTCGTGCAGCAGCTGCTGGTAGGCGGCCGCCTCCTCCAGCGGGTTGAGCTGCTCGCGGTGCAGGTTCTCCAGCAGCGCGTCACGGAGCATGTCGTCGTCGCTGGTGTCCCGGATGATCGCGGCCACGGTGCTGCAGCCGGCCTCGCGGGAGGCCCGCCAGCGGCGCTCGCCCAGCACCAGCTCGTAGCGGGCGGATCCGTCGACCGACGCCGAGATCTCCCGGACCACCACCGGCTGGAGCAGGCCGACCTCGCGGATACTCGTCACGAGCTCGGCGAGCGCCTCCTCGTCGAAGTGCTGACGCGGCTGCAGCGGGTTGGGGGTGATCGCATCGAGCGGCAGTTCGGCGAACCGCGCCCCGGCGACCGCCCCCGGCGCTGCCTGGTCGACGGCGACCATCAGTCCGGACCGAGCGCCGGGGCTGGCGGCAATGAGTGCGCCCAGGCCTCGCCCGAGGCCTCCCCGCGGTGTGCTCACTGCGCCTCCTCCGGCCGAGCCCCGCGCTCGGCGATCTGCCGGGCTGCCTCGATGTAGGCCCGCGACCCCCGCGAGCCCGGGTCGTACGTCACCACGCTCTTGCCGTAGCTCGGGGCCTCGCTGACGCGCACGCTGCGCGGGATCACCGCGTCGAGCACGACACCGCCGAAGTGCGTGCGCACCTCTGCGGCGACCTGATCGGCCAGCCTGGTGCGAGCGTCGTGCATGGTCAGCAGGATGGTCGACAGCGACAGGCCTGGATTGAGGTGCATCTTGACCATGTCGACGGTGCGCAGCAGCTGACCGACCCCCTCCAGCGCGTAGTACTCGCACTGGATCGGGATCAGCAGCTCCCGAGCCGCCACCATCGCGTTCAGGGTCAGCAGTCCCAGGCTCGGTGGGCAGTCGATGAGCACGTAGTCCAGGTCGCTGCCCGGCCCGGCGGTGTACGCCTCGAGCGCCCGCGCCAGCCGCCACTCGCGGGCCACGGCCGGTACCAGCTCGATCTCCGCGCCGGCAAGGTCGATAGTCGCCGGTACGCACCAGCAGCCGGCTACACCCCCGGCCGGTTGTACGACCTCCGCGACCGCCGTGCCCTCGATGAGGACGTCATAGACGTTGGGCACACCGCTGTGGTGCTCGACAGCCAGGCCGGTGCTGGCGTTGCCCTGGGGGTCCAGGTCGACGACGAGCACCTTGGCGCCGTGTTGCGCCAGTGCCACCGCGATGTTGACGGTGCTCGTGGTCTTACCGACACCGCCCTTCTGGTTCGCCACACACAACGTTCGGCGGGTGGCCGGCCGCGGGAAGGGCACCCGCTCCCGGGTCCGGGACCGGACTGCAGCGGCGATCGGCGCCACGGCGTCGGATTCGAGGTCGCGGGGCGCCTGGTCGTCGCGCAGCAGCCCTCGGATCCGCCGGCCCGCCTCGTCCTGCCCCACCAACGGCGCAGCCACGAGTTCGGGCGGCTGCTCCGGCTGGGTAGGCGACGGCGTCGTCGGCTCCGGCTCCGGCTCCGACTCCGGCTCCGACTCTGGCTCCGGCTCCGGCTCCGGCTCCGGCTCCGGGTGCAACGGCCAGCCAAGGCCGCTGCGGCCGTCCGGTTCGGTGGCCGGAGCGGACTGCGGCCAGCCGAGCCCGCTCACCGGCGCGCCCGCGGACCGGTGGGCCGCAGAGCGGGCGGGCCGGCCTCGGTGCGCTCGACGACGACGACGCGAGCCAGCGTGGCGAGCTCCGCGCGGCCGACCTGCTCGACCCGGGCCCGCATCCCACCGATTCGGCGCAGCGCTGCGCGGCCCGCTGCCAGCTCACCGTCGGCGCGGTCACCCTTCAGGGCCAGCAACCGCCCCCCCGGCACAAGCAGGGGCAGCGCCCAGGCAGCGAGGCGGTCGAGGGGGGCCACCGCACGGGCCGTGACGATGTCCACCGATATCGAACCGACCAGATCCTCGGCGCGGGCGCGCCGCACCTCGACGTTGGGCAGTGCGAGGCTGTCGACGACCTCGACGAGGAAGGCCGCCCTGCGCTGCAGGGGCTCGACCAGGAGCACCCGTACCTCGGGGCGCTGAGCAGCCAGCACGATCCCGGGCAGGCCGGCGCCTGAGCCGAGGTCGAGGACGACGTCACCGTCCGCCACCAGGTCGGCGAGCCCGGCGCAGTTCAGCAGGTGCCGCTCCCAGAGCCGGGGCGCCTCGCGGGGCCCCAGCAGGCCGCGCTCGATAGCGGGGCCGGCGAGCAGCACGGCGTACGCCTCAAGAACCGGCAGCCGGGCTCCGAAGACCTCGTGCGCGGTCGGCGGAGGGGTCGGCGGGAGGCCGTCAAGCAGGTCGGTCACGCCCCGGCGGGCAGCAGCACCACGCGGCGCTCGGGCTCCACGCCCTCTGACTCGCTGACAACACCCTCCACTCCCGCGACGGCATCATGGACGATCTTGCGCTCGAAGGGCGTCATCGGCGCCAGCGACACCGGCTGACCCGAGGCGAGCACCCGCTCGGCCGCACGCACTCCGGTCTGCGACAGCTCGGTCTTGCGCTGCGCCCGCCAGCCGCCGATGTCGAGCATGAGGCGGCTGCGGACACCTGTCTGCTGCACGACGGCGAGCCGGGTGAGCTCCTGTAGGGCGTCGAGCACGGTGCCGCCCGGGCCGACCAGGGCGTCGAGGCCCGCACCGACGATGGCGACGACAGCCCGGCTGTTCTCGACATCCATGTCGATGTCGCCGTCGACGTCGGCGATGTCGAGCAGCCGCTCCAGGTAGTCACCGGCGATGTCACCCTCCTGCACCAGCAGCTGCTCCGCGGACGCTGGCGCAGCGCCTGCTGCGCCCGGCGAACCGTCGTCACCGAGCGGGGCGGGAGTCGTGCGGGCAGGAGCGGGGGCGTCAGGAGCGGGGGCCTGCGTGTCGGTCACGGGGTCCTTCTGGGGTTGGGACGCCACGGGACGCGGCGACGTGCAGGTGCAGAGGTAGTACGGAGCCCGGCCGGCGGCGGTCAGTGCCGGCCGCCTGGGCGCCCCTTCTTCTTGCGGCTCCCCTGGGGCCGACGGGCCGTGGTCTCGGTATTGCCGCCCTGCCCGGCACCGCTCTGACTGGCACCGCCAGCCGCGATGATGGGGCGGCTGCCAGCAGGCTGCGGTGTACCGGGCACCGGTGCGACGACGTTACGGGCCGCGGCCTGCGCGCCCCGGGCGGGGCGCTTGGCAAGATCGACAGCCTTCCCGCTGCTCCCTTGGGGGGCGGCACTCGGCGAGCCGGTGTTCGGGGGCGGCATCCGGGCTATCACGTACCGCTGCTGGCCCATGGACCAGATATTGGTCGTGAGCCAGTAGAGCAGCACACCGATGGGGAAGCTGAAGCCGAAGACGGCGAAAGACAGCGGAAGCACGTAGAGCATGATCTTCTGCACGGTCTGCTGCGTCGGGTCGGTGACGGTGGCGCGGGCCATCATCTGACGCTGCGTCCAGAAGGTCGTCGCCCCCATCGTCACCAGCATGACCACAGCGACGATCTTGACCACACTTGGCGTACCGCCGAGGCCGGTGACGAAGTCGGCTGTGCTCGTGAACGCGGAGGACAGCGGCGCACCAAAGACCTTGGCCCGGCCACCTTCCGAGAGGTCGGTCGCGGTGAGCCCGAAGCGCGCCGACGAGCCGGGCTTGAACTCCCGGATGACGCTGAATAGCGCGAAGAACACCGGCAGCTGCAGGAGCAACGGCAGGCACCCTGAAATCGGGTTGGCGTTATTGTCCTTGTAAAGCTTCATCATTTCGGTGTTGAGGGTCTCGCGGTCGCCCTTGTGCTGCTTCTGGAGCTCTTTGATCCGTGGCGCCAGCTCCTGCATCCGGCGCTGCGACTTGATCTGCTTGACGAACAGCGGGAACAGCAGGAGGCGGACGAAGACCGTCAGCAGCACGATCGACAAGCCCCAGGCCGGGCCGCTCGATGGCTCAAGGAACGTCGACAGCCCGCCGTGGATGCCCTTGAGCACCTGAGCCACAGGCGTTCCGATGACATCGATGACGCTCACGAGAGGGCTCCCAGATCGGCGACGGTCGGACGGGGTGCGCGGGGTACGTCGGTGCGGTGCGTGGCGAGACTGCGCGGGCGGGGCGGGGTCGGGCTACCTACAGCATCGTCCCTGCCGGCTCGTGATGCCGCGCTTGCCCGTCGTCGGACGCGGGTGGCGGGAGGCGGGACGGGGTCATGGCCGCCCGGGTTGAAGGGCTGGCAGCGGCCCAGCCGACGCAGTGCCAGCCAGCTCCCTCGAGCTGCCCCGTGTTGCTCCAGGGCCTGCAGCGCGTAGGTGCTGCAGGTCGGCGCGAACCGGCAGCGCGCGGGCAGTAGGGGCGAGACCAGTAGCCGATAGGCGCGGATCGGCCAGGCGCACAGCCGGGCGGGCACCGTCATCGAGGCTTCCGCGGCCGGGCGGCCGAGGCAAGCGCCCCGTCCAGATCGATGGCCAACGCGGCGCTACTTGCCGTCCCAGCCCCCGCTGCTGCCCGCACGACCAGTAAGGCACCGCGCGGCAGCGCGTGGATCCGGCCGTGCAGCAGGTGGCGGAGCCGGCGGGCCGTCCGTGAGCGAACGACCGACCCACCCACGCCCTTGCTGACGACCAGCCCAGCGCGCACAGGGACATCCCCTGCGTCGAGGGCCGTCAGTCGTGGGTCCGGCATGGCGGGGTCGGGCACGAGCAGATGAATCGTCAGCAGCGGCCTGGACGCGCGTCTGCCGCGCTGCACGGCGAGACCGAAGTCGGCTGAGCGCCGTAGCCGGTGCTCGGGGGGGAGCACGCTCGCCGACGCCGCTAGCGCTTCGTATCGCCGGCCGGTCAGGCCGACAACTCGCTGCGGCCCTTGCGCCGGCGAGCGGCGAGGATGGCCCGGCCTGCGCGGGTCTGCATGCGCAGCCGGAAGCCGTGGGTCTTGGCCCGTCGGCGGTTGTTCGGCTGGAAGGTGCGCTTGCTCACTGCAGATCTCCTGGCGATGGAGCCGATGCCCCGCAGGAGCGGGCTCGACGGCGCGGGTGCTGGCGGGCCTGCATGGACACAGACCTTGCGAGCCTACGGACGGCTCAGGGCGGGGTCAAACACGTCCGTGCCGACACGCCCCAGCCCAGCCTGTGGACAACCCTTGCAGGGCGGGCTTGGGTGCTGTTAGCGTCCGCGACGGCACTCCTCGCACGCCGAGGTGCGCGGGACCGCCATCTCATCGTGCGTGCTCTCTCGCGCAAGGGGGTGCATGGACGGTGATATCCGTCCCCATCACCACGATGTGCAATGGTCTGACGACTGCATGTGACATCGGGCGGAACCAACCGGCCTCCTTGATCCTCCGGCCCCGGGCACCAGGGCCCCGTGTCCACAGACTGTGGACATCGGTGTGGATGACTGTGTGACCGGGCGCTGCGTCCGCCGGGCGCTTTCGGCGAAGGTCCGCACCCGGGCCAGCCAGCCCTGTACCTCTCGTGACGAAAAGGATCTGCGTGTCTGATACCGGCACTCCCCCTCCCGATCAACCAGACGCGGTCGCCGGCCCGGTCGACACGGGGTCCTGGGGTCCTGAGCTCGAGACGGTCTGGGCGAAGGCGGTCGACGGCCTCAGAGAGGATGCGCTGTCACCTCAGCACCGCGCCTGGGTTGGCCTGACGCGGCCGCTCGGCCTGGTGGAGGACACCGCGTTGCTGGCCGCTCCCAACGAGTTCGCGAAGGACGTGCTCGACAGTCGACTGCGGCCGCTCATCGCCAGCGCGCTATCGGCGGCCTACGGACGTGACATCCGGGTGGCCATCACGGTGCGGCCCGCGCCCGAGCAGGATCCGCCGTACGGCGACACGGGTCGGCCCGACACCGGCGGTTACAGCCGGGAAGCGGTGCCCGATGACCGCGAGGCGCCGGACAACGTCCGGGCGCTGCCCGGCACCGCCCGGGCCGCCGTCCGGGGGCGCAGCGGCGAGGCGGAGCCGGCCCGGCTGAACCCGAAGTACACGTTCGAGACCTTCGTCATCGGTGCCAGCAACCGTTTTGCGCACGCGGCCGCCGTCGCGGTCGCCGAAGCCCCGGCCAAGGCCTACAACCCGCTGTTCATCTATGGCGAGAGCGGGCTCGGCAAGACGCACCTGCTGCACGCGATCGGGCACTACGGCGTGCACCTGTTCGCCGGCGCCCGGGTGCGTTACGTCAGCACCGAGGAGTTCACCAACGATTTCATCAACAGCTTGCGGGACGATAAGGCGCAGGCCTTCCAGCGCCGTTACCGCGACGTCGACATCCTGCTCGTCGACGACATCCAATTCCTGGAGAACAAAGAGCGCACCCAGGAGGAGTTCTTCCACACCTTCAACACCCTGCACAACGCCAGCAAGCAGATCGTCATCAGCTCCGACCGGCCACCCAAGGCGCTGTCGACGCTTGAAGATCGCCTGCGCACCCGGTTCGAGTGGGGGCTGATCACCGACGTCCAGCCGCCCGACCTCGAGACCCGGATCGCCATCCTGCGCAAGAAGGCGCAGCAGGATCGGCTGATGGCGCCACCCGAGGTGCTCGAGTTCATCGCCAGCAAGATAGCGACGAACATCCGGGAGCTCGAGGGCGCGTTGATCCGGGTCACCGCTTTCGCCAGCCTCAACCGCCAGATCGTCGACCTCGCCCTCGCCGAGATCGTGCTGAAGGACCTGATACCCACCGCCGGTGGCGGGGAGATCACCGGCCCCACGATCATGGCAGCCACGGCGGAGTACTTCGGGTTGACGATGGAGGATCTCTGCGGGTCGTCCCGATCGCGGGTCCTGGTCGCCGGCCGGCAGATCGCGATGTACCTGTGCCGCGAACTCACCGATCTGTCGCTGCCCAAGATCGGCGCGATGTTCGGTGGACGGGACCACACGACCGTCATTCACGCCAACCGCAAGATCAGCGGCCTGATGAACGAACGACGGGCAACGTACAACCAGGTGTCGGAGTTGACGCAGCGGATCAAGTCGCGGTCGCGTGCGTGAACACGATCCTTTCGCGACGTTGCGTGACAGCCGTCACGCTCTGTCCCCACAGCCTGGGGAAAACTCTGTGGACAACGTGCCTGGTGCCGGGGACCACCGGTGGACGCAGCACGACTGCAACCCGGCTGTCCACCGTCGTCCACTGACCGCACGGGTGCCGCTCCACAGCCTCCGCACAGGTCACGACGCTCCGCGACCTGCACCGCGGCGCTTCCTCCACAGGGCTGCACGTCCCGACGACTACGACGAATCATCTCCCTTGAAAACTCCGCACACCGTGACCGCTGACCGGCTCCCTGTGGGCAAGCGCGCCCTGACTAGGGTGCCGCTTGCGTCCCGGTCCGTCGGGAGACACCTTCGGAAGGCATCCGCATGCACTTAAGGGTCGAGCGCGACGCGCTCGCTGATGCCGTGGTCTGGACAGCCCGTTCCCTACCGGCCAGGCCGCCGATGCAGGTGCTGCTGGGGCTGCTGCTCGAGGCCAGCGACGAGGGGTTGTCGATCTCGGGCTTCGACTACGAGGTCAGCTCGCGCGTCACGGTCTCAGCACAGACCAGCGACAGTGGCCGGGTCCTGGTGCCGGGACGCCTGCTGTCGGAGATTGTGCGTGCGCTGCCAGCTGCTCCGGTCGAACTCCGCCTAGACGGCGGACGTGTCGTGCTCACCTGCGGAGCAGCCCGCTTCACGCTGCCGACCATGCAGGTGGACGACTACCCGTCCCTGCCGGACATGCCGGCAACGGCCGGCACACTGGAAAGTGATGTCTTCGCTGCGGCGGTGCAGCAGGTGGCACTGGCTGCCGGGCGTGACGACACGTTGCCGGTCCTCACCGGGGTCCGGATCGAGATCGACGGTGAGACGCTCACCCTGGCCGCTACCGACCGCTATCGCCTGGCCGTACGCACGCTGTCCTGGCGGCCGGCGACGCCTGGGCTGTCGACGACCGCGCTGGTCCCGGCGCGCACCCTCGCCGACGTCGCGAAGGCACTGACCGCAGGGCCGGAGGTCACCGTCGCCCTGGCCACCGGCAACGCTGGCGAGGGGATGGTCGGTTTCGAGGGCGCCGGCCGCCGTACGACATCGCGACTGCTCGAGGGGGAGTTCCCCAAGTACCGGTCCCTGCTGCCCAGTGACAGCTCGGCAGTCGCCGAGGTGCCGACGGCGCCCTTCGTCGAGGCCGTCAAGCGGGTCGCCCTCGTGGCGGAGCGCAACACCCCGGTACGGCTCGGTTTCAGCGCTGCCGGCCTGGTGCTCGAGGCCGGTGGAAGCGACCAGGCACAGGCCTCCGAGCAGGTGGCGTGCTCATGGGAGGGCGAGGCGATGCAGATCGCCTTCAACCCGGTCTTCCTGCTCGACGGGCTGTCGGCCGTCGACTCCGACGCCACGACGCTGTCGTTCAACGGCCCGACCCGCCCGGCGGTGCTCACCGGCAAGCGGCAGCCCGACGCGATTGCGGGCGAGGCCGACTACCGCTACCTGCTGATGCCGGTACGTCTGTCCGGCTGACGGGTAGTGGTGGTGCGGCAGGCACCTGGCAGGCTGACAGGGTCGCCGGACACCGCGGCGAGGACTCGATCGGGAGGTCTGTGTGGCGAAGCTGGGGATGATCGGGCTCGGTCGGATGGGCGGCAACATGGCCGAGCGGCTCCGCCGGGCAGGTCACGAGGTCGTCGGCTACGACCGGGACCCGGGTGTCCGCGATGTCGATGACCTGCCTGCGCTGGTCGCCGCGCTCGAGCCACCGCGGGTGGTCTGGGTGATGGTCCCGGCCGGCCAGCCGACCTACGACACGGTCGACACTCTGGGCGGCCTGCTCGAGCCGGGTGACGTGATCGTTGACGGCGGCAACTCGCGGTACACCGACGACCAGCGGCACAGCGCCGATCTCGAGCCCAAGGGCATCGGCTTCGTCGACGCGGGGGTGTCGGGCGGCGTGTGGGGCTTGACGGAGGGCTACGCGCTGATGGTCGGTGGCGGCGCGGCCGAGATCGCCAAGGTCCAGCCCTTCTTCGACGCCCTGAAGCCCGAGGGCGACAGCGGTTTCGTGCATGCCGGCGAGGTCGGTGCCGGGCACTTCGCGAAGATGGTCCACAACGGCATCGAGTACGGCCTGATGCAGGCCTACGCCGAAGGCTGGGAGCTGCTGGAGGCCACCGACGTGGTCACCGACGTGCCCGCGGTCATCGCCAGCTGGCAGAAGGGCACGGTGATCCGGTCCTGGCTGCTCGACCTGATGGTCAACGCGCTCACCCAGGATGCCCACCTGGAGCAGCTGCGCGGCTATGCGCAGGACTCCGGCGAGGGGCGCTGGACGGTGCAGGCCGCCATCGACCACGCCGTCCCGCTGCCGGTCATCACGGCGGCGCTGTACGCCAGGTTCGCCTCCCGCCAGGACGACTCCCCGGCGATGAAGGTCGTGGCGGCGCTGCGCAACCAGTTCGGCGGGCACGCTGTCACCGCTGTGGCCGGCTCGGTCGAGAGGGGCGCCGACGCCTCGGGCGCCGACACCGGGGAGCCGGCCGACCCCAGCCAGAGCGCCCAGCGCGGTACCCCCGGCACGCCGCCCGGCTGATATGCGCGTCTCTGCCCTGTCGCTGTCCGACTTCCGGTCCTGGCCTGCGCTCGAGCTGGAGCTCGGCCCAGGACCGACGGCTCTGGTCGGGCCGAACGGCCAGGGCAAGACCAACATCGTCGAGGCCCTGGGCTACGTCGCGACGCTGGGCTCGCACCGGGTAGCCGTCGACGCGCCGATGGTGCGGGCCGGGGCCGAGCGCGCGGTGGTGCGTGCCCGCGTCGAGCGGGCCGCCCGCAGCACGCTCATCGAGATCGAGCTCAACCCCGGTCGCGCCAACCGGGCCCGGGTCAACCGCGCCCCCGTCCCGCGCGCCCGAGAGGTGCTGGGACTGCTGCGCACCGTCCTGTTCGCCCCCGAGGACCTCGCGCTGGTGCGCGGCGACCCGGCCGAGCGCAGGCGGTTCCTCGATGACCTGCTGGTGTTGCGGGCCCCCCGTTTCGCCGGCGTCCGCAGCGACTACGACCGGGTGCTCAAACAGCGGAACGCCCTGCTCAAGACGGCCTTCCTCGCGCGACGTTCGGGAGCCGGCGACATGCGCACGCTCGATGTCTGGGACGCGCACCTGGCCCGCTCCGGTGCCGAGCTGCTCGCCGGCCGCTTGGCGCTGGTCCAGGCACTGTCCCCGCATGTCCACAAGGCGTACGCCGAGGTGGCCGGCGGCCCCGGGGAGCCGTCGCTGGTCTACCGCTGCTCGCTCGGCGCCGCCATGCCCGAGCTGCTGCCCGAGGTGCTGCCCGAACGGGGTGAGCGGGAGGTGCTGGCGCAGGCGTTGCTGGCTGAGCTCGAGCGGCTGCGCCCGCAGGAGGTCGACCGCGGGGTATCGCTGGTCGGACCGCACCGCGACGACCTGGTGCTCGGCCTCGGCGAGCTCCCGGTGCGCGGGTATGCCTCCCACGGAGAGTGCTGGTCGTTCGCGCTGGCCCTGCGGCTGGCGAGCTACTCGCTGCTGCGTGGGGAGACCGGCACGGCCGAGGGTGACGGCGAACCGGTACTGGTGCTCGACGACGTCTTCGCCGAGCTCGACGTCGGGCGTCGAGAGCGGCTCGCGTCCCTGGTCAGCGACGCCGAACAGGTGCTGGTGACGGCTGCCGTCGCCGCTGACGTGCCGGAGCAGCTCCTCGGCGGGCGCTACGACATCGACAACGGGGTGGCCACCCGTGTCCGCTGAGGACCCCGGTGCCGTACCTGCGACCGGTCTCCCGCCCGCCGTCATCGGCGCTGCGGTCGATACACCGGACCTGCCCGCGCCGCAGGCCGTCGGGGCCGCGCCGCCATCCGGTCCCGACCTTGCCCGAGCGGCGCTCGCGCAGGCCAAGACGCGCGCGAAGGAGCGTGGCCTCGCGCCCCGCGGTGGCCGCAGTCGTGCGGTTGCGCTCCGCTCAGGTCCCGTCGGTGACGCCCGCGACCCGGTGCGGTTCGGCGCGGCCATTGCGCGGCTGGTCACCGAGCGGGGGTGGGAGAACACCACGAGCGCGGCCCGCGTCGTCGCCGAGTGGGACTCCCTCGTCGGAGTCGAGATCGCCGAGCACTGCCAGCCCGCCTCGCTGCTCGACGGTGAGCTGGTCCTGGTGGCCGAGTCGTCCGCGTGGGCGACTCAGCTCAGGCTGCTGGCCCGCACCCTGGTTGCCCGGCTGACCGCGTCGGTCGGGCCGGGCATTGTGACGCGCGTCGTCGTGCGTGGCCCGGCGCAGCCGGACTGGCGGCGCGGACCCCGCCGCGTCCGGGGTCGGGGTCCGCGGGACACCTACGGCTGATCGGCTTTGGGACCGGTGTCTCCTGCTGGCCGTGGGGGACCACGCCGGGTGGGGTCGACGCGCCACACGGCCGTCCTGGGGCCTTATCGGGCCGGTCGCGCTTCTGCACGCAGTACACTGGGTGAAGCACCCGTGCGGGAGTGCCGCCGTCCGGTGGCCTGACACCCGCGCCCGGAGCAGACCGCCCGCGGCGCCGCGGGAGAGTGGAGCTTGTCCGCATGGCCGAGCCGCAGCCCAGTTATGGTGCGTCCTCCATCACCGTCCTCGAGGGCCTCGAGGCGGTGCGCAAGCGTCCTGGAATGTATATCGGCTCGACCGGCGAGCGCGGCCTGCACCACCTGGTCACCGAGATCGTCGACAACGCCGTCGATGAGGCGCTGGCTGGCTACTGCGACACGGTGCTGGTGGTGCTGCTGGCTGATGGCGGTGTCCGGGTTGAGGACAACGGCCGCGGCATCCCCGTCGGGATGCACCCCAAGGAGGGTCGACCCGCCGTCGAGGTGGTCCTGACGACGTTGCACGCCGGAGGCAAGTTCGACGGCGAGAGCTACGCGGTGTCCGGTGGCCTGCACGGTGTGGGCGCTGCGGTTGTCAACGCGCTCTCGACCCGGCTCGACGTCGAGATCCGGCGTGACGGGTACGTCTGGACGCAGACCTACCTGCACTCCGAGCCCGGGCCGCTGCACCAGGGAGCCGCGACCCAGCAGACCGGCACGATCGTCACGTTCTGGGCGGATGCGTCGATCTTCACCGAGACGACGTCGTACTCACGCGAAACCTTGCACCGCCGCCTGCAGGAGATGGCCTTTCTCAACAAGGGGCTCTCGATCACGCTGCGGGACGAGCGCGGCGACGAGACCGCCTCGGCGGTCTTCCACTATCCCGGCGGGCTCGAGGACTACGTCCGGCACCTGAACCACAGCAAGAGCCCAGTGCACCCCGGTGTCATCGGCTTCACCGATGAGACCAGCGTGGGTATGCGGATGACCGTCGAGGTGGCCATGCAGTGGAACGACTCCTACAGCGAGTCGGTCTACACCTTCGCCAACACGATCAACACCCATGAGGGCGGTACGCACGAGGAGGGCTTCCGGGCAGCGCTGACCAAGACCTTCAACGACTGGGCCCGCAGCAAGGGCCACCTCAGGGAGAAGGAGACCAACCTGGAGGGCTCCGACATCCGCGAGGGACTCACCGCGATCATCAGCTTGAAGCTTGCCGACCCGCAGTTCGAAGGCCAGACCAAGACCAAGCTGGGCAACTCAGAGGCGAAGTCGTTCGTCCAGCGGGCCACCGGCGAGTGGCTCCGCGACTGGTTCGACCGCAACCCGGCCGAGGGCAAGATGATCGTGCAGAAGGCCTCGCAGGCCGCCCGGGCACGCCTGGCGGCACGCCAGGCGCGTGACCTCACCCGCCGCAAGGGGCTGCTGGAGTCCTCCTCGCTACCGGGCAAGCTGGCCGACTGTCAGTCGACCGACCCCCGCGAGTCCGAGTTGTACGTCGTGGAGGGCGACTCGGCGGGTGGGTCCGCGAAAGCCTGCCGCGACTCGAAGTTCCAGGCGATCCTGCCGATCCGCGGAAAGATTCTCAACGTCGAGAAGGCCCGCATCGACCGGGTGCTGAAGAACAACGAGGTGCAGGCGATGATTACGGCGCTGGGCACCGGAATCCATGAGGAGTTCGACGCCAGCAAGCTGCGGTACCACAAGGTGGTGCTGATGGCCGACGCCGACGTCGACGGCCAGCACATCACCACGCTGATGCTCACGCTGCTGTTCCGCTTCATGCGGCCACTCGTCGAGCTTGGACACGTCTATCTCGCGCAACCGCCGCTCTACAAGATCAAGTGGAACGGCGGCGACGTCATGTACGCCTACTCCGACCGCGAACGGGACGGTCTCATCGAAGCCGGCCAGGCAGCCGGGAAGAAGCTTCCCAAGTCCGGCGAGGCCGTGCAGCGCTACAAGGGTCTCGGCGAGATGAACGCCGACGAGCTCTGGTCGACCACGATGGACCCGGCTCGACGAATCCTGCTGCAGGTCACTCTCGACGACGGCGCCACGGCGGACGAGCTGTTCACCGTGTTGATGGGCGAGGACGTCGAGGCCCGCCGGCAGTTCATCCAGCGCAACGCCAAGGATGTCCGCTTCCTCGACATCTAGTCCGTTCCACGTGGAACAGGACCCACTCCGGGCAGCCAATCCCCAGCAGCCCACTTCGAGCAGTATCTGTGACCTGAGAGGGCCTCCCCATGGTCGACGTCCTTCCGCCGCCGCCGCCGAGCGACCGCGTCGAGCTGCGCGGCATCGAGGTCGAGATGCAGCGCTCCTACCTCGACTACGCGATGTCGGTGATCGTCGGGCGAGCGCTGCCGGACGTCCGGGACGGGCTCAAGCCGGTCCACCGACGGGTGCTCTACGCGATGTACGACGGCGGATATCGTCCCGACCGGGGCTACTTCAAGTGTGCTCGCGTCGTCGGCGATGTGATGGGCAACTACCACCCGCACGGGGATGCCTCGATCTACGACGCCCTGGTCCGGCTGGCCCAGCCCTGGTCGCTGCGCTACCCGCTGGTGGACGGCAACGGCAACTTCGGGTCACCCGGCAACGACCCGCCGGCGGCCCAGCGCTACACCGAATGTCGACTGCAGCAGCTGGCGATGGAGATGTTGCGCGACATCGACCAGGAGACCGTCGACTTCGCCTCGAACTATGACGGCCGCTCGCTGGAGCCCAGCGTGCTGCCGAGCCGTATCCCCAACCTGCTGGTCAACGGCTCGGCGGGGATCGCCGTCGGCATGGCGACCAACATCCCGCCGCACAACCTGCGCGAGGTTGCGGCAGGCGTGCACTGGGCGCTGGAGCACCCGCTGGCCAGCTCTGAGGAGCTGCTCGACGCCCTGCTCGCGCGGGTGCAGGGCCCGGACTTCCCTACCGGCGCGCTCATCGTCGGCAGGCAGGGCATCGCGGAGGCCTACCGCACCGGCCGCGGTTCCATCACCATGCGTGCAGTGGTCGAGGTCGACGAGGACGCCAAGGGGCGCACCATTCTGGTCGCCACCGAGTTGCCCTACCAGGTAAATCCGGACAACTTGGCGCTGGCCATTGCGGAGCTGGTCAAGGAGGGGCGGGTCAACGGCATCGCCGACGTCCGCGACGAGGGCAGCCAGCGCACCGGCCAGCGCCTCGTTGTCGTCCTGAAGCGCGACGCGGTCGCCAAGGTCGTGCTGAACAACCTTTACAAGCACACCCAGCTGCAGTACACCTTCGGCGCCAACATGCTCTCGATCGTCGACGGGGTCCCGCGCACGCTGCGGCTGGACGAGATGGTGCAGTTCTACGTCGATCACCAGGTCGACGTCATCGTGCGGCGGACCCGCTACCGGCTACGCAAGGCCGAAGAACGCGCGCACATCCTGCGCGGCTACGGCAGGGCGCTGGACCGGCTCGACGACGTGATCGCGCTGATCCGGGGCTCCGATTCCGCTGACGCCGCGCGTGAGGGTCTGATGGCGCTGCTCGAGATCGATGAGATCCAGGCGCTCGCGATCCTGGACATGCAGCTGCGCCGGCTTGCCGCTCTTGAGCGCCAACGCATCCTGGACGAGCTGGCCGAGCGGGAGGCCGAGATCTCCGATCTGACGGCAATACTCGCCGACCCGGTACGCCAGCGTTCGATCATCGGCGACGAGCTGACCGAGGCCGTTCAGCAGTTCGGTGACCAGCGGCGCACCCGGATCATCCCGTTCGAGGGCGACATGAGCGCCGAAGACTTCATCGCGCAGGAGGACGTCGTCGTCACCGTCACCCGCGGCGGCTATGCCAAGCGTACGAAGACCGAGCTGTATCGCTCGCAGCGCCGTGGCGGTAAGGGAGTACGGGGCGCGGCGCTGAAGCAGGACGACATCGTCGAGCACTTCTTCGTGACCAGCACGCACCACTGGATCCTGTTCTTCACCAACAAGGGACGGGTGTACCGCGCGAAGGCTCACGAGCTGCCTGAGACGGCCCGGGACGCGCGCGGCGCTCATATTGCGAATGTCCTGGCATTCCAGCCTGACGAACACATCGCCCAGGTGATGGACATCCGGGACTACGGCGTGGCCCCGTACCTCGTCCTGGCGACGCGCGACGGCCTGGTGAAGAAGACCGCCCTGCGGGAGTACGACAACGGGCGCTCCAGCGGACTGATCGCCATCAACCTGCGGGGGGATGACGAGCTGATAGCAGCGGCACTGATCAGCGCGCAGGACGATCTGTTGCTGGTCAGTGCGCAGGCGCAGTCGATCCGGTTCCAGGCCGACGACGAGGCGCTGCGGTCCATGGGGCGGGCGACGTCCGGGGTGATGGGGATCCGGCTGCGCGGCGAGGACCGGTTGCTGGCCATGGTGGTCGCCAATGACCTCGAGGCGGCGCTGATGGTGGTCACGGACGGCGGCTTTGGCAAGCGCACCTCCCTGGCCGACTACAAACGTCAGAATCGTGGCGGCAGCGGCGTACTGACAGCCGCCATCGCGGAGAAGCGTGGCCAGCTCGTGGGCGCGCTGATCGTCCGTGACGGCGACGAGGTCTTCGCTGTGACGAGCTCGGGGGTGGTCATCCGGGTGCCGGTCGCGGGGTTGCGGCTGCTGTCCCGGGCGACCGGTGGGGTCAAGCTCATCTCGCTGGAGCCCGGAGCTTCGGTGGTGTCAGTGGCTCGTAATGGCGAGGCCGCAGCTGAGGTGGAGCAGGCCCTGGAGGCCGGCGCCGAGCCGGTGTCCGCCGAGGTTGTCGCGGCGCAAGCGGGCGACGGCGCCGCCGCGCCGATAGTCCTGCTGTCCAGTGCAGGCGAGCTCGTGGAGCAGACTGCTGCGGAGCAGCTCGACCCAGACGGCATCGCAGGGCTCGAGGACGACCCCGGCGCCCGCACTACCGACAGCACCGACACCGGTGCAGACGCCGGCACCGACCCGACGGAGACAGCTCATGAGTGAGGACCGCAGCCCGGCTGGCACGGCGGCACCGGACCTGGCCGGCCGGGCGCCTGAGCCAGCGCCGGCGGACGTCTCCCTGAGCGGCATGCGGCCCGCCGCCGAGCCGGCCTCGGATCGTCCCCCGGTCGCGGTGCGCCCGACCCGCTATGACCCGCGCCCGCCGGTCGCCAAGCCGGCCGCAAAGCGACGGGCGCGGCTCTCGCTCAGTCGCATAGACCCGTGGTCGGTGTTCGTGCTGGCGCTACTGGTCTCAGTGTTCCTCGGGGTCGTGCTGCTCGTCGCCGTCGCCGTGCTGTACTCCCTCCTCGACTCGATGGGGGTGCTGGCCTCGCTCGATACCTTCGCGCGCGACCTCCAGGTCATCAAGGCCGATCAGTCGGTGCTCGGTCTCGGGCGGGTGATGTTCTTCGCGGGCTTGATTGCCGTTGTCGACGTGGTGCTGCTCACCGTGCTCGCAACGCTGTCGGCGTTCTTGTACAACCTGTGCGCGAGCCTGACCGGGGGCATCGAGGTCGCACTCGCTGAGCGGGACTGAGGGGCGCACAACGCCCGCATGATGGTCGCCATGCGGCTGGTAGTGTCCCGCCCGCCGCAACGTTTCCCCGCGGGCCTGTAGCTCAGCTGGTTAGAGCGCATCCCTGATAAGGATGAGGCCGGAGGTTCAAGTCCTCCCAGGCCCACCCCGTCTCCACTCGCCTTCCGGAGGACCCGTGCGTCGACGATCGGCTCTGCTGGTGGCCTTGCTGACTTTGGTGTGGGTGGTCCGCCGCCGCGCCGCCGCCGCCCGCGCGGAGCAGGACCTCTGGACCGAGGCCGGAGTGGCGCCCGACCTACGCTGACCCACCGGCACGGTCATCCGGGGACGTAGCTCAACTGGCAGAGCACCGCCTTTGCAAGGCGGGGGTTGGGGGTTCGAGTCCCCCCGTCTCCACTTCTACGAATGGTTTCACGTGGAACGGAGCCGCTAGGGCGAGGCCGGACCCGTCCGACCAGTGTCGACGACTGCACGCAGCTGCTCAGGGTCTTGGGCATCGGGTGCGTCCTGGCCGACCACCCGCCGCACGGCCACCGCGACCGCTGCACCGGCTGCTGCCCCCAGCACAGCGGCCCCCACGGCCCATGGCCATCGCCGGGCAGGCGGCTGTACAGCGAGCAGTGCGGCGGCCCGGTCCCGCCCGTCCTCCACCACACCCTCAAAGACGCCGGCCCACTGATGAACGAGCGCCGCTGCGTCCTGGCCGGCCGTGGTCGCAGTGACCCAATCCCGGACCTGTCCGTAGCCCTCCACGAGGGTGTCAACTGCCCGTACGGCCTGCTGACCCACCTGCTCGGCTGCGGTCCCCAGCGGGGCGCCAACAGCCGCGCCCACCTCAACGCCGGCGCGCGCCCCTGGCCCCGCGACATCCTGTCCGGTGCTCACGTCCTGCTGCACGGTCTGCTCCCTCGCTCCGAGCCCGGGCTCCACCGGCGGCCCGCTGCCTGCGAAGCCTGCCATGACGGCTGGCCGAGCGGTCGCGTGGGAGGATGGCATTCGGAGCCAGACCCTGTGCTGGCCGTGCTCACGAGCGTCTCGAGCGCGCACACCGATCACCACGCTTCGACGGGAGCCCCTGTGGCCACCTCGCTGTTCGCCACCCTGCAGACCAGCTCCGGCCCGGTCCGGGTTGAGCTGTACCCCAACCACGCGCCCAAGACCGTTCAGAACTTCGTGGGGCTCGCCGACGGCACCGGCTCATGGAAGGACCCGCGCACCGGGAAGGACGGCGCCGGCCCGCTGTACGCCGGCACCGTGTTCCATCGGGTCATTAGCGGCTTCATGATCCAGGGCGGTGACCCTCTCGGCACCGGCACCGGCGGGCCGGGGTACGCGTTCAAGGATGAGTTCCATCCCGAGCTGTCCTTCAGCGAGCCGTATCTGCTGGCCATGGCGAACGCCGGCCCGGGCACAAACGGCTCTCAGTTCTTCATCACCGTCGGCAAGACGCCGCATCTGGACCGCAAGCACACCATCTTCGGCAAGGTGGCCGACCAGGCGTCTCGGGACGTCGTGGATGCGATCGCGAGGACTCCGACGGCGCGCGGCGACCGGCCTGCGCAGGACGTCGTCATCAGTGCCATCGAGATCGAACGGGTCGAGTCCTGACCCTGCCGTCCTCGGCCGGGCCGGCCGCCCCGCCCCGCTGCTATCGCCACCCCGACCGGGAGACCTACGTCCGCTGTACGCGGTGTGAGCGGCCGATCTGCCCGGAGTGCATGATCTCCGCCTCGGTGGGCTTCCAGTGCCCCGACGACGTGCGGGGCGACCAGCAGGCCGGCCGGCAGGCCCGCACCAGCTTCGGGGGCCGGCTGAGCGCGGACAGCAGCCGGGTCACCGTGGTGCTGGTTGGTCTGAACGTCGCCGTCTTCCTGCTGCAGCTGGCCCGGCCCGGCGTGGATCTCGCAGTCCAGTACGGCAACCTGGCGCTGGCCAACGATGGATCCGGCCAGCTCATCGGCGTCGCCGACGGCCAGCCGTACCGCCTGCTCACAGCCGCCTTCCTGCACGCCGGGCTGTTCCACCTGCTCAGCAACATGTTCGCGCTGATCATGATCGGCCCGCAGCTGGAGGCCGCGCTCGGCCGCACCCGGTACCTGGCGCTGTACGTCCTGGCGGCGCTCGGCGGGTCCACCTTGTCCTTCCTGGTCTCGTCGCCCAACCAGATCGGAGTCGGTGCGTCCGGGGCCATCTTCGGGCTGTTCGGCGCCTTCTACGTCGTCGTGCGCCGGCTCGGCGGACAGACCCGGCCGGTGCTGGTGCTCCTGGGAATCAACCTGGTCATCACCTTCAGCGTGCCGATCATCGACTGGCGGGCCCATATCGGCGGGCTGGTCACCGGCGGGCTGGTGGCGTTTGCCTTTGCCTACGCGCCGAGCACGCCCCGCCGCGACCTGGTGCAGGCCGGCGCGTGTCTGGGCGTGCTGGCGGCACTAGTCGCCGCGGTGGTGCTGCGTACCCAGGTGCTGCAGGGCTAGCAGCTCGGCCAGCACGTCGTCCGGTGATCGACCCAGCCGCAGCCGGGACAGCACGACCACCTCATCGGTCAGGTCGATCTCGAGCAAGGGTGTACGCCGATCCCGCACGACCCGGACCTGCTCGACACGGTTCCAGGGCACCCGTCGGCGACGCAGCCCGATGACCACGACGACGCCGCCCTCGTCGACCAGCAGGACCGGGCGCAGGGTCAGGTCGCGGACGGCCAGTGCGACCAACACGAGGGCAGCCGGCAGCGCGAGCAGCTGCCCGGCCGGGTCGGCCAGCAGTGCCACCACCGTCAGGAGCCCGGCGCCCGTCAGCAGCGTGGCTGTGATCAGGCGGGAGGGGCCGGCGGTGAGCACAGCCACGAGGCTAGGTGGCCCCAACGGGTAGCGTCTGGGCAGCTTGCACACCCCGTTCCTGGAGGTTTCCTTGCGCGACGCGGTCATCGTCGAGGCAGTCCGTACGCCCACCGGTAAGCGCAACGGCGGCCTTGCCGGCACCCACCCGGCGGACCTGTCGGCGCATGTCCTGCGTGCCCTGGCCGACCGCAGCGGCGTCGACCCGGCGCTGATCGACGACGTGATCTGGGGGTGCGTCTCGCAGGTGGGCGAGCAGACCTTCGACATCGCCCGCACCTCCGTGCTGTCCGCCGGCTGGCCCGAGTCGGTGCCCGGCACGACCGTCGACCGGCAGTGCGGGTCCTCCCAGCAGGCGCTGCACTTCGCGGCGGCCGGCGTCATCGCCGGTCACTATGACCTGGCTGTCGCCGGTGGCGTCGAGTCGATGTCACGCGTCCCGATGGGCTCGGCGATGATCGGCAACCCCCTGGGTGCGGGCTATCGGGCCCGCTACGGCGACGACTTCCCGCATCAGGGGCTCGGCGCCGAACAGATCGCGGCTCAGTGGGGGTTGTCCCGCCAGCGGCTCGACGAGTTCGCGTTGGCCAGCCACGAGAAGGCCGCGGCCGCCACCGACAGTGGCGCCTTCGCCGGTCAGATCGCACCGTTGACCACGGCGGACGGGGTCATCTCCGTCGATGAGGGGATCCGGCGCGGTGGCACCCTCGAGACCCTCGGGGCCCTCAAGCCGGCCTTCCTGCCGGACGGCGTCGTCACCGCCGCGAACGCCTCACAGATCTCCGATGGCGCTGCAGCCCTGCTGGTGACGACCACTCGGCACGCCGCGCTGCTCGGGCTGACGCCGCTGGTGCGCGTGCACACCGCTGTCGTCGTCGGTAGCGAGCCGATGCCGATGCTCACCGGCCCGATTCCGGCGACTCGCAAGGCGCTGCAGCGCGCCGGTCTACGGATCGACGAGATCGGGGCTTTCGAGGTCAATGAGGCCTTTGCCAGTGTGCCGCTGGCCTGGCTGGCGGAGCTCGGTGCGGCCGAGAAGGCACTGAACCCGCTCGGCGGTGCCATCGCCCTGGGCCACCCGCTCGGCGGCTCGGGTGCGCGGCTGCTCACGACCTTGGTCCACCACATGCGTGACAACGGCATCCGGTACGGGTTGCAGACCATGTGTGAGGGTGGCGGGCAAGCGAACGCCACCATCTTGGAGCTGGTCTAAACCAGTCCGGCGGTTATCCACACTGTGGACAACCGTTGGGGAGAACTACAGCCGTGTCACTCGAATGGCCCAGCGGGGCGGGGTCATCCTGCGCGCCCGGTCCCTAGCGCCACTGGGTCGACAGCACGAAGCCGAGCACGATGAAGCCGAAGCCGGCCGCCAGGTTGCCGTTGCCGAGACCGCCCACCAGCGGCATGTTGCCTTGCGTGACGTAGAAGACGACCAGCCAGACGATGCCGATCGCGAACAGCGTCAGCATCAGCGGGGCCAGCCAGACCGGGCTGGGGCCCTTCTTGCGCCTGGCGCCCGGAGCAGGCGCAGGCGGGTAGACCGCCTTCTTGCGCTTCTTGGACTCCGGCACTGCAGCCTCCCTGGCTTGGTCCGCCGACCTGGCGGTGCCGGTTAGCGTAAGGGCCGTCGCTGCTGGCCGAGCCCTGGAGACCGCGTGCCGCACCCCCGTCGCGCCCGGCGGCTACCCACGATGCTCGTCGCGCTGACCGCGGCGGCGGCCGGGCTGCTGTTCGCGACCAGCGCGAGCACCGCCGGTGGCACCGACCTGCGCGCCGGGCGCCGGCTGCAGCTCGGTGAGCTGATCTCACGGGAGCGTGTGGAGGTTGCGCGGCAGGAGCGCGCCGCGGCCGACCTACGCGCGCAGGTACAGCGAGCCGGCGCTGACGCGGCGGCGCGAGACGGCCGCGTCGCGCGGGAGAAGGCCGGCGGCGACACGCTCGCCCTGGCCGCCGGCACGATGGCCGTCGCCGGGCCCGCGCTCACCGTCAGCCTGGACGATGCACCGGCGGGCAGCCGGTCCGCCAATCCTGATGATCTTGTCGTCCACCAGCAGGACGTTCAGGCCGTCGTGAACGCGCTGTGGGTGGGCGGCGCAGAGGCGATGACGTTGATGGGACAGCGGGTGATCTCCACCAGCGCCGTGCGCTGCGTCGGAAACACGGTTGTCCTGCACGGCCAGGTGTACGGGCCGCCGTTCATTGTCACGGCCGTCGGGGACCGCGGGGCGATGCGTGCGGCGCTGGCTCGCGAGCCAGGGATCGAGCTGTTCAGGCGTTACGTCGATGCTTTCGGGCTGGGCTACGCCGTCACGGCGCAGGACGACGCGAGGCTGCCGGCGTACAACGGGCCGCTGGAGCTCAGCTCCGTCGCGGGCGCCCGGAAGTAGCCGCCCGCGCCGGCACGTACGTTGTGCCGGTGACCCGGATCCTGGTCGTGGACAACTACGACAGCTTCGTGTTCAACCTCGTGCAGTATCTCGGCCAGCTCGGCGCCGAGTGCAGGGTGCGCCGCAACGACGAGCCCGGGGTGCTCGACCTCCAGGGAGCCGACGGGGTGCTGCTCTCACCTGGGCCCGGCACGCCGCAGGACGCCGGTGCGTCCGTCGAGCTGGTCATGCTGTGCGAGCAGGCCGGTGTACCGCTGCTCGGGGTCTGTCTGGGCCATCAGGCGATCGCGGTGGCGTACGGGGCGACGGTCGGGCCGGCGCCGGAGCTGCTGCACGGGCGGACCAGCGAGATCGAACACGAGGGCGCCGGGGTGCTCCACGAGCTACCGCGGCCGTTCACGGCAACGCGCTACCACTCGCTCGCTGTTGACGAGGCCACCGTGCCGCCGGAGCTGCAGGTCACCGCGCACACCGCGAGCGGCGTCGTGATGGGGCTGAGGCACCGCGACGCACCCATCGAGGGCGTCCAGTTCCACCCCGAGTCTGTTCTGACGCAGGGTGGCCACCTCCTGCTGGGATCGTGGCTGCGTCAGTGCGGCGATGCCGGCGCCGCAGTCCTCGCGCCGGCCCTGGCACGGGCGGTCGAGAACCGCCGGCTGGCCGTCCTGAGCTGAGCAGCGGCTCGCAGCCTCACGGCGGCGGGCCTGACGACGGGGGCGTTGAGCTCAGCGTCGGACTGGGCGTGCTAGACGGAGAAGGCGGCGGCGGGGACGGGGACGGGGACGGCGTCGGGCTCGGCGGCGGCGGCGTGTGTGAGACGACGACGGTCACGGTGCTGCCGCGCAGGGCGGTGGAGTTCGCCGGGTCCTGCGACAGCACGATGCCCGGGGTGCCGGGGTCATCACGCAGGCGAACACCGACGCTGAAGCCGGCGGCCTGCAGCTGCTGGACGGCCTGCTCCTGCGGCAGCCGTACGACCAGCGGGATCTCGACCTGGCCGGTCGAGACGACCAGCGTGACCCGCTGCCCGGTCGGCAGCTGGGTACCAGCCGGCGGTATCACTTCCAGGACCTGGTCGGGCGCGATATTGCCGCCCCGCCCGATGACGTTGCCGAGGGCGAGCTTGGCCTGCCCCAGCTGCGCCTCGGCCTCCTTGCGGGACTGCCCCACCAGGGCCGGCACCAGGGTCATCTCGACGCCTTTGCTGACCACGAGGTCGACCCGGCCGCCGGACTGCAACAGGATCCCGCCGACCGGGGACTGCTCGACGACCTGCGCGACCGGCCGGTCCAGGAAGACCTGCCGGACCTGACCGACGGTCAGCCCAGCCGCGGCCAGCCGGACCTGAGCGTCCTGCTGTGACAGCCCGACCACTGCCGGGGCCTCGACCAGGCCGGTGTCGCGCGACAGCACCCCCTTGACCGCCAGCCCGGTCCCGACCGCGATTGCCACCAGGAGCAGGGCAAACAGCGCATACACCAGACCCCGACGGCGCCGAACCGGCCTGCTGACAGCTGGGGCAGTGTGCGGCACCACCGTCGAGGCCATCAACAGCACCGGGGTCGCCTCCACCGGCTCGCCGGCGGCGGCGCGCAGCAGGTCGGCGCGCATCAGGGCGGCGCTCTGGTAGCGGTTGGCGGGGTTCTTGGCCATCGCCTTGAGCACGACAGCATCGAAGGTGGCGTCGAGCCCCTCGTCGATCTGGGAGGGCGGCACCGGGTCTTCGCGGACGTGCTGGTAGGCCACCGCCACCGGGCTCTCGCCGATGAACGGCGGTCGGCCGGTGAGCAGCTCGTACAGCAGACAGCCCGTCGAGTACAGGTCGCTGCGGGCGTCGACGTGCTCGCCGCGGGCCTGCTCGGGCGACAGGTACGCGGCGGTCCCCAGCACGTTGGCGGTCTGCGTCATCGTCTGGCTGCTGCCCGCCGCCGCCCGGGCGATGCCGAAGTCCATCACCTTGACCTCGCCGGCAGGGGTGAGCATGACGTTGGCCGGCTTGATGTCGCGATGCACGATGTCGGCGTCGTGCGCGACCTCGAGCGCGGAGCAGACGTCGGCGACGATCTCCAGGGCCCGAACGGGCAGCAGCGGGCCTTCCTCGCGGAGCACGTCCCGCAGCGTGCGGCCCAGCACGTGCTCCATGACGATCCAGGGGACCCCACGCGTCCCGTCGACGGTGTCCTCGCCGGTGTCGTAGACCGAGACGATGCAACGGGCGTTCAGCGACGCGGCGGCCTGGGCCTCGCGGCGGAACCGCTGCTGGAAGCTCGGGTCGCGGGCGAGGTCGGCCCGGAGGACCTTCACCGCGACGGCGCGGCCGAGCCGGGTGTCGGTACCGAGGAAGACCTCGGCCATGCCGCCCACACCGAGGGTGCCGGCAAGCTCGTAGCGGTCGCCCAGCAGGCGCTGCGACCCGGTCACTTCTCGCGGCCGTCCTTGCCGTTGCCCTTGCCGCCGCCCTTACCGCCGTCGCTGCCGCTGCCGCCTGTAGGCGGCGACACCTGGGGGCTGGCCACCGCGGGCCCGGCGGCAGGCCCTTCGCTGACCAGCAGCGTGACCTGGTCGCCGCGGTGGACGGCGGTACCGGCGGCCGGGTCGCTGCCGACGAGGGCGCCGGCCGGGACGGCTGCCGAAGGCACCGTGCGTCGGCGCGCCGCGAGCCCCGCGGCGCGTACGGCGTTCTCCGCGGGCTGGATGGTGCCGCCGGCGAGCAGCCGTGGCACGACGGTTGGACTGGGTGCGAGGCAGGCCCGGGCACCGAAGGCCAGCGCAACAACGGTCAGCAGCACGGCGGCGAGCTGCCCGGCCCGCCGGTGCCGCGAGGCGACCGGACCGGCCGCCGCTGCCAGCACCCGGGTGCCGGCCCGCTTGCCGACGGCAACAGCCGCCAGGGCAGCGTCGCCGGGAGCCTCCTGCAGCGCAGCAGCCGCCCGCGCCATGGCGCCGGCGCTGGCCGGCCGGCCGCTCGGCGCTTTGTCCAGCGCGGCCGAAATGAGGGCGCGGACCCCGGCGGGGATGTGCTCCGGCAGCGCCGGCGGCGGCTCGTACAGGTGGGCCCGGCTGATGGCGATGGGGTTGTCGCCGGGGAACGGTCGTCGCCCGGTCAGGCACTCGAAGGCCACGACGCCCAGGGAGTAGACGTCGCTGGCACCGGTCACCGCTTCGCCGCGGGCCTGTTCCGGTGAGAGGTAGTAGGCCGTACCGACGACCGTGCCGGTCCGGGTCAGCGGCGTTGCCCCTGCGGCGTACGCGATCCCGAAGTCGGTGACCTTCACCACGCCGTCCGGGCGCAGCAGCAGGTTGCCGGGCTTGACGTCGCGGTGCACGACCCCGCCGTCGTGCGCTGCCTGCAGGGCGAAGGCCGTCTGGGCGATGACGTCCAGCGTCGTGGGCACGTCGAGCGGGCCACGGCGCAGCCGTTCCGAGAGTGGCTCGCCCGCCACGAGCTCCATGACCAACCAGGCGGACCGGCCGTCCGGGCCGTCCTGCTCGCCGTAGTCGTACACCGAGGCGATGCCAGGGTGCGACAGCCCGGCGGCGTGCTGGGCCTCGGCCCGGAAACGGGCCCGGAAGTCCGCGTCGTCGACATGTTCGGCCTTCAGCACCTTGATGGCGACCGGCCGGTCCAGGATCAGGTCGCGGGCCCGCCACACCTCGCCCATGCCGCCGGCCGCGATCCGGCTCTCGACCCGGTAGCGCCCGGCCAACACGTCTTGCCCCAGCACGATCATCGGCCCAGTTCCATCATCGGCCCAGTTCCATCATCGGCCCAGTTCCATCATCGGCCCAGCACTGCGCGCATGACGGCCCTCGCGATGGGCGCTGCGACCTTCCCGCCGGTGGCCTCCGAGCCGGCGTCGCCGCCGTTCTCGACGATGACCGCGACCGCGACCTGGGGGTCCTCGGCGGGTGCGAAGGCGATGAACCAGGCGTGCGGGGCGGCGCCGGGGGCGTTCTGGGCGGTCCCCGTCTTGCCGGCGACCCGGACGCCGGGGATCTGCGCAGCTGTCCCGGTGCCGTTGGCCACCACGGCTTCCATCATCGTGCGGAGCTGGTCCGCGACCGAGCGTGGCACGGCCTGACGGTAGGTCTTGGGCTGGGCCAGCGAGAGCCGGGTGAGGTCGGGTGCCTGCACCTCACGGATCAGGTAGGGCGCCATGACGGTGCCACCGTCGGCCACGCCGGCCGCCACCATCGCCATCTGCAGAGGGGTGACCCGCACGTCGCGCTGGCCGATCGCCGACTGCGCGAGAGATGGCGGGTCGAGCGCCCCGGGAAACGTGCTGGCCGCTACCGGGTCGGGCACGGTAAGCGAGCCGTCGCCGAAGCCGAAGGCCTCGGCCTGCGCCCGCAGCCGGCCCTCCCCGACGGTGAGGCCGAGCTGCGCGAAGGCGGTGTTGCACGAGATCCGCAGCGCGTCGGCGAGTGAGGTGGTCGGACCGCTTCCGCAGCTCTCACCGCCGAAGTTGCGTAGCGTCGCGCTGGTCTGCGGCAGCGTCAGCACGGTCGGCGAGGGGATCTGGGTGTCCGGGGTGACCCCGTCCTGCAGCGCCGCCGCCGCAGTGACGACCTTGAAAATCGAGCCCGGCGGGTAGGTCTGCGACAGCGCCCGGTCCAGCAGCGGGTCACCGGCGGCGGGGGCGAGCAGGGCGGTGCGGTAGGCGCGGATGGCCGCCGTGTCGAACGAGCTCAGCAGCCCCGGGTCGTACGTCGGGGCGCTTGCCAGCGCCAGGATCGCCCCGGTTCGCGGGTCGAGGGCGACTACGGCGCCCCGCTTGCCCTTGAGGCCGTCGTACGCGGCCTGCTGGGCCGCCTGCTGCAACGTCACCACAACGTCCCCGCCACGTGGTACCCGGCCGGTGAGGGTGTCGGACAGCCGCTTGACGAACAACCTGGGGTCATCGCCCGACAGCACCCGGTCCTCGGTGTCCTCGAGCCCGTCCTGGCCATAGACGAGGGAGTAGAAGCCGGTGACGTGCGCGTACAGGTCCTTGTCGGGGTAGGTGCGCAGGTACTTGAGCCGGCCCGGCGTCTCGACGCTGCGCGCGATCAGCGGCCGGTTTGCCCCGGCCAGTGCGATCGAGCCGCGCTCCTTCTCGTAGTTGCGCACGATAGCCCGGGCGTTGCGCGCGTTGTCGCGGTAGTCACTGGCCTTGACGACCTGCCGGTAGTTGATGTTGACCAGCAGCAGGCCGAACAGCACGAGGCAGGCGATTGCCACCCGGCGCAGCGGCGCGTTCACCGGCGCACCACCTGGGTGGGGGCGTCCTCGAGGGCCGCCCGGACCAGGCCGGGCGACACCGGTGCGGGCGCAGGCCTGCGGGCGGCGTCACTGATCCGCAGCAGCACCGCGACCAGCACCCAGTTGGAGACCACCGAGGAGCCGCCGTAGGACAGCCACGGCAGCGTGACGCCGGTCAGCGGGATCAGGCCGGTGACGCCGCCCGCGATGACGAAGACCTGCAGGGCCAGCGCGAACGACAGGCCGGTTGCCAACAGCTTGCCGAACGAGTCGCGGCAGCCCAGGCCGGCGCGTAGCCCGCGCTCGACGATCAGCCCGAACAGCAGCAGGATCGCCATGACACCGATCAGGCCCATCTCCTCGCCGAAGCTGGCCAGGATGAAGTCGGTCTTGGCGAACGGCACCGTCTGCGGGCTGCCCTGGCCCAGGCCGGTGCCGGTCAGCCCGCCGGTACCGAACCCGAACAGCGACTGCACTAGCTGGTAGCCCTTGTTGTCGGGGTCGGCAAATGGATGCAGCCACACATCGACCCGCAGCCGTACGTGTCCGAACAGCAGGTACGCGACGTAGGCCCCGACGGCGAACAGCGCAAGCCCGATGAGCAGCCAGGAGGTGCGCTCGGTCGCGACATACAACATCACGATGAAGATCCCGAAGAACAGCAGCGAGGTGCCGAGGTCCTTCTCCAGGACCAGCACGGACAGGCTGGCCGCCCAGGCCACCAGTACCGGGCCGAGGTCACGTGCGCGGGGCAGGTCCAGGCCCGCGACCCGCCGGGAGGCCAGGGACAGCACATCGCGCTTGGTCACCAGATAGCTGGCGAAGAAGACCATCAGCGCGAGCTTGGCTGGCTCGCTGGGCTGGACCTGCACCGGGCCGACCCGTACCCACAGCCGGGCTCCGTTGATCGTCTGCCCCAGCACCGGCAGGACCGGCATCAGCAGCAGCGCGAGGCCGGCGGCGGCGCAGGTGTAGGCGTAGCGGGCGAGTCTGGTGTGGTCGCGCACGACGAGCAGTACCGCGATGAACAGCGCGATACCCAGCGCCGTCCAGATCAGCTGGAGCGGGGCGTCCGGGCGCGGCACCGCCCGGCTGGCGAGCCTGGCCCGCTCCGCCTCGGCGACGTCGAGCCGTCGCACCATGACCAGGCCGAGCCCGTTCAGCAAGGCCACGCACGGGACGATCAGCGGGTCGGCGTACGGCGCGACCCCACGCACGACCAGGTGCGCGAGCAGGAACAGCGCGCCCAGGCCGGCGCCGTAGCCCAGGGTCCCGGCGGGCAGGTGGCCGTCGACGGCCAGGCCGACGGCGGTGTACGCCAGCACGACGATGCCGAGCGCGAACGCGAGCAGCGCCAGCTCGGTGCCGCGCCGCGTGGCGGGCCCGGGCGTCGGCGCGGCCCCGGGCAGGGCGGTCGGTGTGGTCACGGGGCCAGTCCGCTGGTCTGGGTCGGGCCGGTAGGTATCGGGCCGGTCGGGGTGGGGCTGGTCGGGGTGGGGCTGGTCGGGGTGGTCCCGGTGGCCATGGCACCGGTCGGTGTCGGCCCCGGTGAGCTGGACGGGTCGCCCCTGGTCAGCCCGGGCGTTGACCTGCTGCCGGCGAGCGGTGGGGCCGGACACTCGGCACTCCCGGCCGGCGGGGCGGTGGGCATCGGGCCCGACCCGGCCGGTGGGGGCGAAAGCTCGGGCGTGGGCGTGGGCGTGGGCGTGGTCGGGGGCGCGCACCGCGCCTGGTCGTGCAGGACGGTGACGATGCGGCGGGCATCGGCCTGGCCGTCGGCGCGAATGCCGCGCTCGACCTTGCTCCGGTCGAGCTCGCTGAGGGCCCGCGTCTGGACGCCGGTGTGCTCCTGGACGGAGAACAGGTGGACGCCGGCGATCGAACCGGTGAGGCCCCGGTAGACGTTGACCTGCTGGCCGTCGCTTCCGACGTACCACTGGGACCGTACGTACGCCCAGCCGGTGCCGACGCCGCCGGCCAGCAGCGCGAGGACCGCGACGGTCAGCACCGTGGCGCGGCGTAGGTGCGGCCCGGCCCGGGCCGCCGGTCGCGGGGCGGGGACGGGAGCGCGCGGTGCCGCAGCGGCCCGGCCTGCCGCGGCTCGTCCTGCGGCGCCTGATGCGAGGTGCGGCGGAGCGGCCTGCGGCGACTCCGCGGCGGCGCCGGCAACGACCGGCACCCCGGTCGACTCGCCGTCGACGACGTCGGCGACGATCACAGTGATGTTGTCCGGTCCGCCGCCGCGTAGCGCCAGCTCGACGAGCCGCTCAGCCGCGGCCCGTGGATCTTCGTGGCCGAGCGCCGCCTGCAGGTTCTCGCGGCCGACCGGCCCGGTGAGCCCGTCGCTGCACAGCAGGTAGCGGTCGCCGGCCAGCGCCTCGCGCATGGACAGGTCGAACTGCACGTCGTCGCGGCCGTCGAGCGCCCGCAGGATCATGTTGCGCTGTGGGTGGGAGCCGGCTTGTTCGGCCGTGATCCGGCCCTGGTCGACCAGGCTCTGCACAAACGTGTCGTCGTGGGTGATCTGGGCGAGGATGCCGTCGCGCAGCAGGTAGCAGCGGGAGTCCCCGATGTGCAGCAGCCCGAGGCGGTTGCCGGTGAACAGCAGTGTGGTGAGGGTGGTGCCCATGCCGTCGAGGGTTGCGTCGCTGTCGACCATGTCGCGCAGATGCGCGTTGGCACCGACGGCGGCCTGGCGCAGGGCGGCCAGCAGGTCGGCGCCGGGGGCGTCCTCGTCGAGGGCCGCGAGCGAGGCGATAGCGACCGCGCTGGCGACCTCGCCGGCGGCGTGCCCGCCCATCCCGTCGGCGACCGCGAGCAGCCGGGGGCCGGCGTAGACGCTGTCCTCGTTCCCGGTACGCAGCAGCCCGACGTGCGACAGCGCGGCGTAGCGCAGCGCCAGGGTCACCCGGCCGCTCGGCTCATCGCCGCAGCTCAAGGACGGTCTTGCCGATCCTGATGGGCTGCCCGAGCGGCACCGGCGTCGGCCGTACGACCTTGGCGGCGCCCAGGTAGGTGCCGTTGGTCGAGCCGAGGTCCTCCAGGAGCCACGCCCCATCGCCGGGGGCGAGCCGCGCGTGGTGGCTGCTGGCGTAGTCGTCGGTCAGGACCAGGGTCGACTCGTCGGCCCGGCCCATCGTCACCGGGCTGTCGCCCAGCGTCAGCGCCGTCCCGGCGAGCGGGCCCTCGGTGACGACCAGCCGGCGGGCCGTGCTGCGTCGGCTCGCGGTGGCGACCGCAGGGGGGGACGCCGGTCGGGCGGCGGCCGGTCGGCCGGTCGGCCGGCCGTACAGGTCGGCGCGGACGGTGCGCACCGCGGCGATCACGAACAGCCAGAGCACGAGCAGCAGGCCGTACTTCACCAGCGAGACGACCAGTGCGCTGGCCACTAGGCGTCCTGCCGGAACACCAGCGAGCTCGTGCCGACGCCGATCCGGTCGCCGTCGCGAAGCCGCCCCTCCAGCACCTTGCGGCCATTCAAGGTCGTGCCGTTGGTCGAGCCGAGGTCGACCAGCACGACTTCGTCGCCCAGGCGCCGCAGCTCGGCGTGCAGCCGCGAGACACCGGCATCAGCCAGGCGTACGTCGGCCTCCGAGCTGCGCCCGACCCGGGTCACGTCCGTCGACAGCTCGATCCGGTGCTCGGCATCGTCGCCTGGCACCAGGAGGTACGGCTGGCCCGTGGGGTCGTCGGGTCCGGGCGGCGGCCGGAGCGCTGGGGCTGCCGCAACGGGCTGCAGGACGGCGCTGCGAACCCGGAAGACGCCGGTGTCGAGGGTCTCGGTGCGCTCGAAGCGCACGCCCACCGGACCCACGAAGGACCAGCCCTGCTCCTGCGCGTGCTCCGAGACCATCGCCGCGAGCTCGCGGCGCAGCGGCGCGTCGTACTCCTCGAGCCTGGCCGTGTCGGTGCTGCCGAGCTCGACGACAAAGTCGTTGGGGACCAGCAGCCGGCCCTGACCGACGATCATCTTCTTGTTCTCGGCCTCGCGCTGGAGGGCGGCGGCGACCTCGACGGGCTGCACGACGCCCCCGAAGACCTTGGCGAAGGCGCCCTCGACCAGGCCCCCCAGGCGACGCTCGAAGCGCTGCAACACACCCACCCGGCACCCCTTCCCTTCGGTCAGGTGATCGTATCCGCGTGCCCCCCCGACCCCGCCTGCTAAGTTGACGCCGCACTCGGGCGAGTGGCGGAATGGCAGACGCGCACGGTTCAGGTCCGTGTGTCCGAAAGGACGTGGGGGTTCAACTCCCCCCTCGCCCACCCACCCACGACGGGTCCAGCAAACTGGGGCTCGTTGGAACAGGTAACTGGTTTGAGGCCCCGACCACGGGTTTCCCGGCAAGGCGCCCCCGGCGCTCGCTCGACTGGGCGTGGGTGGTGGCCTCGGCGGCTCATGCGCGAACTGGCGTGCGGCGCGATGCGGAGAAGGTCCAACGGCTGGTGCGCTAGTGGGTGAAGAAGCGCCGGGCTCCGCTTGGCCACAGCAGCGCCCGCCTCATCCCGGTGGCCGCGGCCTCGTCTAACGGCTGCGCTGCGCGCCCGGCGATCGCCTCGTTGATCCGTCGCCGCGCATAGTGCACCAGCGCTGCGGTGTGCACTAGCCGGTCCCCGACCAGTTGTCGTCCATCGCCCACCTCTCGCCTGTCTACGCCCGTGCGCCGACACCTGGAGGTATGTGCCGGTGCGGGCCGGCGTGTGACGGGCGCGTTCGTGTTCTTGGTAGGCGGGCCCCGCGAGCCGTGCTGGTAGGTGTCCGCGCCGCCCGCGTGCAGCGCGCTGGCAAGCGCCTGTCACCACGATCAGGCACACCTCGTCACTGCGTGGAACCGGAGCGTCCCCCGTGCCATTGCGACCGCCCCAGCCCGCCCCAGCCCGGCCCTCCCCCAGCTCCACCGGCGCCTGGCCGTTCCGGGCGCACCTGCCAGAGCTGCCTCGATCCGAACGGTCAGGCGCCGGGGGCGACGTCGGGGCGAGCTGTTCACGCAGCTGGGCCAGGAGTGGACCCGGTTGTGCTCCCTGCCGTCGCTGAGCCACACGCTGTGCGCCGGTGGGGCCGCACCGAACCGGCGCTCGCCGGGCTGGGATCGCTGGGCGCGCTCGACGAGGTCGACGCCAGTACCGGCGGGCGGGAGGACCAGTTGTTGCTGGCGCTGGTCCGGCTTGCGCAAGGCGGTCAGCAGCTCGCTGGGCGTGTCCTGCTGCAGGCCATGCTCCCCAAGATCGCGATGATGGTCCGGCGGATGCAGCCCTCGGGCAACGACGACCGCTGGGTGGAGGACCGTCGGCAGGTCGCCGTGGCGACGTTCTCGGAGGTCCTGCAGGGCTACCCGGTGGAGCGCCGGCAGAGCCGGGTCGCCGGGAACCTGGCGCTGGACACGCTGCACCAGCTGACGCGCGGGTCGCGCCGCCCCCGGTCGACATCCCGCTGGATCCCGACGACGCCTCGGCGCGACTGTCCTCGCGCAGCTACACCGAGCCTCGGATGGGCAGCGACGGGCTGACCGCCGCCGCCGACCTGCTCGAGGTCATCGCCTGGGCGCTGGACGTCCGTGCGATCAGCACCGACGACGCCGCGCTGCTGGTCCGGGTGTAGCTGCCGACATCCGTCAGGAGGATCGCAGCGGCGCCGGCATCGCCGGTGAGCTGAACCTGAGCCATGCGGCCCTGCGGCAGCGGTGCTGCCGGGCCCGCCGCCGGCTGATCGAGGCCGTCCGGGCCGACGCCAGCGGTCAGGTCCTGACCGAACTCGCCGCCCTCGCCTGACGCAACAGGCGGGCAGGGCGCACTCGCCGCTCCGCCGGATGGGTCTGCGACTCGGCCGGCGCTGCATGCGGCCGCGGCCGGTGCGCGTCCGTGCAGGCCGCCGCGATCGCCTACGCCCAAGCCCAGTTCGCCAAGCCGTACCTGTCGGCGGCGCTGTCCCGGACAGCTACGACCGCTCCGACCTGACGGTGATGGCCTATCGGATCGCCGGGATAGCGGGTGTCCCTGTTCGCGCTTCGTGTTCATTGATCAACACTCCGTTCTGACAAGGGTATGGTCTCGACGGGTTCGTCCGGTATGGCGGGGCCCGTTATGCCCATTTTCGAGGTCATCGCTAGGTGTTGGGCGGCTGGCGGGCGAGTGTCGCCGTCATCGAGGTGGCGTCGTCGACCTCGATCTTTTCCATCGGGCACGAGCCCGAGGGCTGGTCTGAGTAAGGGCTGCTAAACGTGAGCTTCCGGTCAACCCCCTCCCATTGCGTCGATCCGAGGCCGGGCCATTGCGGGGGGCTGGCTGCAGGGTCCACAGGGCGGCGCTCTCGGCGCGGGACGTTCGCGGGCGGGGGCTTCCGGCGAGTCGTGCTGTCGCTCACGGTCGCTGCAAGCGTTCTGATCGCTGCCGGGACCGCTGGTGCCGCGGGCGTCACCGCCTACGGTCCGGCGCCCGAGCGGGCACAGGCCGGTGCGGGCCGGGCCGTCCTTCCTGCGGGCGGGCCTGTTCCCTCCGCAGCGGTCGCGTCCGAGGAGATGCTGCGTACGGCCAGGCGTGCGCAGGCAGCCCGGCCCGCCGGCCGTTGGCTGACCGAGCCCCCGGCGAGCGTGCTGCAGCTCGGTCCTGCACTCCTGGACTGGCAGTCGGTGGCGGCCCGTGGCCGTCGCGGGCCCGTGGCGTCCCCGCAGGCGGCGTCCCCAACGGCGGTGTCCCCGCAGGCGACGGCGGGTGGGCAGCCCCTGGGTGTGACGCCGGCAAAGGCGTTGAACTGGGGCGACAACCAGTTTGGTGAGCTGGGGGCCGGTTTCCCGGTGGGCAGCGCGAGCGGTCCCAACGGCGGTGCCGGCAACACCGCACCGGCGAAGAGCTCGCTGCAGGTCCCGGCGGCCGGGATCACCGATGCGGTCGGGGTCGCGGGTGGCCACGGTTTTCTCGCCGACGCGTTCGCGTGGACCTCGACCGGCGCGGTGTCGGCGTGGGGCGGGGACTGCTACGGCGCGCTGGGCACGGGTTCCCGGGCGTGCGAGGGGGTGGGCTACCCGGCGGCCGTCAAGATCCAGTTCGCTGGTGACCTGACCGGCGTGGTGCAGGTCGCGGCGGGCTGGGACAACACGATGTTCCTGCGCAGCGACGGCACCGTGTGGACCGCCGGGACCAGCCCCGGCAACTCGAACTACCAGGGCTTCAGCACCTACGCGATCCCCACGCAAGGCATCCCCGGCACAGTCGTGCAGGTCGCGGCCGGCAACGACAGCGACTACGCGCTCACCAGCACCGGGGCGGTCTACGCATGGGGGGCCGCGAACTATTCCGGCCAGCTGGGCCAGAACGCCGGTTACCCCGACCAGAAGCCCCCGGTGCTGGTGCCGGGGCTGCCCAGCAACGTCACCTCGATCGGCGCCGGCTCCGCGACCGGCTACGCGTTGACGTCCACGGGCACGGTCTGGGCTTGGGGCGAAAACGGCAACGGCGAGCTCGGGAACGGGACCACGTCCACCGCGGCGAACCCCGTCCCCGTGCAGGTCAGCGTCCTGACCGGCATCTCCTCGATCCCGGTTTCCTCGGACAGCAACGGCTACGCGATCGGTGCAGACGGCAGCCTGTGGGGGTGGGGCTCGGTCCCCAACCTGGGCAACGGCGCGGCCGCCGACACCGTCACCCCGGTGAAGGTCACCGGTCTGAGCGGCGTCGTGCAGGTCACCGCCGGGATCCAGAGCGGCCCTCGCGAGGCGCTGCTGAGCTCCGGCCAGGTCATGTCCTGGGGCAGCAACTCCACCGGGCAGCTCGGCGACGGCAACTTCATCAACAGCCCGGTACCTGTCGCGGTCGCCCAGGTCTTTAACGTCGGGTACGTCGCGGCAGCCCATTCGACCGGCCTGGCGGTCGGGCAGTGCCCCACGCCGGTCGGCCCGGTCCCGACCGGGCAGACCTACGGCTCGGGCGGCGCCGGCTCCGGCTGCGGGTGCAGGAGCACGCTCGGCGCCACCAACCCGACCGGGATGGCCGGCGACCCGGTGGACACGCTGACCGGCTCGCAAACCGAGCAGTTCAATGATGCGGAACTACCCGGCCCGGGTGTGCCGTTCGCGCTGACCCGCACCTACAACAGCGCCGACCCGTCCTCGGGGGCGTTCGGGGCCCGCTGGTCCTACCCGTTCGGTGCCCACCTGGACGCCACCGCCCCGACCCGGCCGGTGGTGTCCGGTGAGGACGGGCAGCAGGCCGCGTTCACCCGCGCCCCGGACGGCTCGTACACGCCCGACCCGGGGGTGAACTCGGTGCTCGCCGCCGTGTCCGGCGGCGGTTGGACGGTGAGCTCGCCCGACCGGCACCAGCTCACGTTCAACCCGACCGGGCAGGTCACCGCGATGACCGACCAGTCCCGGCTGGGCCTGACGCTGGCCTACACCGGCAGCGTGCTGACGAGCGTCACCGACTCCGCCGGGCGCACGGCCACCCTCACCTGGACAGCCGGGCTGCTCAGGAAGGTGACGCTCGCCGACGGCCGCAGCATCACCTACGCCTACACCGGCAACCAGCTCACCGGCGTCACCGGACGGGCCGGCAAGACCTGGGCGTACGCCTACGACAGCGGCGGCCGGCTCGCCCAGGTCACCGACCCGAACGGTCACATCCGGTTCAGCGACGTCTACGACAGCACCACCGGCCGGGTCAGCAGCCAACGCGACGGCCGGGGAGGCACCACCACCTTCGGCTGGGACCCGGCCACGACCACCGCCACGGTCACCAGCCCCGCCGGCCGCGTCACCACCGATGTCTACGCCAACGGCGCCCTGACCAGTCGCACCACAGCCGCGGGCACCACCAGGTACACCTACGACAACGACTACAACCTGGCGAGCACCACCAGCCCGAACCGGCAGCTCAGCACGTTCGCCTACGACACCCGGGGCAACAAGACCTCCGCGGTCACCGCGAACGGCGCCGCGACACAGAGCTGGACCTACGACGACCAGAACCACCTGCTCAGTCAGGTCGACGCCCGCGACCTGACCACGACCTACCGCTACGACACCGCCGGCCGGCTCGCGTCGGTCACCGACCCGAACAACCGAACCACGTCGATGACCTACGCCACCGGCAACCAGGTCGCGACCGTGACCGACCCCGCCGGCAAGACCAGCACGTTCGGCTACGACACCGCCGGCAACCGGACCGCCGCCACCAGCGCGCTGCAGAGCAAGACGACCTTCGGCTTCGACACCGCCGGCCGCCTGACCAGCCGCACCGACCCGCGCGGCAACGTCGCCGGCGCCACCGCGGGCAGCTTCACCGCGCGCTACACCTACGACACGGCCGACCACCTCACGACCGCGACCGACGCCAACGGCAACGTCACCACGACGAGCTTCGACGACCTGGGCAACGAACTGTCGATTGTCGACGCAGCCCAGAACACCTCCACCATGACCTACGACGCCGATAACGACCTCGCGACCGTCGTCAGGCCGCTGGCGACCGGGACCGGCACCACCACCAACACCTACGACCCGGACAACCTGCTCACCAGGACCGTCGCGGCCGGCGGCCAGATCACCACCTACGGCTACGACAGCGCCGGACGGCGCACCAGCACGATCGACCCGGACGGCAACGCGCCGGGCGCGACCGCCGCGCAGACCGCCGCGCACACCAGCACCGTCGGCTACGACGCGGACGGCAACGTCACCACCACCTCGCGACCAGACCCCTCCGGCAGCGGACCCGCGCTGGTCAGCAGCACCGCCTACGACGGCCAGGACCGGCCAGTCAGCCGCACCGACCCCAACGGCCACACCACCAGATACGTCTACGACCCGGCCGGGCACCCGACCGGCACCACCGACGCCAACAACCAGACCGCCACGGTCGGCTACGACAACGCCGGCCAGCCGGTCACCTCCACCGACCCGAACAACCGCGTCACCACGCGCAGCTACGACCCGGACGGCCGCCTCGCCTCGCTCACGACCGCGCTCGGCAACAAGACCAGCTACGGCTACGACGCCGACGGGCACCTGGTCAGCAGCACCGACCCGCGCGGCAACGCCGCCGGGGCCACCGCCGCCACCTACACCACCAGCTACGGCTACGACAGCGCCGGGCACCGCACCAGCAGCACCGACCCGAACAGGCACACCACCACCTGGACGTACGACCAGACCGGCAACCAGCTGTCGGTGACCGACCCGAACTCCAACGCCACCACCTGGACCTACACGGCCCTGAACCAGCTCGCCAGCGTCCACGGCGCGAACCCGGCAGCCGGCAAGAACACCGTCTACGTCTACGACCCAGCCGGGAACCTCGCCAGCCGCACCGACCCGAACCTGCACAAAACTACCTGGACGTACACGCCGACGTCGCAGCCCGCGACCACCGTCGACCCGCTCGGCCGGACCACCCGGTACACCTACGACCCGGCCGGCAACCCCACCTTCGTCGCGACACCCCTGGAGGCCACCGCACCGGGCAAGGGCACCGTCACGACCGGCTACGACAGCCTCAACCGGCCGGTCAGCGTCGCCTTCAGCGACGGCACCCCGGCCTGGACCTACGGCTACGACAGCGCCGGGCAGCTCACCCGGCAGGCGAACGGCACCGCCACCGACACCCGCACCTACGACCCCGCCGGGCACCTCACCGCGCTGACCCGCACCCCGACCAGCGGACCGGTCCAGACCTTCGGCTACACCTACGACAACGCCGGCAACACCCTGACCCGGACCCGCCCGGACGGCGCGACCGTCAACTACCGCTACGACCCCGACAACCAGCCGACCGGCCTCACCGACGGCGGCACCATCACCACCGCCACCTACAGCCCGGCCGGGGACCTCGCCACCCTCACCCAACCCGGCGCCCCAGCCACCACCCAGACCTGGACCTACGACCCGGCCCGGCAACCCACCAAGATCGTCAACACGCAGCCCGGCAAGACCCTGCCCGGCAACACCCTCACCTACGACCCGGCCGGGAACCTGCTCACCGAGACCAGCCCGGCCACCGCCACCACGACCACCAACGCGTCCTACGCATACGACCCGGCGAACCGGCTGATCAAGACCTGCCCCGGCGCCAGCCCCTGCACGAGCGCCGCCACCACCCTCGCCTACACCTACGACTCGGTCGGCAACCGGCTCACCAGCGCCCGGACCAGCGGCACCACGACCACCACCAGCACCTATGACGCAGCAGACCAGCTCAGCAACACCGTCACCTCAGGCGCCACCACCAGTTACACCTACGACCCGCTCGGCCAACAGACCACCGCCGGGACACAGGCCAACACCTACAACCTCGCCCGGCAGCTCACCGCCGCAAGAACCAGCACCAGCCAGGCCGCATACACGTACGACCCCGCCGGCAACCGGCTCACCGCCACCACCGGCACCGCTAACCCCGCCACCACCCGCTACGCCTGGGACCCCAACACCGGCGACCCCGAACTGCCCGACCTCGTCGACGAGACGACACCCGACGGCACCACCCGCGCCACCAGCTGGCTCACCCCGACCCTGCCCACCGCCCTCACCCGCAGCAAGACCGGCTTCACCACCACACAGGACCACCCCCTCACCGACCCCCACCACAGCATCACCGCCCTCGTCTCGGCAGCCGGCGCCTACACCGCCAACTACACCTACGACCCCAACGGCATCCTCACCGCCAGCACCGGCACCAGCGCCACCCTGAACCAGCTCCGCTACGCCAGCGGCCACCAAGACCCCACCACCGGTCAGTACAACAACCGCGCCCGCACCTACGACCCACAACAGGGCCGCTTCACCAGCACCGACCCCCTCGCCTCCCCGACCTCCAGCCCCTACATCAACAACTACGCCTACGCCGACAACAACCCGCTTACCCGATGGGACCCCACCGGCCTCATCTGCCTCGGCTACCACGCCAACAGCAGTTGCCTCGGCAGCGGAGTGTTCAACGCCGCCATCATGAGCGGCCCAGCCACCGCCCTCGCCGACCTGCTCACCCACGGCCCCACTGGCGCAGTTGTCTCCACGATCCAGGGTTTCTCCGACTTAGGAAGCCTGGGGCTCACCCAAATTGCCCGCGAGGCCATCTCACCCGGCTCGTCCTGCTACGTCGATAAGAACGCCGCCTACTACGTCGGCGCAGCCGCCGGAGTAGCCGCAGTCATCTACGGAACGGGCGGCATAGGGGGAGCCGCAGAAGACGGCGAAGGACTTTTCGCGAGCCGACTGCGTGCGATGCGGGCTGATCCGGACCGCGGCTCGATCGGAGCTGGCACTCCGCGAACCAACATCGCTCAGAACAAGCAGTTCAACGACGCAATCAAGGCCGCGGAGCGACAACTGGGGCGCACCCTGTCCAAGGACGAACGCTCGGCAGTTCACCGCGAGATCAGTGGGCAGGACTACGGGTATCACGACATTGTCGATGAGGTCTTGGGCATGTTCGGCGGTGGCGGATGATCCCGCAGCCGAAGGCCCGGGAGGTAGTCGACTTCGGGTTCAGTCAGATCATTGGCCTACGGGCCTGGGAGCCTTCGGTTGGCGTCGGCAGCTTTCTCACCGTTGAGTTCGGTAGCCCGAGAGTCACCTCAGCTGGAGTGACACAGGGCGCCTTTCATCTGTGGATCTATGGCTCCTTATGGTCCATCCGTGAACGCGACGACAACATTGCGACGTCCGAGCAAGAGCGCCCGGCGATGATGGCTGGTGCGCACGCTATGGATGACGCCGTCGTCCAGGGCTTCGAGTTCGATCCCGACCTCATGACTCTGACCCTTCGGTTTGATTCGGACCTCGAGCTGGTCATTAGGCCGTCCGGGGATTCCGACATGGAAGAGTGGTTTCTCTATCTCGACGACGGCACGGTGATCACTGCTGGGCCGGGGAAAGGCGTCGTAAGAGAGTCCGCGGCGGCTTCAAGCGTTGAACCCGGCGAATGAGTATCAGGTCGCGTCAAACCACCACGACGTTGGCACCGAGCTGCCCGAGACTCAGCGGCGTGATGTCGTGACCAGTCGCTGGGAGCCGCTCAGTGCACGTCTGCGGCTGCTCGTGTTGACGGTCCTGACCGTACTGGCTGCGCTGCTCCTCCCGGCCCTGCACGCCTCGGCCAGCGGCCTTCCTGCAGCCGAAACTCGCGTTGGGGCCATCAGCCCCACGGTCAGCACGGTCGTCGGGGTTGCGGAGCACATCGCCGCAGGTCAGCACCTAGGCAGAGCCCCGTCGCAGCTACGACTCGTGTCGGGTCACTGTGTTGCCGCAGAAGGTGGACTTTCTGCCAGGTCTAGTGTGGCTGCCCGGAATCTTGGGCGCCAGCTGGCGAGTGAGCCACCCCGAAGTCCTGGGCGGGGTCGAAGCAGACGTTCACGGTCGTGCTGGACGACCAGAGCGTCCACACAGCGGTGATCCAGTTCTGAGTCACAGGCGCCGCCTCACGGCAGCAGGGCTCCTGGTGCTGGCCGCCGGCTGCGGTAGCCAGCACCAGGAAAGTCTCGGGGGCTCCGCCGTCACGCCCCCGTCCGCCGTCACGCCCCCGTCCGCCGTCACGCCCCTGTCCGCCGGCGACGCGACGCCCGCCGCCGCGCCCCCGAACCCGACGGCGACAGGAGCCCCAGTGACGGCATCGCGCGCCCCCGGTCCCCTTGATCCAGGGGCCGCGCAACGGGCCGCGGAACGGCTGGCCACCACCACCCCCTCGCGCCTGCCGACGACGCCGGCCGCGGCCGAGGTGCTGCTGGCCGCCATGCCGGGCACCGTCGCCGGGGCGGCGCGCACCCGCAGCGGGCCGAAGGACGTCACCTGGGCCAATGGTTCCGCGGTGACCGCCGCTCCCCTCGCCGAGGCCGCCGCCCCCGGGCAGTCGATGCGCCAGTTCTTCGACGCGTTCGCCGCCAGCGGACAGTTCACCGTCGCCCGCCGGTCAGGGCCGTCCGACCGGCTCCTGTGGTTCGTCGGGACCGGCAACCAGACCGGCGGGTCCCCGGTCGCTGCGCTCGCGGATGCGGACGGGCAGTGGCTGTACGGCATCGAAGCCGCGGACGGGCAGGCCCTCCAACAGCTCGTCGACGCGGTCGTCGCCCGGACGAGTTAGGCGCTCCGGCGCCCGACGCTCGCGGTGACCTTCACGGCCGCTACGACCACCGCCAGCAGGGTTGCGGCCACGCCGTAGAGGAACGCCGCGCCGTGGGCGTCCGGCGCGAGGATGAGCCAGCCGCCGGCGACCGCGCCCTGCAGCGCGAGGACCATCAGCCAGCGGCGCCCGGCGACAGCGGCCGCCGCGAGCACGAATACGACGAGCAGCGCCGCCGCCACGATCCCCAGCGGCCTTGCGGCAGCCGCACGCGAGATCGCCTCGTCCGTCGGCTCGACGTACAGGGTGCGGAAGGACGCGCGCATCAGCACCGCCCATGAGACCGCCGCGAATGCGAGCAGCAGGGCGGACGTTGGCCCTGCGCTGCGCCCCAGGGCTCTCATCCCCAGCGCTCCCCTCGTCCGCGGCGAACTGACGGCCTCACGTCATCACACCGAGGATCGTTCCAGCAGTGACCTCGGGAGAGGTCACCCGTCCGCGCGTCCAGGAGCGACCGCAGTGGCCGTCAGCCGACATCAGGTCGGCGCGGGGGGCGCCTGGCGAGTGCGAGGTCGTCCTGCTCGCCGATCCAGGTGTCGATGCGTTGCCACAGCTTGACCAGCCAGTCGCCGATCTCGGCCTCCCCGGTGGGTACGGCGGACGCGGGCTCGCGCCACCACAGCACGTCGAGCTCGCGGCGCAGGGGCAGCCCGGCCCAGATGCTCTGCAGGTCCTGCAGGTTGTCGTGGCCGGTGTGGCCGACCACCACGACGTCGGCATCGGGGGCGGCGGCCAGCGCCGCGACCGTGCCGGCGGGCCGGGGCGGCAGCACGTGGGTCATCTGCTCAGCGCGGGCCGCCTCCGCCACAAGACCCCCGCGACGCAGCCTGTTGACCGCGGCGCGGTGCCGGGTCGGAGTCCAGTCACCGCCCTCGGGAAACAGGACGAGGGCGTCGTGGGCTGTGAGGCCGGCAGCCAGGTCCGCCACGGCAGCGGTCGCCACGTCGCCGCCCCGACCGATGAAGCGGCTCCCGAGCCGGGACAGCAGGACATCGACGGACGGGTCCAGGCGCAGCCGTTCGGTCACCACGATCCGCGGGAAGCGCCCGTAGCGGCTCATCAGCAGGTGCACGAGCACGAACGAGGCTCCCGGACCGGCGTGCCGACCGAGCACGATCACCGGATGCGCGCCGGTCAGGTGGTAGCGGTCGGCAGGTTCGGTGACCGGCTCGTGGACCTCCAGCCGGAACCGGAACGTGAAGCCGGCCAGGCCGACGAGCGCGCCGAGGAACCGGCGGAGCACCGCGAGATGCAGTTCCTGCGCCCTGGCTCCCTGCGTACGTCCGACGAAACGGACCCACAGGCCCAGGCAGGCCAGCAGGCACGCTGTCTCGCCCGCCAGGTAGGCCATGCCGAACAGCCAGGCCCGAGGCAACCGCCACCGCACCGGCCCCTTTCCGACGAGCACAAGGACGGCCGCGGTCAGCGCGTGCCCGACGAGGACCACCGGGAACAGGACCAGGGCGAGGACGGCGAGCAGCGGCATCAGCGGTGCCAGGAGCAGCCGTCGTGCCCACCGGGCCGGAATCGGCACGGCTACCGGGCCGCCAGGTAGGCACCGGTCGCCGCCCGGGCCGTCTCGATCCGTGGGCGTACGACCCGAGCGTCGCGGTATCGCAGCGACGCCAGCGGGGTGCTGTCCTCGCCGGTCGGCAGGACGTGGACGCTCACCTGCTCCGGTAGGTCAGCCATCTGCGCGGTGAACTGGTGCCGCCGGGCGATCTCGAACGCGACCAGCCCGACCTCCCACGGCCAGCGGGGGACGGTCAGCGGCCGCTCTATCCGGCCGACGTGCAGGACGTACACCTCGGTGGCGCCGAGGGCGACGGCGCGGCCGACCGGGAGCGAGTCGACCAGGCCGCCGTCGACGAAGTGCTCCTGACCGACGCGTACGGGCGGCAGCAGGCCGGGTACCGCGCACGACGCCAGCACCGCGTCGACCACTGGACCGTCCACGAACCAGTGCGCCCGGGCGCGTTCGATGCTCGCTGCGACGCACTGGAACGTCACCGGTAGATCCTCGATCAACCGGTCGCCGGCCTGTGCGGTCAGCAGCGTCCGCAAGCCCCGGTTGTCGTGCAGGTGCGTCCCGCTGCGCGCCAGGTTTCGCAGCTGGCCGAACAGCCCCGCCCCGAAGACGTCACGGGTCCCGAGCTCGGCCCACATGTCCGCCAGTCGGGCGGCCGTGGCGAGGCACGGCTGCGCCGCGATGGCTGCCCCGTTCAACGCCCCGACCGACGACCCGACGACCAGCTCGGGCTGTACGCCGGCCTCGAACAGCGCCTGCAGCATCCCGACCTCGCTGGCACCGAGCAGCCCGCCCCCGCCCAGCACGAAGGCGATCACGACGTCGGGCCGCGCTGCATGCCGCTCCCCTTCCAGCAGTCCCGCAGCGTGCCATGACCCGGCTGATGGCCGGCCGCGCCCTTGCCCGAGATGACCGTGCCTGTCGGCTCCCGCTCTGTGGTCACGATCGAGGATGCCTGTGCTCCGGGCGCGCTCGCGACGCTGCCTCGCTTGACGGCACAAGTGGAAACCGTTTTCATATCGAGATGGGCGGGATGGCGACGACAGCAGACGCGGGCGGGGGCTCCCGAACAGCTGCATGGCGGACGGCTGCGCGGCGGCTGGCCGCAGCGGTACTGGCCGTCGTCCTCGTCGGCTGCGGCTCCACCGCTGAGACCGCGACCAGGGGCAAGGCGGCTGTGCGGGTGGTAGCCGCTGAGAACGTCTGGGGCGACATCGTGCGGCAGGTGGGCGGCGAGCACGTGCAGGTGATGTCGGTGCTGAACGACCCGGCGGCCGACCCACACAGCTTCGAGACCGACCCGAAGACGGCCGCCGCCGTCGGCAGCGCCTCGTTTGTGGTGCTGAACGGCGCCGGATACGACGACTTCGCCGGCAAGCTCCTGGCGGCCAGCCCGAACGACAAGCGCGTGGTGCTGACTGTCGCCGAGGCCGTCGGAATCGGCCCCGGCGCGAACCCGCACCTGTGGTACTCCCCCGACTACCTACGGCAAGGCGCGCAGGCGATCGCCGACCGGCTCACGACCGCCGACCCCGGAGATGGCCCGGCGTTCCGGGCCAACCTGCAGAGCTTCCTGACGTCTTACCAGCCCTACGTCGACACGCTTGCAGCGATCAAGGCGAAGTACGGCGGGAGCGCGGTCGCGTACACCGAACGCGTCCCCGGCTACCTCGTGGACGCGGCCGGCTTGACGCTGGGATCGCCGGCCGCCTTCGCGCAGGCGGTCGAGGACGGCACCGACCCGAGCCCCGGCGACACGGCCGCGTTCAACCGGGCCGTGCAGGACCGGACCGTCAAGGTTCTGCTGTACAACGCACAGGTCACCAGCCCGACCACGGGCGGCATCCAGGCCCGGGCAAAAGCCGCGGGGATTCCGGTCGTCGGCGTGACCGAGACGATCCCGGGCGGCGTGGTGGACTTCCAGACGTGGCAGACCGGCCAGGCCAAGGCGATCCTGACGGCCCTCGGCGGATGACGGCGGCTGCCGGGCCCCCGACGGTGCAGCTGGCCGGAGCCGGGCTCAGGTTCGGCGAGCGCTGGCTCTGGCGCGACCTCGAACTGGACGTCCAGCCCGGCGAGTTCTTGGCTGTGCTCGGCCCGAATGGTGCCGGCAAGACGAGCCTGCTGCAGGTGCTGCTGGGGCTGCAACCGCTGTCCGGCGGCACCGTTCGGGTCTGCGGGCGCGCGCCGCGTCGAGGCAGCGACCTGGTCGGCTACATCCCGCAGCAGAAGGCCCTCGACCGTGACCTGCCGGTGCGGGCCCGCGACCTCGTACGGCTGGGACTGGACGGCCACCGGTTCGGCGTACCGCTGCCCGACCGCAGGGCCCGCGCGCGGGTGGACGAGGTGCTCGCCGCGGTGGGGGCGACGTCGTACGCCGACGCGCCGGTCGGGCTGCTGTCCGGCGGCGAGCAGCAGCGGCTGCGGATCGCCCAGGCCCTGCTCGGGGACCCACGGGTGCTGCTGTGCGACGAGCCGCTGCTCAGCCTCGACCTGCGCCATCAGCAGGAGGTGAGCAACCTGCTGGACGCCCGTCGGCGTACCGCAGATACGTCCGTGGTCTTCGTGACGCACGAGGTCAACCCGGTGCTGCCGCTGATCGACCGGGTGCTCTACCTCGTCGGTGGCCGCTGGGCGGTCGGTACCCCCGACGAGATCATGACCGGTGAGCGGCTGAGTGAGCTGTACGGCACCGACGTCGACGTGCTGCGGGTGCGGGGACGCATCGTCGTGGTGGGCGCTCCCGACGGGGCGCACGCCGAGCCCGGTGCCGACCACCACCACCACGCCGAGGGCGACGACCACACCCACGAGCACGTACGGGCCCGCTGATGGGGCTCACGTACTACCTGGGCCAGCCGTTCGCCCAGCACGCACTGATCGCCGCGACCCTGGTCGCGGTCACCGCCGGCCTGATCGGGCCGTTCGTCATCATCCGGAACATGGCCTTCGCGGTGCACGGCACCGCCGAGCTGTCGTTCACCGGCGCCGCAGCCGGCCTGGTCGTCGCCGACGACCCGGTGGCGGGCGCCCTCATCGGGGCGCTCGTGGTCGCCGCAGCGATCGGGCTGCTCGGCGCCCGCCAGCGCGAACGCGACTCGGCGATCGGTGTGATCCTGGCGTTCGGCCTCGGGCTCGGGGTCTACCTGCTCAGCCTGTACCGGGGGTTCGCGACCGCGGCCACCAACATCCTGTTCGGCCAGATCCTGGGGATCAGCAACGGTCAGCTCGTGCTGTTGGTCGCCGTGGCCGTGGCAGTCCTGGCGTCCATCACGGTGCTGTACCGGCCGCTGCTGTTTGCCAGCGTCGACCCCGACGTCGCCGAGGCCCGCGGGGTGCGTACCCGCGCACTCGGGGTCGCGTTCCTGTTCGTGCTGGCGCTGACCGTCACCGAGGCCGCCCAGATCGTCGGTACGTTGCTGGTCCTCAGCTTGGCGATCACCCCGGCGGCTGCCGCCCTGCGGCTGTCAGCCCGGCCGGCGGTCGTGACCGCGCTCAGCGTCGGCTTCGCGCTGCTTGCCGCCGACGGTGGCCTGGTCGCCAGCCTGGCGAGCAACCAGGGCAAGCCCAGCGTCTTCATCACCGGTATCAGCTTCGCCGTGTACGTCGCTGCTCGGCTGCTGGGTGGTGTTCACGGGCCATCGTTTCGCAGGTCAGCCTGAGCACACCGCGCAGGTCCCGAACACCTCCAGGGTGTGCGTGACGTCTGTGTAGCCGGCGGTCCTGGCGACGCTCTCCGCCCAGGCCTCGACCTCCGGCCCGTCCACCTCGACGCTCGCCCCGCAGGTCCGGCACACCACGTGGTGATGGTGCGACGACGTCGCGCACAGCCGGTAGACCACCTCGCCGTCCACGCTGTGCAGCATGTCGACGGCGCCGTCGGCGGCCAGCGCTGTGAGGTGCCGGTAGACCGTCGTCAGCCCGACCGGCTCGCCCCTCGCCCGCAGCTCGGCGTGCAGCTCCTGCGCACTGCGAAACCCGGCGGCCGCGGTCAGCACCGCCTCCACCGATGCGCCCTGCCGAGTCGTACGCACAGCCACAGTCAACCCCGTTCCGGCGCAGGCCCCGTAGCCGCGACGGCGCCCGGTCTCGCCGAGGCCGGCGGGGATGGCCCAACCGGGCTATGTGTCTTAGCCCGTCCAGCGTCGACAGGAGGGCGAGCGGCGCTGCCCTTGCCCCGACCAGAGCTCGTTCCCGACGTCTGGAGCCCCCGTGCCGACCCTGCTGCCCGCCCCGCCCCGCCCCGAGGCGGCGACCGCCGGCGTCCGGGCGGCCCTGGCCCGGCAGGCCGCCGGCACGGCCGCATTCGCGCTGGCGTTGTTCGGGCTCGCCTTCGGTGCCGTCCTCCTCGCGTCCACGGGCTCGCGGGTCGCGTCCTGGTGGCCGGCGGCCGGTCTCGCGGTCGGCGTGCTGGCTGGTTCTCCGCGCAGTAGGAGGATGCCGCTGCTGATCGCGGTGTTCGGGGCCAGTGCCGCTGCCAACTATGCCGGTGGCCGCCCCCCGGTGGTCGCGCTCGGGCTCGGTGCCGCGAATGCCCTGGAGGCCGCGCTCGGCTCCTGGTGGCTGTCCCGCGGGACACCGGACGGCGAGCGGCCGCCGCTCGGGTCGCTGGCGGACCTGGTCCGGCTGGTGGTCGCCGCCACGCTCGGGGCGGTGGTCGCCGCGACGATCGCGACCGCGGTGGTGTGGGCGGTGCAGGGGGCCGCGCCGCTCTCGTCCTGGCGGTCGGTGGCGGCCGCGCACAGCGCGGCCGTCCTGGTGATCGTCCCGCTCTTCCTGCGCACGCCGGCCGCCCCGCGATGGCGTACCTGGGAGGCGGCCGGGCAGTGGGCACTGCCGCTCACCGTCACGGCCATCGTGTTCGGGCCCGGGCAGCGGCTGCCGCTGGCGTTTCTCCTACTGCCCCCGCTGATGTGGACGGCGCTACGCGGCGGGGTACGCCGTTCGGCCAGCCAGCTGATCGTCGTCGGAAGTCTCGTCGCGCTGCTCTCGGCGCACGGAGGCGGCCCCTTCGCCGGCGCCCGCTCGCCGGTCGTCACAGGGCAGCTGGTGCAGGTACTCGTCCTGACCGCCGCGATCGCCGTCCTGACGCTCGCGGTTGTCGTCTCGTCCCTCGAGTCAGCCCTGCGCGGGCTCGCCGACCGCAAGTGGTTCGACGACGAGGTGCTCGAGACCGTCGGCGCCGGTGTGCTGGCGTGCGATGCGAGTGGGCAGGTGGTGCTCCGCAACCAGGCGCAACGACGCATCACGCTGGTCGCGGACGACGAGCGCCCCACCAACGAGGATGTCGCCGGCCGGATCCGGGTGCTGCTCGCCGACGACACCGAGCTGCAGCCGGACCGGAGTCCGTTGCGTAGGGCCCTGGCGGGCGAGCAGCTGACCGATCTGGCCGTCCGGATCGGACCGGTCGACGGCCGACCCGAGGACATGCGTCACATGGTCGTGACGGCCCGCCGCATCGCCGCGGAAGACGGCACCGTGCTCGGCGCGGTGGCCTCCTTCAACGACGTCACCGCCGAGCGCCGGGCTCTGGACAAGCTACGCGCCAGCGCCGCCTTCCACGACGCCGTCCTGGCGGCGAGCCCTGACCTCATCTATGTCATCGATCCGCGGACCGGCGCCCCCGTCTGGACGTCACAGAGCCTTGGCGAGATGCTCGGTCACACCGCCGAGCAGGTGCTGTCGCTCGGGGCTGACGCGGCTGCTGCGCTCGTCCACCCTGACGACACCGGTGTCCTGCTGGCCGCGAACCTGGCAGCCCAGCACCTCCCCGACGGCGAGGTGCTCCAGGTGAGGTACCGGGCCAGACACGCCGACGGGAGCTGGCGGTGGCTCTCCCGGCGGGTCACGCCGTTCGCCCGCGACAACGGCGGCGCGGTCGTGCAGGTGCTCGGCGTGGCCCGCGACGTCACCGACACGGTGGTCGTCGAGGAGCGGCTGGCCCGCGCGGCCCTGCACGATCCGCTCACCGGCCTGCCGAACCGGCGGTTGCTGACCGATCGGCTCGCCGAGGCACTTGCCCGGAGCACCCGTACCGGTAGCACCGTGACGGTCCTGTTCTGCGACCTGGACGGCTTCAAGGCGGTGAACGACACGGGCGGCCACAGCGCCGGCGACGCCGTGCTGGTCGCGGCCGGCGAACGCATCCGGGCAGCCCTTCGCGACCAGGACACCGTCGCCCGGGTCGGCGGCGACGAGTTCGTCGTGGTCCTGGAGGGGCCGCCGCCGCTGCCGGGCAGCCACGACGAGCCGACCGCGGCCGTCGACGCCGTCACGGAGCGCCTCCGGACGGCACTTGCCCAACCTGTCCTGGTGAATGCAAAAAGGTTCCGGGTCACGGTCAGTATCGGTTCGGTGCAGGCGCGTACAGGCGACGACCCGGACCGGCTGCTCCGAGATGCCGACAGCGCCATGTACCGCACCAAGAGCGCCGGCAAGGACCGGCGCAAGAGCTACCTGCCGGCAGCCGGCTGACCCGCACAGCGAGATGCCCCGGAGAGTCTGCTCCGGGGCACCTCGTGTGTGTGGGGGATCTCGTTCGTCAGGTCGCCCAGGTCATGGCCCCGTCGTGAAGGTCCAGTTGCTCGGGACCAGCGGGGCGTTGCCGGCATCGCGGATGCCTGCCGGGGTGAACACGACCCGGTACTGGGTGAGGCCGGCCAGCCTCAGGGCCGGGTCGAGCGTCGCCGTCAGGGTGACCGGGTCGTAGGTCACGGCGACGTTGAGGCTGGCGCCGTTCGAGACCTTCTGCAGGCGCATCGTCGTGCTGGTCACCCCGGTCACCGCCTCGCTGAAGGTGGCCGTGATGTTGGCGGTGCGTGCAAAGCCGGTGCCGTTGAGCGCCGGTGTGCGCGCGGTGACGCCAGGCGGTGTGTTCACGGTGGCCGCACCCGTGGTGAAGCGCCAGGTGAACGCAGCGAGCGGGTTACCCGCCACGTCGGTGATGCCGGGGTTAGTGAGCCGGACCGTGTAGACGCTGTTCGGCGCCAGGTTCACCGCCGGGTTGATCCGCGCGGTGTTGGTCGCGGCGTCGTACCCCACGCCTCTGGTCACCAGGACCCCTGCGCTGTCCTTCAGGGTGAACCGACCAAGAGTGATACCGACAACAGGCTCGCTCAAGGTGGCGGTGATGGCGGCGGCCGGGTCGACCCCGTTGGCTGAGGCGCTCGGGACCGTGGAGGTGACGATCGGCGGCGTCGTGTCACCGAAGGGCGTGACCGTTCCGGAGGCCGGTGAGTCCGGTCCTGCGCCCCACTGGTTGACCGCCCGCACGGTGAACGTGTACGCGGTGCCGTTCAGAAGGCCGGGCACCACGACCGAGGTGGCTGTGACCGAGGCGGGGATGACCGGCGCAACGCTGCCGGCCGGAGTGCTGACGACCTCGTACCGGGTGACCGGTGAGCCGCCGGCCGGCGGGGTCTGGGCGACCCAGCTGACGGTGGCGGACCTGTCGCCCGCAAGGGCGGTCGGGGCGGCCATCACGGCCGGGAGGGCCAGGGTGACAACTCCGTCGGAGAACTTCAGTGCCTCGATGCCGGTGAGGGTGTCGATGCCGTCGATCCCGCCGTTGCTGTTCACCGTGGTCACACCGTTGACGCTGCTGATGGTGTAGGCGGCCCGTGCAGCGGAGAACACCGCCGTGTCGATGGAGCCGACGTCCGTGCCGGCGGCCGGGCTGGTGATCTCCCGGACCGCGACCAGGTTGCCCGGGTCCACCGTGCCGGCGAAGACCGCTGCCTGCAGGGTCGGGCCGGTGAGAGCGCCGGTGGAGTCACGCAGGTACTGGCTCTCCATCAGGTCGGCCGAGCCGATCTGCGTGGCCGCATCGGCCGGGTTGTTACGGACGCTGATCCGCACGGTGAGGGCCTTGTCGCCGTCGATGATGTCGTTGGCGCCGCGACCTTCGATCGTGTCGCTGCCGGCACCGCCGAGCAGGATGTTGCCCTGGCCCCAGACATTGCCGGTCAGGGGGCAGGCGCCCGGGAAGGACCGGCCGGCGACTGCCGCGGCAGTTTCGGGGAAGCCGGCCACCGGCGGGAGCAGGGCGGCGAGGCCGGAGATCCGGTCCAGGCCGGCCTGGTCGAGTGCGTCGCAGCCGGTGAAGCCGGCTCCGCCGAGCAGGCTGGGCACGGCGTCGTCGCCCTTGATGCTGTCGTTGAAGGCCGAGCCGGAGTTGGCTTCGGTCTCCTGCCAGCGGTCGCGGTTGACGATGACGGGCAGCGGCAGCCCGGCGAGGACCTGGTTGATCTTCATGTCGTCGTCAGCCGCAACGGTGTCGTACTGGTGGATCGCCCAGTCGAAGCCACCTGCACCGGCGAACCGGTCGATGGCCGCGTTCGCCGACATGATGTCGTCGCCACCTTCGGCGTCGTAGTCGTTCTCGCCGACCTGGCCGATCATGATGTCGTTGCCAGGGGCTGCCTGCGCGGGGTCGTTGAAGAACGGTGCCCCGTGGTCGCCCTGCAGCAGGTCCTGGCCGCTACCGCCCTCGATCCAGTCGTCGCCGCCGTCACCGAAGACGGCGTCGGCGCCCAGGCCGGCGATGACAAAGTCGTTCCCGGGTCCGGCGAAGGTCTCGTTGTCGTTGGCCCCGCCGTTGGTGAAGTCCTGGCCGTCGCCACCGAGCACGATGTCGTTGCCGGGACCGGCGTCGATGGCGTCGTTGCCGGGCCCGCCCTTCAGGACGTCTGCGCCGTCCAGGTCGGTGATGATGTCGTTTCCGTCGCCGCCGAGCGCGACGTCGTCACCGCCGTTGCCCTCGATGACGTCGTTGCCGGGGCCGCCCCAGAAGGTGTCGTTGTCGTTGCCGCCGTAGACCCGGTCGGCGTTCGCAGTCCCGTTGTAGACGGCCTGGGAGTTGATGCCGGACGGGTTCACGCTGTTGATCGCCCGGTACTGGATCGTGCCGTCCGGCTTGCGGAGCAGCAGCTTGCTCTCGTCGCAGTCGGTCGTCGTCACGTCGTCGGTGACAGTCGAGCCGTTCGCGAGGAAGCCGGCCGGGGTACCGGCCAGGTTGGCCAGCTGGAACCGGCAGTCTGCGGTGGCGAAGGCGTCGGCCTTCAGCGAGTTGGTGCCCTCGGTGTTGCGCTGGATCAGCTCGCCGAAGGAGTTGCCCTCGAGCTGGGTCCGCAGGTTCATGCCGACGGTCCGGTTGAGGTAGTACAGCCGGTCACCGTCCTGCAGGTTCTCCAGCTGGTTCTGGAACACGTAGTTGAACGTGCTCCCCAGTAGCCCGCCGAACAGGTTGGTCTTCTCGGCCAGCCCGCCGACCCACAGGTCGACGTCGTCGAGACCGGTGGTGGTGACGCCGGCGGCCGTGTTGGCGTACGCGCTGGTGCTGAACATGAAGGCGGCAGCATCGGCCGGGATCAGGGCCGGGTCGGTACCGGGAGCCGGGTCGACGATCAGCTTGGCGGCGGCCCGCTTGTCGGCGAGGGACGTCGCGTTGACGACTGTCGGGTGCTGCCCGTACGCCGCGACGAAGTTGATCAGCGACTCGGGGTGCTTGAGGTGCTGACCAAAGTCCGTCCAGTCGGTGTACGGCGACATCTGTGCGTCGTTGGTGGTGGCGTGGATCTGCCGGCGGGTGCCGTTCAGCGACGGGACGCCGGCCTCCCGGGCCCGGGCCATGTTCAGGGCCGGCAGGTCCAGCGGCAGGCCGAGCAGGTTGTTGCGCAGCGTCTCGGTGACGAACTCGTCGAGCTCGTTGCCGACCTGCGACGAGGAGCCCATCGCGACAGACCCCGCGGCCTTCTCGGGAGTGAGCGGGCCGGCCAACCCACCGTTGAAGAACTCCGGCGGGTTGAGGAACGCCTTCAACAGGGGCAGCGAGTTGTCGGACTTCGCGCCGCCGGCGTCGACGTTGGTGCGGGCGACGGTGTCGTCGAGCATGGAGTGCCCGAAGCGGTAGACCGCGTGCGCAAACTCAGCCTTGATGGCCGGGTTGACGTCGGGGCTGTAGACGTGGAAAGGCCGCACCGCGGGCTGCACCTTGCGGGCAAACTCTTCGAAGACCGTGTGCTGGTACTCCATCTCGGTCACGAAACGGGCCGCCTGGAACAGCCGCTCGCCGTTCCAGCCGTCCGGCGTACCGGTCGTCGCCAGCCTCCAGTCGCTCAGCGCGGCCACCCCGGTCGGGCTGTTGTCGTTGGTGAGCGTGTTGCGCATGTCGCTAATCAACCGGTCGTGCTCGGAGTGGAAGACCTGGTGGATGGTCGAGAGCGCGATGTTCTCGTTGCAGCGACCGTCACCGCAGGCGAAGTGCGCATCCAGCATCTCGTCGTCATAGGTGCCGGCGGGCTGGTTGGCGAAGTCGGCGGACGGCGTGTTGTCCGCGTCCGGAGTGGGCGCGACCGGTGGCGTCGCTGGGTTGTGGTCGGTGTCCTGCGGCGACGGGTCGGCGTTGTGCGCGATGTCGGTGAGGAACGGGGTGTCGAAGTGCAGCACGTTGGCCGGCACCGGCACCGGGATGGCGATGTTGCCCTCAATCAGGCCAGTGGTGGTCACATACTGCGGCAGCCCGTTCGGCCCGGGCTTGAACTTGCCGTACGGGTCCACGGCGAGCATCGGGATGTTCGTGACGTCGGGGTCGACCAGCCGCAGGCCGAGCAGCGTGGCGGCCTGCTGCTTGACGGCCTTCCAGGTCCCGATGCCGGTACGTCCGTCCGGCGATCCCGCGTAGGTCAGGCCGGCGTCGAGACCGCCGAGGAGCCGACCGGTCGAGACCGGCTTGCCGAGCGAGTTCTTGGCGTACTCGCGCAGGAAGGCCTGGTGCGAGCCGTGCGAGGTGTAGGTCTGGCTCTGGTCCACCCACGGGGTGTCGGTGTTGTTGGCGTCCTGGATGTCGTCGTCGGTGCCGAGGAGCCCGTCCGGGCCGGGCTGGTTCTGCGCTCGGGTCAGCACCATGAAGCGCTGGCTGACGGGCAGGTCGTCGGCGTTGCCGAAGATGTGGTCCTTGCCGGCGACCAGCGGGTCGTCGTTCTTCAGCGGCACGAAGACGGTGCCGCCGCCCTTGACGGTCTGGTCGACGCCGTGGTCGAAGAACTGGCCGAAGAAGGTGAACAGCGAGTTGTAGGGCGGCGACAGGCCGACGTCGGTGGTCACGTTCGGGATGAACAGCGTCTGGTGCGACGGCGTGCAGCCGACCGGGACGGCATCCACCGGCGGCCGCGCGCTCGGGTCGGGGTCGGTCGTGCACGGGACGGCTGTGGCGGTGCCGGCCTGGGTCCTCACCGGGAACGCCGCCGCGGCCAGGGCAGCCGGGTTGGTCGAGGTCTGGTCGACGATCAGGTTGCTGGCAATGCGCGGCTGCGCGTCGACCACCGAGCCCGACTTCTGCTTGTAGCTCGTCGGCCCGGGCGGCCCCACTGGGAAGGCGGCGGTGATCGGGTCGGCGTCCTTGAAGACCGGCGTTGTGAGGCGTGGGAACGTCCGGTCGGCTGCGGCGAAGCCGTCGCGACCCGGGAACAGGTTGTTGCAGGACCCGTCCACCGTGCGCAGGCCGTAGGAGGTCAGCCGGTCTGGGATCTGGTCGGCGCCGGGTCCGACCAGCGTCCCGCACGGGTTGACCGCGGTGTAGGTGGCCGCGTGCTGTTCAGAAATCTTGATCTGCTTGAGGATGAATGCCAAGTCAGCCGGCGTGACCGTGAACCCACTCCCGACGATTGCTGCCCCCGCCGTCGGCAGCAGGCCGGCTGGTAGCGCTGCCGTCCCCAGTGCCAGCGCTGTGGCGACCGCGAGGGTCGCTCGCTTTGCGCTCATGTCTTCTCCCACTGTTGAGCTGAGCCGCTGCCGCAGGTGCTGCACCGGGCTGCGCACCCTGATGGGGCCCAGCCCGGCGGACGGTAGGCAGCGGTCGTGAGCCACCCGTCACAGACACATGGCGCAACTGCCATCTACAGACTTGACGCTCGTATGTCGGTGCAGCGGCAAGGTCACGACAGTCCGGCACGAGTCGCCGGCGGGTCCTGAGGAGGAGCCATGCGAGTGGACAACTGCACGTCCCTGGGCGGGACGGCGTGATCTCCCGGCGTGACGTCCTGCGTCTCGGGGCCGTGGGCGCCGGCGCCATCGCCATCGGTGGCGTCTCGTCGGCGGGCGCAGAGCCCGTACCGGTCACCAGCACCCTGGCACCGGTGAACACCCCCGTGCCGTACAAGAACCTGTTCCGCCGGCCGCCGGAGCTGCTGCCGTACGAGGTGGGCACCGACGCCGCGGGGCCGTGGGCCAGGTACGAGCTGGTCGAGCAGCTCGCCAGCGCCAACATCCTGCCCGGCCTGACGACCACCATCGCCAGCTACAACGGCACCTTCCCGGGGCCCACGATCCGGTCGGAGACCGGCCGGCGCGCGGAGGTCCGGATCCGCAACGCCCTGGGCAGCCCGCTGCTGCACGGCGGGGAGTTCGACAGCGTGACCCACCTGCACGGCTCGGCGTCGCTGCCGCAGTACGACGGGTACGCCAACGACATCACCCGGCCGGGCTGGGTGAAGACCTACCAGTACCCGAACTGGCAGAACGCCCGGACGCTCTGGTACCACGACCACCGCCACCACGCGACGGCCCAGAACGTGTACGCGGGGCTCGCGGCCTTCTACCCCCTGTCGGACCAGTACGAGCGCGCCCAGCTCCCGCAGGGCGAGTTCGACGTGCCCGTGATGGTCTCGGACGCGCTGTTCAACGACAAGGGCGGCGTGGTGTACGCCGACAACGGCCAGCACGGCCTGTGGGGCGACGTGATCCTGGTCAACGGGGTCCCGTGGCCGACCATGAAGGTCAAGCGGCGGATCTACCGTTTCCGGTTCCTGGTCGGCTCGATCTCACGGTCCTACCGGTTCGCCCTGAGCACCGGCGACCCCTTCTACGTGGTCGGTACGGACGGTGGCATGACACCCACGGTGCAGGCCGTCTCGTCGTGGCGGCAGGGGACCGCGGAGCGCTACGAGGTGCTGATCGACTTCCGCAAGTACCGGGTCGGCCAGAAGATCCAGCTTCGCAATCTCAGTAACAAGAACAACATTGACTTCACGAGCACCGGCAAGGTCATGCAGTTCCAGGTCGTCGCCGGTGGTAGCGCGGAGGTCAACACCATCCCCACCACGCTGGACCGCGGGCCGCAGCTCTGGAGTGAGAAAAGCGCCGTCGACACGATGTCGCTGACCCCGGAGATGGCGACCGCGCACCGGCGGATCGAGGTGCACCACGACGGGGGACTGTGGAAGATCAACAACGAGACCTGGGAGGACGTCGCCAGCAGCGGCTTCATGCGCGTTGACGACCGGAACCCCGCGAAGTACGCGATCGAGTCGTGGGAGATCGTCAACGCCTCGGGAGGCTGGTTCCACCCGGTCCACATCCACCTCATCGACGGCAAGATCATCGCCCGCAACACGCCATCGGGCCAGGCGTTCGCCTGGGAGGGCGGCCCCAAGGACGTCTTCTACACCGGCGAGGGCGAGTCGATCACCGTCCTCATGCAGTTCACCACCGGCGCCCAGGAGGGTGGCCGGTACATGATCCACTGCCACAACCTCGTGCACGAGGACAACGACATGATGGTGCAGTTCGCCGTCGGGGACCCGCTGGGGAACGACCCCGTCTGGGCCGACCCGCCGATCCCGGACATCTACTCGACCGGCGCCCGGCGCCCGGTGTACGCCGCCGCGCTGCCGCTGGGGACGTGAGGTGCCTGAGCGCGGGACGACGGCGCACCGCCGAGCCTGGCCCTGCGCTGTCGTGGCTGCCGCTGCGACGGCGGCGCTGCTCGTCGGGCACGCCGCGTCCCCGGCCGGCGCGCCGGTGGCCTTCGCGGCCCCGGTCGGCGGCGGAACGGTGGGCGACGGACGGCCCGATGTCGGGCCCTACGACGGGAACCTCGTACGGCGCTGCGAAGCCGTTGCCCTGTGGGGCCCGGATGGGTCTGCCGGGCCGGGCCTGCGCATCGAGTTGCTCCGCACCGCGCTGGCGCAGGGCCTGACCCTGCTGGACCTGCCGGTGGACGCCGTCAGCCCCACCACCCTCGCCTCCGGGGTGCCCGACGTCGTGGGCTGCCTGCCGCCGGGCGCCGTGTTGGCCGCCCCGGTGGCCGGCGCGGTCCGGGCCGGGCACGAGCCGGTACTGCTGCACGACCTGATCCTGGCCGCCCGGCCCGTGCCCGGCACGGCGCAGGCAGCGGCGGTCGCCCTGGACCGTGAGGGGGTGCTGACCGACCTGTTCGGGCAGCACCGCATCGACGCGGCCGGCGGCGCGGAGCTCCTGGTGCACTACGTCGGGCCGCTGCTCGGATCCGCTCAGGTGGATGCGGCAAGAGCCGCGGTGGCGCGGGCCGCCGGGACCGGCCCGGCCGCTGTCGATGTCCGCCCCGGTTCCCCGGACGGTCCCGGGGTCACCCTGGCGCTGGAGCCCGAGCTGGCTGCGTCGCCCCCGGTAGGCGCGACGCACCACCACTGATCTGCGTCATGCAGGCAACCGGCGTTCAGGCCACCGGCACCCCGGCGCGCGACCTCAGCGACGTGAGCGTCAGGGCAGGCGCAGCGACAGCGGCGACGGGACGGACGCCGGGACGCCGTGGCGCCGGGAGCTGGACGGCGACGGCGTGGAAGGCGTCGCGCGCCTGGTTCATCACGGTGACCGATTCGGCCGAGCCCTCGGCGATCAGATGGCGGGCCCGGCTCAGCAGCGCGTGGGCGGCGAGCATCGCGAGCCTGCTGGCCCCGGCCAGTGCGGCTGCCTGCGCGGCGGATGCGGCGGCTCGTCGGTGGTCCCCACCGGCCGACCGCAGCTCGGCCCGGGCCAGCAGGCGCAGGGTCGAGGCCCTCGGCGGTGGGTTCTGGGCGCCGGTGCTCCACTCGAACAGGTCGAAGTGCTCACGGGCGCTGCTGCCCCCCTCGCGAGCCTCCGCCCGGGCAAGCAGGGCCGCTGCCTCAGGGAGCAGCAACGTGCAGCCCGACGAGACGGCGCGCTCGACGAGCTCGATCAGCCCCGGGATGGCGGCTGCCGGCCCGTGCTGCTCCGCGCGCAGCGTCGAGGTGGCGAGCAGGAGCAGCTGGGCGCCCAGCTCGCTGCTGTCGTCGGTCCCCGCAGCGTGGCCGGCTGCCGTGCACTCCGCCAGTTGCGCCCCGACCAGGTCGTAGCGCTCGACGAGCAGGCGAACGGGCAGCCAGGCCCAGTCGGGGCCGGCCCGCTCGACGAGGGCGTCGAGGCGGCCTGCGTCGACATCGGCGCCCGGCTGGCCGAGGTCGTGCGCCGCGAGGGTCAGGAGCAGCGCCAGGCCGGCGGTCAGCTCCGGGGAGCTGCCCGCAGGCTGCGCGGACTGCAGCCGTACGAGTCCTTGCTCCGGGCGCCCAGCCCCGCCCAGCAGCAGCTCCACAAGGTGCGGGGTGAGCCGCGCGCAGGAACCGCCCGACCGCAGGGCGGCCGGCAGATGCGCATCGGCCAGCGCCCGGTCGTGCTGCCGGCGCCGGAGCGGCTCAGCCGGCTGGTCGCTGCCGGCGCGCCTGCTCTGCTCGACGTTGCAGGCCGGCGGTACGAGGTGGGCCACGTCGTCCCGGCGGGACCGCCGCGAAGCCGGCGAGACCGGGGTCGTCACGGAGCCCACGACTGCGGTCGGCAGGGTGTGCAGCGGCTGGGGCGGCGAGGCGGACACCGCTCGCCGGGCCCGCCAGGCGTCCTCCGGCCGGCCGAGCTGCTCGAGGACACGGCCCAGCTGTCGGGCAAGGTCGGAGCCGTCGGTCGAGAGGTCCACCTGCACGTCGGCGAGGGAGCAGACCTGCAGCAGATGCGTACGGGCATCCTCGTGGCGGTCCTCGGAGATGGCGGCATCCGCGGCCTCCAGTGCGGCCGCACAGGCCAGCTCCGTCTCACCGATGGCGAGCCAGTGCACGACCCGCTCGGCGGAGCTGATCAGACCCCGCTCGGCGATCGCCCGGTGCAGCCGCCGGAGCGTGCTGCGGCGCACCCACGAACGGATGGCGTCGGCGAGCAGCGGATCGCGCAGCACCTGACCGCCGTCCGCCGACCGCAGCAGCCCGAGGTCCGCGAGGTGACACAGGGTCCGCTCGAGGTCGCGTCGGGGCGGCCCGTCCCCCTCGCCGTCGGGGTCGGTCAGCAGCCGGGCGAGCTCATCGGGCGTCGCGGACCGGTCCAGCACCGCGATGGTCGACAGCACCTCCTGGTCGAGCGGCGAGAGCCGCGCCGCGGTCCTGGCCATCGACGACCGCTCGGCAGCCTGGCCGACCACCCCCGACCCCTCGAGCAGCACCATTCCGCGGCCGGTCGAGTGCACCCGGCCGTCGCGGAGCCAGCCCTGCAACGTGCGCGCCGCCTGGCTGTGGCTGCCGCCGCACTGCTCCGCGAGGACGGCGACCAGGGCCGGGTCCGGGCGGTCCCCGAGCACCAGCTCGGCGAGCAGGTTCAGCTCTTCGCGCAGCAGTGGGCGCAGGTCCACCACGACCCCGGTCGGCGTGCCGGGGCGGGTGTCGGCGCCAAGCACCAGCACCACGTTGGTCGTCCTTGCAGGCAGCCGCGCGGCCTGGTCGTCGTCGTCCTCGACGTGCAGGACCTGCAGGTCCGGCGCATCAGTCGACAGCCGCCCCACGCCGCCCGCGACGGAGCAGGCCGCGACCAGCCGTGCGCCGGCGGTCGCGCAGACGTCGGTCAGCAGGTCGCGGCGGGCGCCCGCGGTGTCGCCCACCAGATGCACGGTCAGCGGGGCGCCGGTCCGGCTGGCGCCGTGCAGCAGCGTCAACAGCCAGTCGCTCTCACGCCGGCGGGGAACGGGCCCCCAGGGCGGCGGCCCACCGCTGCCGGCCAGCAGCTCCAGGTGCAGCTCCTGCGTCGCGGGCGACGGGTCGACGCCGAGCTCGTCGGCCAGCACCCGTCGGCAGCGGTCGAACTCCCGCAGCGCCCGCTCGACGGCGCCAAGGTGAGCACAGGCCCGCATGTACGTCCGACTCGCCTGCTCGCTGGCCGGGTCCTGCTCCAGGACCCGGCTGGCCAGCTCGCTGGCGTCGGCCAGCCAGCCCAGGGTGAGGGCGGCCTCGGCGCCTGCGAGCAGCAGCTGCTGGCGCAGCGCGGCATGTTCGTCGCGGGCGCGGCCCACGCCGGCCGCGCCCGGCTCGTGCACGGCGACCGGGCCGAGCCGCAGCGCCTCGGCTTCCAGCACCGAGCGCACGCACCCGGCGTGCTCCCCACGCCGGGCCTTGCGCTGCGCCTCGAGCGAGATCCGCGCGTAGACGGCGACGTCGACCCACGCTCCGACCAGGGCCATCCCACCGGGGCCACGCTCGACCGCATCGGCGCCGAGGACGGTACGCAGTTGCGAGGCGGCGGTACGAAGGCTGGCGCGCCCGTGCGCCTCGTCGACATCGGGCCAGAGCTCTTCCAGGAGCACGTCGACCGGGACCCCGGCGCCGTCGGACAGGGCGAGCAGGCGCAGCAGATCCGCTGTCTTGCCGGTACGCCACTCACGTTCGTCGACGCAGCTGCCATCGCGTCGGCGGACCTGGAACAGCCCGAGCAGGCGTACCTCGAGCAGGTCGTCGGTGGCGCAGAGCGTGATCGGCCCGGCATGTAACGGCGCGGTGCGCGTCGGCACGATATTCACAAGCACGACAGCCCCCCCAGGAGTCGAGATGACACCGTACTCATCCTGAGCGGGGCCGCAGGCGCTTTTCTGGAGACGCGCCCGCCGAGCCGATCTCACCTGTCGGCCAGGGTGTCGTAACATCTGGTCGCGTGCGGGAGCTCGGGACCGACCGGGCTGAGAGGACGGCTGGCTTGCCGTCGACCGCTGGAACCTGACCGGGTAATGCCGGCGTAGGGAGAGCACAGATGAGCGGCCCCGTCCTGCAGCGCGTAGAGGCACCGCTGACGCTTGCCGACCCGCCGGTGGCCAGCCAGGGGCTCGCCGAGACGCTCGGGCTCTGGGGCAACCTCGGCATCAGCCTGCTGTTGCCGGTCGCCGCGGCTTTTGTCGTGCTGCCCGGGCGCCCGCTGTGGGTCAGCCTGCTGGCGATCGTCGTCGGGGCCGTCATCGGGGCTGGCCTGCTCGGCCTGACAGCAAGGCCGTCCGCGGTCGAGCGGGTGCCGGCGATGGTGCTGCTGCGCGGGCTAGTGGGCTACCGGGCCTCCGCGCTGCCGACGGTGCTCAACGTCCTGCAGTGCGTCGGTTGGGCCACCTTCGAGATCGTCATCATCGCCGAGGCGGCGTCCCGGGCACTGGGTACGCCGCGCTGGCCGTTCGTGCTCGTGGCGGGCGGGCTGGCCACCGCGATGGCTGTGCGCCCGCTCGGCGCCGTGCGGGTGCTCTCCCGCTATGCGGTGTGGGTGGCGCTGGCTGCCACGGCGTACCTGTTCGTCCGGGTGCTCGGGCAACCCCTGCCGCGGGTCACCCAGGGCGGCGCGAGCTCATTCTGGACGGCCGTCGACGTGGTGATCGCCCTGCCCGTGTCGTGGTTCCCGCTGGCCGGCGACTACACCCGGCACGCCCGCAGCTCACGGACGGCCATGGTCGGCTCCGCGGCCGGGTACGGCGTGGCGACCATCGCCTTCTTCACCGTCGGCGTGCTCGCGCTGTCGGCGTACGGCGTTGCCGGGCTCGACGTCATCGGTGCCCTGCTGGCGGTGCCGCTCGGCCTGTTCGCCGTGTTGCTGCTCGTCGTCCTCGAGCTCGACGAGGTGTTCGCCAACGTCTACTCGACGGCGGTGTCGACCCAGAACCTCGCCGGCCGGCTCGACCGCCGGGTGCTCGCCATCCTGGTCGGGGCGGTCGCGACCGGGCTGGCGCTGACCGTCGACATCACCTCCTACGAGGCCTTCCTGTTCCTGCTCGGCGCGGTCTTCGTGCCGCTGGCCGGGGTACTTGTCGTGGCCTACCAGCTGGTGCCGCGCGGCCACTGGGACACCTCCGACACCGCGCCCGGCCGGCCGCTGCTGCTGCTGCCCTGGGCCGCCGGCTTCGTCGCCTACCAGCTGACGCTGCCGACCTCGTTCGACGGCACGTTCAGCGGCTGGACCACCTGGTGGACAGCCAGGCAGGGCGACCTGGGGATTGCGGCAACCAATGGCCTGTCCGCCTCGATCGTGGCGCTGACCGTGGCGACGCTGCTGACCGCCGCGGTGCTGGTGCCCGCCGCGGTGCGGCGACGGCTGTGAACGCGACGATCGGGATGCCCCGCCTGCACGTGCTCACCGATGCCCGGTCCGGTCGCGGCGCGCTCGACATCATCGCCGGTGCGCTGTCCGGCGGTGCACCGCTGGTGCAGGTGCGGGCCAAGGGCGTGACCGACCGGGAGCTGTACGACCTGGCGGTACGGGTCAGCGGGCTGTGCGCGGCGGCCGGCGCCAGCTGCATCGTCGACGACCGGGTCGACATCGCGCTCGCGGTCGGCGCCGCAGGGACGCACCTGGGCGCCGGGGACCTGCCGCTCGCGGCGGCCCGCCGGGTCGTCGTGAAGGTCGGCAGCAGCTCGCTCACCACGGCTGCGGGCGGGCTCGACACCGGGCGGCTGACGACGCTGGTCGACGCGCTCGCGCCGCGGGCGCAGCTGGTGCTCGTCTCCTCCGGTGCGATCGCGGCCGGGCTCGCGCCGCTCGGATTGGCCCGACGGCCCCGCGACCTCGCCACCCAGCAGGCGGCCGCCTCGGTCGGCCAGTCACTGCTCGTCCAGGCCTATGCGACCGCGTTCTCCCGGCACGGCCGCACCGTCGGTCAGGTGCTGCTCACCGCCGACGACGTGGTGCGCCGGGCGCACTACCGCAACGCCCGGACGACCCTCGAGCGGCTGCTCGCTCTCGGCGTCGTGGCTGTCGTCAACGAGAACGACGCCGTCGCCACCGAAGAGATCCGGTTCGGTGACAACGACCGGTTGGCAGCACTTGTCGCCCATCTGGTCAAAGCCGACGCCCTCGTCCTGCTCTCCGACGTGGACGGCCTGTACGACGGTGACCCGCGCCGGCCGGGGTCGGTCCTGCTCGCCGATGTGCATGGCCCGCAGGACCTCGTCGGGGTCACCGCCGGCGGGTCAGGGTCGGGCCTCGGCAGCGGCGGGATGGCGTCCAAGGTCGACGCCGCGAGGGTTGCGACCGCCGCTGGCGTCCCGGTGCTGTTGGGTGCCGCGACGTCGGTCACCGCCTTGCTCGACGGGGTCGGCGGGACGCTGTTCTGGCCGACCGGGCGCCGCACCAGCGCCCGGCTGCTCTGGCTGGCCCATGCTTCCACGCCCCGGGGACGCCTGGTGCTCGACGACGGCGCCATCCGGGCGGTCGTCGAGCGTCGGCTCTCGCTGCTGCCGGCCGGCGTGACCTCGGTCGAGGGCGAGTTCGTCGCCGGCGATCCGGTCGAGCTGGTGTCAGCTGACGGGGTGGCTGTTGCCCGCGGCCTCGTCGCCTACGACGCAGCCGAGCTGCCCGGCCTGCTCGGCCGCTCCACCCGGGAGCTCGGGCTTCGTGAGGTCGTGCACCGGGACGACCTGGTCCTGCTGTGAGTGACCGGCCGGTACGCAAACGCCGGCCGAGGCACGATGTGCGACGGTCGACCCCGGCTTGGGACGAGAAGGTGGAACGCGACACGTTGGTCCGGCGCTGTGCAGCTGCATTCCCCAAGCCGGGGTCGACCGTCTACATCGCCAGGGCCGGCCCGGTGGGCCTGGCGATGTAGACGGTCGACGCCCAGCTGTTGGGTGCTGCCGTCGACGTGGTCGGGTTCGAGGCCCGCGGCCACGGCGAGGGTGCCGAGAAGCGGGCACCGGGCACAGTGCTCAACTCGCTGATGGAGCTCACCGCCGCAGGTGGCTCGATCGGCATCCGCGGGCTCGACGTCACCGCGGACCCGGGCGGCATCGATGAGGCCGCCAGGGCCGGCGCGCTGTCGCTGAGCTTGGGCACCGGCTGGGCCAAGTCGATCTCGTTCACGACCGGGCAGTGCCCGGTGATGAAGTACAACTACGGCCTGATGTAGGCGATCCAGCACGACAAGGTCCAAATCGCCAAGGCCGTCAACGCCACCCCGATCACGCTGGACCACGCCCCGCAGGGCTACGCGGACTTCGACAAGGGCGCGAGCGGGCGGCTCAGCTTGGCGCGGGGTCGACGTCCTGGGCGGTCCCGTGGAGCAGGCTGGTCCGGGCACCGGTCACCAGCTGCTGCACGTGCGGCTCGACCGCGGCCGGATCCAGGCCAAAGGTGCGCCCGGTGTGCACCGACCAGAGCTAGCCTGTCGCACCCCGGTCCAGGCGCGCCGTTCGCTGCGGGTGTGGACCGAGATCTCGGTGCTCGGCTCAGCGTCGCATCCGGCGGCGAGCCGCGCCGTACGCTCGGGCGATGAGCGACGTCGTCGATGCCGCGCGCCGGGCCAAGGTCGCGGCTGCGCTCCTTGCACCGCTGCCCCGGCGTACCAAGGATGCGGCGCTGCTGGCGATGGCCGATGCGCTGGTCGCGAACTGCGCAGCGATCATCCAGGCCAACGCCGAGGACGTCGCCGCCGGCCGCGCCGCCGGCACCACCGAGGCGCTGCTCGACCGGCTGGCGCTCACCGGACAGCGGGTCACGGCGATGGCCGATGGGCTGCGGCACGTCGCGACCCTGCCCGACCCGGTCGGCGAGGTCGTGCGTGGTTCGACCTTGCCGAACGGCCTGGAGCTGCGCCAGATCCGGGTGCCGCTCGGGGTGGTCGGCATCGTCTACGAGGCCCGCCCCAACGTCACGGCTGACGCGACCGGGCTGTGCGTCAAGAGCGGCAATGCCGTGCTGCTGAGGGGAAGTGCATCGGCCTACCGCTCCAACACGGCGCTGGTCGAGGTGCTGTCGGGCGCCGCCAGCATGCTGCCGGAGCACACCGTGCAGCTGGTCCCGGGCACCGACCGCAGCACGGTCAAGGAGCTGATGCAGGCGCGCGGGCTCGTCGACGTGCTGATCCCGCGGGGTGGCGCGAGCCTGATCCAGGCCGTCGTGGCCGAGTCGCAGGTGCCGGTGATCGAGACCGGCGTCGGCAACTGCACCGTCTACGTCGATGCCGGGGCCGATCTCGACATGGCGGTGGCGATCGTGCTCGACGGCAAGACGACCCGGCCGAGCGTCTGCAACGCCACCGAGACCGTGCTGGTGCACCAGGCGGCGGCCGCGGCCCTGCTGCCCCGGCTGCTCGCCGCGCTCGCGGCGAAGGGCGTCACGGTGCACGGAGACCCGGCTGTGCAGGCGATCTCGAGTGACGTGCAGCCGGCGACCGATGAGGACTGGGCGGCGGAGTACCTCTCGCTCGACCTCGCCGTCGGGGTTGTGCCTTCGCTCGAGGCGGCGACCGACCACATCCGCCGCTGGGGCAGCGGGCACACCGAGGCGATCGTCACCCGGTCGCAGTCGGCGGCGAGGTCGTTCGTCAGCCGGCTCGACAGCGCGGCGGTGATGGTCAACGCCTCGACCAGGTTCACCGACGGTGCGGAGTTCGGCTTTGGCGCCGAGATCGGCATCTCCACGCAGAAGCTGCACGCTCGCGGTCCGATGGGCCTGACCGAGCTGACCAGCACGACGTACGTCGTGACGGGTGACGGGCACGTCCGGGGCTGACCCTCAGCAACGGTTGCGGGCCGGCCGGCCGAGCCACATCCCCGAACCGACCAGGACCGCGGCGACGAGCAGCGCCGCGGTGAGCGGTTCGCCCAGCAGGAGCACCGCCCCGACGGTGGTGAGCACCGGGATGACGAGCTGCACCGAGCCGGCCGTCGTGCCGGACAGGGAGCGCTGGCAGGCGTACCAGGCGACGTAGGCGAAGGCGGTCGTGCCGGCGCCCATGACCGTGGCCAAAGCGATGCCCAACGCGGTCGTGTGCAGGCCCGCCGCGACGCCGGCGGCTGCGGGCAGGACGAGGACGGCGGCCAGCACGACGAAATGGCCGGTGGTGGCTACCCGCGGATCGGCCGAGGTGCGGCCGGCGGCGGTGTAGAGCCCCCAGGCCACTCCGGTTGCGACGAGCAGCACGATGCCCAGTGGCGTCACCGTGCCGACCGAGCCGCTGGCAAGCACGCCGATGCCGGCGAGCGAGATGGCTG
>ENA-OFCD01000064-OFCD01000064.1-metagenomes-genome-assembly--contig:-NODE-64-length-66738-cov-22.650136_pt1 | contig 66738 bp, 52 predicted proteins | sample MGYA00153392_OFCD01 | MGnify analysis MGYA00153392 | reverse complement strand
ACTGTTACGGATTGTAAAGAAACTCGACCGAAAGGGTTGGGTTGCCCTCAGGAAAGTTACGAATTTGTAGTGCGTAGAATCGCCCGATCGTTGCTCCTAGCAATGCCTTCGCAATTCTGAAAGCGTCACACCCGCTAGCTTAACCTTCGTAAACCTTTCCATTTGGCATCGTTGCGCCTTGAAGGTTGGCACCGACCATCTTCACCATGACCCGATCGTTAAATCCTACACTTGCTCCTTGAAGGTTCGCTCCGCGCAGGTCGGCACCGCTTAAATCTGCACCGATGAGGTTGGTTTCTCGAAGATCGGCGTAACGAAGGTTGGCCTGAAGGAGATTGGCACGGAAGAGATTAGCCTTCTGTAACACGGCTCCTTCAAGATTGACTTGATGTAGGAACGCATCGCTCAAGTCCGCACCCATGAGGTTGGCGCGGGTTAAGTTGCGATTGGAAAGATCCTTTTCCTTGAGGTCGTGGCCCTTAAGATTGACGCCCGGTGTGGCAGGTGGTGGGTCTGGCATGGGCGGTGGCGTTTTAGATTCAGGAGGCTTTGGCTCGGGATGCGGGTGGGATGCTTGGGGTGATGGCGGCTGGGACGTGGACTGGGCAGACGGTTGCGACGCAGATCTTGGGGTAGATGACGGAGATTCGGACTGAGCAGATTGGTGATACTCGGCACGATAGCGCGACTGAGCATAGTAATCCTGCGGTGACGAGTTATCCTTTGACGCAGAGGACGATTGATAAGATTTGGGATTGGATGGCTGCGTGTGAGGCTGAGTGGGCGCTTTTGCCTTGGACTCAGGGCCATGGGCATGATAAGACGACCCATAGTAATAGGAGTTTTGGGCGTTGGACTGGGCAGTGTTTGGGTTGGCAGTTGAAGAATTCGAGGAAGTGCTCGATCGAGCTTGCGATCGCTGCTTGGCGGCTTCGTAGCTGTCGCGATAACTGTAGGCTGCGTCTTTCGGTGGAGCAACAGGCTTATTTAAATGCTCTCGGATTGCATCACGAGCATGATTTATCTCTTTAATTTTTCGCTCTGCCATCTCTAGAAGTCTGGCGTTATCCTTAGGCAATCGATCGGGATGCCAGACAATGACTAGATCTTTATAGGCACGATTTACCTCTTCCAACGACGCATGGGTCGTTAACTCCAAAATTTGATAGTAACGCTCCAGTGAACTCATCGGCTTTTACCACCTGCGGGTTCTACAGTGTAATCGCAAGAGTATTATTAAGGCGACTTAGAGAGCCGATTCAAGCCAGTCATAAATTCGATCGAGCTGCTCTAAGGTAACTAGTCCATATTGCCACAAAACCATAGGTAAAGGGTCAAAGTCACCGCGCTGCTTGAGTGCAAAGTCAATTGAGGACGCAGAGACCAGAAGCTCGTCTTTTAAAAATTGAATGAGTGCAGCGGTCGGGGACATGGCTAGAGACCTAAGTTGAAACCTAATCGTCAGGGACATGAGGGGCTAAAAAAGGCAGAACCATAGTATGGGAGTGCTGTTGTAAACTCCCTATAGACAAAGAATTCGATCGTAAACTTACGTCAACCAGTGTTGGCCACTTCGGTAAAGAACCATCACCCATTCAGGAAATTCAATACACCAGAAACTGTAGATCCAACATCAGTCGATGTGGGGCATTCTAGTCAAAAATTTTAGCTATTGAATACTCTCAAAATCAACATTGCCGACTTCTTAGTTCAATCTCGCTTGACGTAGAGACCCGATAAAGCTGTGGCACTATTCTGACTTTATGGCAACTAAGAGTAGCACAGACTATTTTAGATGGGTAGAGTTATTTTAAAGTTGTAATTACGATCGGGTCCCCGGACTTGATCCCTAATTCTGTGGCCCGTCCAGCGCGCAGCTCAATTACTTGGTCTACGTTGACTTTGGGACCATAGGTTGGACAGGATGCTGTCGCACAGGGCGGAACGTTTGCGGCAATAGCAACAATACGACCTTGATTCACAAAAACCATATCCAGCGCAACCGGAACATTCCGCATCCAAAACATCACAGGTCTGGGCGTGCCCATGGGAAAGAGCATTCCTCGATCGTCGGATAAAGCAGGACGGTACATTAGCCCCATTTGTTGCTGGTCGGGGGTTTGAGCGACTTCAAGCTGAAAGGTTTTTCCGGCAAGCTCGGTGGTAGCGGTAGTCGGTAAGGTTTGGCCAACCATCGGCGTTGCGATCGGCTTCGATTCAGATCCAGACTCAGGGCTAGCGGCGGACGTTGCAGAGGGAGCAGAGGTACAGGCGGTAAGACCTAAGCTCAAACTCAGGAAAAGACTTGTGATCATGGCAGTAACGACAGTTGGCTTCACAGAACTAGACTTTAGAGTAGGGCCTTTCAGCATATTAAACTTCCCGCAAGACATAGCCAACGCCTCGAACCGTCTGAATCAATCGCTTTTTGCCCTCGTCTTCGATTTTAAGGCGTAAATACCGAATGTAGACTTCAATGACATTGGATTCGCCTACAAATTCATCGCCCCAAATCGTTTCAAGAATTTGTTCGCGGGTCATTACTTCACGCGGATGTTCCATCAAAAACTTAAGCAATCCAAATTCTTTCATGGTCAAGTCTATGGGCGTTTGGTTCCGAAAGGCTTGGCGGGTTGCTAAATTCAACGTCAAATTGCTAAATTGCAGCACTTCCTGCGAGACCGTTTCACGCTGGAGATAGTACTGAACCAGCCGTAGAAAATCATCACTTCGGTAAGGTCTCAGAAAATAATCATCGGCCCCTGCGGCCAGACAGGCCACCCGATCGTCCACCGTATCCTTTGCAATCATCAGCAACACAGGACTCCGCACCCCCACTTCACGAAGCTTAGTGCAGAGCGAAAAGCCAGATTCACCCACTAGGACCCGATTGATGACCACCAGTGCTGGATGGCTAAGACTCACTTGCTGAAGTCCAGCTTGAGCTTCATGGGCCACGATCGCTAGGTAGCCTAACCCTCGAAGATCTTGACACATCGCATTGGCCAGAGTTTCATCCGGCTCAACAACTAAAACGTACGTAGACGTCTCCGAGGACGTTACAACAGGATTGGGGAGGGCAGTCATATGCGGGTACTCCGATAGAGTCCAAAGCGGAAGGTGAGCCTTAATAGGGATGGGTCAGGGTAGATTCTAGTTCTTTTCTTCAGACGCCAAACCTTTATCTTAAGGTAAAGGTTTGGCGACATGAGGAAGCCCCCAGCCCAATTTTTCACGCATTAAGTCAAAAAACTCAGGCACCCGAAGGCGGACGAATCGAGCTGGATAAGATGATTTTTGGACCATGACATAATCATCCGGAAGAACATAACAGCCCGCATTGCCATCCGCAACCATGACCAGTCGATCGCGCATGGCGGGGTAGATAGTAATTGGCTCAGTATTACTGAAGATCAAAGACCGAGAGGCCAACGAATGGGGACAAATTGGCACCATACACATTACCGGGATTCCGGGCGTAATCACCGGGCCACCTGCCGATAGAGAATAAGCCGTTGACCCGGTGGGTGTCGCGACAATCAGCCCATCTGCGGCGATGTCCACCCGGCTGTGATGGCCCACCTTGACCTCAAAATGGCACATGCTCGTCAGGGGTTCTCGGTGAATCACCATTTCGTTGAGGCAGAGAGCTTCCCAGAGAAGTTCCCCCGATCGAATCACCTGTACCGTCAGCATGGTGCGCTCTTCCACCTGATAGTTTCCTGCCATAACTTCTGCCACTGCTCGATCGAGGTCGCTAGCGAGGACTTCTGTTAGAAAACCGAGATGCCCGGTATTGACCGCTAGAATCGGAATCCCACAGGGTGCAAGCTGTCGGAAGGCCGACAGGACGGTACCATCGCCGCCCAAAACTACGACAAACTGAACCTGATCGTCAAATCCGGCTGGGACCAACTGATCGATCGGCACGCTGCATGCAGGAGCATCCGGTGAAGCATAGCCTAAGATTCCACCTGCGCCAGTGGCTACCACGACCTCCCAGCCTGCTTTTTCTAGGTGGTCTCGGAGATAAATCGCATTTTTACAGGCGCTTGGCTTTTGGTCGTTGTAGAGGATGCCTGCTTTCGGCACGATAGAGTCCCCCCGGCGGTTATTTGGAATGGAGTAGATTCTTGGACTCTAAAAATCAAACCCAACGTAATCAACCGCTGGGTTATAGACTTTAGACTATCACTCAAACTTCTTTTCAAAACGTTCTATCCCAGGAAAGGAAGGATTAGCCTTAAAACCAAGACATTTTTTTCTTAGCTTTTTTCTTGTTGGCTTTTTCCTGAGCATACTCAATTTCTTTCAGCTTTTTCATGATTCGACTAAAGTATTCTTGCATATACTCGTCTAGGCTCGACATCTCAGGCTCATTCAGTCCAAAGGTTTTGTAAACCCCATTCATGTCTCCCGTGAGCGATTGTCCTGTTGCAATGACTTCGGAGAAGGCAAGGCGCTCTGAAATGTTCCAACTCCATTGGAAAAAGCGGGTCAGGCTTCGAGTGGCCCGAATGACCTGAATCGGAACCTGAGTGACGTTCGCGGTCCGATCGGATAGCCGTTCACAGAGCTTGATAATTTCATAGCCATCCCAAGCGCGCGATCCAAGGACGGGAAAGGACTGCTTTTCCGTTTCGGGAACTTTTAATGCTTGGACTGCAAATTTTGCAATATCAATGGTGTCCATGAAGGCCATGGGAGCCGTCTTACCGATGACCCACACCGACTGGCTTTCCAAAATCGGAATGGCATACTGACTAATCAAACCTTGCATGAAGCCGCAAGGTCGAAGAATGGTGTAGTTTAGCCCTGATTCTTTAATAAACTTTTCAGTGCAGGACTTGATCTGCATAAGCGGAACCTCGTCATATTTCTCGCAATCTAGAATCGAGAAAAAGACATAGCGATCGCAATTTGATTTTTGAATGGCCTGGATCAGGTTGACCTTTCCATCCCAATCAACTTGGCGAATGGTCAAGGAATCGGAGGCTCTCGCAGTAGCCGCGTCAATCACAGCAGTCACACCCTCTAGCGCGCCCGTTAAGGTATCAGGTTCCATGAGGTTTCCATAAACCAACTCGGCCCCCCACTCTCTCAAAAATGCGGCTCGCTTGTAGTTACGGACAAGACAACGGACTTCATGTCCTTCATCTAGTGCGCGGCGCGTCACCTGTCTTCCCAACGTGCCGGTCGCACCGACGACTAAAATGCTCATGAGGGCTTTGATGACAAAATGTTAACTTTCCTGACAATTCTATCAGGAATCAAGCACAGGAATTTAATAATCCTGTTCTCGGTTCCTGCTTTAAGCAAATCATATGGCGCTGGGGGGCGGTCTAGACGATTATTCTTCGCTGCCTTGGAGCTTGAGTAGAACGTAGCCTAAGCCCAGCCCTACAGGAATCAGTACAAATGCCAGAATAGCGGTGTTGAATAGTTCTCCCATGATCTTAGATCCCTCAAAAATAGCGGTGTTGATTCATCCAGTATTCTAAACCAGTTAGGGAAATGAAATCAGATGTGAGGTCGGATGTGAGGTTAGATGTGAAGTCTACATTGCCGAGATTGGTGATTCCGATGGGGGATCCGTCTGGGATTGGACCGGAAGTGGTGCTGAAGGCGTTGGCAGCCGATCGCGCTGAGGGGAAACGGTGGAGAGATCGCGCGGTGATTACCTTAGCAGGCGATCGCTGGCTGGTAGGACGAGCCTACACCATGTTAAAGACGTTGGGCTGCTTAGTCGCTGACCCAGCAAAATTTGACCTATTGGAGTCGCCTATGATGGCTAAGACTCTTTCGCAGCTTCAGATGGGCGTGGGAAATGCCGCCAGTGGTGAAGTCGGCTTTCGGGCGTTAGAAGTGGCCATAGACAGGGCGATCGCAGGGCAGTTTGATGCGATCGTGACGGGTCCGATTGCGAAGTCAGCCTGGAAGATGGCGGGGCACCTCTATCCGGGTCAGACGGAAGTATTGGCCCAGCGATCGGGCTGTACTGACTTTGGGATGGCTTTTGTAGGGCGATCGCCCTACTCCGGCTGGACCTTAAGAGCGTTGTTGGCTACAACGCACATTCCGCTGAACCAAGTCCCTACTGCACTGACACCCGAGTTGATGACGCAGAAATTAAATTTATTGGTGGTGCATTTAAAACAGGACTTTAAGCTCGACCATCCCACGATCGCCATTGCAGGCTTGAATCCTCACAGCGGTGAGATGGGGCAGATCGGCACTGAGGAAGTGTCCTGGTTGAACGGATGGCTCAACGAGATGCGATCGCGTTTTCCTCAAGTGACGCTGGTGGGCCTGTTGCCGCCAGACACGATGTGGGTCAAGCCGGGTCAAGCCTGGTTTCGCGGGACTTATCTGGATACAGTCGCAGACGGGTTTTTGGCGCTGTATCACGATCAAGGACTCATCCCCGTCAAGCTAATGGCGTTTGATCGGGCGGTGAATACGACGATCGGATTGCCGTTTGTGCGCACGTCTCCGGATCATGGGACGGCTTTTGATATTGCGGGACGTGGGATTGCCGATGCGACGAGCATGATCGAAGCGATCGATTGGGCGGTAGATTTAGTCAACGCGCGGCGGCAATAACCCATGAATGATCCTCGCAAAACGTCCACTCTTACGTCAATTCTCAAAGAATTAGCGATCGTTTTTTCTAAGCTAGGGGCGACGGCTTTTGGGGGTCCGGCGGCTCATGTTGCGGCGATTCAGTCTGAAGTGGTCGATCGTAGAGACTGGATGTCTAGGGAACGATTGCTCGAACTGTACGCGACGGCCCAATTCATTCCGGGTTATGTGCTGATTGCCTTTTTGCAGCAGGAACTGGTCGAAGGGCAGCACTTGCTCACCCATCATCAGTTGTTGGATGCGGTGTCCATAGGTCAGATTACGCCGGGTCCACTGTTTACGACGGCGACATTTATTGGGTATTTGCTAGCGGGTCATGGTGGGGCGGTTGCAGGGACAGTGGGCATTTTTCTGCCTGGGTTTTGCTCGTTCTGGTGCTTCGTCTGGGGTTGGATCGCATCCAAAATTCACCGTGGCTACAAGGATTTTTGGCGGGCGTGAATCCGGCAGCTTGTTGATTAATGGCATTTGTAACGGGGCAGATGATGCTTGCGTTGTCGGGCTGGATCAGTTGGATGATAGCCATTGTAAGTTTGGGCGTGCTTCTCAAGTATCCCAACCATTCACTATGGCTGATGCTAGTCGGGGCAATCGTCGGTTGGAGCTTGAGTCTGTGAAACGCGCCAAAACATGTAAAGTGATCGACAGCTAGGTTCGATCGCTTTACATGTTTAGAAACTCAGGTTATCCATCCAGTTCAACACTTAAGCGACATCATTTCCTGATCTCCGACTACTTTTTACATCCATGCCATTAATCAAATCCGTCACCGCTTCATTCAGTGCGCCTGGATTCATGAAGACAATCTTCGAGTTTTCACTTTTACTGACGGCTTCATTGGAGGCCACGTAATCCTTGGCAATCAGATAGTTCAACATAGCTTTCGGATCGTCTGAAGAATGCAGCGCTTCTGAGATTTGCTGAATCGACTTGACGGTTGCTTGGGTTTTGGCCATGGTCGCTTGGCTGTCGGTTTTCGCGGCAATTTGTTTTTCCAACGAATCACGCACCGTCTGAGACAAGATGACTTCTTGGACATCTACTCGAATCACCTCAATGCCCCAAGAATCAGCAGGCTTCTGGAGTTCGATTTTCAGGGCCTCGTTGATTTTGTTCATGTTCGAGAGGGTCTCATCTAGGTTGAGCTGACCCACTTCATTACGCAACGCACTGAGCACAATATTTTTTAAGCCTTCTTCGAGATCTTCAACCTTGTAGTAAGCACTATACAAGTCTTTGATTCTCCAGAAAACAATGGCATCGACTTCGATCGGCACCGAATCCTTTGTAACGGCTTTCTGTGGATCAATATCGAGAATTTGTTCACGGACTGTATCAACCAGCACCGTATCCATAAGCGGGACAACAAAGTTGAGTCCAGGCTTTAGCGTGCGTTTGTACTCCCCTAGGCGTTGGACTAGGCCCTCGTCACCTTCTTCAATAACTCGTACAGAACCAATTAAGTAGCCTGCAATCATTAATGTAATCGCACCCAGTAGCGACGCAATCATAGTATTGTTTTCCTGCTGATGAACTATCTGGCAACTTTAGACATATGGATTGATGATACTAAGACTCAGTGTAGACGCTCCCTCTGAAAATGGCACATCTCACTCTAAGAAAGTTTCTGACTGAAGGAATAAGTGCAAATCAATGCCACAGGTCTGTCCATCTATCTATCTACTCATTCATCTCTATCCCTCTAACGCCGTCCTTGCCATGCGTTGCCGATGCCCTTGGCAATCCCGCGTCCGATTAGCCCAATGCCTCGGCCAACGACTTCAGTCAGCACGTACACGACCCCGCTGCCAATAAATGATAGTGCCGATCGAACCCGAGGGGAAAAGGCGTCGCGGGTTTCAAGGGCCAGCGTTACAGCGAGGGGGAAGCCCGCAAGAGCTTGAAGTTCAGCACTTCTAGGTGCATAGATGCTGGTGCTCTGGATGCCGCGCGGGGTCAAGTAGAGAAGCCGATATTGGCTTTCAAAAATAGAGGTGGGCGTATCAATCCACCGATCGCGGCGGTAACGCCAAGATAAGTTATTGCGGAATTTCGTCAAGTCACGACTAGAACTGTATTTAGCGCTAAAAAAACGCTCCTTAACGGATTCTATTTCACTGAATTGATTAATTAGCGGTTGGAGGACGGCGTTGGCGACTTGCAGGATGATGTTTTCGAGAATCATGAGGGCGCGGCTTTCGGCTTCGGAAGATTCAGCGGGATGAGGACGATTGTCGAGGGTGAGCGGGGTCTGGAAGAGCAGGTAGGCAAGCCATTCTCCGGTGAGCGGAATCGGGTTTAAGAGGGCGGTGCTTACCAAATGACGCGATCGAAGCAGTGTTGGCGTCAGTTCAAAACGCTGCGCTGAATTAAAACGTTGTGCGGCATGAGACGTGAAGAATTGAGTCGTGGTAGTTTCCCAAATGGCTTCTAGAAAACGGGTTTTGTCGGTGTAAAGCTGGGAAAGGCGCACCTGCTGGCATTGCATTTGGTTGAGTTCGGCTTGGAGAATTTGGGCAACAATAATAAGGAGTTCGTAGCGACGATCGGGGGTGAGAATGTCAAGTTCGAGGGCGGACGGAGTTTGGTTGTTGAGCTTTGAATCTCCAGCGTCTGCGGGCTGATGTAACACAGCAAGTTTGAAATTAAATAGATCAAACAGTCGAGTGATATGAGGATTTAACTCGGCGAGTAAGGGGAAGTCAGGCGAAACTCCAAGGGCACTCAAAGCGGATGAAGGGTACATGGATGAGCGTTCTCCCGAGGCTAACCTCTTTAGGCCAGCCTCTTTGCGATCGTCCAGCGAGGGGAGGTTGCGACTGGACTGAGGATTGTTGATGGCTAGGGATTGGGGATGGCTGACTTGCTTTGGAAGGAGTTGTTGCGCGATCCATCGGGCGGTCTGAAGTTCGCGGATGCGTCCGGCGGTCAACGATCGATCGATCCAGGACATCGGCTGCGATCGAAGTTGCCAGTTGAGATCCGCCAATGTCCGGTCAAAAATTGAAAATCTTGGATCGACGGACAACCAACTCTCAGAGACTCCAGACGCTTTAGAGAGTCGGGCGAGGGCGGCCAGATCAGGAGTAATGACGCGAAGAGACGGTTTGGCTGCGGGATTAGACTGAGCATTGAACCGTAAGTTTGCCAAAATCTCTATCAGCGCCTCGGGCCGATCGCCTTTCCACCAGTAGCCACTAATGGAAAGGCGATTGATCATTTTGGCCGACGCAGGCATTTGTCCTAGGACCACAATGGGCAGGGTCGGGACAATGGATCGAATAGACTGCAACATCGGCGTTAAGCGATCGGGCGTTTCCGCACCGAGACCCAAAAGTAGCACTTGGACGGGTTTCAAAGTACTCGACAATGCCTCTAGACGGGCTAACCCCATCTCAATACGATCGAACTCTCCCACAATCTGCCATATCCCACTATTCTGGAGCAGAAAACTCAATCCCCAGCAAATGGATTCATCTGATTCAATCACGAGAATACGAATCGGTCCCCGACCCGTTCCAGGCCCTTGATCGTCATCTTGTCCCGCAACATTCTGTCTCATATTCTTTCCTTAGGGGCTTCCGACCTTAGCTTACAATCTGGCCACTATGGCTTCGGAACAGGCGGTGATGGAGCCGGATCAGACTCGGTGCGAATCGGGAGGGGAGGGGCGATCGCAGGTTCCATCGGGAGAGGTCGCGAAGGTTCTATAGACGCAGCGGGCGGCGACGGATCGACGGATCGGGTAGGTTCAGGCGGCGCTGGGGCCTGAGATCGACGAATGCTTTCGCGTTCGATGGACCACTGGAAAACGGACGATTGCGCTTCACCCCTAACTGAACTGCTGCTAACTTCGGAGGCGGTGTCGATCGCTTGGGTCAGATTACCTTTGGCCGCTAAAGCAGCAGCACGGTCCATAATCGCTCGATCATTAATGGCTTGGAGCTGATCGCCCCATCCCCCCATCTCACGACGGGCTTGGGCATAGAGCGCGCGACCTGAAGCGACCCGTTTTGCCGTCTGCATCGCTTGGCTCAGGTTCCCCGAGTTGGCTTGAGCGCGAGCTTGGTTCAAGATGGGCTGATCTTCGAGGGTTTGGGCTTGAGCAATCCAGGTGCTCTTCCGGCGCTGGGCTTCGGCGTAGAGCGATCGGCCTGATAGAACCCGATCCATCAGATCTGCGGCTTGTCTAAACTGAGCAACCCCTCCGCCTTTTGCCAACAGTTGACCTTGGGCGAGAAGAGGAGCGTCTTCTCGTCGCTGGACTTCCTTTTTCCATTGAGCAATCAGAGTCTGGGCCTGAATCCGGCGGGGATTCTTAGGTGAAACCTGTTCAGCCTGAGCAATGGCTCCATTAATGAAAGGCAATGGACCCAATTCGGCAAGAGACCGGGCTATTTCAATCTGAACCACATCTTCGCCTTGGCTGTCAAGTTGGGGCAAAAGGGCGATCGCCTTTGTCCGGAAACGACTGCCTTCTGGGATTTGCGCGATGAGATGGTGGCCCAGTGCGATACGGCCCAGTTGCTGAAGCATCGGCGCGTTGTCATTACTACTTACAATCTCACTGGCCTGGGCCAAATGGGCAAAGTTGTTCTGCTCTGGGCTGAGGTCGATGTTGCTAGGAATCGTCTTCACCAACGCCAACGCCATTGCAGGCTTTTTGCGATCCATCAGATAGACGATCGCCAGATCAAAGACTTTTGTGCGCCAGAGTTCAATGTCTTTTTGTGCGGTTTCCCAGACGAAGGTTTTGCGGTTGATGGGATCGGTCAGGGCAATGGCGCTGCCCCACTGTTCAGGCGGATTAGCTTTGGCGAAGTCACGGGCTTGCTTCAGGGTAACATTGGCCATCTTCTCCGCGTTCAGTTGCGTGCGGAATTCGGCAAGGCGCTTTTGCCAAGTCGGATCGTTAATGTTGGCAAGTTTAGACAGGGCCACGGAGGCATCATCCCAAGCCTGTTTCTTCAACGCAGCTTGAAAGGTGTCATAGATTTTTTGGCCGATATTTTTGGCTTCTTGCCAGCCGATTATTTCCTGCTGAACTTCGGTGTAGAGCGGACTGTCTTTGGGGACTTTTTTGGCAATGGCGATCGCCCCGTCGAGATCCTGCTGATCCAATTTTTCGCGGGATAGGAGCAGTAGCGACTCTGTCCATCGTTTGAGCAATCCCTGCGCTTCATTATGTAGCGGGTGTCCCAATTGCCAGTCTTGCACCAAGGCAATGCCCTTGAGAATGTCACCCAGATTTCCTGAGTCTGCTGCAATCTGGGCGCAGGACAGCCGCTCTGAGTCTGCTGACCATGCGGCAATTTTGTCACATTGAGGCGCGGGAGGAGCTTTAGTCAGCCACCAAATCGCACCTCCTGCTGTGCCCAAAGCCAGTGCAATGATGCCACCCGAAAGGAAAGTCCACCACCGTCGCCTCACGATCGGAGCGATCCAACGACATAGCCCCACAATCGCTACAATCAAGAACTGGGCGATGGCTAAGAGCAATTTCCCGAGCAATTTCACCAGGCTACTTAGTCCCCAGAAAATGCCGTTCACCCAGCGTTTGAACACGGACCGAATCCCATGTTTGATGCGTTGCCCCCCCGTCATCCGGCTCCGGGCACGACGCTTGGCTTGACGACGGCGATCGTGGCGGTTTTGGGTTTGTGCTTGGGTGATAGGCGCACTAGAAGCGTCGTCGGTGAAGGGGAGTAATGGACAATTGTCTTGAGCGGAACTGCCCAATCTAGACCCCATATCAGACTGCAAAGAAGATCCTGGATCAGGTTCTAGATTGGATGATTCTGGGCTAGGTTCAAATCGAGACTTATCTTGATTTGAACACTCAAGGCGCATCAATTTGGCTTGCAATTCAAACGGCTGGGCAGCTAACTTTCGGGCCTCGTCTGCGGCCTGACGCTGCTGCTCCTCTAAGCGATATTCTTCCATTCTGGACGTTCGTTGGGCTTCTAGCGTGATCGATCGAGGCGTGGCTTGGGACACACTTAGGTCGTCATAGGGGCTATCGCTGTAAGCATCATAGGCAATCCGTTCAGCGATAGCCTGTTGATCGACGGGGCTAGAAGACGTTCGGGAGGCATCAGAATTTGAACGCGCTAGAACATCACTCGCTGAACTTTGGCGAGATATAAAAGATTGAAGCCAATTTTTGGACGGTTTCCGAAACATGGGGTCTGTGGGCTGAAGGACTGTCAGACAACAGGGGTGGAAGGGGCAAAGTTAATAGACTTACGTGAAAAGCAGGACACACGATAGATGAGTCAGAAAATTCAATGCAGTATAAGGGCAACTCAGCAAAGTGCGATTCAGTAAGTCTCGCCTATTGAAGCACGGATTTTTGATTATGGACGAGCCTAAAGTAATTCTGAAATGATCTCGAATTATTCTGCGTTACGGTATCCATAAAAGTCGATTCGATACTCGGTAATCTTAACGCCAGTCACCGACTCAATGTGAGCTATCAGATCGGGGGGCAAGTCCACATGGACATCTAAAATTTGCTGTGTATCCAAACAATTCACGTGGCTATGGGCATCGCTAATATTTCCATACAGCCGTCCATCAGCCCGATCGATACACTCAATAATACGCTGATCAGACAGCGCTTCCAGGTTCTGATAGACCGAAGTGTGGCCAATGTCTTTACCCTGACGATTCAGTCTGTCGTAAATTTCACGGGCAGAAAGGTGCTCTTGGTCGCGCCAGAGCAGTTCTAAAATATACCGACGCTGACGGCTAAGGCGCATTCCTAAAACTTGGCAACGTTCTATGGCGTCGTCAAAAGAGCGGATTGATTTAAGGCTGACTCCGATAGCGTCCATGCGTCGTACCCGTGTGCATTCAAGCATATTCATTCAATAATGATTCCGTTCTATCACAGATTAAGTCAAAGTCGCTACAAGTTTGGTTTAGAGGGAACAGGATAACTTTTCCATTGCTGAACGGGTAATGTAATTTTAACGGTCGTGCCTTGAGTTTCGCGGCTGGTGAGCTTGAGATGGCCACCGAGGCGATCGAGGGTGGCTTGGGCGAGGGTAAGTCCTAGTCCCATACCACCGATAGTCCCGATGTTGGTGCCGCGATAAAAACTATTAAAGATGTGCGGTTGTTCGCTTGCGGGGATTCCGATGCCTTGATCGTCAATGCCAATCACCAAAATCCCGTCATGATAATCAGGATTTATACCGTTTACAGAACTAGGGGTGGGTAAGGGTTGGTAGCGGAGTTCAAATTTGATGGTGCCGGGGTGGGGTGAAAATTTGATGGCGTTGGACAGGAGGTTGCCTAAGATTTGCTGGAAGAGGGATTCGTCGAGGGCGATCGGATGGGTGGGCAGTTGGAAAAATTGCGCGTCGAGGGTGAGGCGATCGTGCGCGAGAGCGGTGTAAATATTAATCACGTCTTGGCACGCGGCCTGAATATCAGTAGGCTGAATCATCAGGGGTTCGTTGTCGCGCTGATGGAATAACAGGACGTCGTTGAGCAGACCGATGAGATGGCGAACGGATTGCTTAATTCGGTGCGTGTAGCGTTCTTTGTTCTGTTCGGAGATTTTACTGCCGTAGCGTTCTAGCAGTTCGGTGGTAGTGAGAATGGTGGTAAGGGGCGTCCGGTATTCGTGGGAGATCATTAAGATAAATCGAGTTTTCAGATCCGCTAAGGCATCTATTGACGGTTCGAGGGCGCGACTCGGGTTCTTTGGGGCAATGGGATTGAGGGCGACTGGGGCTGGGGCAATGCTCATCGGAGTCTCCCGCAGTCGATCGCGTTTTTTTTGCCGACGGTTGCGATCAATCTGACGGGCCACCCATGCCAGCAACACAACATTCAACCCCAGACTCAATCCTAGGGCCACATGAGAAAATAGTGGGATAAGTACGATCGGAACTCCGAACATGAAGTCGGGTAGCTTACAAATAAAACGCTAAGATTAACAATCTGCTCAACCATTATGCAGAGAAAACAGGCGATCGCCTCTGGGAAAATACGGGGAAAGCACCGGCGAAGGCAATCTATATGATGAGCAGTCGAAGGCATTGAATCTCGTCGATCGAGAGTCCGGTGGTCGCGGCGATCGTTGCATTATCCATCATGGGTAATAATCGCTGTGCGATAGTGATCTTCTCATCTTGCCGTCCTTGCTGAAGTCCTTGTTGAAGTCCTTGTTCTATTCCAGTCTCTAAGGCTTTTGTGATGCTGCCTCTTTGGTCTTGAATATAGCGTTGTTGACTTTCCATTTCTTCCAGCTCGGCACGATTAAGATTGGATTCTTTTGCAATTTGAAATGCCTGCTGAAGTTCGGGGACGGTCTCCATGGAGGTAGGAATAAGTTCAAGGCTCGGTGCATTTTTGATGAAATACAGCCATTGGTCTGAGACGGAAGCAAGTTGCTCTAGGGAGAGGGTGAATTTGGGCAATTCGGCAAAGATCAGTTCAATATCGCAAGACGGATAGTCGGTGAGTCTCGTCCGCTCTTTAAGAACAAACCTGGACATCACACTTGGAGAGTCTGGAAACATGTTGAAATCAGTGATGGTCAGGGCAATGACAGGATAGAGCGTGGTGTAGGGTGCGCCGGAATCGAGCTGAACAGAATACGCTTTGGCGGCATTGTAGAGGACACGCTTTTCAAAGCCTGCTACATTCAGCACTTGCATTTCAATGATGACGATTTCGCCGCTGTTAAGTTTGGCGCGCACGTCTAAGTAAGTCGCTTTGATGCCTGCGATCGGCGGTGGCTGATAGGGATTTAGAATTTCAAGTTCAGCGACGATCGCATCGCCGTTATAGACCAGATTGTTTAGAAAACTAATTAAGATGGCATGACTTCGATCGGAGCCAAAGATTTTCTTAAAGGCAAAGTCAGTTTTGGGATCGATGAAGCGCATGGTCGGAAGAAGCCTTGCTGCAATACTCTTTCCAATATATCTCAAACAAAAGCGCCCTAGAGATTTATCTCAAGGACGCTTTCGTCTTTCTAAATAGGTCTAAACAGTCATCAACTCACGAATCAAATTCTTAGAATCTGAAGGTTGTGCGGATGGTGCCAACGAATGCAGTCGGACGGCTAGAAATGTTTTCAGGATTAAAGATAACCATTAATCCAGGAGTGATGGAAATTTTATCGTTCATTTGATAACGATACAAACCTTCAATGAAAAAGTTCGTGGAAGATTCACTTGGGGTGACGCGTGCCCGACCAAGATTAGACCCACCAGTTACTTTGGGCTGTTGACCTACAGTTAAAGCAGCCAGGTTACCCTTCTTGCCGAGGTCAGGGAATGACAGGTTGACCGCCCAGTTCCAAATACTCGCGTTGCCGCCAAGTGCAGCTTCACGGTTAGCACTCGTGTAACCAGCCCAGCCACCCAAAGTCATTCCAGGATTGAAGGCAAACGAACCTTGGATACCAAAGTTGTCTGAAGTCGTTGCAACGTCGCCAAAAGGACGATTCGACAAGGTGCTGCCAGTACCACCGGAAACGTTAGGACGATCGGTTGGATTCGTTCCAGCGGGAGAGCCTACCGGAATTGGAGTTGAATTGCGATCGTAACCACGAACATAGGTGAAGCCTAAACCGAAGGTCTTAGATGCCTTGTACTCAAGTTGAGCCAAGATTGCATTACCACCGTTAAATAAACCGTTACCGTTGGTTGGGTCTTGAGCGTTTTTTGCCAAGAAACCAGCCGAAACGCCAATTTGAGGAGTGATGCTGTAGTTGACCGTTGCGCCCGAACCGCCTTGAGCAGAACGATAGATGGGGTTAAAACGACCGAAGCGAGAAAGGCTTCCAGTCGAATCGCTTGCCAACTGACCGTTGAAGTTTTCTACGTTGTTGTAGAACTCACCACCTGTTGCATCAACAGTGACGCGAGCTTTACCCAATGGAAAACGGTAGTAAGCTTTATCGATAGCAATCGCATTGTCGGTGACAGCAGAAGTTGCAGGACCGTCTCCGAAGGACAACCGACCCATATTGCTGTTAATTGAGGTTCCAGTGTTCGGAACGTTACGAGCAGCAAGGCGAGTGAAGAGAGTATCTTTTCCAGTGAAGCTGGTATTCAGACTGAGGCGAACGCGATCGCTGAAGGTTGTGTTGGTGTTGTAGGTATCGCCTAGAGCACCTGCAAGAGCGAAAATCACTTCCCCACGAAGTTTGGTGGTGGTGGAGAACTGCTGCTTCTCAAGGGTTGCAACTTTGGATTCCAAACCATCAACGCGACCGCGAAGGGTTGCGAGTTCGGCTGCGAACTGCTCTTGCAATTTACGCAAAGTTGCTAAATCTTCTTTCTTTACCATGTCAGCGGTAGACGCTGCGATCAAGTCGTTGACCCGATCCATGCAGGAGTTCAGGCCCGCTGCAAACTCATATCGAGTCAGGGCACGGTTGCCACGGTAGGTCTTGTCGGGGTATCCAGCGATGCAGCCGTAGCGCTCAACCAGCGATTGAAGCGCTTGGAAGGCCCAATCAGTCGGCTTGACATCAGAAAGCTGAGAAACGGACGTGACTTGACCGAAGTCAGAGGTTTTGCCCTCGGTCAACGAAGCAACCGAGACTTCGTTCGCCGCTGCGGGAGAGATTGCCGAAACGATCGCAATGCCCAGCACCGCAGGCGCAATCAGCAACATTTTTAAAGATTGAATAGCCATGTTCACTTACCTTATTCACACCGAGCTGTCAAGACTATATTTGCAGATAACTAAAAATTTCAGACTACCTACATTTCTAGACTCAAAACAATGTACTACAAAAATTATCAAATTCAACGTATTCCAGATTACTAAAACCTATCCCTCAGATTTGCCGACCACGGACAAGCCGTCTACGATGACGGACGGGGTCCAGCAGGATCCACTCCATTCGCTGTCGTTGCCTAGTCTGACCGCATCTTGCAGGCTTTGGTAGACGTTGCCGGAGACCATGGTGTCCTTGATTCGTCCGACGATTTTGCCCCCTTGAATGCGGTAGCCCAAATCGACGTTGATGGAAAAATCGCCCGAAATTCCCGGCCCGCCGCCTAAAACTTGATCCAAAATCACGCCCTCATCAATAGAGGCCACGAGATCCTCAAAGGAGGACGGTCCCGGTGCCACTATGAAATTGAAGAGTCCCGGAATGGGATTGCTGCCTAGTCCTCGAAAGCCGTTCCCCGTCGTCTGAAGCCCAAGTGCCTTTCCCGCCGCCCGATCGCAATAAAATCGATCGAGCCGTCCGCCTTCGACAAAGGACAATCGCTGCGTCTCCGTTCCTTCATCATCAAAGGGACAGCCGTAAGGACCCTGGTTTGGATCTTGATAGAGATGAAGATTAGACGCAAGGACCGGGTCGCCAATTCGATCGCTCCAAGGGGATGAGCCTTCTAAAACTTGTTTTCCATTGAGTGCCGACTGCAACGTGCCCCACAGTAACTCCGCCGCCTTTGCCGTCAGTAAGACCGGAAGCCGCCCACCCGGACTGTCAGTATTCGTCTGCGCCCAGTCCAGCCGCTTCAAAATCGCCTGCACCAACCGATCGAAATCCAACCGATCGCCTCGGGTCGCCTGCCCGTCATAAATCGCTAGAAAATCATCGCCCTTCACCAGCGATGCTTCTAAATAGCCACTCAGCGTCGTGTCTCGGTAGCTATAGTCCAACCCCCGCGTATTCAAAATCCGCGTTTCCTCAGTTTCGCAGTCCCAGCCACCCCCACAAATGACGTCATCATAGCGATCGCGAATGCTTGCAACGGCCTCGGTTCCCCATTCGACCAAGGTTTCAACGGCGGCGGAGTGGCCCTCGTCGGGAAAGTGTTTTTGGGTACCTGAGGCGAGTTCGGGTTCTTCTGGGTCATTGAGGGCGCTGAGACTGAGGGCGCGATCGATGAGGGTTTGCAGTTCCACATGACCGTAGGCCACGGCTAGTCCAGGGCGGCCATTTCTCCAGACGCGGAGGGCGATGCCGTCGGCTTGGGTGTTGTCGATTTGCTTGAGACGGTTGGCTTCAAAGGTGACGGGGCGAGACTGCGATCGAGATTGAAACACCTCCGCCTCTTCTGCCCCTGAGCGTCTTGCGCCGTCGAGCAGTTGTTCAGCAAAGTGGTCGGAGGAGGTAGGCATTAGCAATCCGCAGTTAAGACTGTAGTTAAGACTCTCTCCATCTTACGATCGCCTATCCTCAGTACGGGTAAAGTTTAAGTCTTCTATGAAGATTATTAGAAGCCCTTGCGCAATTTTACGGAAGGTCAGACGATCGGTTGTAAGGTTTGAAGGACAAGTCGAAATATTATGGACAGTCTTATGGATACTCAACAGCCTGTTTTCCTGGTCACAGGCGGGGCGGGATTTATTGGTGCGAATTTTGTACTGCGATCGAGGCAGACGGGTTTGGCACAAATTATTAATTTGGACAAGCTCACTTATGCCGGAAATCCTCAGACGCTGGAGAGTTTAGCCGATGATGCGGGGCATGTTTTGGTGCGCGGGGACATTGGGAATTCGGAGTTGGTGATGCATTTGCTGAAGACGTACCAGCCGGATGCCATTGTGAATTTTGCGGCAGAGAGTCATGTCGATCGATCGATTTTGAATCCTGGCGAATTTATCCAGACTAATGTGGTCGGGACACTGAATCTTTTGGATGTCTGCCGGAACTATTGGCAAACTCTATCGGGCGAGAAACGCGATCGGTTTCGGTTTTTGCATGTGTCTACGGATGAAGTCTACGGGTCACTTAATCCAGAAGATCCGGCCTTTCGAGAAGATACGCCCTATGCACCAAATAGCCCCTATGCCGCATCCAAAGCCAGCTCCGATCATTTAGTTCGCGCTTATTTTCATACCTATGGAATGCCTGTTCTGACAACGAATTGTTCTAATAACTATGGCCCGTATCAGTTCCCTGAAAAGCTGATTCCCCTGGTGATTCTGAATGCGCTGCAAGGAAAACCGCTGCCGATTTACGGCGATGGATTGAACGTGCGGGACTGGCTCTATGTAACAGATCACTGTGATGCGATCGCGCTAGTTTTGGCCAAAGGAACGATCGGGGAAACCTACAATGTTGGTGGCATTAATGAAAAGACCAATCTCTCGGTTGTGACCACAATTTGTAAAATCTTAGATGAACTAGTGCCCACTCCCGGTCTTGATCGAACCTCTTTAATCACCTACGTCAAAGACCGTCTAGGCCACGATCGCCGCTATGCCATTGATTGCGGGAAGATCGATCGCGATCTCGGCTGGCAACCGACCGAAAGCTTTGAAACGGGCATTCGTCGGACGGTGCAGTGGTACTTGGACCATCCAGAGTGGGTGGAAGCGGTGCAGTCGGGAGCTTATCAAACATGGCTTAGTCGTAATTATGGCGATCGGTAGTTAATCAAATTAGTTGAATTTAGTTTTGAATTAGTTAAAGAGGAATTGAGGTATGAAAGGAATTATTTTGGCGGGCGGATCGGGTACTCGGTTGTATCCGTTGACGCAGGTGGTGAGTAAGCAACTCATGCCTGTCTATGACAAGCCGATGATTTACTATCCGCTTTCGACGCTGATGTTAGCAGGGATTCGGGAGGTGTTGATTATTTCGACGCCGGATCATCTACCGCTGTTTGAGAAACTGTTGGGTGATGGATCAAAGTGGGGAATGCGGTTTAGCTACATAGAACAGCCGAGTCCGGATGGGTTAGCGCAGGCGTTTATTTTAGGCAAGGAGTTTCTGAAGGGCGAACCTGCTTGTTTAGTGCTGGGTGATAATTTGTTTTATGGCCATGGTTTAGTAGAGGTGTTGAAACGATCGGCAAAATTGACAGAGGGCGCGATTGTCTTTGGCTATCGGGTATCAGAACCACAGCACTATGGCGTGGTGGAGTTTGCTTCGGATGGGAAGGTGTTGAGTTTGGAGGAGAAGCCTGTTAGGCCAAAGTCGAATTATGCGGTACCAGGAATCTATTTTTATGATGCTCAGGCATCGGCGATCGCGTCTAGCTTGAAGCCATCCCCAAGGGGAGAGTTGGAGATTACCGATCTAAGCCGGGTGTATCTAGAACAAAGTCAGCTTCAGGTAGAGCTATTGGGACGTGGGTTTGCTTGGCTCGATACAGGGACCCATGAATCATTGCATCAGGCGGCTAGTTTTATCCAGACTCTTGAGGAGCGGCAGGGCTTTAAGGTCGCGTGCGTAGAGGAGATTGCCTATCGTAATGGATACATTAACGCTGAACAGTTAGAGGCGTTGGCGAGGCCATTAGCGAAGAGCACTTATGGTAAGTACTTGTTAAATCTGTTGAAGCAGGAGGATTATTAGGTAAGAAGCGTTGAATAAAACGGGATTGGGAGTTGCGTTGTAGAACAACACGGAAAAGCGATCGCAATTCAATCCGATTCATGAGATCCGTTTGTTCGCGAAGCGTCTTGTAAGGGAATCAGATTCTGATTGCCCAAGCGATCGGACGATCGCTTGTTTTGGTGGGTGCCGATCGATCGTTTAAAGCATATTCAGTCCAGCAGACTGGGAGTAGCGATCGCACTGCACCCATAATTTCTAACGCTTTCTATTCGCGATCATCACAAATATCCAGACGACGAATGGGCATTGTGTTTACCGTAACCCACACACTGCACTCCCGATCAACCCCACCTGAGGATTAAGCACCACATGAATCGGGACTTTTTCGAGCAACGATCGCATTCTTCCCTTATACAAAAACGCATGAAGAAATGTCCCATCCGTAATCAACGGTAGTATTTTTGCCGCAATCCCACCCGCAATGTACAATCCCCCGTAGGGCAACAGCTTCAGCGCCAGATTTCCCGCCTCCGCCCCGTAGGCTTCCACAAATAGCTGCATCGTTTGCAGACACAGCGCGTCCTCGTCCTCTAAGGCCCCAGCCGCAATCACGGCTCCAGGATCCACTGTTTTCGCCGCCAACCCAATTTCCGACTCCCACTGCCGAATCGCCTCTGCGATCGCACTTGATTCCTTAGCTGATCGGCGATCGCGCAAAAACTGATAAATCGACACAATCCCCTGCCCCGACACCACCCGCTCCACCGACAATCGGTTCACCTGAAACTTGTCTAACAAATATCGCGATAGCTGAAACTCCAACTCCGTCCGAGGCGCAAAATCCGCATGTCCTCCTTCCGAACTAAACACCTGATACCCCGACGAGGAATGCACCAGAAAACCCTGCCCCAATCCCGTCCCCGCCCCAATCACAGCAATAGGAGCCTGGGCCTCCGACTCCCCAATCTGGAGTCGATGTAAATCGACATCCCCCAAACCTAACACCCCATAGCCCACCGACGCAAAATCATTAATGAGCACCACTTTAATAATGCTTAACTCCGTCGCAATCCGGTTGCCGTTGAGACACCATCCGAGATTCGTGACCTCTGACGTATTCTCAATAACCGGACCTGCAATCCCAAAGCACGCTCGTTCGATCGGCCCGATCGGTCCTAATTTTTCAGTTGCATTGCGGAGAAACTGCTTCACGATCGGCACGAGATCGGGGAAACTTGCACTGACAAATCGCTCTTCATAGAGATTTACCTGCACTATGGCAGAGGTTGCATTGACGAGGCGAAGAATGGTTTTGGTGCCACCGATGTCACCAGCAATGAGAAGAGTCATAGGGGAGGAAAGATAAAAGATGACCGTCTTCATCATGTCACAATGAAGCAGAACTGTTTATGAGTCTGCTCCTGGCTCCGCAATCCCTATGAACCGATCGATCGCCGATCTCCGTATCGACTACACCCAGCAAGCCCTCCTTGAAACCGACATCAACGCTGATCCCTTTATCCAATTCCAAACCTGGTTCGATGCCGCCGTCACGGCCCAACTCCCCGAACCCAACGCCATGACGATCGCCACGGCGACCCCCGACGGGATTCCCTCAGCACGCGTTGTGTTACTCAAAGGAGTGGACGCGCGAGGGTTTGTTTTTTTTACCAACTACAACAGCCACAAAGCTCAAGAACTCGCCGCCAATCCGCAGGCTGCTCTCGTCTTTCTCTGGACCGAAATGGAACGCCAAGTCCGGATTCAGGGCACCGTCGAGAAAATTGCCCCAGCTGAATCAGACGAATACTACTACAGCCGTCCCGCCGGAAGCAGATTAGGCGCATGGGCCTCGGAACAAAGCCAAGTCATCCCCGATCGCACGATTCTCGAAGATCGCCTAGCCTCCCTCAAAGTCCAGCATCCCGATGGCGACATCAATCGTCCTGAACACTGGGGAGGCTTCCGGGTTATTCCAACCGTGATTGAGTTTTGGCAGGGGCGATCGAGTCGGTTGCACGATCGTCTGCGGTACCGATTGGACAAGGTGACGGGCTGGACGATCGATCGGCTGTCACCGTAGGAACTTGCGTCGAAACAAAATCCCGAAACGTCTTGGATGATGAAGCTTGTCACATTCACGGACGTAAACCTAAAATGGTACTGAACTGAAATGCACCAAGATGTCGAATCAACAATTATTAAGAATTGGAGTAGGGATATAAGATAAAAATTAGTAGATACACCCAGACTTCCCCTACAATCGACTTCGGTAACTTCATGTCGGTCTAACTCACCGCAACAGTCGAGCATTAAGCAAGATGGTAGATCTCTCCCGCATTCCCGCCCAGCCCAAACCCGGCCTGCTCAACGTTCTGATTGAAATCGCAGCGGGAAGCAAAAATAAATATGAGTTCGACAAAGACCTCAACGCCTTCGCCCTCGATCGCGTCCTCTCCTCCTCCGTCATGTATCCCTACGACTACGGATTCATCCCCAATACCCTAGCGGACGACGGCGACCCCCTAGATGGCATGGTTATTATGGACGAACCCACCTTCCCAGGCTGCGTAATTGCCGCACGTCCCATTGGCATGATGGAAATGATTGACGGCGGCGATCGGGATGAAAAGATCCTGTGTGTTCCTGATAAAGATCCCCGCTACGCCCACGTAAAATCCCTGAAGGACATCCCTCAGCATCGTCTCGATGAAATCGTGGAATTCTTCAAGACCTACAAAAACCTTGAGAAGAAATCCGTCGAAGTTCTCGGCTGGAAAGATGTCGATTCCGTTCTGCCGCTGGTCGAAAAATGTATCAAGGCAGCTCAGTAGCTTAAAGAAAACGGGGCGGTGAAGCGCATGATCGCAGATCACTCGATCGTCCGGTTTTAGATCACATACGAGTATCCAAATGAGCGGCACAGTGAGTTATCTGTGTCGCTTTTTTAATGGATTTTTTCTGAGTCATCTGAAAAAATTAGAGAAAGCCAAAACAACCCGATCGTCCAGTCGCTTCCCGGAAATGGGAGAAAAAGACGATCGTTGGGTAGCATAGAGTCAAGAATGGCTAGTAGTGAAAACTTCGGTAGAAACTGCGCATTCTTCAAACGGTGCAACTCTTCCTCCTAGCCGCTAGAATTTCTAGCTACGAAGAAAAAAGAGGTTAGCCGCATGGTAGAGGTCACAGCTCCCTTAAGGATGCCATACTCACCCAAACTATCTGTTCATCACCGCCCTTCCAAGAAGGAGCGGATACGAGTCCGAATAATGATTCACTCTACGGAAGAATTTGCGGTTCAGTTCTGGGGCGTACGCGGGAGCATCGCAACGCCGGGTCTTTCCACAGTACGCTACGGGGGCAACACGTCCTGCGTAGAAGTGCGTGCCGGCGGAAAACGCCTCATCTTTGATGGGGGCACAGGGCTACGGGTTTTGGGTCAGCATCTTCTGAAGGATAAGACCCCGATGGAAGGTCATATTTTCTTTAGTCATTCCCACTGGGATCACATCCAGGGCTTCCCCTTCTTTCGTCCCGCCTACGTTCCCGCTAATAGCTTTAATGTCTATGGTGGAGTTGCACCCAATGGGGCCACCATGCGCCAGCGCTTGAGCGATCAGATGCTCCACCCCAATTTCCCTGTTCCAATGCAAATCATGCAGGCGGATCTTCAATTTCACGACGTGCATCCTGGAGAAATCTTGGATCTCGGCAATGGCGTAACGGTCGAAATCGCCTCTCTGAATCACCCCAACACCGCTCTCGGGTACCGTGTCAACTGGAAGGGTCACAGTGCAGTATATGCGACCGATACCGAGCATTATCCCGATCGATTGGACGAAAATCTCCTTCACTTGTGTCGAAACGCCGATGTGTTAGTGTACGACGCGTGTTATACCGACGAAGAATATCACGACGAGGAATATTCTAAGCGCGGCTGGGGACATTCCACCTGGCAAGAGGCGCTGCGGTTGGCAGAAGCGGCCCATGTGAAAGTTCCCGTCATGTTTCACCATGATCCCGACCATCACGACGAGTTTCTAGACAAGATGGAACGCCAAGTTCAGGCGCTCTGTCCGAGCGCTTGCCTAGCCCGAGAAGGAATGATTATTGCGATCGATCACCACAAGCAAGGGGCCGAATTCCTGGCTGAATCGTCGTCTGAATCCCCGATTGTGAAGATGCCCGTATCGGCTTGATTTAGGAACATTAACGGACAGACAGCATTGTAAAAAGCTTATTAAACAATGTGGGGCGCTCTTCTGAAACCATCGGAAGAGCGTTTCTTGCGCAAGGGACAAGTTGAACGGCACAAGCTTTAAGTTCAGGCTGCTTAGAATCTGGGCAGGCAGCGGAGTGCGTCATGGCATTGGCTTCAGCATGGTCGGCCCACAGTGCGCCCCAGTGCATTGGAATAAAAGCTGTTCCTGGCACAATGTTTTTGGTAATGACCACTGGAAACTTTGCGCCGCCTCGACGGGACTGAATTTCGAGCCAGTCACCCGCTTGGATTCCCAGTTTGGCGGCATCCCGAGGATGAACTTCAATAAAAGGATCGGGATGCATCTTCTGGATTTTTGGGATGCGGCCCGTGCGAGATTGGGTGTGCCAGTGACCGTAAAGCCTTCCAGTCGTCAGAATGAACGGATAGGCATCGTCAGGCGGCTCGAACAACCCCCGAGAATGCAAGGCAACAAAACGGGCACGTCCGTCTGGCGTATGAAACTTGAAGTCGGTATAGAGACGCTTGGCGGACTGGGTAATTTCGGCTTCGATCGCATCATCTTCGACGACGGGTTTTTGCTTCCGGAGGTTAGCGCGATCGAGGTTACAGGACGGTGCAGGATGAGGCCATTGGGTGGGACCGTGGTTAATTAAGTAGTCGTAGCTGAGACCGGATTGGTCGCAGGGACGCCCTTGAGTGAGACGGACGAATTCAGCATAAACTTCATCCGAGGTATTGAACGCAAACTGTTTCCCAAACCCAAGCCGACGTCCCACTTCAGCAAAAATAGCCCAATCGCTGCGCGCTTCTCCCGGAGGCGATCGAAACTTTGGACAATGGGTGATGCGGCGTTCAGAATTGGTCATAACGCCCGTTTTTTCGGTCCACTGGGCTACCGGAAGAAGCACATGGGCAAAGTCCACCATTTCGGTCGGCGAGTAGGCATCTTGATAGATGGTAAACGGCGATTTTCTAAGGGCCGCTTTGGTTCGATCTAAGTCCGGCATACTCACCACCGGATTGGTCGCAGCCACCCAGTAGACGCCGACCTCGCCCTGTTCCAGTCCCGTGATCATGTCCCAGGCCGTCCGACCCGGTTGTGCCTTAATTCGTCCATCAGGCAAATTCCAGAACCGCTCTACCTCAGCGCGATGTTGCGGATCATCCACGACCCGGTAGCCCGGTAACAAGTGGGACAGCCCGCCCGCTTCACGTCCACCCATGGCGTTGGGCTGTCCGGTTAATGAAAACGGTCCCGCACCCGGCCTGCCGATTTGTCCGGTCATCAGGTGCAGATTGATAATCGTGCGGACTTTGGCTGTGCCTTCTTGGGACTGGTTAATGCCCATGGACCATAGAGACAGGACTCGTTTTGATTGTGCCCAGTAGCGGGCGGCGGTTTCGAGATCGGCTACGGTAATTCCACAGCGTTTGGCCACGCGATCGGGCGAATACTGCTCTGCAACGGTGGCGTAGTCTGAAAAACCTGTGGTGTGATCGCGAATAAAGTCTGGGTTTGTTTTGCCCCACTTCATCAAAAGATAAGCCATGCCATTGAGCAGATCGATATCGGTTCCCGGTTGAATTCCGAGGTAGAGATCGCAGCCCTCCGCCGTCGCCGTCCTCCGAGGATCGACCACGATGACTTTGACGTTGGTATTCTTTTTTCGGTGCTTACGCAAGCGGTTGAACAAAATGGGATGACAGTCAGCGGTGTTGGTGCCTATTAAAAAAGCGCAGTCGGTTTCGTCGAGATCCTCGTAGCAACAGGGCGGACCATCGGCCCCAAAGCTCTGAATATAGCCGGACACCGCAGAAGACATGCACAGGCGAGAATTGGTATCAAAGTTATTCGTGCCGAGGCAGCCTTTCATTAGCTTCTGGGCAATGTAGTAATCTTCCGTCTGAAGCTGGCCGGATCCATAGAGACAAACCCCATCTGAGCCGATCGCGCCCAGGGTTTCCTGGATTTTGCGCACAATAAGGGTGAGAGCCTCATCCCAGCTCACCCGGCGAAAGGGTTCATCTAGGGCCTGTCGAATCATCGGGTAGCGCATCCGATCCTTCATTAGGGGTTCTGTCGCGGTGGCCCCCTTGATACAGACTTGGCCCAGGCTAGACGGATGGGTGCGATCGCCGCGTATCTGCCACATCGGACGACCATTAGTGTCTCGGCTTACTGTCTTGCCCGGAATCGCAGGGGGCAGCGCTTCGAGTCCGCAGCCGACGCCACAGTAAGGACATTGAGTTTTGGCCGATGCATTCATAGTATGGCGATTAAAAGGCTGTTAAGGGATTTCCCTAGAAGAACGACTTCGTTTTTGAGGCTGACGAATAGTTACCACAGTTTAGAGGTAAGCAGTTGCTTTTCACCTCTTCCAATCGATCGGTTTCTCCTATGGTAATGATGACTTTGCATTATACCGATGCAATTTTTACAATGTGACCACGAAAAACCGCGATCGATGGCTGAGACTATCAGAATATCGATCGCGGTTTTAAGTTCATCTGCCTGTTTACAAAACAGCGCTAGTTACAAAACATAACTATTTGATAAACAGCATTTCTTGGTACTTCGGCAAGGCCCACAAGTCATCGGCAATTTCACCTTCGAGTTCATCGGCATATTCGCGAACCTTATCCATTAGAGGACGCAGGGTTTTCGCCGAATACTGCATGTGGTCGGTGATGTCCTTGGACTCATGCGCTAGGGCCGAGTTAAGCTTGCTCGCCGTTTCCATCATGGATTCGGTGAGGCTGGCGACCTTTTTCGTGGTGGCGTCATCAAGGCTGATGCCGATTTCCTTAAGCCCTGCAATAGAGTTGCACAGCTCAGAAAGATAGCGCACCGAAGCCGGGTAGATGATGGTCTTCGCCATATCGATGACCAGAGTTGCTTCCATCTCAATGACTTTGACGTACTGCTCGGCGTAGACCTCAAAGCGACTCTCCAATTCAGCATTGGACAAGACGCCAGAGTCGGCAAAAAGCGCCATGATCGCTGGATCTTTCAGGAACGGAAGCGCATCGGCGGTGGTGGGCAGGTTGAGCAAACCACGCTCTTCCACGGCCATTTTGTGCCACTCTTCAGAGTAGCCGTTGCCGCCAAAGACGACTGCACTGTGCTGATCCATCACCGATTTGACGACCGCATAGGTGGCCGTCTTCTGGTCTAAGCCTTTCGCCAATTCGGCTTCCAACTGATCCGTTATCCAGTTCAGGGAGTCGCTCAAAATGGTGTTGAGGGCAACCAATGGGCCGGAGACCGACTGGTTAGAACCCACAGCCCGGAACTCAAAGCGGTTCCCCGTAAAGGCAAAGGGCGAAGTACGGTTGCGATCGCCGGGATCTTTTTCAAACTCAGGCAGGGTGTCTACGCCGAGTCTCATCGTGCCGCCCTGAGACGACCCCTTGACGGTGCCGTTTTTGATCTCCGTCAGCAAGTCTTCGATTTGGGATCCGAGGTAGACGGAGATGATCGCAGGTGGCGCTTCGTTGGCCCCGAGGCGATGATCGTTGCTAGCCGTGGCGATCACTGCACGCATTAGCGGACCGAACTTGTGCGCGCCCCGAATGACAGCGCTACAGAACAGCAAGAATTGAAGGTTGTCGTGGGGGTTGTCGCCGGGATCAAGCAAGTTGCCTTGGGTAGGGTTGCCGACGGACCAGTTGACATGTTTGCCGGATCCGTTGATACCTGCAAAGGGTTTCTCATGCAACAGGCACATGAGGCCATGTTTTTTGGCGGTGTTGCGCAGGATGGTCATGATCATTTGTTGATGATCGCTGGCCACGTTTGCCGCTTCAAACACGGGCGCAATTTCAAACTGTCCCGGAGCCACTTCGTTGTGACGGGTTTTGGCGGGAATGCCGAGGCGATAGAGACGCTCTTCCACATCCTGCATGAAGACCTGAACCCGCTCTGGAATCGCTCCAAAGTAGTGGTCTTCAAACTGCTGGCCTTTCGCAGGGGACCGACCAAACAGCGTGCGTCCGGTGAGGAGCAAGTCTGGGCGGCTATGGGCAAAGTGTGAATCGACGAGGAAATATTCTTGCTCAGCGCCACAGCTTGAATTGACTGGGGCAACTTCTTTGTGGCCCATAGCTTTAAGCAGGCGGGTGGCTGACTTGTTCATCGCGGCGATCGATCGAAGCAAGGGCGTCTTTTTATCCAACGCTTCGCCTGTCCAGGACACGAAGACCGTCGGAATGCAAAGGGTGACGCCGTTGTCGGTTTCCATGACGTAGGCAGGGCTGGTCACGTCCCACGCGGTGTACCCACGAGCAGCGGAGGTGTTACGGATGCCACCGTTCGGGAACGACGAGCCATCGGGTTCGCCTTGAACAAGCAGTTTTCCGGTAAATTCGGTGATTACCGAGCCGTCGCCTTGGGGTGAGATAAAGCCATCATGCTTCTCGGCGGTGATGTTGGTCATGGGGTAGAAGACGTGGGAGTAGTAGAGTGCTCCCTTAGAAATCGCCCAGTCCTTCATAGCGGCGGCTACGATTCCGGCCACCGAGAGGTCGAGCTTGCTGCCCATTTGAATGGTTTTCTTGAGGGACTTGAAGACGTCCTTAGGCAAGCAAGCCTGCATTTTACCTAAGGTAAATACGTCTACCGCCCACAGTTCTTCGAGACGACTAGGAGAGTTGGTGAGGATTGCTCCACGCTCGGTGATTTGAGCAATTGCCTGAGACCGTAGTTCATTTCCGCTCATAGCTTTTACTTTTCCTTTAGATGATTAGCAATCGATTCTCTGAGAGTTTATGGGTTAGTTCCCAAAAACTACATAATTAGTTCCCAACAGACCCAAAGATCCATCCCCAGAGCAATACCCATTCAGGAATAGAATTTGAGCCGAAACTGAAACCGGGTCTGAACCTTTTTATGTCTATTGATATAGTAGAAACACCGAATGGCTTAGTTTTGTATCCTGTGATACGAAATGATGCAAGATTTAATTAAAGGTTTCTGTTCATACCTGAACTCATACTCGATCGATCGCAAACTCCCGCAGGTTTTTCTTTCGCCATGCCGCATCAAAGGTTCGATCGCAGATTACCTCCAGCACTCGGATCCCCGATGCGGGCAAACGGCTCAATCGAGACGCTAGGGTGCTCCAGTCAAGGATGAGTTCGTGGCTAACCTGATAGGTCTTGCACAGATCGGCGAACTTGACATGTTGAGGCGTCGAGAAAAATTCTTCAAAAGGGGGATTGAATTGGGCGACGGGCAGCATTCCAAAAATTCCACCGCCATCGTTGTTCATGAGCACAACAGTCAGGCTTCCCTGAAAATGCTGCCGAATGAGAAATCCATTCGTGTCATGCAACAGGGATAGATCTCCGGTTAGCATGACGGTCGGCTGGTTTCGGTGGGCGATACCCAACGCGGTCGATAAGGTTCCATCAATGCCATTGGCCCCTCGATTGGCGTAAGGCTGAATGTGTAAGTCGCCCGGTTTCCAGAAGTATTCCAGATCTCGGATGGGCATACTGTTTGCGACAAAGAGTGGCGTGCGATCGGGAAGAGATTGGGACAAGAGCCATGCCGCTTTTCCTTCAAATAATTCGGACTCTTGATCTAGGGCTACATCAATAGCCGATCGGGTGGAATGTTCTGCCGCGAGCCAATAATTGCAATAGGTGAGTTCTGTTGTAGCGATCATAGTTTCTAATGCGTGCGCGATTGTTTCAATAGTTGCTAAAAGATTACGGGTTCTGCCGTGAAGCATATCAAGCGATCGATCGCACTCGTCAACGATCCAAGTCTCAGGTTGAACCTGTTCTAGAAATTGCCGAAGAACTTTGCTAGTCGGCATTTCACCGATTCGGATCACCACGTCAGGGGTTAGAAAATCGGCCCGTTTAGCGTTTCGCAAAATGGCATCATAGGTGGAAATTACCGTGGGGTTTGCGATGTTGCGCACAGGCGAGAGGGCTTCAGCCAACACCGGAAAGCCTAACGCCTTCGAGAGTTGGGCGATCGCATCAGTATGAGCTTTGGGGTCGGACGGTTGAGCGACGCCTGCGATGATGATGCCGCGTTTGCCTTTGAGCGCTGCGATCGCATTGACAGTCGATTGGTCTAGGATTTTAGACGTCTCAGGGCGTTGATAATCTAGGTGATCGAAGAAGTCGATCGGAATTGTTTTTGAAAACTCTAGTGTTGTAGGATCTTCGATCGGTGCGAGGGGATCACGTAATGGGATATTAATATGGACCGCACCTTTTAATGGATAAATACATTGCTGATAGCATTGTGCAACCCGTTGTCGCAGGTATTGCAACAATCTGATATCCAGTTCAGGAATCGCCGTTTCACAATAATAATTTGGGAAATCGCCATAGAGTTTTTGTTGATCGATCGCTTGTCCAGCGTTGCAGTCGCGCAGCTCGGGAGGCCGATCGGCGGTGAGGACGAGCAAAGGCACTCGGCTTTCGCGCGCTTCAATCACGGCGGGATAAAAGTTTGCGCCTGCGGTGCCGGAGGTGCAGACGAGGGCGACCGGGCGATCGGTTTGTTTGGCAAGACCGAGGGCGAAGAAACTAGCCGATCGTTCATCAAGGACGGGAATGGCTTCGATGTGCGGATGCTGGGCAAAGGCGATCGTCAGGGGGGCTGAGCGAGATCCTGGGCAAACGATCGCGTATTTTAAGCCGCAGAGGTAAAGCGTTTCGACCAGGACGGAGGCCCACAGGGTATTGAGGTTGCGAAAGTCTAATGTCATTTAAGTCAAATCTGCTCGATCGAATACAATAATTCTCCGTTCTCCAGCACGGACTTCAATGGAATTTTAGGATTATTAATATCTTTAGTCATTAATTCGAGTCGATCGCAGATTTTGCAGAAGTGATGGGCGATCGAGTAAATCGATTTAAGAGGGACGATCGAGTCGCAGGAACATTCGAGTCGCAGGAACATTACATCTCCGACTCAACACTTTTCGTACTTTTTGTTAATTTGACCCTACCAATTCTTAGATTAAAATGCCCCCACAGAGAATGCATCAAGCTTGATATGGCCCTCACGAGAACAGGCCCATTAGAATTCTCCATCTAAAAACGATCGATCGGTCCTCCTCCCCTATTTTATCGGTTCTTACTCCAAAAGCTTTATGGCAAAAGGAATGAACGGGTTACTCGATCGGTTCTTCCCCATTTTTATTGCGGTTGCCCTCAATGTTGCTTCGGTGGCCCCCAACTTATAGTAATGACATCGGCAAATGAAGTGACTGTCCAGTTATAGATCATCACCTCAATGCCAACTCTCACTACGCATCATTTGCAACACTCAGGAGAAACAGCTATGTCCGTTTCATTTGTTAAATGGCAACCTTGGCAAGACGTGGAAAACGTTCGGAACCAACTAGATCAACTCTTTGAAGAAATGACACCGATCGCTCGTGAAACCTTTGTTCAACAGCGACCTCTCCGAGTCCCACCCATCGAACTTCTGGGTACTGACATCGACCTTATCTTAAAGGTTGAGCTACCCGGACTTGAAGGCAAAGACCTAGACATTCAAGTCACCCGAGAAGCGGTTTCGATCAGAGGTGTATTGGTCCAGACGGTCAAGCCTACTACTCAAACTGACGGTCAAGCCAACGATTCAACGGGCACGACAAACCCTGTTGAGCCAGTCGTTAAAACTACCGCACCGCATGTTTATCGATCGGAGTTCCGGACGCAGACCTTCCACCGAGTCGTGCCGCTGCCCGTCGAAGTGGATAACGAAAATGTCCATGCCGAATTTAAAAATGGCATCTTGACACTCACGCTACCCAAACTCGTTCGCGATCGTCATCACGCTGTCAAAGTCACAGTCTAGAAAATGATGAAGTGATCGTTCTTGCACTGTTTATCATGTTGAAAACCGTGCAGGGCGATGAATTTAGAGACTGGTCCCCTCAACCGTCCGGAGCGTGGGCGGTTGAGGGTTCGGTAAATACCCCTTCATCAAAATCGCACTCCCAGACACCATATTAAGGTGAGGGCGCGACGCAGCTCATCTAGATGATGCGTAATAAGCATCTAGAAAAAACCCTCTCAATGCATACCGTTTTCAATCATTTGGAGTCAGATTAAGTCTCATGGGAAAAGTAGTTGGAATTGACTTAGGAACCACTAACTCTTGCGTCGCGGTGATGGAAGGCGGTAAGCCCACTGTGATTGCGAATGCAGAAGGTCTTCGCACCACCCCCTCCGTGGTCGGCTTTGCAAAAAATGGCGATCGTCTGGTTGGTCAAATTGCCAAGCGCCAAGCGGTAATGAACCCTGAAAATACGTTCTACTCTGTAAAGCGCTTCATCGGTCGTCGCTTTGATGAAGTCAGCAACGATGCGACTGAAGTTCCGTACAAGGTCATCAATAGCGGCGGAAATGTCCGTCTCGACTGCACGGCTCAAGGCAAGCAGTTTGCGCCTGAAGAAATTTCCTCTCAGGTTCTGCGTAAGCTCAAGGACGATGCAAGTAAGTATCTCGGACAGGAAGTGACCCAAGCTGTCATCACCGTCCCTGCTTACTTCAACGATTCCCAGCGCCAAGCGACTAAAGATGCTGGAAAAATCGCAGGTCTTGAAGTTCTACGTATTATTAACGAGCCAACCGCAGCAGCGCTGGCCTATGGTCTAGACAAAAACGCGACCGAAATCATCTTGGTCTTTGACTTGGGCGGCGGTACGTTTGATGTCTCGATTTTGGAAATCTGCGACGGTGTTTTTGAAGTTATGTCTACGTCCGGTGACTCTCATCTCGGGGGTGACGACTTTGACAAAAAGATTGTAGACTACATGGCGGCTGAGTTTAAGAAAGCTGAAGGCATTGACTTGCGCAAAGACAAGCAAGCACTCCAACGCTTAACTGAAGCTGCCGAAAAAGCAAAGATTGAGCTATCTAACGTTACTCAATCTGACATTAATCTTCCTTTTATCACCGCAACTCAAGATGGTCCTAAGCACTTAGAGCTAACCTTGACCCGTGCGAAGTTTGAAGAACTTTGTGCAGACTTGATTGACAGATGTCGTATTCCGGTTGAGAAGGCATTGAAAGATGCCAACATCCCTAAAGATCGCATTAACGAAGTTGTTCTCGTGGGCGGTTCCATCCGAATTCCTGCGGTCAAGCAACTTGTCAAGGGCATCTTGGGTCGTGAACCCAACGAAAGTGTAAATCCCGATGAAGTGGTTGCCATGGGCGCAGCAATTCAAGGGGGTGTGCTTTCGGGTGAGAAGGGAACTGAAGGCTTGCTGTTGCTGGATGTGACTCCACTTTCCTTGGGTGTCGAAACCTTAGGTGGCGTCATGACCAAAATCATCACCCGTAACACAACGATTCCGACCAAGAAGTCTGAAACATTCTCCACCGCCGTTGATGGACAGTCCAACGTGGAAATCCACGTCCTTCAGGGCGAACGCGAAATGTCCAGCGACAACAAGAGCCTTGGAACCTTCCGCCTAGACGGAATCCCAGCAGCTCCTCGCGGCGTTCCTCAAGTCGAAGTGACCTTTGACATTGATGCAAACGGGATTTTGAGCGTTACTGCTAAGGATAAAGGGACCGGCAAAGAGCAAACCATTAGCATTACTGGAGCCTCGACCCTCGACAAAACTGAAGTCGAGAAGATGGTCCGTGATGCTGAAATGAATTCTTCGAGCGACAAAGATAAGCGCGAAAGAATTGACCTTAAGAACCAAGCCGATTCACTAGCCTATCAATCTGAGAAGCAAATGAATGACCTCGGCGATAAGGTGAGTGCGGAGGACAAAGTTCGCATTGAAGGCATGGTTAAAGAGTTGCGCGACGAGATTCAAGCTGAAAACTTTGATGCGATCGCATCAAAGAAGACGGCACTCGAACAAGCGCTCTACCAAATCACCACAAACCTCTACCAACAATCCAGTGGTGAAACAGGTGCAACCGAGGCCAATCCCGCAGCGACCAATAGTCCTGCTCCCGATGATGTGATTGACGCAGATTTTACCGAAACGAAGTAGTACCGTGATTCTTCTGCATCAATGGTGTAGGAACTAGAGCGATTAAAAGCCCCCAGGACTTAGGTTCGGGGGCTTTTGTTTCTGATAAAATTCAAGTCTTTATTCTGATTGAATCTATATCGTTCACACTATGAAATTCACGATCGTTACGCCGTCTTATCAGCAAGGCGCTTTTCTAGCTCGCACGATTGAGAGCGTACTTATGCAAGCGGGTCCGACGGTTGATCTGGAATACTTTATTTTAGATAATTGTTCGGAGGATGGGACAGAAGAGATATTAGCGAGATATGTTAATCACGAAAAGATTACAGTTATTCGATCGCCAGACCACGGTCAAGCCGATGCCATTAATCGCGGCTGGGCTATGGGGACAGGCGAGGTTTTTGCGTGGCTAAATGCCGATGATGTCTATTTGCCAAATGCACTCAAAACTGTTGCGAACTATTTTGAAACACGATCGAATATCGATGCCATCTATGGTGAAGCAATTTATATCGACGCACAGGGTCAGGTTCTCAAACCCGTTACCAATATTCGGAACTACTCCAAATCACGACTCAAAACCCATGATTTCATTACCCAGCCTGCAACATTTTTAAGGCGGGAAGTGATGGAAACAACCGGTCAACTCTCGCAGAGCGATCGGTATGTTTTTGACTGGGACTACTGGATTCGAGTATCAATGCACTATGAGTTTGTGCGGGTGAATGAACGGTTAGCAGGCTATCGCGTCACGGGAGAAAACTTGACGAGTACTGGGAAAGGCAAGCGATTTCGGGAAATGCTGAACCTTGTCTGGCGCTATGGCAGAATCGTGGGAGTCGTTCAGTTTGGATTGCGACTAATACAGAAAAAGTTAGTTCAACAAGTGGAAATGCCTGCGGTGAAACCCATGACTTTAGCCCTAAAGAGCCGATCGATTCTGGGATGTCGTGTGGATGGAGTGGATTACGATTCGGCGTGCAATCGAATTGAATCACAGGTGTTGCAACGCCAGCCCGGATACGTGATCGCCGCAAATGTTCACGTCATTATGACCGCGTACTGGAACCGGGCCTATCAAAACATCGTGAATCAGGCAATATTAGTTACGCCCGATGGAATGCCTTTGGTATTAGGTTTGAAATTACTAGGAAATTCGCAACAGAGTCGGGTTTATGGGCCAGATTTAATGCTGCGATGGTGCGATCGGGCCTCAAAAACTGGACTGCCAATTTATCTTTACGGCTCATCCTGGAAAACGCTAGAGACATTGCAGATGCGATTGCTGGAGCGATTCCCGACGTTGATCATTGCAGGGGCGCATTCGCCGAAATTCGGGAACTTGAGCGAAGCAGAAAGACGCGCGGATTGCGATCGGATCAATGCGTCGGGTGCAGGGGTAGTATTTGTGGCGCTAGGATGCCCGAAGCAGGAATGGTGGATGGCGCAAGCGGGATTGGATGCTGTTGCGATCGGCGTGGGCGCTGCCTTTCGGTTCCATACGGGAGAAGTGGCGCAGGCTCCCCGCTGGATGATGGCGATCGGGCTGGAATGGGTTTATCGGTTATTTCAGGAACCAGGGCGGTTGTGGCGGCGGTATGTGATTAATAATCCGGCATTTTTAGTGTTATTTGGGTGGCAGGTCTTGCTGGAGCGGGTGCGCAAGCGGTTGGGGTAAAGGATAAAGGTGGGGTTTTTGGTTTTTTTGGGTGTGGGATCACTACTTATCGGGATTGGGGCGGAATGTTTAGAATATAGAAGTCGGGGTGATGGCTTCGTGCGAGTTGTCTAGTGTTTTAAAAGTTAGAAAATTAGGAATTAGTATGTCATTCTTTGAGTCTGAAGTCGTTCAACAAGAATCACAAGATATTTTTTCAACCTACCAGTCACTGCTCAAAATGGGGAGCCAGTACGGTAAGTTCGATCGTGATGGAAAAGTAATGTACATCGAACAAATGGAATCTATTATGGAACGTTTCCAAATCATGATGAAACGCATGGAGCTGTCAGAAGATTTCTCAGCACAAATGACTATGGAACAACTTAAAACCCAACTGGGTCAAGCCGGAATGACACCAGCCCAAATGTTTGACAATACCCGCAAAACCCTTGATCGAATGAAGGAGCAGTTGGAGCCGCTTAGGTAAAGTAATCAAGAAATCAGTAATTAAGTCATTAATGCTTGGACCAAAATCCGCATTATACGGATCAAGATCGCGAGGAAATCCATAGCTCCCCAAGTCTAGTTCAAACTGTTTTTCAGCCCGATACAGTCCAAATCTTGACGTTTGGCTTCGATTACAAGAATATCAGTTGTCGATCGCATCCGATAATCTGAACAGCCTTGGAGGTGACTTGTCACTTTAATCGGATACTCCGCATCTCTAGTGTAATCGGGGGGTAACCTCGATCGCCTTCAAGAGAAATGCTGTAAAAATATCGTATGATAAGAACATACTTTACACATCTTCACAAATCAGTATGGTGGTTGCCTCTTCTCAAATTCCTACCCAATACGATCGCGCAGCCTGGGCCAAAGGCTATCGATCGCTAGACGAGGAGCAAGCTTACTGGATTGATGAAATCGAAGGAACGCTTCCGGCGGAGTTGACGGGAACGCTGTTCCGCAATGGGCCGGGGAAGTTGGAAATCGGTGGAACCTCTGTACAGCACCCGTTTGACGGCGATGGGATGATTTGTGCGATTACGCTGGATAAAGGCCGCGCACACTTTCGCAATCGCTACGTGCGAACAGAAGGCTACGTCGCTGAGAAAGCTGCAAACAAGATCCTTTATCGTGGCGTATTTGGAACGGCACGCGAAGGTGGATGGTGGCGCAACGCCTTTGATACGAAGCTAAAAAACATTGCCAACACGCAGGTGATCTACTGGGGTGGCAAACTGTTGGCGCTGTGGGAAGCGGCAGAACCGCATCGGCTGGACCCTGCAACCCTCGAAACCCAAGGGTTAGAATACTTTAACGGCAAGCTGAAACCGGGAGCGGCCTTTGCAGCCCATCCTTGGATCGATCCTCAAGGTCCGGACGGAGAGGCATGTCTCGTTAATTTTTCGATTCAGGCCGGACTGTCGTTCACGTTGAATCTTTATGAACTCAACCAGGCAGGCGACATTGTTCGTCAGCAGGATCATGTGATTCCGGGATTTGCATTCATTCATGATTTTGCGATTACGAAGAACTATGCGATCTTTTTCCAGAATCCGGTCAAGTTCAATCCACTGCCGTTCCTATTGGGCGCAAAGGGTGCAGGTGAAAGCATTGATTTTGAACCCGAGAAACCGACGCGGATTATCCTTGTAGCGCGGGACGGTAAGAGCAAGCCGCAAGTCTTAGAAACCAAAGCAGGCTTTATCTTTCATCATTCCAATGCCTTTGAAAAAGATGGAAAAGTTTTCGTTGATTCAATTTGCTATGCGTCGTTGCCGTCGGTGGAACCGGGAAGCGATTTCCGCGACGTGAATTTTGGTCGATTAGATCCCGGTCAACTGTGGCGCTTTGAGCTAGATTTGGAGGCTAAAACGGTTGACCGATCGCTGTTAGAGGCTCGATGCTGCGAGTTTCCCGTTGTGCATCCCGATCGGGTGGGCCGGGAATACCAATATTCCTACATGGGTGCAGCGGTTGAAATAGCCGGGAACATGCCGCTCCAAACCCTGGTCAAGGTTGATGTCACCACAGGTCAAGAGACGATTTGTAGCTATGCGCCCAACGGGTTTGTGAATGAGCCTGTTTTCGTTCCTAAACCGGGCGGCGCAGAGGAAGATGGCTGGCTGCTCTCCATGGTCTTTGATGGCGTACGCGATCGATCGAGCGTCGTGGTTGTCGATGTCAAAACGATGACGCAAGTAGCTCGGCTGTGGCTTAAGCATCATGTGCCGTACGGGTTACACGGGACTTTTACGCCTGAAGTCTTCAAGGGCTTTGATGCTTAAGGTGAGTCCTGACAAAGAACTTGACCGGAGGCCCCCCAATCCTGGGGGAGCATGACTCCGAAAGCTCTCATAGTTCGAGCGCAGGTTGCCAGGGATTAGAAAAGCGAGGAGTGCGTCAATCCCTGGTCATTACCGCCAGAAGTCCATGATTTCATACCCAATATCCCGAACCATCTTTCTCAATAGCGGCATTGATAGACCAATCACATTGGTGTGGCACCCTTCAATTTTTTCCACAAATACACTTCCCTTTCCCTCCATCGAGAAACATCCTGCACAAGTCAACGGCTCGCCCGTTGCAACATAAGCTTCAATTTCTACATCCGTCACGTCTGAGAAAAACACCCGCGTCACTTGGTGCGTCACCCGTCTTTTCTTAGGACTAAGCTTTCCGTTTACGGTGTAGCCATCACAGACTGCGTGGCCCGTATAAATCTCGCCAACATGGCCGCGCATGGTCTTTAACCGGGCGATCGCATGGGCTGGATCCTTTGGCTTGCCGTAGATTTCACCATGGATGGCGAGGACCGAATCACAGCCCAGCATCACTCCCGGCGACGATGTAAAAAAACCGCCTGGTGCGCTGCCTCGGTTTTGCCAGAGCTTGTCTAAACTAACTTCAAGCTTCCTAGCCGCCAAGGTTTCGACCAGTTGGGCAGGTGTGGTCAATGGAATCGAATCTTCGTCGAAGTCACTTTGACAAATAAAAGGATCAATCCCCGCCAGTTGGAGCAACCGACGACGCGCCGGGGAAGCCGACGCAAGTACAAAAGGAATGGCCATCAACTCTAACCGTCCACCGTAAAGGACTTCACCGATTGGGTCAGCACCTCTTTCATCAAATCCCATCGTCGTTCTGGAGTGCTGGCGTTCAGGGTGTACAACTTGCCTCGGTAAATCACGGCACTGGCGATCGTATGGCGCTGCTGACCATCCGGCAGTTTGATCGCATATTCCAGAAGATAGTAGAGCCGATCGCCCACTTGACCTGCTTCTGCGTTGACGAGTTCAGCTACACGGCCCGATCCCTCTGGCGCAATGGCACTCTTGCCTAGACGGTAGCCAACTTCACCCGGCGTTCCCAGTTCATCGAGCGATCGTTTCCCTGGCGTAGGGTTAATCACGACGCTAATATTTTCAGTCTGCTCAATGATGTCGTGGAACAGAATGTCTAGGCCACTATTTTCCGACAGGTTCTTAAACTGAGTCCAGCCTGTTGGGTACAAAAACCGATAGCCATCAAGGCTGTCAATGTAGCTACTCAATCCACCAAGCACCCCCGCCGAACAGCTTTGTAAGGTTAAAGAAACGATTGCCACTAGCGTGATGAATGCGACTTTAAGTAGATTTAACGACGGTTGAAAACGGATAAAAAGTGAATTCATCGTGGGGATGGGGTGGGTGCGGTGGTTAAACGTTGATAACATTCTGCCATAGGAGCGAACCAAACTCACGCGTCACTCTCCAAACTCGACCGATCGAATTGAGTTCGCTCTTCAGTTCAGCCTTGAATTGTTTAAAGCAGGAGGAGATGATGCAACCATCTGGCCAAGACCCGGTCGTCTATTATCTCCATAATTTCCACTATTTGTCTGTTTTCTCAATCCTTCGGCTACCAGTAATCCTTTCCTTCGGACACCCGATCGCTCGCGGCTCTCGTATTTCACTAGAATAGAGTGATGAGACCGGAGTAGAAGGGAGAACGTTATGCAGCCAAGTAGTCCCGACCAGTTTACTGAAAAAGCCTGGGAAGCGATCGCCCGCACCCCTGATCTGGCCAAAAATGCCCAGCAGCAACAGATTGAGTCTGAACATCTCATGCTGGCATTGCTGGATCAAGAGAATGGGCTAGTCACTAACGTCCTTACTAAGCTCAATCTCAATGCGACCCAGTGGCACGATCGGACTGAGGCATTCATCAACAAACAGCCTAAAGTCTCCGGCAGCAACTCCAACATCTACTTTGGCAGGTCGGCAGATACCCTTCTCGATCGGGCCGAAAAAGTACGAAAAGACTACGGCGATGACTTCATATCAGTTGAGCATATTCTCCTAGGCTACGCTCAAGACGGACGCTTTGGCAAAGGTCTGTTGAGCGAGTTTAAACTTTCTGAATCCAAACTCAAAAATACGATCGACCAGATTCGAGGCAACCAAAAAGTGACCGACCAAACTCCCGAAAATAAGTACGAAGTCTTAGAAAAGTATGGTCGCGATCTGACTCAGTACGCCCGTGATGGCAAGCTTGATCCCGTGATCGGACGCGATGACGAAATCCGTCGCACAATTCAAATTCTATCGCGTAGAACGAAAAACAATCCTGTCTTGATTGGCGAACCCGGTGTAGGAAAAACGGCGATCGCGGAAGGATTGGCTCAGCGAATTTTTAATGGGGATGTGCCGGAATCGCTGAAGGATCGGACGCTAATTTCGTTGGATATGGGCGCACTGATTGCCGGGGCAAAATATCGCGGTGAATTTGAAGAACGGCTTAAGGCAGTGCTCAAGGAAGTCACAGATTCGCAAGGTCAAATCATCCTGTTCATTGACGAGATTCATACGGTGGTCGGAGCGGGGGCTGCGCAAGGATCGATGGATGCCGGGAATTTGTTAAAACCAATGTTGGCTAGGGGAGAACTGCGCTGCATCGGGGCGACGACGCTGGATGAATATCGTAAATACATTGAAAAGGATGCTGCATTGGAACGGCGGTTTCAACAGGTTTTAGTTGAGCAACCGACGGTAGAAGATACGGTGTCGATTTTGCGGGGATTGCGGGAACGGTATGAAGTTCATCACGGGGTAACGATTTCAGATAGTGCGCTTGTGGCAGCGGCCACGTTATCCGATCGATATATCAGCGATCGGTTTTTGCCTGATAAAGCGATTGATTTAGTCGATGAATCTGCGGCCAAGCTGAAGATGGAAATTACGTCCAAGCCCGAAGAACTCGACGAAATCGATCGTAAAATTCTTCAGCTTGAAATGGAACGACTCTCGCTAAAAAAAGAAGACGACAAAGCGTCCCGTGATAGGCTGAATCGGCTGGAGCGAGAACTAGGCGATCTTAAAGAAGATCAGAGTGTTCTTAATGCACAATGGCAAAGCGAAAAGGGCGGCATCTCTGACCTTCAAAAAATTAAAGAAGAAATCGAGCGTGTCGGGGTAGAGATTCAAAAAGCAGAGCGCGATTACGATCTCAACCGTGCAGCTGAATTAAAATATGGAACACTAACGGAATTACAAAAGAAACTAGACGCGATCGAAACTCGGTTAACAAACACTCATACGTCTGGCAAAACGCTGCTGCGCGAAGAAGTTACCGAAGACGACATCGCTGAAATTGTCAGTAAATGGACGGGGATTCCGATTAGTAAACTCGTCGAATCAGAAATGCAAAAGCTCTTGCTGCTCGAAGACGAACTCCACCAGCGGGTGATTGGTCAAAATGAAGCCGTAACTGCCGTATCCGACTCCATCCAACGATCGCGCGCGGGACTCGCCGACCCCAACAAACCGATCGCTTCCTTCATCTTTCTCGGACCTACAGGCGTCGGCAAAACCGAACTCGCCAAAGCGCTTGCTGCCTACCTTTTCGACACCGAAGAAGCCATGGTCCGCATAGACATGTCCGAATATATGGAAAAACACGCCGTCTCTCGTCTGATCGGCGCACCGCCGGGATATGTAGGGTTTGACGAAGGCGGCCAACTCACCGAAGCCATCCGTCGTCGCCCCTATTCAGTCATTTTGTTTGACGAAATTGAAAAAGCCCATCCTGATGTATTTAATGTGCTGCTGCAAGTGCTCGACGACGGGCGCATTACGGATTCTCAAGGCCGCACGGTGGACTGCAAAAACACGATTATCATCATGACGAGCAACATCGGTTCGCAATATATTCTGGATGTTGTCGGTGACGACAGCCGCTACGAAGAAATGCGATCGCGCGTCATGGAAGCTCTTCGCAGCAGTTTCCGTCCCGAATTTCTCAACCGCATCGACGAGACCATTATTTTCCACGCGCTCCAAAAAAGCGAAATCCGGGAAATCGTTCGATCGCATACTAAATTCCTAAAACAGCGTCTTTTAGGACGGGGCTTGGGCTTGCATCTCACGGAGGACGCCCTCGATTTCATCGCCGAAACGGGCTACGATCCCGTCTACGGTGCTCGTCCCATTAAGCGCTTGATTAAACGAGAACTAGAGACAACGATCGCGAAAAAAATCTTGCGAGGTGATTTCAAGGAAGGAGACACCATTCAGGTCGATGTCGGTGATACTGAGCGCTTAAGTTTTACAGTTGAGAAAACGGCAGTGGAAGTCTGAGCTTGCAGAAAAGGATGTGCAATGCGATGCACAATCCCCTGTTAAACCGAAGCGATCGCCTTACACAGAGTCATGGTCTACCAGGGCTTATTTCAGGGCTATTAGGCTCAATTTTTTGTGAGCTTAGTCTTTTTCGCCATGCTTCCATGTAGGTATAGAACACGGGCGTTAGATATAGCGTCAACACCTGTGAAAATAGCAGTCCACCCACGATCGCAATACCCAAGGGACGCCGAGACTCAGAACCAGCGCCAGTTCCTAGGGCGATTGGCAAGGTGCCGATCAAAGCCGCCATTGTCGTCATCATAATGGGACGAAATCGCACCATACACGCGTTGTAAATCGCTTCTAATGGAGTTTTATGATGAATGTGCTGTTGTTCGATCGCAAAGTCTACGAGCATGATGCCATTTTTTTTGACAATGCCAACGAGTAGAATAATGCCAATGAAGGAATAGAGATTTAACTCCACTTGAAAAATCAAAAGGGTTAACAGCGCTCCAAATCCAGCAGATGGCAATCCGGATAAAATCGTCAATGGGTGAATGAAATCTTCGTACAGGATTCCTAAAATTAAATAAATCACAACGATCGACACTAAAAGCAACCATCCTAAATTACTGAAGGATTGCTGAAAGGCTTGGGTCGATCCCTGGAAACCCGCTGTCACTGTAGAGGGCAGGATGTCTGCTGCTGCTGCTCTAATCGCATCTGTGACGTTACTGAGTGATACACCAGGAAGTGTGTCAAAGGAAATTGTAGCGGAGGGAATCCCCGATAAATGAGCGATCGAGAGGGGTCCGACTGTTTGGTTCAGAGTGGCGATCGCACTGAGAGGAATCAATTGTCCAGTATTTGATCGGACGTAAAGCATGGAAAGCGCACTCGGTTCTCGCTGATAGTTGGGTTGCAGTTCCATGACGATCGTAAATTGATTATTAGGCGTATAGATCGTGGAGACTTGTCCTGATCCATAGGCATCGCTTAGGGTTTTTTGAACGATCGCAGCGGTGACATTTAGGCGAGCGGCTTTATCGGGATCGACCTTGACTTCGACCTGCGGTGTATTTAGTTGTAAATCACTATCCACGCCTTGGAGTCCAGGAATATTCTTGACTTTGTTGAGTAGCGGAGGAACCACTTTACGAAGGTCGTCGGGGTTGAGACTTTGGAGGGTAAATTGGTTGGGGGAGTTGGTTTGTTGGCCGCCGATCGGGATAGCCGGGGGCGATCGCAAGAAGGCTTGAATCCCTGGGACTTTACGGAGTTTGGGGGTGAGGTCTTGAATGATTTCATCAGCACTGAGCTTGCGTTCTGAGCGCGGTTTTAGTCGAATAATAATACGCCCTGAGTTGACAGAGGCATTGGGACCACTCGCTCCGACGATCGAATTGAGGGCTTCAATATTGGGGTCTTTGCGCAGGATGTCTACGATCGCCTGTTGGTGCAGCAGCATTTCATCAAAGGAGATATCTTGTGCGCCTTTGGTGTTGCTCATGAGTTGTCCCGTGTCTTCGTTCGGGATGAAGCCTTTGGGAACCAAGGTGTATAGATATCCCGTAAGAACCAGGATTAGAATTGAGCCAAATATTGTAATGCGGCGATATTTTAGAACGGGTTTAAGACTCCATTCGTAGCCTTTGAGCAGGCGATCGAAACCGCCTTCTAGTAAACGAGAGAATCGATTTGGGCGCTGGCTGTGGGACGATCGAAGAAATCGACTGCACAACATTGGAGTTAACGTTAAGGACACAAACCCTGAAATCAGAATAGCGATCGAAATGGTAATCGCAAATTCATGAAACAGACGACCGATGATACCGCTCATAAAGATAATGGGAATAAACACCGCAACCAATGAAAGCGTCATCGATACAATGGTAAATCCAATTTCTTGAGATCCCTTGAGTGCCGCTTCGATCGGACCCTCGCCCAGTTCTCGGTGTCGCACGATGTTTTCTAGAACCACGATCGCATCATCAACGACGAATCCTACAGACAAGGTTAATGCCATTAATGAGACATTATTTAGGGAGTATCCCAGCAAATACATTCCTGCAAATGTCCCAATAATAGAAACAGGCAAGGCTAAACTGGGAATAATCGTCGCGGCAAAGTCCCGCAAAAACAAGAAAATTACCAACACCACTAAACCGATCGACAGCAGCAACGTAAATTTAACATCATCGACAGAAGCGCGAACGGTTTGCGATCGATCGTATATAATACCGAGTTCGATCGAGCTAGGAATTTGGGCACGTAGCGTGGGTAACTGTTGCTGAATAGTATCTACAATTTCGACCGTATTGGCATCAGGCTGCGGCTGTACGGCTAGTACAATAGATGGCTGATTAGAAACATTTTTATCACTGTAGCGATTCGATACTTTATTGTTTTGTACATCATCACTAACGGTCGCGACATCCTGAAGCCGAACCACTGCACCATTTTTGTAGGACACAATCATCGATCGCACCGCATCGGCATTCATCAATTGTCCATTCGCCTGAATCATATAACTTTTGTCCGGACCTGACAGACTTCCCGTAGGCAATTCCACATTGTTTTGTTGAATGGCGGTGCGAACTTGATCCAGTCCGATCGATCGGGCGGCCAATGCACTTGGATCAAGCTGAACCCGCACAGCATATTGCTTTTGACCATAAACCTGCACTTGCGCCACGCCGTCAATCATGGAAATGGGCTGGGCTATTGTGATTTCTGCTGCTTCATTCACCTGGGCGATCGGCAGGGTCTTGGAATAGAGATAAAGATAGAGAATCGGTGGAACAGAGGGGTTGACTTTGCGGTAAGTCGGGGGTTTGGGCATTCCTGAGGGCAACTGTCCGATCGCTGCGGAAATGGCAGCTTGGACATCTTTTGCGGCATCATCAACACGACGGCTAAAGTCAAATTGCAGTGAAATATTTGCGCTACCTGTGGAGCTAGTGGAGTTAAAGGAATTGAGTCCAGCGATTTCGGTGAACTGCCGTTCTAAGGGCGCTGCAACAGCGGAAGACATGGTATCGGGATTAGCTCCGGGAAGGCTAGCGGAAACGCTGATAAAGGGATACTCGACGCGAGGCAGCGCACTAATCGGCAACAGACCATAACTCATCAATCCAAAAAATAGAATGCCTAAGGTCACTAAGGTGGTCATGACCGGACGACGAATAAAAAAGGCAGAAAGATTCATCCCGTTTATGCTCCCTTATCGAATTTCCGTAGAAGCGAAAAATTGTCGGAACCTTCCCTGCATCAACGATCGACGCCATGCTTCCATGTAGATATAAAACACAGGCGTCAAATACAAGGTTAAAATTTGCGAAGATACCAATCCACCGACCACCGCAATTCCCAACGGTCGGCGAGCTTCTGATCCTGCCCCTAAGCCAATGGCGATCGGTAGCGTCCCCATTAAGGCGGCCATCGTCGTCATCATAATGGGTCGAAACCGCAAGAGACAGGCTTGATAGATTGCGTCAGAAGGCTTCTGATGATGTTCCCGCTGTGCCTCGATCGCAAAATCCACCATCATGATCCCATTCTTTTTAACAATACCCACGAGTAACATCATGCCAATGAAGGAGTAAACATTTAGTTCAACGTGAAAGATGATTAATGTTAGCAATGCCCCAAACCCCGCTGAAGGAAGTCCGGATAGAATCGTAATGGGATGAAGAAAATCTTCGTATAGGATCCCTAAGATTAAATAGATAACTAGAATTGCAATTAACAAGAGCAGCAACAGATTAGGTAACGCACTTTGAAATACTTGGCTGGCCCCTTGGAAGCTGGTAGCGATGCTGTCGGGAATAATGTCACGAACGAGACGATCGATCGCCTGAGTCGCCTCTCCCAAGGACGTTCTAGGGGTAAGATTAAACGAAATCGTTGCCGCATTCATACGACCGACGTGATTAATCATTAACGGTGTCGTTCCCGGTGAGAAGGTTGCAAAGGTACTCAGCGGACTGGATTTAATATAAAGCTGCATTAAGGAGCTGGGATCCGTTTGATAGTGTGGATCTAGTTCTAGGATGACTTTGTATTGATTACTCGCTGCGTAGATGGTGGAGATTTGATAGGCTCCGTAGGAACTTCTTAAGGCACTTTCAATTTGCTGTGGCGTAATGCCAAGAACGGCAGCTTTATCCCGATCGATCGTCAGATTGACCTGGGATGTAAATTGTAAGTCGCTGTCCACATCCTGAATTTGCGATAGCGCTTTGAGTTCATCCACGAGTTGCGGGACGTATTGCTGTAACGGTTTCACATCGGAGCTTTGCAGAGAGAACTGGTAGAGTCCAGTGCTCTGCTGAGTTCCGATCGCAATAGCCGGGGGATTTTGCAAAAAGACCTGAATGCCAGGAATCGTTGCGAGTTGCGATCGCAAGCGTTGCAGGATTTCGTCGGCTCCTAGGTGGCGCTGCGATCGATCTTTCAACCGAATAAATAAGTTCCCCGAATTTCCCGCCACCGCTGCCCCGCTTCCCGTCGCGCTCGATCCCGGTCCAATATTAGAATTCACCACATCGACATCCGGATCCTGCCGAATCATTGCGACCACCTCCTGCTGGTGTCGCACAAGGTTTTCAAAGGACGAATCCTGAGCGGCTTGGGTAATGGCTGTGATTTGCCCTTTGTCTTCGCTGGGAATAAAGCCCTTCGGTACCACTGCAAATAAGCCGATCGTGACCACCATCATCGCTGCCGACAAAATCATCGTCGTCCGATGGTATTTCAGCGCTACCTTGAGACTCCGATCGTATCCATCTAGGACCCGATTAAAGGCATTTTCTGAAGCCCGGTACAGCCGACTTTGCTGGGCATGATTCACCGGACGGAGAAACCGACTGCACAACATCGGCGTGAGACTCAAGGACACAAAACCGGAAACCAAAATTGAAACAGCGATCGTCACAGCAAATTCATGAAACAATCGTCCTAGCAATCCCTGCATAAACAACATAGGAATGAACACGGCTACCAATGAAAGAGTCATGGATAGAATCGTAAATCCGATTTCCCTCGACCCATTCAGGGCAGCTTCTAGAGGCGACTCGCCCATCTCTAAGTGACGCACAATGTTTTCTAGCATCACGATCGCATCATCAACGACAAACCCCACGGATAACGTCAACGCCATCATCGATAGATTATCCAATGAGTAATGCAACAGATTCATCACCACAAATGTCCCAATCAGTGAAATCGGCAACGCTAAGCTGGGAATGACAGTTGCGGATAGGTTGCGTAAAAATAGAAAGATGACGAGGATTACAAGGGCGATCGTGAGCATAAATGTAAATCTCACGTCATCTACAGACTCTCGAATGGATTGGGACGCGTCATATAAAACGCCAACTTCAACCGAACCTGGAATCTGATCTTTCAAATTGGGCAACAAGTTTTTGATCGTGTCAACGACCTCCACTGTGTTGGTCCCAGGCTGTCGTTGAATGGTCAGAATGATGGCTTTGTCATCGTTATACCAGCTTGCAACTTGAGTATTTTCGACGCCATCGAGCACATTACCCAGTTGCTCTAAATAAATCGGTGCGCCCTCGCGGTAGGACACAATTAGTTTTCGGTAGGCGGCGGCGTCCTTGAGTTGTCCGTTGGTTTGGATGGTGAAGTTTTTTTGAGTTCCAGATAGGCTTCCGGTGGGGAGATTGACGTTGCCCTGCTGGATGGCCGTTTGGACTTGATCGAGTCCGACCTGATAGCTGGCGAGTTTTTGTGGGTTGAGCTGGACTCGGGCAGCGTATTTTTGGGAGCCGTAGACTTGGACTTGGGCGACGCCGTTGAGAGTGGAGAGTTTTTGGGCGAGGTAAGTTTCGGCAAAGTTATCGACCTCGGAGAGAAGCAGGGTGGGGGATTTGAGATAAAGATAGAGAATGGGCTGGTTGGCGGGATTGACTTTGCTGTAGGTTGGCGGGTTAGGCAAGTCGTTGGGAATCTGCCCGGAGGCTGCTGCGATCGCTGAAGCGACATCCTGGGCCGCATCATCAATGCTGCGACTTAAATTAAATTGCAGGGTGAGTTGAGTTTTACCTAACGTGCTGGTGGAATTTAGAGAATCAAGTCCAGCAATGCTAGAAAACTGTTTTTCTAAGGGTCGTGCCACCGATGCCGACATGGTTTCAGGGCTAGCACCGGGTCGCGCAGCGGTCACTTGAATCGTGGGATAATCAACGTTAGGCAAGTCGCTGATGGGCAGTAATCGATAGCTCATCAGTCCAAAAATCAAAATCGCCGCCATCACCAGCGTTGTCATAATCGGGCGACGGACAAACAGTTCAGAAGGATTCATGGTGCTTCTCCGGATGGTTTGGCAGTGCTATCGCCGGATTTTTGCGATGGGCGTTTTGATTTGCCCGATTTACGATCGCCCGAATTTGAATCTTTTCCAGCATTCTCTCCAGCATTACCCGAGGCGTTTGGATCCCCATTCTTTAAAGCGTTCGGATCGCCTTTTGAATCTGGGTTCTCCTCCTGAATCCGAATCTTCCCACCCGTAACGAGATTCGCTTGACCGTCAATCACCACCTTATCGCCCGGTTGCAACCCTTTTTGGATTACGCTTAGTCCCTCGATCGTACTAGTCGCTACCACTGGAACGTTTTCTACCGTATCATCCGGTTTCACAACAAAGACGAACTGACCTTTAGGGCCATTTTGCACTGCTTGGGATGGGACGACGGTGGCATTGGTTTCCTGTTTTAGGGTCAGCGTTGCATTGACAAATTGTCCTGGAAACAGCTTGCCCTGGGTATTTTGAAAATCACCGATGAGTTGAATGGTTCCCGTGGCACTATCGACGGTGTTATTTACAAAGGACAACACGCCGGAAATGGGTCGATCGGGATTTCCGGTGAAATTGACATCAACGCTGAGTTTGGCGTTGTTCATGCGCTTTTGAATTTCCGGCAGATTGGACTCGGGTACGGCGAAGGAGACCTGAATCGGGCGAATCTGCTGGAGAATCACGAGGGGATTGTTACTATTAGCCTGAGCAACGTTGCCTTCGGCGATCAGAATATTGCCTGCACGACCGGAGATCGGCGCATACACTTTTGTATAGGAGGATTGAACTTTTGTATTGTTGAGCGCGCCCCCATCAGCACTCACAATCGCTTGTGAAGCCTCGATCGCCGCATCGTCTCCTTTCACAACCCGCTTCGCATTTTCAATGGCAATCTCGTCGCCCTTAACCACTGCTTTTGCATTTGCGATTGCTTCTCGATCGCCTTGGAGGACCGCTGCTGAAACTTGACTATTTGCTGAATATTGTTGGGCTTGATCTTTGCTAACAGCACCTTGGGCAAGGAGATTTTTGTAGCGATCACTTTGGGCTTGAGCAAACTGTGCCTGTGCTTCGTCCTTGGCTAGAGTTGCCTCTGCTTGACGCACTAATCCTTGATCACGCTCTAGTGTGGCCCTCGCTTGTTCGACAAGTCCTTCATTCTTTTCTTTACCAGCTCTTGCCTGTTGGACTTGCGCTTGGTCTTTTGCGACGACGCCCTGTGTCTGTTGAATAGCAGCAACCTGCGATCGATCGTCGAGTTCAAATAAAAGTTGCCCCTTCTGAACCTCTTCGCCCTTTTTGAAATATACGCCCGTGATTCGTCCCGTTGCTTGTGCTGTGACCGAGACCGTTTCGCTAGCTTGGACTGTTCCGATTACATTGAGTTGGACTGGGACTGTCTTCTGGGTGGCGATCGCAACTTTAATAGGGGTGATTTGATCCTTTCCACCTTTGCCTGATTTCTCAGATTTTGCACCCGCATTGCCCGTCAGGTTACCTAAGAGAGTGCCAAAATCATTGGATTGCAGCGCAAAATAGCCCCCGGCTCCGAGCAAGACGGTGAGCAACGCCGCTAATCCCATCCATTTCCGCGAAAACTGGCGGACAGGCGCGATGGATGCAGGAGGTGAAACCGCTTCAGAAACAGGTTGATCAGGAGAGGCGGATGGGTCAAGTATTTCATCAACTTTATTTTGCGTCATGATTCAGATACTTTTAGGCTTTACCTAAGGCGATGACTTGATTTTGAATCGATAATCCTTCGATCTTTGCCAGTACTTCTGAACGTTTGCGAGTTCGCTCTAATTTTTCGTATTCCTTCGCCTTAGATCCATTATGTTCATGCTCTAGAAAGTCGATCGGTTCCACTTTAGCGATAGGCGGTGACCCTAACGAATCTGAGGATTGTTGGGGTGAAGAATGATGAAGGGAAAGTCGGGTTTGACTGTAGGCTGACATATTTCCTAAAAAAAAAGCGATCGTCAGTAGTAGGAGCGCGATCGAGCCTTTTGTAATCATGACCTTGCTCGTTATGGTTTACAGTTCCCAGTATGAAGTTAAGAACCATCTTCACGGATGGGGTCTAGTTCCTAATTGCCCCCACCCAAAAGTACTGAAAAACGTGTGACTTTTTTCCTGGTTGACAGCCCTAGATTAGGCCAATTGGGTATGGCGATCGCACGATCTGATCGGCTATGCCTCAATTAATAACGTTACACCATCGCGCCCCAAACACCGCCACACCTCCATCCCATGCCATACCTCCCCAACCCATCTTTTCGGCTACTGCTCAATCTAGAATGGCTCTTGTTGTCCACGGCTATTGTCATGGAGACGCTATTGCCATTTCAGCTATCTTGGTTTGTCCTAGGTCGAGTCGTAGCGATCGCTTTATTTGGGTTACTCGGCTTACGATTGCCGATGGGAAAACTCAAGGTCAAACTCATGTATGCCGCATCGTGCATTACATTGATTTTACTCGCATCGCTACAGGATGGACTTTCTCCTCGATCGATTTTTCTATTGTTTCTCGTATTAGTCACGAGAAGTTGCTTAATTTTCAACAAAATGGGACAGTTTGTTACCCTAGCGATTTCTTTAGCAATCTATGCAACATTACTTCTTTCAAAACCGATCGGAATGGCTAGAATTGCGGTTTGGGATTGGCGACTAAGTAATATCTTGATGTTTAGTTTAACCCTAGTGTTTGCGTTATTACTAATCAATGCCTTGCTATCCGAGCGTCAAAGCCGATCGCAGCTCGAAATCGCCCACCAAGAACTCGCCGAAACCCATGCCCAACTTCGGCAGTATTCTCTACGCATCGAAGACCAAGCCACGCTCCAAGAACGCAACCGCATTGCCCGCGAAATCCACGATGGACTCGGACATACGCTAGCGGCCCAAACCATTCAAATTAACAATGCATTGCTTTATTGGCAGTCTGATCTCACTCAAGCCATCACCTTTTTAAAACAAGCTAAACAACTCGGATCGGAAGCCTTTCTAGAAGTGCGAAAGTCCATCTCCCTATTACGATCGAATCCACTCCAAGGAGAATCACTGGAATCCGCTCTAAACAAACTTCTCAAAGATTTTCAGGCCACAATAGGAATTACGGTCACAAGTGATATAAACCGATCGCTTCTGCTCCCACCGGAGGTCAGCACCGCCCTCTTCCGCATCGCTCAAGAATCCCTTACTAATATCTCAAAACATGCCCAAGCCACGACCCTGACCGTAACCCTGAAACAGACAAACGTCATTCACCTATCGATCGAAGATAATGGAGTTGGATTTGACCCAGCTCAAAATACGACGGGGTTTGGCTTACAAGGAATGCAAGAACGCACCCACGCCCTTGGCGGTCAGTTTGAGGTCCATAGTCACTCCGGAAATGGCTGCACGATTTTGGTTTCTCTCCCCCTATCTCAAACGCTATCATGATTCAGATTTTACTCGTCGATGATCAGCACATTATTCGTCAAGGACTTAGGAGTATGTTGGAATTAAATCCCGATATGCAGATAATTGGCGAGGCGGAAAATGGTAAACGCGCCCTAGAGGAAGTCTCTAAACTCCAGCCAGATGTCGTCTTGATGGATATCCGGATGTCGATTATGGACGGGGTCGCGGCGACGGAGGCGATCGTGCAGCAGTTTCCCGACTCTAAAGTATTGGTTTTGACGACCTTCGATGATGATGAATACGTGTTGAAAGCTCTACGCCTAGGGGCTAAAGGCTACTTGCTCAAGGATACCGAACCGGATGAATTGGCGCTAGCGATTCGATCGGTCTACAAAGGACATACCCAACTTGGTCCGGGACTCCTTGAAAAAGTCCTGATGCCTACTCCTCCAACGATAACAAAACTTTCCCCGGCCTTAGAAGGACTCACATCACGAGAATTAGAAGTCTTACGCTTAATTGCATCCGGCGCAAACAATCGTGAGATCGCTGAAGCGCTCTTCTTATCTGAGAATACCGTCAAAAACTATGTCACCAATGTCTTGAGTCATTTACAACTGCGCGATCGAACCCAAGCGGCGTTGTTTGCCCATTCCCTTTTTCATTAGATTTGTTTAATGAAACCCAAAAAATAAAGGCCACAACTCTAAAGTTATAGCCTTTACATCGTTAGATTTATTTCACCTATTTGGCAGTAGATAGCGTACGACGCTTCGTGATCATGCGGTAGGTTTCGATAATATCGCCCTCTTTCCAAGTGCTGAAGTTATCGATGCCCATCCCACACTCATACCCAGCCGCGACTTCCTTGGTATCTTCCTTCATCCGCTTGAGCGAATCTAGGCTACCCTCGAAGACTTTTTCCTTCCCGCGATGGACTCGGACCTTACAGTTTCGGACGGCCTTGCCAGACTGCACATAGCAACCTGCAACTGCACCCTTACCGATCGAGAAGACCACTCGGACTTCCACTTGACCCAACGGTTCTTCCACCAGTTCAGGTTCCAACAGACCTTCCATTGCCGCTTGAATATCATCCAAGAGACCATAGATGATGTTGTACTCTCGAACATCCACCCCAGCGCGATCGGCGGCTTGACGCGCACCCGTTGCTAAGGTTGTGTTGAAGCCAATCAGCACCGCTTCCGATGCCGCCGCTAAGTCAACGTCCGTCTCAGAGATTTCACCCGGAGCGGCGAAGAGGACCCGGACTTGAACTTCCCCTTGTGGCAACTGTTTCAACGATCCCAAAATCGCCTCGACCGAACCCTGGACATCCGCCTTCATGACGATGTTCAGTTCCTTCAATTCGCCTTCTTGAGCCTTACCCGAAATCGTATTCAGGCTGACGCGACGTGACGACATTGCCGACATCAAGCGAGACTGACGCTTCACTTCAGCACGGCTGTCCGCAACGGCACGGGCTTCCTTTTCATCTTGGTAAATCTGGAACTCATCCCCAGCGAAAGGCACATCGCCCAACCCAAGAACCTCCACCGCAAACGATGGACTTGCATCTTGGACCCGACGACCGCGATCGTCCACCATGGCGCGGACTTTACCCAACGAGGAGCCTGCAACAATAATGTCGCCGACATGCAAGGTTCCGTTTTGGACCAAGAGTGTTGCAACAGAGCCTTTGCCCTTATCCAGGTGGGCTTCAATGACCGTCCCTCGGGCAAGCCGATCGGGATTAGCATTGAGATCTTCGACTTCTGCAACAAGGAGCAGCATTTCCAGTAGGGTATCAATGTTTTCGCCCGTAAGCGCACTGACCGGAACCATAATCGTAGTTCCTCCCCAATCCTCGGCCACTAGGTCGTACTTAGTCAGCTCTTGTTTGACGCGTTCAGGTTGGGCCGCTTCCTTATCAATCTTGTTGATTGCAACGACGAGTGGAACACCAGCCGCTTTTGCATGGCTGATGGCTTCAATCGTTTGAGGCTGTACACCATCATCTGCTGCAACCACAAGGACTGCAATATCGGTGACCCGTGCTCCCCGTGCCCGCATGGCCGTGAAGGCTTCGTGACCTGGAGTATCGAGGAAGACGACCTGTTGTTCTTTGCCATTGTGCATGACATCGACGTGATACGCCCCAATATGCTGGGTGATCCCGCCCGCTTCTCCCGCTGCAACTTTCGTCTTGCGGATGGAATCGAGGAGGGATGTTTTCCCGTGATCGACGTGCCCCATGATCGTAACCACTGGCGGACGACGGATGAGACTATCAGCATCTTCGGCTTCCACCATTTCGGTGACTTTTTTCGCCTCAGATTCTTTCTCAACCTTATCGACCAAGATGTCCATGTCTTCCGCAACCTGGATGGCGGTTTTGACATCCAGGGTTTGCGTTACGGTAGCCGCAATTCCCTTCATGAAGAGATTTCGGATAATCTCCGTTTCGGAAATGGCCATCATCTGAGCCAATTCTTGAACCGTGACACTACCCGTCAAGGTAATCATCTCGGGTTTCTCCGGCTTATTCAGCGCCGTCTGTTCACGACGATCGCGCATCCGCTGATACTTATTATTTCCACCCCCGCCTCGACGGCCCCCTGGAGAGTGAACCGCTTTGCCCACGGGAGATTGGGTTGTTGTCGCTGTTGCCGCTCCATTCTTCGGTTTGGGCGGACGAGAGATGGAAATTGCAACTTGCTCTCTCGACACAATTGCATTTTCGTCGTCGTCTGACTTATCGACATCATCGTCATCGTCATCTTCGACTTTGGCAGGACGGCGCTTGCCCTTAGCCGCGGCTTTTGCCTTGTCTGGAAACTCGACGGTTTCTTCTTCTTCCCATGGCTTGCGACGAGCTTTAGGAGGCGTAGGCTTAGCGAGTAGTTCAGCCGTGGGTGCAACCGGACGGCTCGGACGACCCTTAAGTGCGGTTGGCTCCGCTGCGTCGATGCCCGAATCTTCGTCAGACGTATCAACATCAGTCGCCCGAGGACGCTTGAGTTCAACAATTTGAGGGCGTCCAGGGGGATTACCCGCATCACTCTGCCTACCGTCTAAGCGACGGCTGGGCGCGCTAGGTGCTCCAGGCTTACTTCGATCGCTGCCCACGCCGGGTGCAGCAGGTTTGCGAGGTGCTCCACCACCGGCGGGAGTGGGAGCGCCTCCTCCCGCTGGACGATCGGGTTTCAAGACAGGCTTAAAGGCAGGGGCTGGTCTAGGAACAGAAGAACTCGGGCCACTTTCGGTGCGAGCCGAAGCTTCAGGGCGAGCAGGAGGTGGAGTCACTACCCGAATCTCAATTTTCGGAGCGTCTGAATCAGGGGCCTGAGACCGAGGAGGCTTTGAAGGTGGATTAGATTCGCGAGGGGTCTCTATCGATGCAGAACTCGTTGGAGCAGACGTCCGAACCGCAGGCTTCACAGGAGCAAGGCGAGGAGATTCTCCAGCCCTAGGAGCATCAGCAGTCTTAGTTTGCTCAAGGGATCTTGCGGCAGGCTGAGCGGCTGTTCCTCCCGGTGATGGGTGAGGGGCCGATAATTCGGGCTTGTCACTGTCATCAACGGTCCGCACAGCGGGACGGCGAATTTCCAAGATTTGCTGCTTCTTCTGGTTAGTCAAGTTTGCGTCATTCCTCGCGTCATCGGTGGGAGTCTTACGACTAGGAGCGGTCTTCTGGGGAGAGGGCGCTACAGTCGCAACATAGTTACGAGCTGCGTTGCGAATTCCATCTGCTTCAGCGTCGGATATCGTACTGCTGTGGCTCTTCACCGCAATAGTAAGCTGTTCACAAATCACTAAAATATCGCGATTATCCAAATCCAGCTCTTTGGATAGTTCATAAATTCTAACCTTGCCATTATTCATCCAGGTAATTCCTCTCCACAGTTTGTAGTCTTACATAAGTATTCGCCTTCTGTTGTTTTGGCTTTCATCAAAGCAAAAGTTGCATCTTGCGATCGGTAGTAGCATTCGATGCGGACACCGTAGGGCAAAGTATACTATAGAATGTCAATCTCTATTGTGGCATCTTCCTCGGGAAGTTGGGTGGGTCTCATCCCTAAAGATTTGTGGAGTTTGTGATAAAAAGCGGCTGGAACAGGGGCTTTGAGCGATCGGCTTAGTCGATCTTTTTTTTCTGCCCCTTTCAAACAAGCTTGCGTTCTACACAGGTAGACCGATCGACCCATTCCCACATTCAAGGTGATGGCGCGATCGGGAAAAGTCCGCACAATTCGCCAAAATTCCGACTTATCGGCTACTAGACGACAGGTTACACAGCGACGTTGGTTACAGTGATTTACTACCGGGATCGATCGATTGATGACACTTTCCACTTGAGGTAGCCCCGTTCCTAAGATCACGATTTCTTAAGTCACAATTCGACATAGAGAGGAACGCAAAAGAACCTCTACGCTCCCTCTCTACAGCTAATTTAACGACGATCCACCGTCATTGTATGGGTACTAGTCAATCGATTTTTTATCCTGAGGATATTCGATCGAATCGGATTCAGCTTCCGCAGCATCTGAATCTGCATTGTCATCCGCGAGGTCTTCTGTATCTGCCCCTTGATTATTTACGGCCTCAGAAACCAGCAGTAAATCCTCATCGGAGGATCCTAGAGCTTCGTCTAAATCTTCTTCATCTGCTCTGCCTAAAGTCAGCCCATCAGACCTTTCAGCTTCAGCGTCTTCTTCATACTCATCGTCATCATACTCATCGTACTGCTGCTGCTGCGCTGCGCGGGCTGCTTGTTCCGCTGCACGAGCATCAAGGACGTCATTCATTCGCTCGTCTTCTGACGCAAAGTCATAGCGATTTACATCTTTGATGTCGATTTTCCAGCCCGTTAGTCGTGCCGCTAGTCGGACGTTTTGACCTTCTTTCCCGATCGCCAAGCTCAACTGATCTTCCCCAACGAGAACATGGGCCTGCCTGCCATCAGGATCCATCAGCCGCACTTCATTGACCCGTGCTGGGCTAAGCGCATTGGAAATATAAGTCGCGGGATCCGGAGACCACCGGATCACATCAATTTTTTCACCTTTCAGCTCATTCACCACGGCCTGAATCCGAGATCCCCGCGCCCCAATGCACGCCCCAACGGGATCCACATCCCGTTCCATAGTGTCCACGGCAATCTTGGTCCGAGGCCCCACAAATCGTGACGGAGGATTCGCTTCGCGCGCGACAGCCACAATCCGCACCACGTCATCCTGGATTTCAGGCACCTCGTTTTCAAACAAGTACACCACCAAGCCTGCATCTGCCCGAGAGACTAAAAGCTGCGGTCCTCGGTGTGCGCCTTCACTTACCTTTTTGAGGTACACCTTCAGGGTGGCATTGGCGCGGTAATTATCGTTGGGCAACTGATCGCGCTTTAGCAGCTCCGCTTCCACTTCTGGCTGACCAAAGCCACTGCTGACGGACATGATCACCGACTGCCGCTCAAAGCGCAAAATCCGCGCATTCATGATTGCCCCTTCAAGTTCCTGAAACTCTTCTTGGATCATTTTGCGCTGTTGATCGCGCAGCTTTTGCGAAAGGACTTGTTTCGTCTGAATCGCTGCCATCCGACCAAAATCATTTTGCTCTGGGGTAACATCCACAACGACCGCGTCCCCGGCCTGTGCTTCATCTGCCACTTCTTGGACTTCCTTGAGATCGATTTCGTGGTCCGTGTTGGTCACTTCTTCCACAATCGTTTTCGTCGCTAACACTCGGAAGCCCTCTTCCTCAATGTCAAGTTCAACTTCAAATCGCTCAAAATAGTCTTCATCGAAGGGCAGACCTTCCATTCGCTGGGTTCGACGAAACCGCTCGTAGCCTTTCATAAGCGCTTCGCGCAATGCTTCTTGAACCGCCAGCTTGGGAAGATTTCGGTCTCGGCTGATGCTTTCAATCATCTCCTTGAGACCGGGCAATGGAATGCTAGACATTAGGATGTCTCCGTATTATTTTATTGAGTTGGGTTTATTGAATTGTTAGGGGCGCGTCAGCTAGAACTGCTTTAGCTAGAACTTCGACGCTCATCAAGCTGAACTTGCGACACGATCGCTCTCGGCAACTTTAGCAACCGTCCTTTTTGATTGAGATGAACAAAGTCTTCATCTCGACCGACTAAATTTCCAGACCATTCTTGGTGCCCATCGTGGAGCTGCGTCGCCACGATATGAACGGGAAACCCGCGAAATGAAATGAACTCCCGATCGCTCGTGAGCGCACGGTCGATGCCGGGACTCGAAACCTCCAGAACATAAGCATCGGGCAAGACGTCCGACGCCTCTAAGCCATCAGCTAACGCCCGACTCATGCGAGCACAATCCTCTAAGCCGGTCTCCGCATCTAGCCGACGAACATCGACTCGCAGAACAGGCGGACTTTGGTTGGTCCGAAAGACCACAGACACCACTTCCAGACCTAATGGATCCGCAATAGGAGCTGCGAGTTCTAGAATACGTGGGACAATAGGGTGGGTCATGAGATCCGAAGTCTAGGGCATGGACTTAGTCAGAGGTTGAGTCAATCACAGACAAGACACAAAAAAAGCGGGTCATCACTGCCCACTTCTCATGAAATAATAGGTTTCATGGAGTTTGGTCATGCATTGGAGGGAAACTAAGCACACAATTCAGAAGATAAATCACCCAATGCCACTAGAAAATATCTAGCTAACCATGACTAATTTACATTGAATTTGCTCAGACTCATTTCGCCTCAGGTTGTAGTGTAACGGATTCTTTGAATAGATGGGATGCTTGGGTATGGAGAATCACAATTCAAGGGTCAAAAACCCGATCGTTTCCGCAGATTGGCTTCGACTTCATCTAAGCGATCCCCAGGTGATTGCCATTGACTGTCGCTTTTCGTTGATGGAACCTGACGAAGGACGTCGTCAATATAGTGTGAGCCATATTCCAGGGGCCTACTACCTGGATTTGAATGAAGATTTAGCAAGCCCCGTCATGTCTCATGGAGGGCGACATCCCATGCCCAACATTGAAGTGTTAAGCGAAAAACTCCGGGCCATGGGGATTTCTCAGGACACTTGGGTTGTTCTCTACGATTCCGCAAGACTATCCTATGCCGCACGAGCTTGGTGGCTTTTGCGCTACCTCGGCCACAATAGAACGCTCCTTCTCAATGGCGGTTGGCAAGCCTGGACCGCCCTGCACTATCCCGTAAATAATCTTCAAAATGAGCCAAAGACGGGATCGTTGCGTGGACAGTTTCAGCCTCAGCCTCAGCCCAACTGGATCGCCACTATTGAAGACGTTAAGGCGGCGATCGATCACGCCAAGACTCATACAGACCAGATTGTTCTAGTGGATTCCCGCGAAACCGTCCGTTACCGAGGCGAACGCGAACCTATTGACCCGATCGCAGGGCACATTCCCGGTGCAGTGAACTATCCCTGGCAGCAAGTAACCGATGGGCGAGGCTTTATCAATCCTGAACGACAGCAGTCCGATCGTTGGCATCGGATTCAGGAAGTTCCAGAAATTATCGTTTACTGCGGATCCGGAGTAACGGCCTGTGTCAATCTACTGTCCATGCATATGGCTGGAATAACGGCAAAACTCTATGTGGGCAGTTGGAGTGACTGGTGTTCTTACTTGACCCCGGATTTGACCCCGGATTCCGTCAAAATGCCAAGCGCCTCAGCTAGCGCCTCGGCAGCCCAAGAATCCTAAAAAATCGGTACATTAAACCCAAACCCCACTCCAAAGATCCAGCCCGCCAAATTTACCCGAGACTCACTAGAAGTTCCGAAATTGCGCCCCCCGAAGGCATTCAACTGGACCCGATCGCTAATACTATGACTCAGACGGATGCCTAAAAAGTGCGCGTGGTCATCTCTAGATTGCTGCGTAAAATGTGTCCAGGAATACTGATAATCTAAGGCTGCCTGGGTTCTGGGGGATAGCTTATAGCTCAACGAGGCGATCGCATTATTCACCAGCCGATCATAGCGATCGACATCCCCCGCCAAGTTCCACCGAAGCTGATACAGCGTCGTCAACGACAGGCTGGGGTTCATCACATCCTGCCGCACCCAATCAAGCCGCAATGAGTGTTCATTAAAAAACCGTTTTCCTTGAAACACCTGCTGCACCCCCGCAGGAGCGGCAGACAATTGATAGTAGCCCCATCCAAGTTCTGTGCTGATTTTTGGAGTCCACTGGTGATAGAGGCCAACTTTAATGCGTAGCTCATCGGAATTTAGCCGAGACACCGTTCCATAGCGCAGCAAACTCGCTTCTGTCATCGCCAACAAAAAAGTTTTTGGTCCTAGTGCTGGTGCGTAATAAAATGAAAGAGCCGATCGAACAGCTCCATCATCTTGGGGAGTCGGCGAAGCCAACACATTACTATTCTGAAAGTAATCGATTCGGCCCGTCAAATACAGCGACTTCGGCACCGACCGGCGAGGACGCGGCAGGGCCTGCGGTTTCGGACGAATTAAGATTAGCCCTAGGTCGTCATTTGCATCTTGGGAATTGGACCCAGACGAATTGGACTCAGATGGATTTATATCAGGCGCAGATTTAGGCGGAGTATCTTTGACGGGGATCGGAGTGCTCTGCCGCTGTCGCAATATACCTAGCTCATTGTCGCTGGACGCCCTAGGCTGACTTGGAACCACCCGTAATAAATCTCGATCGGGAGATCGAGCAGGAACTTGTTGCTCCACTCTGGTGTCGATAATAACAGGAACAACTTTGGTGTCAACTCTAGGACCGACCATCGGCACTTGAGGCAATTCAGACTTCACAGGCTGAGGAGGCAACGCAACATTGACTGGAACGGCATTATTTTTTGGGAAAGGAGCAGCCGTCCGTGAATAGCGGATAACTTGGCACTGGGCAGGCGGCAAACCCACATTATTCCCTAGCAGTACTCCTACTATCCATCCAAAGAGCGATCGCAGGTTTACTGACCGAAGGTTAATGGATAGGTTCGATCGGCCATCCTGGATTCTAGAGGCTATGCTGCCCTCACCGCGCCCCAAAGTGGGAGTAGTCATGATTTTACCTTATCCAAAGCGAAAAAACAGCCTCTATTAATCTAAGCATTAGCCGAACAATTTAGAAAAATACAGTGGCTAATCACAAATTATGTATTTATACTGATACCAAACAATTAAGGCAAATTTTTCTGTTTGCAAGGGCTAAAGCTAATAAGTTTTAGCTGATCTTAGTCGATAGTACGGGAATCGAAATTCACTTAAGTGTCAAGTGTTTTGGAGCGCGTTAACGATGTCTAAGCGATGGTTTACATTCATCAGCCTCGTCAGCCTCAGTGGTTCTCTGTTCTGCACGGCCAGGGGTGCGATCGCTGCTCCTATGCCACTGACCCAAGCCACGCTTCGTAAAGTGGTTAATGACGTCAAGCTTTTCCTTGACCAGCAACCGCCCCGCAATGCCCAAATCAACGATCGCCTTGGCAACGGTGATGCACTCAAGACCGCTCAGGCATCTCGCGCAGAACTCAAATTTAACGACGGGACCCTCGCAAAAGTGGGCGAGTATGCAACCTTCCGCTTTACGCCAAATACGCGTCGCTTTGACCTGAAAAACGGGAATTATCTGTTCTTAGTGCCTCCCGGACGCGGAAATACTGAATTCTACACGCCCAATGCCCGAGCCGGAGTGCGTGGTTCAGCTCTTTTCCTTAGCTATGATGCGGCAACCGACACTACAACGATGGGAGCGCTGACTAATAACCCTCTCGGTCCCATGGACATTACCGTCGGCAACCAGAAGCAAGACCTTTATGCCGGACAGATGGCCATCGTCATAAAAAACAGGATCGATCGAGTCGAGACCTTTGATTTGAGAACGTTTTACAATACCAGCGCTCTGTTTAAGGGCGTGGATCTATCTGACCCAGAAGTTCAAGCGGTCCGCCTTGAAATTAGCGAGGCGCTCCAGCTCCAAAGCGTGTTACAAAATGGCTCTGTTTTATCCCAGACGCCGCCCAATCTGAACAGTCCCACAGCCATTCCATCCGTTATTGCCCCAACCGTTATGCCCGCTCAGATCATCATCGATCCATCGATCGCTCAACTGCGTGAACCCCGAGTCGTTAAGCCCTCATCTGTTCTGCCAGTTGTTAACCCGATTCCGACGCCACTTCTCACCGGAAACCCCGTCAATCCGATCGAAAATCTAATCCCGATCGTTCCTAGATCCATCAAGGAAATTCCCGCAGTTAAACCCTCAAAATCCACTAGCGACCCACTTAAAACAACGTTTGCAGAACCAACTCCTGTTAAGGCAGAACCTGAACCGATCAAGGTAGAACCCGCGCCAATTAGAGTACAACCCAAGCCTATTCAAGTCGAGCCGATCGCAATTAAGGTAGAACCCAAACCCGTTGAACCTTCAGTTAATCCAACAGAGCATCATCATTACCAAAACCCGACCAAAATCGTCATCCCCAAAATAGACGTTACATTCAGCACTCCAAAAACGGAGGTGCTAATCGAGATGCCAAGAATTGAGATTATTATCCAGCCCACTAAAATAAATGGCGGCAACTCAGGCATTCCAACCCTTGAAATTCCTAAGTTTGATGCGCCTAAAATAACAGAAACGCCAAAAATTTACAGTCCCAGAGTTAACACCAGACCGGAAATAACCTTAGACGTTCCGATCAAGGTCATGCCTCTCCAGACACCCGTCAACCCTATCTCAACGCCTCAGCCCGAGGCCATCCGAACCGCCCCCGATATTGCTATTCCTACACCTCAAACCATCGTCACGCCCATAATGATCCCTGTAGCCATACCTGTTGCATCGCCGATCGTGCAGCCTTTTACGCAGCCGACTGTCCTACAGGATACGCCTATTATGAAACCGACGATTGTTGAGCCGATCCTCACGTTCGTCGTCATCCCAGTAATGCCTATGACGCCAGTGAAGGTGATTCCTGTAACTCCGATCACCCCCATCGTCAGTCCAACCGTAGTTACTCCAACTCCGATGGTCGTGCCCCCAACTCCGATGGTCGTGCCCCCAACTCCGACGGTAGTTACTCCAACTCCGGCGGTCGTGCCCCCAACTCCGACGGTAGTTACTCCAACTCCGATGGTCGTGCCCCCAACTCCAACTGTAGTTACTCCAACTCCAACTGTAGTTACTCCAACTCCAACTGTAGTTACTCCAACTCCAATCCCGACAGTAATTACTCCAACTCCCGTAGTTGTTCCCGTGAGACCTACGCCTTAAAGATAAGCCTTTAAAGAATAAACTTTAATAGAAACCAAAAAGAACCGGACTCAAACTTACGATCTGAATCCGGCTCCTTTTAAAACGTCTATTGCACTCGATCGCTAGACTTCGACCCGTTTTCTCAACGACTCTGCTCGACGCTGTGACGTCTCATTATCAGGCTCAAGAGACAACGCTTTATCGTAAGCTTCGATCGCTTTTGACGTCAGATTTTTTCGCTCATAGGCATGACCTAAATTATTTAAGGCCGTCACATAGTCTGGGTACTCCTTTAGAGCATCCTTATATTGACGCACTGCGAGGTCAAATTGCTCCTGTGCAAAATAAGCGTAACCCAGCGCGTTATAGACTGCGGCCAAATCCGCACCGTCCAATTCTCTGAACTTGATCGCTTTCTGAAACTGAAGCGCTGCCTGAGAAAACAGTTTCTTATCTAGGTAAACACTGCCCAACTCGTAATGCTCCGCCGCCGTAATTTCGCCCTTTGCCATCTTGTCCTGAAGACGGGACAACGCTTTTTCCAACTTTTGAGTCTTCAAAACTTCCCGTAGCACACTCACACTAGCTGCAACCAGTATCACAACCAGAATAACAATATAAACAATTTGAGAATTCTCTTGCATGGTAAAGTCGCAGCTTTGAAGAACGTATGAATAGGCTTCCATCATCCCACGATCGCTCCCCCAGCAGGTAAGCTATCGATCGTAAATTGTTATCCGGTTACAAACCGCAATAGTTGTTACCTAAAAAGCAACGCTACTATTGAACGTTGCTTTGCATTTATAGGATTAACTCAGGGTAAATAGCCCTAGGTAGTTATCCGAGTCATTAGATAAGAACGCTACGACGCCTTTGCTATATCCACAATCTTTGTAAATCCAGCCGGGTCCAAAACAGCCAACTGAGCCAACATCTTACGATTAATTTGGATGTCCGCCCTCTTGAGCTTGCCGATCAATTGGCTATAGCTGATCCCATGCATCCGAGCCGCCGCATTGATCCGAGCAATCCACAGACGACGAAAATCGCGCTTCTTGTTGCGACGATCGCGATACGCATTCCGTAGCGCCTTCATCACCTGCTGATTTGCGACTCTAAACAGACGAGAGTGAGAGCCACGAAAGCCCTTCGCCAGTTTCAAAATTTTATTACGACGTTTGCGGGCTACATTACCGCGCTTAACACGAGCCATGAGTTTCCTCTACATTTGGGTTAGTAAACAAACAGATCTATCAAATGACAGATCCCGATCGGGAAGCAGGCAGTAGAAAAGCCCTCGCCCAAATCGGATATCTAATCAAGTCAATGGGAATGATGAACCATTCCACATCAAAAAACCTTACAGGTAAGGCAACATCGTACGAACGTTAGCCGCATCCCCTTCAAACACAAGGCTCATTCCCGCAAGACGACGCTTACGACCTGGGCTTTTGTGTTCCAAAAGGTGGGCACGGAATGGATTCCGGCGCATAATTTTACCTGTGCCAGTCACTTTAAAGCGCTTAGCAGCAGATTTGCGAGTTTTCAACTTCGGCATGACTAGTTCCAAATTCACACAGCTTATAACTATACTCGATTGAGTACCCATTAATAGCCGTTCAGGCTCACCGATTTTCAATCACTACTGCAACGAATGCCCACAGCTTGAACAAAACCGATCGCCGGGTTTCAGCCCATTCCCACACTGACTACAAAATTTTGGATAACTCGCGGTATTGCTAGTAGCGGGGCTGGTCGTATGACTCGTTGCATGACTAGACGAGCTACTAGACGAACCTTTGGGATTTGCTGCCGTAGAAACCGCTTCGACCCCCATTTGTAGTCCCATATTTCCCATCTGCATGGTCATCGGCTTTAAATTCATCTGCATATTTCCCATCTGCATAGGCGGCATCGACGTCATGGGCGGCATCGTAAATCCGGTCGTGGCTGGAAGCGCCTCGATCCAAACCAATGCGATCGGCGTTTCTCCCATACTGGCCGCTCCGGACTGGCTGCCTGCTTGCACCGACATTCCCTGAACCTGAAGCATGACTTCACCTATAGCGGTAATCAACTTCACCACCACTCCGGCACCGCTGGCCATCACCACCGGAGGCGTCTGCCAAGCTCCGGTGGTGAAATGGTTGCTGGACTGTTGTTGCTGCCCGGACTGTTGCATCAGGAGCATTACAATTGTCTGGTCCGCCTGATTGTCTAAGTAAAGCTTCGGTCCGTAGGGCAGGTCACAACAATACGCCATCTTTTCACTCCTAATCCACATAAAAAAGCTGCGATCGATATCACTGGGCCTATTCTAACGCTCCCCAAAACAAAAGCCCCTCCTGTCTCCAGAAGGGGCCTTCGCTCTAATCACCATG
>ENA-OFCD01000063-OFCD01000063.1-metagenomes-genome-assembly--contig:-NODE-63-length-67719-cov-5.584506_pt1 | contig 67719 bp, 78 predicted proteins | sample MGYA00153392_OFCD01 | MGnify analysis MGYA00153392 | reverse complement strand
CCGCAGTCGTCACGACTGCGGCCCGTTTGTTCGCTTGCGAATCCTTCGCTAGAACGCGGTCACGCCATTCGGCGATCCGAGCCCCGTCGGGCCGTCGTAGCCCGCGACGGCGTTGCAGAGGTACGTGGCCGAACACGTGCCGTTCGAGCCGCCGACGACGTCGTGCAGGCCCGCTGCGTGCGCGTATGTGTACTGCGCGGGATACCCCGCGAGGTTGCCGCCGCGCGCGTAGATCGCAGCGATGGCAGGCGATGCGACGCTCGTGCCGCCGAAGACGAGCCAGCCGCTCTGACGGCGATACGCGAAGCTATCGTAAACTGCCACGCCCGTGTTTGGGTCGGCATCGTACGAAACGTCGGCGATGACGCGTTTCGTGCAGGCCGCCGCGGGCGCCCCCGACTGCCACGATTGCTGTAGTTCGTAGGCGCTGCAACCGCTACCGGCGCCGCTCCAGGCCGTTTCGCTCGCATACGACGTGCCGCTGACGGTGAGGCTCGTGCCACCCGTCGCGATAATGGTGTTGTACGATGCCGGCGATTGCGCACCGTAACCGGCATCGCCCGAACTCGCCGTGATGGCGACGCCCGGATGATTGTACGAGGCCGCGTAGGCCGATTCGCCCGCGCTCTCTGCGCTGCCGTAGCTGTTGCCTATCGCGACGGCACCGAGAGCGACTGCGGTATCGACGCCTGCAGCGAGGTTAGCGGAGGTCGGAGAATTCGCTTCCACGACGAGAATGTGACACGTCGGACAATTTGCCGAGACCATGTCCACGTCGAGCGACGTTTCTTGACCCCAACTCGCATTGGTCGTGGGCAGGGTCGCCGTTCCGGTCTGACCGACTTTTTTGAAACAGCCGTTCGCCGTGGTGCACGCTGGAATTCCGTATTGGGTGCGATAAACGCCGAGGTCGCTCTCGAGATTCGGGTTATCGTAGGCATCGACGACTGCAACCGTGACGGTTGGAGCCGGCGCGCCGACGAGACCGTACGCGCCCTGTAACTGCGAGGGCCCGAAGCCCGCTGGTGCACCGACGGGGCCGGGGCCGGGACCGGGCTTGCCCTGGGGCGAGCGCCCTTCGCCGGTGTCGGTACGAATGATCGCATGACACGATGCTTCTCCCGCCACGGCGGCGGCGCAGACGCGAGCGAAGCGTCCGCTCGCGAGACCAGCCTGGAAATCCGTCATGCGGCTTGCGCCCGCCGGCGCGATCGCAGAAGGCGAATTCGCGATGGGCGCCGCCGGCACGGAATTCGATCCACCGGAGCAGCCGGCAACGATGGTTGAACCTGCGGCAAAGGTTGCGAGAAGAACGAGTCGTTTCAAATGATTGCCTCGTCAGAAAAAAGTGAAAGCCGCGCCGCAAGAAGCGACGCGATTACCTACGGCTATGCGCGATGTGCGAGTAGGCCGCCTGCGCTGGTTCGAGCGTCGATTTGTTGAAATTATTCCTGACACAAACGTCCATGAATAAAAGGACCGAAGCTACGCTTCTGACCTTTACCAATGAGTGTCGACTTCGTCTTACTTCGCGAAGACGCCGCGCTGGCGCATCAGCTCGCGATAGAGTTCGGTATGCGTCGCAAACGCAGCACGCCCGTGCGCCCAAAAGGCGTTGTTGAGCATGACGAGGTCGCCCGTGGGAAGTGGTGTCGGGACGGCAGCGCGCTCGAGCGATTGCGAGAGTTCGTGAAGATAGGTTGCTTGCGCGAGTGAATCGGGATAGACGAACTGGTCGATAAACGAAAGACACGTCTTTTTATCGACGTGGAAGAACGTCGGTCGCTTGACGATCTGCGTCACATTTTTGCTCGGTGGCGATTTGTACGTGAGCGGGACCGTCGCGAGGGGATGATTCGCGAAGTGGTCGAGCTCGGTCCAGTCGTCGAGATGCAAGAGCCGCGATTCGCCTCCGCGCGCATTGCGCTCGGCGAACTTCATCATCAGCAGCCAATCGGTCGCGTCGTCGACGAACGTGCCGTCGGTGTGGAGCGTCATGTCGCGATACGCTTGGCGCAGATACGAATCACTCACATCGGTGTGCTCGACCGTAAATCGCGCGTAAAACGTTTTCGACATCGCATCGAAATTCGCCGGACCGACCAGATGCGCGACGGCCGTGCCGAAGCGTACGTAATCCGCGTCGCTCTGCGTCGTTCCGGCGACGCCGATCGTCAAGCCGCCGGTCTCGCGATCGGCGATGATGCTGCGAACCGTCTCGCCAAAATTTCCACCGAGCGCGGCATCGAGTCGTTTCCCGATGATGAAACGCATGAATGGCACGTACTCGAGTTCCTGAACGTCGATCGTCGCGACGTCGGCAAAGAACGCGCGCAGGGCCTCCGGGTCGGCATCGATGTGCCGGATTCGGGCGTGCGTGGGATGCGTACCGACATGAAATGCGCGGCGGGTTTGCAGCATCTAAAATGCTTCGCGTATGTGCTCGTTTTCCCCGTGCGGCTTCTGCGACCGATCGGGTCGTCGAAGGCACCGTAGCAGGGGCTTGATCATGCGCGGCGCCGAACAGCCTCCGCCAATGAATCGGCAAGCGTTCTTGGCCTCATCGGCCGCGCTCGTCGCGTTACCGCGCATCGCGAAAGCGACGGGCGGTCTCGACGTTGCGGGCCAAGCGGCTCAACATCCGATGCGCGTGTTGCTCGCGAGCGGCACCTTCGAGTTGCCGCGCCCGATCGACGCGTGGCATTTCGCGTGGGGAGAGCGGACCTACCGCGGGAGTTTTGCGACGATCGCGCTCCCCGATGGGCGCACGGGCCTCGTCAATACGCTTCCGCTCGATGCGTACCTCGCGGGCGTGTTGAGTAAAGAAGTCTCCCCCTCGTGGCCTGCCGCCTCGCAGCAAGCGCAGGCGATCGTTGCGCGGACGTACGCGCTCGGAAAACTTCGGCCGCTCAAACTCTACGACGTCGTTGCGAGCGAAGCCGATCAGCGCTACGACGGGATCGACGGCGAATCGGTCGAGGGTCGCTCGGCAGTCGAAATGACCGGCGGCACGATCGTCACGTTCGCGGGCGCGCCCGCACATGTTGCCTACAGCAGTTGCTGCGGCGGTGAGACCGCCGATTCGGGCGATGTGTGGAACACGCCGTATCCCTATCTCCGTGCGATCGTCGATCCGCATTGCGCGAATTCACCCGGATATACGTGGCAAGTCGACGTTCCCACAACCGCGATGCAGAGCGCGTTCGGATCGGATCTCGCCGGCATCGGCACCTTGCGGGCAGTCGAACTCGCCGCAACGTCGCCCGCCGACCGGCCGCGCGCGATCCGCTTCATCGGCGAGAGCGCGACCTTCGAGGCGTCACCCAATCGCTTTCGGTCGTCGCTCGGAACGAGCGTCGTGCGTAGTACGTTCGTGCGCGCGGTCGCATTCGCGCCGGGAGCCAGCTCGGTAAGCGTAAGTGGCACGGGGCACGGTCACGGCGTCGGGCTCTGCCAATGGGGCGCACGCGAATTCGGCGCCGGTGGCGCGAGCGCGCACGACATCGTGGCGTTCTACTTCCCCGGTACCGATCTCGGGCGTGCCTAACGATCCCGATGCGCTTCGTCTGACCGATGCGTATCGTTACGAACTTCCGCCGCAACGGATTGCGAAAACGCCCGCGGAACCTGCCGATGCCGCGCGCCTACTCGTCGTGGGTGACATCGGGTGCGACGACCGCACGTTCGCATCGTTTGCCGACCATCTTCGCCAGGACGATGTTTTAGTCATAAATGAAACGCGCGTCATCGCCGCCCGGTTACACGGCACGCGCGAGCGCGGCGGGGGCGCGGCGGAAGTGCTCCTCTTGCGTCCGGCAATAGGTGGCGCGTTCGATCTACGCGCACGCGCGTGGCACGCGCTCGTCCGTCCGGGACGACGCTTGCGAACGGGGGATCGCGTCCGCTTCGCCTGGACGGACGACGATTCGCGCGACGGTGCGACGGTCGCCTCGATCGACGAAGTTCGCGAAGACGGATCGCGCGTCGTGCGCTTTGCCGATGATTGCGATCTTGGGAAGCTGATGGATTGCTGCGGCGAGTTACCGCTGCCGCCGTACGTCGGCGGAGGCGACGCCGCACGCTCGGCTCGCTATCAGACGGTCTTCGCGCGCGTGCCCGGCAGCGTCGCGGCGCCGACGGCCTCGCTCCATTTCACGCGACGCGTCCTCGACGCGATTCGCACGCGCGGCGTCACGATCGTCCCGCTCGTGCTCGACGTCGGAATCGGTACCTTCAAACCGATGGCCGGCGACCGCATCGACGACCACACGATGCACGCCGAGCGCTACGACATCCCCGAGATGACCGCAACGATCGTCAACGATGCCAAACGCGCGGGCAGACGCGTCGTCGTCGCGGGCACGACTGCGATGCGCGCGCTCGAAGCTTCGGCGCGCGCGGACGGGTACGTGCACGCCGGTGCGGCAGAAACCGATATTTTCATCACACCGGGCTTCAACTTTCGCGTGACGGACGCACTGCTGACGAACTTTCATCTCCCCGCATCGACGCTGCTCGTACTCGTGACGGCGTTCGGCGGCTACGATGCGGTCATGCGAGCGTACGCGCACGCGATCGCGCGCGAGTATCGGTTTTTTTCGTTCGGTGATGCGATGTTCGTAACGCGCCCGAACGCAACGGTCTAACGTACCTCGAGCCGAAACGAGACCTCGTTTGCGCGCTCGCCGTTGCGGACCCGCGCGCGCACGCGAACCGTGTACGTCGCGCCGATGGCATCGGTCGAGAGCGTGAGCGGAAGCGTCGCCCGGCCATCGACCACGTCGACGTCGTAGCTGCGTGGATCGACACGCGAGACATCGTCGCCCTCGACGGCGGCCGCAAATCGACACGCGGCTTCGAGGCATGCGAACCGCAGTTTTCGCTTGCCGGATAGGGCGGCCCGCGGTCCGTCGACGCGCACGACGAGCGATTGCGCAAACTCCGTCTCGTAACCAGGTCCCGTCGATGCTGCGAAAGCGTGCGCGCGTTGCCGAGCGCCCGCGACGATCGTGAGTCGAAGTGTCGACGCAAGCGGGGCGGTCGACGTATGCACGACGCGTGCGCTCCCGAGCGCGCAGCCGAAGGCGATGACGCCTATGGCGAGTGCCGACAGCGCGACGGACGCGCGCGTCACGCTAGTAATGGAACGTCTGGGCCGCATACACGCCGCCGCCGATCGCGCCCGCAACCTCCAGCAGCACGACGTGCAGCGGAATGAAGGCCTTGCAAAAGCGACACCTGCCGCGCAAGATCAGCCAGGACAGGATTGGAACGTTGTCCCATGGCCGGATACGTTTGTTGCAGACCGCGCAATGCGAAGGCGGTCGCACGAGCGATTCGCGCAGCAACAACCGATCGATCGCCAGCGCGACGAACGAACCGAGCGCGGCGCCGAGCGCGACGCAAAAGACGATGGCGATCTCCACGCCCGATGGTTGGCCGCCCTCGCATCGGTCCCCCTATATTTCGCGGCCGAGCACGCGCGTCGTGCGAGAACCACCCCCCGCTTGTCACCGTGGATCGCGTTCCCACATTACCGCGATGGACGAATACGCCAGTGCTCGACCGAATCATACGGTAACGTACCGTTGGCGACGAATCCGTCGACGTTGCGCGCGATCACGTCGAGCTCGCGACTTTGGTAGAGCGGCAATAAGGGAACGTCGTTTGCGACGAGTCGCTGGACGCGCGCGAGTTCCGCACGTCGAGCTTTGTCGTCGAGAGCGTGCGCCGAATCACGCAATGCCGCATCGACGTGCGGATTGCAATACCGCGCGTCGTTATAGCCGTGCGGTGCGCGTTCTCGACACGCGAAGAGCCACGAGACGTCGGGGTCGACGTTGCTGGAATAACGGGCGAGTGCGAGATCGAATTTGCCGAGCACGAACCCTCCGCCGTCTTCGGCCCCGTCCCAGGCGCCAGCCGGCGCGATCGAGATCGGCGGCGGCCGCACCCGGGTCGTACGTCGGCCATGGCGCGTGTGGATCGTCCGCGTAGCTGAAAAGACCCCGCCACGCGTCGTGGGCTGTCGCGAAGCCGCGCGTGACGTCGGCGACGAGACGCACGCGGTCGATGCCACGCGCGATCGCGCGACGGATGCGACGGTCGGCGAACACACCGCGCTCCGTATTGAACGCAACGATCGAGGCACCGGTATAAGGGAGATTCGACGTGCGGTATCGGGGCAGTGCGGCGTAGTACGAGCCGAGGCCGACGTCGCCGCCGAGCAGCGCGTCGAGTTCGCCCGTTTTGAGCTGCACGAGCGCGGTCGTCGATTCGGGGAGGTTGGCAACGAGATGAACGACGCTGCCACGATCCCACGCCGCCACACGGTACGGCCCCGAACCGATCGGCTTGGCATTGAAGGCCACGTCGTTGAGTTCGGGTTCGTTTGCGAGCAGATGCGCGGGCAGGATCGCGTAGTTGCTATCCGGTGTGAAGAAGAGGTCGACGATCGCGGCATCGCGTTCGCGCAGTCGGACGACGACGGTATGCGCATCCGGCGCCGCGACGTCGCGTAATCGAACGTATGGATCGCGCGGACCGTGAAGACCACGTCGGCAGCCGTCAGCGGTGTGCCGTCTTGCCAGCGGACGTCGTCGCGTAAGCGATACGTAATCGTGCGGCCGTCGGGCGATATTCCGCCGTTGCGGCGGGTCGGCACCGCACGCACGCGGCGCTTTGTCCGATCGCGATGTATCGCCCTACCCGGACGTGGAGTCGCTGCCACATCCGATGCGCTGGTGTTTTGGGTCGAAGAGTGGCGACGTGACGCCCGACCCACCGCTGCTTTCGATGGGAGCGACGTTGAAGACGCTCAGAATAAAATTGATCACTTTCGCAACGGAGGGCGGCATCCGATACCCGACGCCGGCCTTGACCCAAGCCTGCATGTCGACTTGCCGACACGTGACACCGACGATAACGCTTCCCGCATCCGAGCCCCGCGTTACCCCGGCCGTCAATCCGAGTCCTACGAAGGGGCCGGTGACGAAGCCAAAGGCACCAATGCCGACGATCGCTCGCACTTCGTAGGTGATGATGAGGGCGTTGATGCCCAATGAGATGCCCGAGATCGAATCCATCAAACTTTTACGCACGATGAAACTCCCGGGTCCGCTGGCACTGCACGTGCTGTAGTGGCATTCCATCTTGAGCGAACCCGCGAGCGCGTAATCACCGCCGGCCGTAAACTTCGAATTTTTTGCCGTAAAAAGAGTTTCCAGCATGAACGTCTGGTGTAGCGTGAACGCGAGTGGAACCGGTCCCCCGAGTGGGACGCTCAGATCTATCGGTAAGAAGACGAGCTTCTTGAGGTTATCTTTCGGCGCGAAGTCAGCATTGCTGCTCGCTTCGAAATTTAACGTCAGCCCGGCCGTGTTATGCACCTCGAATTTTGCGGTCTCGATCCCGCGCGTCGTGATGTTGATGTCATACGAAACGTACGGATCAAGCATATGCAGTGCGACCGATCCGTGTACCTGAACGGGAGCCAGGGCAGCGTTCTTCACGGGGCTGTTGAAATTCATACTCAAACCGCCGTCGGTAAACGGGTTAAAGCTGAAGCTCGGTGTGATCACTTCGGGAGGCGGCCCGATTCCCGGCGGCAGCAACGATGCTTGGGCAAGCTGCAGCGGCAAGCGCGCGGGACGGCTTTCGTTGAAGCTCGCAAAGACCGGTTGGATATCCGCGACGCGCGGCAATGATGGAACGGGCGCAGCCGCGAGCGAGGTTTCGGCGCCCGGCCAATCCGGAGCCGAATACGATCGCATCGCGCCGGCATCGACGGTTTGATTTCCGGAAAGATGCGCTTGTTGAATGACGTCGGTGAGTTGAACGGGACCGAGGGTGATGCCGAGATCATTACCGTTGTGTGCAACGTGCAACACGCGGCCGACACCGCGGCCGGTGAGGAACATGATCTTGCCGGGCATCAGATCCGCTGCGCCCGGGGCGCTCGCATCGATCGTCCACGTCAGACCGTTGGAACTCACGGAGCGAACGGCCGACGCGCCACCCTGCGGAATGATGACGTCGGGTTGATAGACGACCTCGGAGTTGCGTGTGGGTGCGACGCCGTATTGAAGCTCGGCATCGCTCAAGGAAACGGTGGGGCCTTGGGAGGATGTTGCGCTGCCAGAAGCTCCTGTCGACCGACTCGCGCAGCCTCCTAACAGCGCAGTCGCCAGAAAGAGCGCGAGAGGAATCACGAGCAGCGTCTTCATAATCGCTACGGTGCTAAAACGTTCGTCCGAAAAGCGTCCGATTCGAGTAAAGGCTCTCGAGCGCGATCTGACGCTCGACGCCGCAACGACGAGCGCCGATCGATAATGTATAAACCGGTCGGAACGACTTAAAGATGTCGTAGTGCTGCGGCGAGTACTTTTTCACTCGTCGCCATGTCCGTGGTGAAGCCTTTCATGTCGATAACTCGTGCACTTACGAACATCCCACCTTTGATCGCCGTCGCGCCGAAGGTGTGCATGGGATCGGCACGAGCTTGCGATTGACTTTCGGCGAGCTTGGGCCCTGACGCCGTAATGAGCGTGAACAATAAACCACGCCCCACACGTTCTTTCGGATTATACCCGCAAGCGGAATGCGTCGAATCGCGTTCCGGACGTGCGCTTGCAGCCCGGCCGACCGAGAGAGAATTCCCGACGATCGATTCTATTTCTGCAAGCGGAAGGACGCTGCAGGCGAGCCGCGGTGACGCGGCCGCGGAGCCGATCGTAGCAGCTGTGATGATTGCCGAGGCAAAGAGACAAACACAAGGTGAGGAAAGTTTCATTGGAAGCACCTTTCAATGTATGACGTAAGGTCGTGCGTGAACGCTAGCAGTGTTAGCGTCCGAAACGAGTCCGAACACGTGCGCCGCAAGCCGTCCACGATACGCCTAAATGACGACGACCGTCGAGATCATATGTTCGGTGTCGTCGTGGAAGACACAATGCACCGTATACGTTCCGGCTTTGGTGAACGTTAGGCTATAGCTCTGGCCCGGAAAGAGGATCCCGGAATTCGAAAACGCCGATCCATCGAAGGTCGTGTTTCCCGTCGGCGCTCCCGGTGGCCTGATCGTCGGGAACGGCTGGCCGTTTGCTCCGATCGAGACAGTGTGTGGTTCGTTATTCGAGAGATTGGTCCACGTCAGCGTCGTGCCGACCGGGATCGTGACAGATTGGTCGGAGAGCGACGGCGACGATAGGAACCGGAGCACGGTCGAAGATGCGACGGGCGCTCCACCGGATACCGCAGGCGAGATGCCGACAGCAAGGTGCGTGCCATCCACGGGGTATGGGAACGTGGCGAGTGAAGCCGACGCGGATGTGAGATCGGTGCTTTGGCCAGTTGCAGCCATGGCATCGAGCTGCGCTTGCGTTTGCGGATACGCCGTCCCGGCTGCGCGAACCAGTACCGTCCCGATCATGCCCGGATGGATGAGGCATCGGTACGTATAGGTACCGACTTTCGTAAACGTCATCGAGTAACTCCCACCGAGCAATTGAAAACCCGAACTCGAATACGCCGTGCCGTCAGTGGTCATCGATCCACTCGGCTTCGCGACGTTCGGGTCGCTCGGTGGCGGCACGGGTTGGCCTGCGGGAACGATGGCTACCGTGTGTGGTTCTCCCGTGGGAAACGCCCACGAAACGGTATCGCCGACGTTGATGGAAAGCGATGCCGGGTAGAAGTTAAGGCCCTGGAGGGCTTGGTTTTGGTCTTGCGCGCCCGTTACGATCGCAAACGTAGAAGCTTGCGGCGCGTTGGGAGTGAGGGTTGTTGTGCTTCCACTACTGCATGCGGTAAAAGCAAGCGATGCAGCGATAAGCACGGTAGGCAAACGCATGAGACGGTCCTTTCAAGGCCAGATGTCGAGTTGGTAAGCTCTGTAAAACGAACCATGACCGACATACCGTCCGAATAGCGTCCGAGCAACCTTAGATTTTTTGTAAAATTGCGGCGAGCGCATTTTTGCTTTTCACAAAATCGAAGCCTTCGACCCCCGCAACGCTCACACTAACCGCAGTCGGAAATTATTAAGGCACCTAGACGCTTTATTGAGCTAGGCTTGAAGACCGGAGAGCCTCCAATAATGGCGCGTCCTTCCGAAATCGGAAGCCCGTTGCAGGCAAGCTGCGGAAATGCGTTTGCTGGGGCAATCGTTGCCACGCCAATAAGCGCCGAGGCAAAGAGATCGAGATATCGTGAGGGAGCATTCATCGAAAAGAGCTTTCCTTTCGTTTAATCGGCGGATGCAAACGCCGACATTGCGGCCCGAGATTCCGGATTAGATCTTCTGAAGAACGGCAGCGAGAAGTTTATTGCTCGCTGCCAAATCGATCGCATCGCGGGTCGCGACGCGGACGGCTGCGAACACACCGGCGGTTTTTGTTGATTTGGCGCGATATTTTGCATTCATTGCCGCGAGCTTGGAAGCCGGTGCATAAACGAGATTGAGCAACGCGCTACGCCCCGATCCATCCCTCGCGCCGTCGATTTGTGTCAGTAAGTTCTTATCGGGATTGAGAATCGAAACAGAATCTCCGATGATTGCGCGCACATCAGCAATCGAAATGATGTTGCATGCGACACGCGGTGACGCGTCTACGGAGCCAATCGTGAATGCGGTTGTCACGGCAACGGCTCGGAGACACCTTTCCATTAAGGGCTGAGTTCGTACGCTACCTTAAGCGACGTTGCTCTCCGATAAGCGTCCGAACTCGTGCGCTCACTGCGCGCCACGGCCGGAGACGCCGAGACGCTGCTGGCTGGTGTTTGCCGGCTCCGCGAGGAGTGGATAGTCATAGTTAGCTTGACTATTTACGTCATTCGTGGGGGCGTCTTTCGCCTTTCCTTCGAGTTTCGCAGCCGCGCCGGCTACGATGATCGCGACCTTCGCGTAGGTGTCGCCGATCCAGTAATAAGGATTGCCCGCGACGATGTCGTGAAGTCCACCCGCGAGATGCTCTGCGCCGGTCAAGTCGCTGCCCGCTACTTGGGCGTTTGGCTCAGGGCCGGCCGCTTCGCGTGCGTCTTTTCCCGTGCCGAATTTGCTGTACTCGGTTAACGTACGCTCTGTGATGTTTACGGCATCGTCGCCCGTAATCGCAACCCGCACCATGTTCAGACTCGCGACTTGGATCGGAGTTCTCGGCGCACTCAGGGCGGTGTTCCCGATCTTTCCATACGCGACGTCGCGTGAATCGAGAACATACCCGCGATTGCTGAAGAGAGCGGTCTGACCTTGCTTCGGACCCGTAAGCCGCAACGTTTTAAACCGCCACGAACGGACCATCGCACCCCGGATTGAGGTGACGTCGGGGCGCGCTGCATACGTCGCATCGACCGTGTATCCGCCGCTCGAGAGATGTGTCGCACGGCCGATGTCATCCAGCGTTATGCTGTACGATGGCGGCCTGAATACTTCGACATCGGTGGTGGAATACGACTCGGGGAAGAAGCGGACGTACGTGCCATTTTCGGCGTAGCTCCACGGGCCGGCGGGTACCTCTCGACTGCCTTCTCCGATCGGCGCTTTGCCACGCAGGACGGCCAGCTGCTCGAGTTCCGGAAACGCAAGTGCTGGATTGGTGATCTTGTCGCGCCAGCTCTGCACTTGTGAGATGGTGTTCGTAATCTGAGCCGGGATGAGCGAGCCCAGAAGACCCCGAGCGACGTTCTTCACCGATTCTCGATTCGCGCTCATTGACGATATCTCGGGCGAAGTCAGCAATGGACGGATTCGGTTTTGAAAATCGGATGCATAATCTTGGAACGGCGTGTACGCTTCGATGCCCCAGATCAATTGCTGGATGTCTTGTTGTTGGATTTCCGGATGCGCGAAGGATCGTTCCATGATCGAACGAATGAGCAGCGCGCGGTCGCCTTTGAGCGGTGCCAAAAGATAGCCGTCGCCCTTGGTCGGCCCATACGTCCCCGCATGAAGGCAATAGCTCTGCAGGCGCATGCGGAAATAGCCAGATGGGACGCGCGTGGATCGTGACGTTACCGGCGTAATCCCTTGCAAGAAACGACCGAGTAATTGCGCGACCGGCAACGCGTCTTTTATGCTCGTGGTAATCGCCTCACGCGGCGCTCCATCGAGAAGGCTCGCGTTCGCGGGCACGAGGAAGAGGCTGAACGCAACCGTTAATGATGCGATGCTGCGCGCGACGTGGGAACCGCGCGAGGCTTGTTTGAGATTACCCATCGACGTTCACAGATGTTTTGCAGCGGCGTCGAACAATGTGTCGAGCTTGCTGCCGTCGCCATTGAAGCCATTTGCGGAAAACACGAACACGACTTTTTGACGATAGCTCTGCGGCGGCCGACTTCTTCCGGCTTCTTTCTTGAACGCCACATCTCGATCCGAATCTGATGCAGCAGTACATCTCTCAAACATCGCTTTTGCGGCGGATTCTGATGCATAGGAGAGCACGCCAAATCCAGAAATAGCTTCCTTCGCAAAATAGATGCACGATGGATCTCCTGGTATGCTGGACATCTGCGACCTCAACGGAGTGCCGACGATCCGCGAAGCCTCCGCGGCGGGGAGAACCTTGCAAGGGGCGGGATGCGAGGCCTCAGCTGCGGATGTTAAAGCTGGCAACGAGCTGAGCAGTATTTCGTTAGCGCCGGCGCGTGAAGCGGAATGAAGCATCTTGGATTAACCTTTCTCTGGACGGGAAGCATCGAATAAATCGCACGGATCCTCGTGTTGCAGCCGGCGCGAGGTGACGCCTCGGCGGAGCGAATCGTGAGAGCGGTTATGATGGCCACGGCAAAGAGGCTGACACAGCGAGAAAAAGCCTTCAGCTGCGTTTGCTGGTTTGCATCGACGTCTACAGGTGTTTTGCTGCCGCTTCGAGCAGCGCGGTGAGTTTGCTGCTGTCGTGATTCAAGCTAATCGCGGAGAGCACGAAAACGCCTTTTTGACGAAACGCGACCGTCGGGTGGCTGCTTGCCGTCCATTTTTTGAAATACGTGGCCGCATGGGATTCCGATGAAAACGTCTGCAGGCCAAACGCGAAGATCGGACGCTGCGAGAGGTACTCGCATGATGGTGCTTCGGGTATTCCGGCAGGCCGTGCTCTCAGCGGCATCCCGACGATCTGTGTCGCCGCGGAAGCGGGGAGAACGTCGCAAGGGGCGAGGCTGGCGGCCTCCGCCGCGGAGATCGAGGTCAAAAGCGAGGCGAGGACGGTGGCGACAAAACTGACCTTCACAGTCGAGAAAAACATAAGGTTTCACCTTTTCTAATGCTTCGATGGTATGGGCGAAGCGTACGGAACTCGCGTCCGAATCGCGTCCGACCGTGCCGCATGGAGCGCCGTTGTCGATACGCACGAGCCGGTGTCGTACACTTTTCGGACAGCTCGCTTCATAGGCTAAGGTGATGAAATCTCAAACCGGCACGGCAATCGCGAAGTTGACTTTCATCGCGCTATTATCGAACGTACCGCTCGATGGAGGCTGCGCCCGCCGTGCGCGGGAGAAAATCGGGCGTTGCGATCGCGATGTGACCCGTGCTGTCTTTGAGCGGTATTAAGATTCGCTCAGTGTTGCTCCCCCGCGCATCAGCGAGGTAACGTACCGACCCGATGTCATCATCCCACAACGGGGCGCCCCGGTGATTCGCTTGGTGAGTTCCGACGGCATTACCTGGACGATCGATGCGAACGCCATTGTCAGAGATCGTGTATCGAACACGAACCGAACTTTATGACCGTTACGATGCGCGCACGCAATCTTCGATGCAAGGACGGAAGATGATCACAGCTTCTTTAGCACGGCGTCGAGCAATCTTCTGCTTGCAGCGGGCACGACGGTTTTGCCGTTCGATACGACCGCCGTGGCGAGGACATCTCTCTTAATCTGCGCTACCGACTGCCGCTTCATGTAGGCATCGTACCCTGCAGAGAGAGTTGTCGCGATCCCTAAATTAGATAGAAAGACTCGCTTTCGGCCCCTTTCCAAAGTCTGCGCGCTTCCCGGCGGCATCTACACACAACTCGAGCCCGTAAGGTTCCCGCGTACCGTCGGCCCTTGTGGACTCGGCTCGAAGACGACAACTGGCGAGCCGATGATCTCGCGAACCTCCGCGAGGTCAACAGAGAGCACGCTGCCTGTGGCGCCGCGCTTACCCCCACCGGACGAGCTCCCATAAGCAGCGCGGTAGCGGCGAGAGTGAGGGTGAGCAGCGATTTCTATTGCATGATTAAATCCTTTTTTGTCTTGTTTACGGCGAGAGATTGTTGAATGCTGCATCGCGTGACGCGATGAGTTGGCTGCGTTTCTCCGCTCAGCTTCCTTCCAGCGAGATTGCCCGTTTGGCATTTTGAACGGTTTAGATCGGTGTCAGACGGAGACGGTCACGCCATTTTGCTTTAGTACTTGAACGACTTTCCTGATGTCGGGCGGTCCGGCTGGGATCTCGTCGTTCACTGCGGTGAACATCTGTGTCGCAAGGCCACCTTGGCCGCTCATTTCGAGCATCTCGCCGCCATGCTCGCCGAAACGAAAGGCATGAACGGTATGTGCGGGCACGTGGACGAGCGTACCGGGACCACATATGGCGGTCTCCGCTGCACAGGTAAACTCAACCGAGCCTTTGAGCACATAGAATGACTCGTCCCAACGATGGCTATGTGGCGGCGGACCCATTCCCTCATCTCCCTGCTGAAGCGTGACTTCGTAGCTCTGTGTCGCCACATTGGTTGCCAGCACCGTCACGCGAATGCCGAGGACGTTCAAGGGGGGTTGATAGTCGTTGGGTGTTAGAACGAACGGTTTCGGACTGGTGCTCGAAGTGGAGAGAACCATAAGGTTTCACCTTTCTAAAATGACGGTGACATGAGAAAATACCGCGTCATGAGCACGGCTCATCGGAGGGTTGCATTTCCGTCGATGGGTGGTCGAGCCGTACGCTGATAAAGTCGGTGAGATCACCGAGTGTATGGACGTACGATTGCTGCCCGTGCGTCACGTCTTTGACGATTCCGCGTAGTGAGCCGCGAAGCGAATCCGACGGCTCGCGCCAGATTTCGACGACGAAGATGTGCTTGGTACGGGCCTCGCTCTTGCTCACGGGATTATTGTCGGAGAATGCCCGTCCGAACGGCGTCCGATTGCGCCATTGCTGCCTCGATCTCCCGATTAAAACGAAGAGCACGATAGGTTTCCCGGCCCGCTTCGCTCGTGAAAGCGGCAACGCGTGCGGACCGTAAGGCGAAGGCCCGCTCCAGTGCTTCTCGGTGCCGATCGTCGAGGTGGGCAGCCGCGAACATCTGCGCCGCACTCCAGAGCACGTGTTGCGGGTACATGATGCTCTGCAGTGCGGCATCGTCCAAGCATTCGATCTCGGTGGCGATCCCGACCGCAGCGTCGATGTTTGCTGCGCGCAAATAGGTTAGCCCGAGATCCGCCAGGTCCGACGCCATGTCGCTTGGAGCTTTTTCTCGACGTAAGCGCATCGATCGCTCGCAGTGTTCGAGTGCGTTGGGAAGATCGCCCAGTTCGCGTTCCGCCGCACCGAGGTTCGAGAGCGCCGCGCAGGTGAGAATCGGTGCACCGAGTTGTTCGGCCGGGCGCAGTGCGGATCGTAGGATGCGGCGAGCCGTTGGAAAGCGGTCGAGAAGGTATGCCGTCATGCCGAGATTGATCGCGCAAATGGTGAGGCCGCGGAGATCTTTTAAGCGCAGAAAAAGATGACGCGATCGCCTGAAGCACTCGAGGGCACGGGTGAAGTCGCCGATTTTCAGGAACAGCACGCCGCCGTTAACGAGCACCATCGCTCCACCGAGCGGTTTGTCGACGGCATCATAGAGCGCCGTTGCTTTTGCGAAATACGCTGTCGCCGCATCGATTGCGAATCGCCGGCTCGCCACGTTGCCCAACCGAAAGTATGCATCGGCTTCGCCTTCCCGATCGCCGATCGACTGGCAGAGCGCGAGCCCTTGTTCGGCAAGCGCCGAGCACCGCTCGTAATCGTTGTTGCGATAAGCGGAACGCGATGCGGCATCGAGAGATCCGATAACCAAGGCTTCATTCGACGACGTGGCTGCCAATGCCAGGCAGTCCGCGATCGCCGCGGTCGAGGGTACGGCATGGCCTTGCACGCCGTACGAATCCGCAATGAGACACAACGTTCGTACGATCCCGGTTGCATCTTGGAGCGCTCGATAGCGTGAGAGAGCGCGATCCGCCTCTGATAAGGCTGCGGGATAGTCTCCGAAAGCTCCCATCAGCACGGCTGCGCTTTCGGCTGCAAACGCGATCCAGTACGCATCGCTCGAACGCTCTGCTGCGATTTTCAACCGCTCGACGGCAACCTCTTGCGCAGCGAGATCATCGATGGCATGTGTGTAACGGACACGCCTGCGCAGGCACTCGAGTTCACGCCCCGCGAGGTCGATCGACAGCGACTCTAGCCGCACGATGTCGGCAAGTTGCTGCTCGCGCCTTCCGCGCCGTGCGAACACGGTTTCGCGGAGCGCAATGACGGCGTACTGCAGCGTCGGATCGGCAAGGTCTGCGGCTCGCGTGAGGGATGTTAACGCTTCGTCGTCGGCGTGGACGGCGATCGCCGCTTGCGCGGAGGCATAGTAATACTCGGCGGCTTTCTCGGCGCGGCCACCCGCATCGAAGTGACGCGCGAGTTCGCGCGCGACGGTATCTTCGCGTCCGTGATACACCTGCTCGATCACGACGCCGACCCGACGGTGAAGTGCCTTACGCTTGTCGGCCGCAATCGAACCGGAAATGTATGCTTGAATTAACTGGTGCGAGAAGACGAAGTCGCCCGAGTTAGATCCAACGGGTCCCGTTGAAATGCGGACGAAGCGGGCATCGAGAAGCTCGTCGATGCATGCGAGTACGTGGTCCTCGGAAAAACCGCCCGCTGCACTGACAATTTCGGTTGCAAAGCTTTGTCCGACCGTCGCTGCAACCGCGAGGACCGAGCGAGCCATCTCGGAGAGCCGTTCGACGCGGTCGCCAATTGCAATCTGCAGGCTCGCGGGAAGGACGGGCTCCGGCGCTCGCGAGAGCTGCGACTCGCGGACGATCTCTCCGAGGAAGAACGGGTTCCCGGCGCTGAGTGCGTACGCGCGATGAGTGAACCCATCGCGAGGGTCGCTGCCGGAAATTCGTGTAATGAAGTCCTCGACATCGGAGAGCGAGAGCCCACCAAGGGGTAAGCTTACGACACCATGTTCGCGTTGCATGATTCGCCGGAATGCGCGCAACGGATGCGACGGGCCGGTTTCGTCGTCGCGATAGGTGACGAGAAGAATGATCGGCGCCGATCCGAGCCGCTCCACGAGATACGTCAGAAACGCGACCGTCGCTTGTCCCGCCCAATGCAGATCTTCGAGCACGATGAGCAACGGTCGTACGCGCGCGAGCCCTTCGAAACAGCGCCACATCGCCTCGAAAAGACGCGATTGCTCGCGCTCGGGTTCGAGCGCTGAAAGGCGCGGAATGGTGTCGTGGTTTTGCCGCAACTCCGGCAACACCGTAGCTGCGGCTGCGAGCCACATCGGTTTGAGATCGAGTGCGGCGATCATCGGCAAAGCGCCACGTAACGTTCGTACGATCGCCTCGTAGGGCGACGCTTCGCCCGAGATCGTACCGCCGGAAACGACGCGACCACCCTGCGATTCGACGTGACGCGCGAACTCTGCGGCGAGCCGCGATTTGCCGATGCCCGCTTCGCCAACGACGAAGACGGTACGACCTTGACCACGCACCGCGCGTAACCAGGATGCTTGCAATGTCGCAAGTTCTTCCGAGCGACCGACAAAGGGCATGACGTCGGCCGAAGACGCGGTTGACGGCGACCCGGAAGCCGCCAAATGGACGGGCGCGTTGCGCAGGATGCTTTCGAAACACGCAATCGTTTCGGGCATCGGTGCGACTTGCAAATCGGTCTGCAAACGCCGAGTAAACTGTTCGTATTCTTGCAGGGCTCCCGCTCGGTCACCCGACTCGTACCGCAGCATCATGATTCGTCGCAGGGTGTCTTCACGCCACGGATCGTGGTCGAGCAGCATTTTACCCGAACGAATTGCGTTCGGATAGTCTCCGTCGCGCCGATACCCCTCGGTCAATCGCTCGAGATTTGCGGATTGGAGCATCCGCAACCGCTCGCGCTCGGTCATCAACCATTCGTCGTAGACGGCGGGTAAGAGATCGCCCGCATAAAGGGCGACGGCGGCCGAAGCTCCGCCGGGGAACGCGCTGAGACGCTCGAATTCACAGAGGTCGACGATTGGATCGAATTCCGTATTCCACCGAAGCGAACGTTGGTCGGCGAGGATCACCGGCGGATCGGATGTCGGCAAGACGTGTTGTAACATTGCGATATGGCGACGTAAGTTCGCGCGAGCCTTCGCTTCGTCTTCATCCGGCCAGAGTGCGAACGCGATCGTGTCTCTGGGCATGGTCCTTGACCGCTTTACGATCAGATAGGCAAGGAGCGCCGATGCTTTGAGCGGTGCCGCGAATTTTATCGGGACGTCGTGCATGAACAGCTGGAGCCCGCCCAGCAGTCGGATCTGCAAGCCGCCGATATCGTTTCGCACGTTGTTGGTTGGCTCGCTAAGCATAGCGGTTCCGTCGTTCGGGACTCGTGACGCATGCGCCCGCGGCCAGAGGTCGTCTATCGGACACTAATCGGACGGCGTAACCGATATCGTGAATGCATGAAGAAAGCAACGCCCACAGCTGCGCTTGCCGTGCTGCTCGTTCTCTCGATGACGGCCTGTTCGTCGAGCCGCAAAGCCGATGTGGACCCCGCAGCGACGACGGTGACAACGACAAGTAATGCGGCAACCGCGACGGTTGCCGAGCCGAGTGTCGCTCCAGCCGCCGACAACGCTTCGAATTCGGGTGACGACAAGCCCGGCGCGGGCCACGTAAGCATGACGGGAGATGCCGCGCTCGAGAGTGACTTCGTGGTCGACATGTGCCAGGCTGGCCCGCCCGGCGGAGGGCTACTCAGCGGATATCATATGGCAATGAAAGATGGCGATCCACACATCGCGATCCTGAGCATCGGCCTGAAAAACTATGATAAGGACGGCGTATATGACGTGCCGTCCCTTTCTCGCGAAGCCGCCGTCGGTCAAGTGATGAGTTCGGGAATGATGGGACCGCTCACGCTCATGGTGGTGAGCCCGGGAAATCCGACGCCGTTCGCCTTTTCGCAGACACCGTCGAGCAAACTCACAATCACGGTGTCTGATAACGGCGCGAAAGGCTCGGCAGCGTTTACCAACCTCGAATCGCAACCGGACATGTCCAAGTTCGATCTGCACGCCGGGAAGATGCCCGCTGGCAAACGCGCTTCGGGCTCCATTTCCTGGACGTGCGGCACCGTCGGTCGCATCGACCCGAAGATGAACGATGCGGTAAATAGCGCCTTTAAAAAACTCATTCCCGGCAGTTAGTGCTCGTACGAGGAGAGTGTCATGAGACGTTTTATCATTCAATCACTCGTGGTCACCGCGGTGGTCGCAACGAGTTTTGCGAGCACGCCCGTGAATGCGGATCTTGCTGCAAATAGCCGCACGCAGTACACGAGCTTCGGTCTTCCCATGTACCCCACGCCAAAGCAAAATATTATGGTGTTACCTTCTGAATCGAATGGTGACGGTGGTAAATCGGAGACCGTGCAGATGGATCCGCACGCGCCGCTGGAAGCCGTCGTTGCATGGTATAAGGCGCGAATGCCCGCTGGTTCGTTCCAGTCAAGCCCTAATCCGGAACACGCCGGTTTTCAGGTGTCGAAAGATGGCAATAAAACGCTTTTAATAGTTGTCCTCGATCATAGGAAGGGACACGTTCAAACCGATATCTTGCTCATCAAACAAACGTCAAAATAGCTGGACGCAGGAAACGTGGCCGCGATTAACTCCTTCACGCACGCTTTTGCAAAACAGACGCTACGTGTAGTTTATCCGAATCAGCGTAACGCGGGATTCATTAATTAAAACGTTTCTTGGTAATTACGTTACCGTGGGATTTCGATGTAAAAGCGAAAACATGCTGAGAGCATAGTTTTACCGTGATCCGAAGGGCGATGCTGCGACTCTTTTGCTTCGTGAATTACGGCACGCATAATCCGGGTGAAAACGAAGCAGGTCGCAGCGTGCTGCGGTGCGTATCGGGAATGAAAAGACAGCAACGCGACCCGGTGGGTTGCCGTTGTCCGCACGGTGGTTTCGATCTGGCCATTTTCGCACGGGCCGCGGCACTTTTCGATCGTAAGGCGTTCCTCGCGGGGTTAGGTGCGGCTATAACGGCAGCTGCGTGGCCGCCCGGAGCACGGGCGGAGAGCGGAGTGACGGTGCTGCGTGTCGCGCGGCTATTCGACGGCACCGCGATGCATACACCGGGCGCGTTGGTTCTGCAGGGTTCGAAGATCGTCTCAATGCATGCGGGCGACGCCGGTAGCGACGCGACGACGATCGACCTTTGGGATGCGACGATCGTGCCGGGATTCATCGACGCACACACGCACGTCGCGAATAATGTCGTGACATCCGCGTATCTCGTGCGCGATCGCTCCTACGATTCGCTAGCCGAAGCGGCGATTAGCTCGCTTCGAAACGCGCAGGCGATCCTGGCCAACGGCTTCACGACCGTGCGCGACGTCGGTAGTGGCGAAGGGATCGACATCGCAATGCGCGATTCGATCGCGAAGCAGGTCGTCGTCGGCCCGCGGATGCTTGTCGCTGGCCCGGCGCTCTCGATCACCGGCGGTCGCGTCGACGCCAACGACCTGCCGCCATTCGTCCACGTCGATCATGCGATCGAATCTGGGATCTCGTCAGGCCCCTACGGTTTTCGCGAACGTGTGCGCGAGCACGTCAAGCGCCGCGTGGACCTCATCAAGATCGTGGCAACCGGCGGCGTGCTTTCTTCTGGCGACAAGTTCGACGTTCCGCAGTTCAATCTCGACGAGGTCCAAGCCGTGGTGGATGAGGCGACGAAGTTCGGTTTGCACGTCGCAGGGCACGCGCATAGTGATCGCGGGATCGCAGTCGCGGTGAACGGCGGTGTCCACTCGATCGAACACGGCACTGGGGTCAGCGAGACGACGCTTCGCGCGATGCGCGAGCGGGGCACGGCGCTCGTGCCGACGATTTGGGCGCTCGATTCAATTCTGGAATCCGGCAATCCCAACCATATGCCACCGAACGTCGTATGCAGCCGACATGATCGGCACTGACGATCGCGGGCGCCTGGCACCCGGCAAACTCGCCGACGTCGTCGTCTTCGCGGGCGATCCGCTCGCAAACATCGCGATACTCGAGAAGGCCCCGGTACTCATCATGCTCGACGGGAAGAAGATCGATCGGGCGGCTTTGAAACCGCCGTCGAATGACCGGTGGGCGTCCTAGCAAAGGGACATCGTGCTGATAAAACGCGCCGGCGCGCGGCGCGACTTGGCGTTCTGACGCAATGTTGTTTCGAATGAGCTTCGAATCGTGACGATCAAACATCGCAAGACGCGGCCCGCAATGCACGCATGTTCCGGCCTGCAGCTTGCCGGACTTCGGATCGCGAATTTTCCGACGATGCGGGTTGCCGACTCGGATGATGGCGCGTGTCTTCTCGGGCGCTCACACGAGCCCGGACCACACGCGTTCGGTCCTTCCTGTCGAGGAGACCGCTAAAAACGCATAAAGATCTTCGCTCTTTCCGATCAAAACGAAACCGAGATGTTGCCCCGCGGGTGAAAGCCAATTCTGCACGATGGGCGTTACGTCCAGCGCCACGTCTGTACCGTTGCGTTCTCCGACATCGACGCCGTTGCCGTTGGCATTGATCCAATCAGAGTTGTTCCACCAACGCTCGGTTGCCGTGGCAATTTTTGTGGCGCACGATGTACTATGATCGATTTGGTTTTTGCCAAACACGGTCGAGCCGACCGAGAGTATGAGCGTTGCATGCGCGAGTCGATGAATTGATTTCTAGACGGTTACGAGATCAAAGACGACGGCGGCTCGCGAGATTGCATTGGCCGAACTGTCGCCTAAGGGATTGACGTCATTGTAATATTCGTAGCCGCTTATGACTGGCAAGTAATCGCGTGCGCTGGTTCCATCTTGCATGCTATCTAAAACCCAGTAATTTTCTTCACGGTTTCCCCCATATCTCGCGACGATCGCCGACACGATCGCATCGCTCGAGATCTCGCCCGCCTCGCATCGTGCGTAGAGCGCGCGAACATCGTCGGGGATCGTCGTCGATTCCCTGGCCGCGAGCATCGCGAGATGTTCCGCCGGATCGTAGGCTTCGCGTTGCTCTTTCGTTACTAATAGCCCCATTCGAATCGGTGTCGCGAAACGCACGTCGAATCGCCTTCCGATGCCGGCGGCCGTGAGCGATCGCAGGCGGGTTGCGTGGTGAATGATTCCGCTAGCTCGTCGGCGAGCAGCCAATAGATTACGTTTGACTTAAGTTCCGGGGGTTAGACCCGCTTGACCACACCCACGCCGACCTTTGCTAAAAAAAGAGACCGTCATCAGACGATCTCACGGGCCGCCTTCGACCGGAACCAGATGCACAAGAGCAACCTAATTGGCCAACCCGTCTTATCTGCCGAACAACGGCTCCCTAAAAGCTACCTTAACTACCTTATTCGCGATTTACGCGTCATGATTTTAAAGCAGATGAACACTCCTAGGGTAACGCCGAATAGCAGCGCGGAAATCAAGACCTCTACGAGTTCTATTTTGCCAACGATTACATGTGCATTCACCTATGTCGTTACGGTGACCGGCGTGGATCCATTTGTTTCCCCATATTGCGATGGCCCGGAACCGTCATTGTATTGCGGGGGGTTCATGAGAATCGGCAATGGCGACGACGCCGTCGGATTCATTGTGAAAGTTGACTGACCGGCCGCATAATCTCCCATGTCCATAAGCCATCCTCCGAGCGCCATTCCTAGTCCTATACCTCCGGCAATCGCGCCGACGGTGATGAGAATCGGCGAGGCGGCAAAAAAAGCAGCGATAGCTGCAGCCACAACCTATCGCAGTTAACGCAACCCCGATTCCGCCAAGAATAATTGTACCGGCGCTTTGCGGCGTAACCGTCTGCTTTGGGCTCGTTATTGCTACCAAATAAGTTCGCTGTTTGTCCCAAGTCATGTTGACGAGAAATCGCCAATTGGTCTGATCTAACCAGACAACTCCCGAACCGTACTTGGCGTGCGTGAACGTAGCTGCGAGACTATTAGGGAATGTATTAAAAGTGATATTATTTAGGGTAAACGGTCCCGAACTCGGCGTCGGACCAGTAAGCGTTGCGGACCCATTACCATATGCAGCTATTGTCGTGTTTCTATAGGTACCAGCCGCATACGCCTGCGTAATTAGTCCCGCTATAATAACTAACAGTGGACAATGAGCGTGGTGCAGGCGTCGGACTCCCGCCAGGTGGGCCGCACGTGTCGGTGGTACGAATTCGCATCGCTAATGCCTTGTTGGCAGTCTTTAATATTTCCTGGGCCGTGTTCGGATTCGTATGTCCGAGCGTACAGTAACCAGCCGGAACAACGACGTCCAGCGTCGGCGAGGTGTTGTTCGTGAAGTCCGTCTCGGCGATGGCATGTTGCGGATTAACAACGATTCGGAATTTGTGAGATCCGGCGTTCGCGTCGGTCAGGATCACCTACATCGTGTGCGTCGCGAAGCACCGGCAGCAATTGCCGCAAGCGACTCGCTAGGATGCGTCGGCGTAAAATTTGCTGCGCCATCGACGCTGTAGGAGGCCGCCCCCGCGATCGCGCCGCTCGGGCCGTTGCCGGTATTCGCACCTTCAATGGTAACGATGGCGACCGGAACCTCGCGCTCGCACCCAGGTGCCAGCCTCGCAGCAGCGGATCGAAGGATCAAATCAGGTTGCACGAGCGAAGCCGGAAGCCGCATTTGCGTCGGCCCGGCATTTGCTCCGGTGGGACTCGTCAAAGCCACGACAACCATTGATGCCGCCATCGCTCCGATCGCTTCGCACATGAATCGCCGACCCGTCCCGACGGCGCCGTTCCAACTCGCGAGCATGCCCCGAAGGTACGCTCCCGCGCGTCCGAAACGAGTCCGAGCAACAAACGGCCCGACGAATCCCCCCATTGAACGGGTTTTGGAGGCCACCCCGAACGATGCAGCACTCGCCGCGTTTTTTGCGATGTCGATGACGTGATGCTCGCGTAATCGACAACGCGCTAGCCACTGCCGCGGCAGCGCCGAGCACGCTGAACGAGACCAACAAGACCTTGGATAGGCCGTCATGCATCGTCGCTATGCGTATCCCTTATAAAGAGAAATGAGGGAACACGTCTGCTCCTGGCCTACGCTGTCAAAACATGCGACGGTCTTGCGCCGCCCGCATCTGACGGAAGCCACCGACAGCGGCGTTTGACTCCCCGGCCGACGCGTGGTATTCTACCCGGGTTGTGGTCCTCGCCGCGAACGCCTTTTTGCGCGTCGCGGCGAAAGACCTAAGATGAACGCCAGGGTACGTGGAGATCAGATGAAAAACATCATCGGCCGCAAGGTCGGGATGACGAGCATATTCACCGCCGACGGGCGGTACGTTCCGGTGACCGTTATTGAAGCGACACCGAATATCGTACTGCAAGTCAAGACGGTTGCAACCGACGGCTACGCCTCCGTCGCGCTCGCATTCGCAGACGCCAGAAAAAACGGCCTCACCAAGCCCGAGGCCGGCCGCTTTAAGAAGCTCGATCTCACGCCCAAGAAGCATATTCGTGAGTTCCGTAAATCGATCGATGGCGCCCCGGAAGTCGGCGGTACCGTCTCGGTTGACGTCTTCGCGGCGGGCGAGCACGTCGATGTCGTCGGCATTTCGAAGGGCCACGGCTTTGCCGGCGGTATCAAACGCCATAATTTCCACGGCGGTAGCCGCACGCACGGTCAGATGATCCACCGGCAGCCGGGCTCCAATGGCGATACGAACTCCGGTCACACGCATCGCGGCTCGCGTCGCCCCGGCCACTACGGCGTCGATCGCACGACGCACCAGAATCTTGAAATCGTCCGCGCCGACCTCGAGCGCAACCTGCTGCTCGTCATGGGCCCGGTTCCAGGCCCAAAGAACGCGCTCGTGATCGTGTCGGCAGCCGTACGGCCGCCGAAGGTCGCCAAAGAAGCGCCGACCGTTAAGGCCGCAGCGAAGGGCAAGAAGTAATGGCCAAAGTCATCGATGCAAAGGGCGCGACGCTTCGCGACCACGCCACCCCCGAAGCGTTCGCTACGAAACCGGTCGGTAAGACGAATGTCATGTTCCGCGCCGTCTTCCGCGAACTCGCGAATCCGCGTGCCGGTACGGCGTCGACGAAACGTCGCGACGAAGTCCGCGGCGGCGGTCGTAAGCCCTGGAAACAGAAGGGCACCGGTCGTGCGCGCCAGGGGTCGACACGGTCGCCGCAGTGGCGCCACGGCGGCGTCGTATTCGGCCCCAAGCCGCGCACGTACATCACGAGTCTCAATAAAAAAGAGCGCAAGGCTGCGATGCGCGCCGCGCTCTCCGACCGTTTCACGAGCGACTGCGTGACGTTGCTCGCGACCGATGGCTTCGATCTCGCGAAGACACGCGAATTTGCCGACCTCCTCTTCGGCTCCGCAAAAGCCGCAAAGGTGGGTCCGCGCACGCTCGTCGTTTACGCGGCGACGGAAGCCGAAGGCGTCGGCGCGACGCTCGTGCGTATTGGCGGGAATCTTCGGAAAGTCGGCGTGACGCACACTGGTGCGCTCGACATCAAGGACGTGCTCGGGTACCCCCGCATGATCCTCACGACCGCAGCTCTTGCCGAACTCGAAGCTTCGTTTCCCGCCGTCGTCAAGAAAGTGCGAGTGGCCGCCTGATGGACGCACGCGACATCATCATCGCTCCTCTGATCACCGAGAAATCGATGACGAATACCGTGATCAGCCAGTACACGTTTGAAGTGAATGCTCGAGCGAGCAAGACGCAAATCAAGCACGCCGTTCAGGAAATCTTCAAGGTCGACGTTACGAAGATCAACACGGTCAACATGCTCGGCAAGCTCAAGAATTTTGCGCGTAAGGGTACGCGCACCGCCGGCAAACAGTCGGACTGGAAAAAAGCCATCGTCACCCTCAAGCCCGGCCAGAAAATCGAACTGGGCGGCGTGAATCCGTTCGAGCAGTAGGATACTATGGCAGTTAAACGTTATCGCCCGACATCGGCTGGCCAGCGCTTCATCACGACGATCGATACCCGCGATCTTACGAAGAAGAAGCCCGAGAAAGCCCTCGTCGAGGTCAAGAAGAAACACAGTGGCCGCAACAACAACGGCCACATCACGGTGCGTCATAAGGGCGGCGGCACGCGCAAGCAGTACCGCATCATCGATTTCAAGCGCCAGAAGGATACCATTCCGGCGAAAGTCGCGGCGATCGAATACGATCCGAACCGTTCGGCTCGGATCGCGTTGCTCCATTATAAAGATGGCGAGAAACGCTACATCCTCGCGCCCGTCGGCCTCGAAATCGGTCAGATCCTCTTCTCCGGCGAAGCGTCGGATATCAAGCTCGGCAACTGCTTGCCGATCAAAAATATTCCGCTCGGTACGGTCATCCACAATATCGAACTCCGCCCCGGCGAAGGCGGCAAACTCGTGCGTAGCGCTGGGTCGTCGGCGCAGCTCATGGCCAAAGAGGGCGAGTATGCCCAGGTGCGCATGCCTTCCGGTGAAGTCCGCAAGATTCAAATGGTCTGCCGCGCGACGATCGGTCAACTCGGCAATCTCGATCACGAGAATGTCGTGATCGGTAAAGCCGGCCGTATCCGCCACATGGGCAAGCGCCCATCGGTCCGCGGTATCGCGATGAACCCCGTCGACCACCCGCACGGTGGTGGTGAAGCACGTTCGACCTCGGGTCGCCCGCCGACCACGCCATGGGGCCAGATGACGATGGGCAAGAAGACGCGCCGCACGAAGCGCACCACGAAGATGATCGTCCGCAAGCGGAGTGCCAAGTAAATGGGTCGTTCACTAAAAAAGGGTCCGTTCGTAGCGGATCATCTCCTCGCCAAAGTCGAGAAGATGAACAGCACGCGCGAGAAGCGCATCATCAAGACGTGGTCGCGCGCCTCGACGATCGTGCCGCAGATGGTCGGTCACACGATTGGCGTTCACAATGGCAAACAGCACGTGCCGGTCTTCGTTACGGAAAATATGGTCGGACACAAGCTCGGTGAGTTCTCGCCGACGCGCCTCTTCAAAGGCCACTCCGGACAAGAAAAGAGCTCGGTGAAGTAATGGCCGACACGCAAGAAACCGCGCCACGTTCACAGGCGCTCGCGCATCTCAAATTCGCTCGTGTCGGACCGCGTAAGCTCCGTCGCGTAGCCGATGCCATTCGCGGCCTCACCGTTCGCGAAGCGCTCGTGCTCTTGAAGTTCTCGCTCGTCTTCGCATCCGAGCCGATGGAGAAGCTTCTTCAAAGTGCCGTCGCCAACGCTGAAAACAACCACCAGATGGAGACCGAGGGTCTCTATATTACGAAGATCACCGTCGACGGCGGGCCCGGCGGCTCGTATACGCGTCGCTTGGATCCGCGCGCTCAAGGCCGCGCAGCGTTTAAACGCAAGCGTATGTCGCACGTGACGATCGCCGTTGGCCACACACCGCCGGCTAACGCACCCAAGAAAAAGTCGGGCGCCTCGATCGAACTTTCGACCGTGGAAACCCGTCGCCGTTCGGTTGCGGCCACCGCGCCCGAGAAGCGCACGCCAAAAGCCAAGCCCCCCGTGGACGGAGCGTCGGAGTAACCTTATGGGACAGAAGATTCACCCGGTCGGCCTGCGTCTCGGCATCACGCGCACATGGGAAAGCCGCTGGTTCGAAAAAAAGAACTACAAAGCGTGGCTCCATGAAGACCAAGCCGTTCGCAAATATTTCGGTCGCCTGACCCGCGCTGCAGCGATCTCCAAAGTGGAGATCGAGCGTCGTGCCAATCAAGCGCGCGTGATCGTTCACACTGCGAAGCCCGGTATCATTATCGGAAAGCGCGGCGTCGGCATCGAAGATATTCGCAAGAACCTCGAGCACCTGACCAAGAAAAACATTCAAGTCAACGTCGTCGAGATCAAGCATCCCGAACTCGACGCGCGTCTCGTCGGCCAGAATATCGTCGACCAACTCGAAAAGCGTATCGCGTTCCGCCGCGCCATGAAGCAGGCGATCATGCGCACCATGAAGGCCGGCGCCAAGGGCGTGAAGGTCATGGTTTCGGGGCGTCTCGGTGGTGCTGAAATCGCACGAAGCGAACAGAATCACGATGGTAAGGTGCCGTTGCACACGCTTCGCGCCGACATCGATTACGCACACGTTGAAGCTTTCACGACCTACGGCCGTATCGGCTGTAAAGTCTGGATCTACAAGGGCGAAGTGCTCCCCGACCAGCCGCGCGAGCAAAAGCCCGAGCGTCCCGTCGGCGAGCGCGCGACCTTCCGCGATCGTCGTAACGATCGTCGCGGGGGCCGAGGCCAAGGCTCCGGCGCCCCGAGGGCGCTCGAAGCCGGCGATATCGCCAACATGAGTGCGGACGATCTTGCGATGGAAGCAGCGATGTCTTCAGTCGTAGCCGCTCCCGCGGCTACGCCGGCGCCCATCGAAGCCCCGGCAATTGTCGAACACGCAGCGTCCGCACCCGTCGAACACGCAGCGCCCGCAACGGTCGAACACGCGGCACCGGCTCCCGCCGAGCGCCCCGCAGCAGCGCCTGCGCCGACCGAAGCCGCACCGCACGCCGAAGCCGCTCCCGATGCTGCAACGGGCAATGCCACCGAGGTGACCGAGTAACATGCTGACCCCGAAGCGCGTCAAGTGGCGCAAACAACACCGCGGTCGCATGACCGGCAAGGCCCTTACCGGCAACACGCTGACTTTCGGCGAGTACGGCCTCCAAGCGCTCGAGCCCGTGTGGATGACGAGCCGTCAGATCGAAGCCGCCCGAGTCGCAATGACGCGTCATATCAAGCGCGGCGGTAAGGTCTGGATCAAGATCTTCCCGGATAAATCCGTCACAAAGAAGCCTGCCGAAGTCCGCATGGGCTCCGGAAAGGGAAATCCCGAATTCTGGGTTGCCGTGGTACGCCCGGGACGCATGCTCTTCGAGATCGCCGGCGTTACCGAAGACGTCGCCAAAGAAGCGTTCCGGCTCGCCGCTGCAAAGTTGCCGATCGGTACGAAGTTCATCACGCGCATAAGCGAAGTGGAGGCCGTTTCGTGAAGAACGACGAGCTGACGAAACTCCGCGACTTTACGGTTGCCGAACTCGCGCAAAAAGCCAAAGAGACCAAAGAGCAGCTTTTTAATCTGCGCTTCCAACTTCGTACGGGTCACCTCTCGGACTTCAGCCGCGTGAAAGCGGTCAAGCACGAATACGCCCAGATCCAAACCGTCATTAGCGAGAAGCGCCTCGCGGAAGCGAAGCAGCATGGAGCAGCATAACGTGGAGACCCCGAAGGCGGAGAGTGCCAAAGACGGCGACCGCACGACGCGGCGTCGTACGAAGCTGGGCCGTGTGGCAAGCGACAAGATGGATAAGACGATCGTCGTCGTCACCGAGACGCGCGTCCCCCATCCGACATACAAAAAGATCGTGAAGAAGTCGGTTCGCTTCAAGGCGCACGACGAGAATAACGAAGCCAAAGCGGGCGATACCGTGCGCATCATGGAGACGCGCCCCATCTCGAAAGACAAGCGTTGGCGGCTCCTCGAAGTCGTCGAGCGCGCGAAGTAGGCGATTGCAATGATTCAACAAGAATCGCGACTCAAGGTCGCGGATAACTCCGGAGCGCGCGAGCTTCTTTGCATTCACGTGCAGGGCGGCTCGCGTCATCCCTATGCCTACGTCGGCGACATCATCGTCGGCACGGTCAAGAGCGCGATCCCTGGTGCCGCCGTGAAGAAGGGCCAAGTCGTTAAGGCCGTGGTCGTCCGTTGCGCGTATCCGATGGTGCGCCCCGATGGTTCGGTCATTAAATTTGACGAAAACGCCTGCGTTATCATCAAAGGTGAGAAAGACAATCTCGACCCGCGCGGCACGCGCGTCTTTGGGCCGGTTTGTCGCGAACTCCGCGATCGCGGGTTCTTGAAGATCGCCTCACTCGCGCCGGAGGTGCTCTAAGTGCCCGAAGCGGTAGCGAAGCCAAAAATCGTAAAGGGCGATACCGTCGTTTTGCGTCGCGGACGCGACAAGGGTAAACGCGGAACCGTCAAGGCCGTCTTTCCGAAGGATGGCACGGCGACCGTTGAGGGTCTCAACGTCGTCAAGCGTCACTCAAAGCAGGGTACCGACGGCGCGAAAACGGCCGGCATCTTCGAAAAAGAAGCTCCGATTCCGCTCTCGGCATTGCAAGTGATCGATCCCAAGACCAATCTGCCAACCCGTACGCGCCGCGTCCGCAAGGAAAACGGCGAAGTCGTGCGCGTGTCGGTGCGCTCGGGCGAAGATCTCTTCGTGCCGACGAAGGGACGCTAAGTCATGGCCATCACGCGACTCCGCGAAAAATACGACACCTCGGTCAAGCAAAAGCTTATCGAGAAGTTTAGCTATGGCAACGTACACATGGTGCCGAAACTCGAAAAAGTCGTCATCAATATGTCGGTCGGCGATGCGATTCAGTCCTCGAAAGTCCTGGACATTGCCGTCAAGGAGCTCGAGACGATCAGCGGCCAGAAAGCCGTTATCACGAAGGCAAAGAAATCGATCGCGGCGTTCAAATTACGCGAAGGCATGTCGATCGGTTGTAAGGTGACGCTCCGCGGCGAGCGCATGTATATCTTTCTCGACAAGCTTTTCAATATCGTCTTGCCGCGAATCCGCGATTTCCGGGGACTCAACCGCAAGAGCTTCGATGGCCGCGGTAACTATAATCTCGGACTCAAAGAGCAGATCGTGTTTCCCGAAATCAATTTCGACAAAGTCGACAAGATGCGTGGGATGGATATCGTTATCGTGACGTCCGCGAAAAACGACGAAGAAGCGCTGGAATTTCTCGTGCAGATGGGGCTTCCGCTGCAAAAAGAACGCACGGACGCAAATGAAGCACCGTCGCTTCAACTTCTTACTGGGGGCGATAAGTAATGGCAAAAACCTCGAGCATCGAACGCTCGAAGCGCGTGCAGAAGTTTGCCGTTCGCGCACACAACCGTTGTTTGACGTGCGGTCGTCCGCGCGGCTACTATCGCAAGTTCGGTATGTGCCGTATTTGCTTCCGGGAAAACGCGCATCGCGGTTTCATTCCGGGCATCACGAAGGCGAGCTGGTAGGTCATGGGCGTCATCACCGATCCGATCGCGGACCTGCTCACGCGCATCCGCAACGCGAACACCGCGCATCATCCCGTCGTGGACATTCCCGCGTCGAAGATGAAACTCGCGGTCGTCGAGATCCTCAAAGAAGAGGGCTTCGTCAAGAGCGCCGAGCGTGTCGAAGAAGGTCCGCAAGGCAAGATTCGCGTCGTGCTCAAGTACGGTCCCGAAAAAGAAAAAGTCATCACCGGTTTGCGTCGTATCAGCCGCCCGGGTCTGCGCGTCTACATCGGACGCGGCGAGATCCCGCGCGTCCTCGGCGGACTCGGATTAGTCATCATGTCGACGAGCAAGGGCATCATGTCGGGCAAACGCGCGAAGCGCGAAGGCCTCGGCGGTGAAGTCCTCGCGTACGTGTGGTAAAAAACTATGTCACGCATCGGTAAACTCCCCGTCCTGATCCCCGAGAAAGTCGACGTCAAAGTCGGCGCGAATTCGGTTACGGTTACGGGCCCCAAGGGCGAACTCACGCAGCATACGCTGCCGGTCGTCGCGGTCAAAGTCGAAGACGGCAACGTTATCGTCGAGCGTCTTGGCGATTCCAAGCCGCACCGCTCGGCGCACGGCCTCACGCGCACGCTCGTCTCGAATATGATCGAGGGCGTCTCGAAGGGCTTCCGCAAAACCCTCGAGATCAACGGCGTCGGCTATCGTGCCTCGAAGACGGGCGAAGTTCTCAATCTTACCCTCGGCTACTCGCATCCGGTTTCATATCCGGCTCCCGCGGGTATCGCGTTCGCCGTTGAAGGCACCAATAAAGTGCACGTCGATGGGATCGACAAGCAGCGCGTCGGGCAGGTTGCCGCCGAGATTCGCGATCTACGTCCGCCGGAACCCTACAAGGGTAAAGGCATTCGGTACCAGGGCGAAGTCGTCCGCAAGAAGCTCGGTAAGGCCGGAAAGGCCGGTAAGAAGTAATGCCCGCGACCTCACGCAACCTCAAGCGCGTCAAGCGCCACGCGCGTCTGCGCCGGAAGGTTATCGGCACGGCCGAGCGTCCGCGCCTGCAGATTCACCGCACGCTCCACCATATCTACGCCGCGATCATCGACGATTCGCGCGGTCACACGATCGTAACCGCGTCGACGCGCACGAAAGAGATCGCGGGCGATGGCTCGCGTACGGACGTCGAAGCCGCAAAACGCGTCGGCGAGACGATCGGCAAAAAGGCCAAAGAAGCGGGCATCAACGCCGTCGTGTTCGACACGTCGGGACTAAAGTATCACGGGCGTGTCGCAGCACTTGCTGATGCCGCGCGCGCTGCCGGGTTGGAGTTCTAATGAATTATCGTGGTGGTGGTCGCGATCGCGACAACTCGGGAATCGAAGAGACCGTCGTACGCGTCAATCGCGTCGCAAAGGTCGTCAAGGGCGGTAAGCGCTTTAGCTTTTCCGCGTTGGTCGTCGTCGGCGATCGCAAGGGTAAAGTCGGCTTCGCCATCGGCAAAGCGGGCGAAGTCCCGGAAGCCATCCGCAAGGGCGTTGAGCAGGCCAAGAAGGCCATGATCACCGTCCCCATGGTCGAACGGACGATTCCACACGAAGTGACGATGACCGTCGGGGCGGGCCGCGTGTTCATGAAGCCGGCCGCTCCCGGCACGGGCGTCATCGCCGGTGGTCCGATGCGTGCCGTGCTCGAACTCGCGGGCATCCACGACATCCTCACAAAATCCCTCGGCAGTTCCAATCCCATCAACGTTGTGCTCACGACCTACGAAGCGCTCAAGTCGCTGCGTACCGCCGAGAGCATTGCGAAGCTACGCGACAAGACCGTCGCCGAACTGTATCGTTAGAGGTTCACATGGCGAAACCAGCACCGAAATCGATCTCGCGCGGCGACGGCCTTCCGACGGCGTCCACGGGATTCTCGCTCAGCGAACTCCGCGAAAATAAAGGCGCACGTCCGAAGCGGACGCGCGTCGGTCGTGGTCACGGCTCGGGCATGGTCAAGACCGGCGGCGAAGGCGGCAAGGGCCAGACCGTGCGCTCGGGCGGCGGCAAGGGTCCCGCATTCGAAGGCGGCCAGACGCCGTGGGCTCGTCGTTTGCCGCACAAACGTGGCTACTCGCAGAAAGCGCGCGACATCGGCCACTTCCGGTCGATATTCGCCGTCGTCAATATTTCCGCGCTCGCCGGTTGGGATGCCGCGACCGAAGTTTCTCCCGAATCGCTCATGGCGCACAAACTCGTGAGCAAAGAGCGTGACGGCATCAAAATACTCGGCGGCAATAAGGACGCGAAGACGCTCCCGCAGGGACTGAAGTTTCGCGACGTGGTGTTCTCTGCGACGGCGCGTGAAGCGCTCGAAGCTGCCGGTGCCGATTTTGGTCCCGTTGTCGTAGAAGTCTCGATGTCCGGCAAGAAACTGCAGAAGAAAGTCTAGGCGTTCGTGCTCGATAACCTTCGCGCTGCGATCCTCGTCCCGGATATCCGCAAGCGGATTCTGTTCTTGATGCTCGCTTTCGCGGGTTTCGTGTTCATGATCCACGTGCAGTTGCCGGGCGTGGATGAGGCGCGTTGGCAGAATCTTCTGCGTGGCGGTAGCTTCTATAACTTTCTCGGGTTTCTCTCCGGCGGAGCGTTGCAGAAGCTCTCCATCATCGCGATGGGGATCACGCCGTACATCAATGCGTCGATCATCATGCAGTTGATGACGGTCGTCTTACCGCAACTCGAAGATCTCGCGAAAAAAGGCGGCGAAGAAGGTCGCAAAAAGATCAGCCAGTACACGCGTTGGCTTACGATCATCCTCGCGATCGTTCAAGCGACGACGATGTCGATCAATATGTCCCGCGCGGGCGTGTTTAACGACCATTCGGCTTGGTTTATTGCGTACGCGGTCGTCACTTTCGTCTCGGGCACGCTCTTCTTGATGTGGCTCGGCGAGCAGATGACGGATAAGGGCATCGGTAATGGCGTCTCGTTGATCATTTTCATCGGGATCGTGTTGCGCTATCCGACGTACGTCGGCCAGACGATCCAGGCGGGACAGAAGGACGGGCTCAACGTGCTCGGGCTCATCTTGTTCCTCGCGATCTCACTCTTTACGATCGTCTCGATTATCTTCATGTATCAGGGCCAGCGCCGTATTCCCGTGCAGCAAGCGCGCCGCGTCGTCGGCCGGAAGATGTTCGCGGGACGGTCGAGCTACATTCCGCTGCGACTCAACAATTCGGGCGTCATTTCGATCATTTTCGCAATCTCGATTTTGCTCTTGCCACAACAGGCGCTTTCGTGGTTCTCGAACTCGATCACGAGCATCGCTCCGAAGTACGGGTTTCTCGGGCTACCGGCAAACACGTCGGCGGTCTCACTCGCTTTTCAAACGTACTTCAGCCCGAACAGCGTCCTGTACAATTTTGTGTACTTCATTTTAGTCGTGATCTTCACGTTTTTCTACAGCTCGATCGTCGTCAACGTCAAAGACATCGCCGACAATCTCAAAAAGAGCGGATCGTTCATTCCGGGTATCCGTCCGGGTATTCCGACTGAAGAGTATATCAAGCGCATTTTGCTTCGTATCACCACCGTCGCAGCGGTCTATCTCGGTCTCCTTGCGGTGTTGCCGTCGATCTTGCAAAAAGGTCTCGCGGTCACGACGTTTTATCTCGGATCGACGTCATTGCTTATCGTCGTCGGCGTCGCGCTCGATACGATGACGCAGATCGAAGCACGCCTCGCGATGCGCGACTACAAGGGCTTCATCAAACGGTGAACGCTGCTACAACGCGGATGATGCGGTTGGTCTTGCTCGGGCCGCCGGGTGCCGGAAAAGGCACGCAGGCGAAAGTCCTCGAGGAGCGTTTCGGCGTGCGCCAGATCTCCACGGGCGATATTCTCCGCGCGAACGTCGCGCAGGGGACGGCCCTCGGCGCGCAAGCCAAAGCGTTCATGGAATCGGGCAAGCTCGTGACCGACGACATTATCATCGCGATGATGGAAACCGAACTCGCGGGCAAAGACTCGTTTTTACTCGACGGTTTTCCGCGGACCGTCGCTCAGGCGCAGGCCCTCGACGCGTTGCTCGATCGCTTGCACTTACCGCTCACCGGTGTGCTCTTGTTCGATGCCGATCGCGACACGCTGTTCAAGCGGCTGACCGGACGTTGGACCAATGCCCGCACGGGGCGCAGCTACCATTCCGAATTCAATCCGCCCAAGGTCGCCGGGATCGACGACGAAGACGGGGGTCCGCTTACGCAACGGCCCGATGATACGGCCGACGTCGTCGCCAAGCGTCTCGACACCTACGAGCGCGAGACCACGCCGCTGATCGCGTACTACGGCAATCACGCAACGTTTTCACGCATCGATGCACTCGCTCCGATCGCTTCGGTGAGCGAAGCCGTCGATCGCGCGCTCGACGCGCATGCGGGCACGGGTGCACCGTGATCACGATGAAGTCCGCGCGCGAGATCGAGATCATGCGTCGTAGCGGGAAGATCACGTCCGCCGTGCTCTCGAGCCTCATCCGCGCTGCGAAGCCCGGTATGACGTTACGAGAGATCGACCGTTTGGCCGAAAAAGGCATCCGCGATCGAGGCGGCATTCCAACGTTCAAAGGCTATCACGGCTATCCGGCCTCGGTTTGCGCATCGCTCAACGAAGTCGTCGTTCACGGAATTCCGGGCGACCAGGTCCTCAAGGAGGGGGACATCCTCTCGATCGATATCGGGACGACCTTCGAAAAATATGTCTCCGACACCGCGATCACGTTCGGCATCGGCGCGATCTCCGATGAAGCGCAACGCTTGTTGCGCGTCACGCAAGAATGCCTCATGCGCGGCATATCCGCCATGCAGAAGGGTAATCGTCTTTCCGACATCGGTCACGCGGTGCAACGACACGCCGAAGCACACGGGTACGGCGTCGTTCGCGCACTCGTCGGTCACGGTGTCGGCACCAAAATGCACGAGGAACCACAAGTCCCCAATTGGGGTGATGCCGGCAAAGGCATCGTCTTGCGTCCTGGTCTCGTGCTCGCCATCGAGCCCATGATTACCGAAGGCACCTTCGATGTGGAAACCTTGAAGGATGGCTGGACGGTCGTGACCGCCGATGGTAAGCTAGCAGCGCACTTCGAGCACACCATCGCCCTCACCGACGATGGCCCGCGCATCTTGACGCTCCGCGAGAACGACTTCATGGAACTCGACGTCGCTCGCTATCGCCCCGACGCCGAACTCGCCGCGTAGTTCGATCGTAATAGGAACAGGAACGCACATGAAAGTCAGACCGTCCGTCAAGCGCATTTGCGAAAAATGCATCGTCATTCGCCGCGAGGGCAAAGTCCGCGTAATCTGCGAGGCTAATCCCAAACACAAGCAGGTACAGGGATAATGGCACGTATTTCCGGCATCGATCTCCCGCGCGAGAAGCGGATCGAGATCGCCCTCACGTACATCTTTGGCATCGGTCTCCCAACCGCGCAGAAACTGCTGGCGCGCACGGGCGTCGATCCGAACACGCGCGTGAAGAACCTCACCGAAGACGATGAGAAGAAGCTGCGCGAAGCAATCGACGGCCAGATCAAAGTCGAAGGCGACCTGCGTCGTGAAGTCGCGGGCCACATCAAACGGTTGACGGATATCGGCTGCTATCGCGGTTTGCGTCATCGTCGCGGTCTGCCGGTTCGCGGCCAGCGCACGAAGACCAACGCCCGCACGCGTAAGGGTCCGAAAAAGACGGTCGGCGCGAAGAAAAAAGCAACCAAGAAATAGCCGTCGCGCGATCGGGCGCAAAGCGATGGTCAACGGGGGTCGGTGTTCGCACCGACTCCCGCGTCGTTCGTGCCACCGTTCGCGGGGGTCGCGTCGCCGTCCGCAAGCGTTTCGCTGCGTTTCGGTTGCCCGGAGTGCCGTCCTTAATCGAAGTAATTCGCGGTAGGCTGTGACTTTATGAGGGATCGCGGGGCTTTTGTCGTTGTCCTTGGTTTCGAGGCATGGTAAATTCGTGGCAAGTATGATTCGTTGCTGTTGTCGTTGTGAATGCAGTGCCTGCGTCCTTGGGATGCTAGGGCGAGTCGTCATCTGATCATCGCTTCGTGCGTAGGATCAGCGTAACGGCCGCCCATCGGGCGGCCTTTTTTATTCGAATTCTCAGGGAGTACACGACACGTGGCGCAACCATCGAAAGTCGAAGCCTTCAAGGCTCAGAGCCGCGGGCTGCGCGGAACGATCGCAACCGAACTCGCCGCTCCGACTGAAAATTTCGGCGATGCCGATATTCAGCTCCTAAAGTTCCATGGGATATACCAGCAGGAAGACCGAGACGTACGCGTGTCGAGTCGCGGTCCCAATGGCGAGCGCCCGCCGAAGGTGTACTCGTTTATGCTGCGCACGAAGAGCCCCGGCGGCTACGTTCCGGGCCCGCTCTTTCTCGCGCTCTCAAATCTCTGCGAAACGCATGGAAACGGCTCGATGCGTGTGACGACGCGCCAGGGCTTCCAACTTCACGGCGTACACAAGTCGGATCTTAAAGAAGTGATCGCAACGATCAACGAGACGCTCGGTTCGACACTCGGCGCGTGCGGCGATATCAATCGCAACGTGATGGCGCCGGCGGCTCCGTACGCGACGAAGTCTTATACGATCGCGCGAGAAGCCGCGCACACGATCGCGGAACTCTTGACGCCACGGACGGCCGGATATTACGAAATTTGGCAGGACGGCGAAGTCGTGCACTCGAGTGAGACTGAATCCGATCCGCTCTACAAAGACGTGTATCTCCCGCGCAAATTCAAAATTACGACCGCGGTCCCGGGCGACAACTCCGTCGATCTCTACACGAACGATCTCGCCGTCGTCCCGATCCTCAGCGACGTCGATGTGCTTCTCGGCTACGATCTTTACGTCGGCGGCGGGCTCGGCAATACCCATCGCAAAGTGGAGACATTCCCGCGGCTCGCCGATGAATTCGGCTTTGTTGAAACGGCCGATCTGCTCGCCGTGGTTCGCGCGATCGTGGAAGTGCAGCGCGATTACGGCGACCGGACGAATCGTAAACACGCGCGCCTCAAGTACACGATCGCCGATCGTGGTCTCGCGTGGTTTAAAGCCGAAGTCGAAAAATACGCGGGTAAAACCGTGCACCCGTTCCGCCCATTGCCCGCGTGGGAGCATCGCGACTATCTCGGTTGGCACGAGCAGGGCGACGGTCGTCTCTTCGTCGGTCTCAATATCGAAAACGGTCGCGTGAAAGATGACGCGGGCGCACACCTCAAAGCGGCGCTCCACGATATCGTTTCGCGTTTCAATCTCGACCTCGTACTCACGCCACAGCACAATGCACTCATCGTCGATATTCCGCGCGAATCGCGCGGTGCGATCGAAGCCATTCTCGCCGAACGCGGCGTCCGCCCGATCGAAACGGTCAGCTTGCTCGAACGGCACGCGATGGCTTGCCCCGCCCTACCGACGTGCGGGCTCGCACTCGCTGAAGCCGAGCGAGCGCTCCCGACGATCGTCGATACGCTCGAGAAACGGCTCGCCGATCTCGGTCTCGGGAACGAACCGATCTCGATTCGGATGACGGGTTGCCCCAACGGTTGCGCGCGGCCGTACATGGCGGAGATCGGACTCGTGGGCGTGAGTGCGGATAAATATAACGTTTACCTCGGCGGACGTCTCGGCCTCACGCATCTCAATAAAATCTACCGAGAGACGGTCGCAACGGCCGACGTCGTCACGTTGCTCGACGAACTCTTCGTCGCATACAAAAACGGTCGTCAGAGCGGCGAATCATTCGGCGCATTCTGCGACCGCGCGGTACTGGATACGGTCGCAGCCTAACCGGTACGGAGACCGCAGACGGTAGCTCGAGCGACAACAAAAAGCCCGGTGCGCAACACGTACCGGGCTTTCCGAGAAGATTCGCGACTACATCTTCATAATCGAGCCCATTGGGGTGTGTCCCGAGAGCATCTGGATGCTATCGAGATGGCGACCGCCTACGCCCTTCTGATCGAAGGTGACGCGGATGCGATCGCCTGCATGGATTTTGTGCTTCGCGCTTGCCACGCCGATGCGCGGCAGAAAGTCGAAGCTCAGGATTTGATGTTCGTGCCCCTCCACGCCCTTGACTTTCACATTCGTTTCGGAAACGTGAACGACCGTGCCATCGAAGGTTCGGTGGTCGGTGTTGGTCACGGCAAGTGCGCTGACGGGCGCGCTGAATATCGCTGCAAGCGCGGCGGTTGCAATCGTGATTCGCGAATTGGTTATGAAGGCATTTCCTTTGTTCATCGAGCGGTATGTACCGCAGGACGCCGCATCTCAACCATTGCTGGCGGCCAACCGATAGCCGTCTCCTCGGGCGAATTGACGAGAGCGGCCAAGATCGAGTATAGTTTTGTGTCGGCTGTCCTCATAGATGCCGCACGTCCTCGCGCGAGGGCGTGACCGAACGTCTTCGCCGCACGTTCGGGAACAGATCGGCTTCACGACCGGTCGAGGCGACGACACCCCGGGTTCGCAACGCGGGGCAAGATAAACGTAACGGAGCTCCTTTGGCCGCCAAAAAACAGACGAAGACGCGTAAAAAGCGCGAGTTTAAGAACGTCGGATCGGGCATCGCGCACATCCATTCGTCGTTCAACAACACGATCGTCACGATTTCTGACAATTCAGGTAGCGTTATCGCTTGGGCATCCGCCGGCAACTTGGGCTTCAAAGGCTCGAAGAAGTCGACGCCGTTCGCCGCGCAGATGGCCGCCGAAGCCGTCGCCCGCAAGGCGATGGATCACGGGATGAAGTCCGCAGAAGTCTATGTGAAGGGCCCGGGCGCGGGTCGCGAAGCGGCCATCCGCTCCCTCCAGGCTGCCGGCCTCGAGATCACGCTCATCAAAGACGTTACGCCGATTCCGCATAACGGTTGCCGCCCGCCAAAACGGCGCCGGGTCTAGGGATAAAAGATGTCACGCTATACGGGTCCCGTCTGCCGCCTCTGCCGCCGCGAAACCGCGACGAGCAAAACCGGCGAAAAGATCAAATTGTTTCTGAAAGGCGATCGTTGCCTTTCGAAAAAATGTGCCGTCGAACGTCGTGGTACGGCTCCGGGTCAGAAGACGCAGGGCAAGCCCAGCCGTCAGAAAGTTTCGGAATACGGCCGCCAATTGCGCGAAAAGCAGAAGATGCGCCGCTATTACGGCGTGCTCGAAACGCAGTTCGAGAATTACTTCCGGCAAGCTGCCCGCGTGCCGGGTCAGACCGGTAAGACGTTCTTGCAGCTGCTCGAACGTCGCCTCGATAACGTCATTCACCGGATGAACTTTGCGATGAGCCGCTCGCAAGCACGCCAGCTCGTGACGCACCGCCACTTCAAGGTCAACGGACGACTCGTCAATATTCCGAGCTTCCTCGTGAAGCCGGGCGATACGATTACCGTCGCCGACCGTTCGAAAACCTCACTCATTTTCCAGGCTAATGCTGAGTACGCGAAAGCTCGGCCCCATCCCGAATGGCTTACGTTCAACGAAACGGATTTCGCGATCGTCGTTAGCGGCTTGCCGTCACGCGAACAGATCGATACTCCGGTCGACGAGCAGCTCATCGTCGAATATTACAGCCGTTAATCACTGACATCGCCGCTAGGCGTCCGATCGTGACTCGCGAGGCGAGTTGCGGATAACGTAAGCGGCACAAAGGACAGCAGTCACCAGATGAACCTTCTCGACAACCAGCACGCCTCGACGATCGAAGTGCGCGAGCGCCGCGATAATTATGCGAAGTTCGTAATCGAGCCGCTCGAGCGGGGCTTCGGAATTACGCTCGGAAATTCGCTGCGCCGCGTGTTGCTTTCGACGATTCCGGGCGCTGCAGTTACGTATGTCAAGATCGATGGCGTGCTCCACGAATTCTCCACGATTCCCGGCGTCGTTGAAGACACGACGAATCTTCTGCTGAACCTCAAGGGCTTGCCGATCAAGCTCAACTCCGACGAACCGAAAGTTCTGACGCTCACGGTCAGCGGCTCCAAAGAGGTGACGGCATCGGATATCACACCGGACGGCGATGTGGAAATCTTGCAGCCGGGCTATCACATCGCGACGATGACCGCGAAGTCGGCAAAGCTTTCCATGGAAATCGGCGTCGAAAAATCGCGCGGCTACGTAACGGCCGACAAGCAGAAGAACGTCGAGCATATGATCGGGCTCATCCCGATGGATTCGATCTTCTCGCCCATTCGCCGATGCAATTTCACGGTCGATGACACGCGCGTCGGTCAGGCGGTCGATTTCGATCGGCTGACGATCGAGCTCGAAACCAACGGCTCCATCACCCCCGACGACGCGCTCGCAACGGCAGCGACGATCCTCCAAGACCAGCTCGACCTCTTCGTAAACTTCACACAAGAGGAGGCGCCGCCGATGGCCGCGCCGACGAGTGAGTGGGACGTGCCGGTCGAAACGCTCAACCTTTCGGTCCGCTCGTTCAACTGCCTCAAGCGCGCCGGGATCTCGAAGGTCTCGGAGTTGCTCGATATGAGCGAAGATGAGATCATCAAGATGCGCAATTTCGGGAAGAAGTCGCTCGACGAGATCAAGGTCGTCCTCGAAGACCGCGGCCTCTCGCTGCGTCAACCCGTCTAGTTCTCGATTCTAGTCTGTTCTAAGGTAAGGGACGATGCCACACCAAATCGCACGTAAACGCCTCAATCGTACGCAGGGACCGCGACGCGCGTTGCTGCGCAGCCTTGCGACCGCGTTTTTCAAACACGAGAAGATCGAGACGACGACGAGCAAGGCCAAGGAAATCTCCAAGGTCGTCGAGCGCCTCATCACGCAGGCCCGCCGCGGCGACCTGCACTCGCGTCGCCTCGTCGCCGAGTATCTGCTCGAGCCCGCAGTCACGAAAAAACTCGTCGACCAAATCGGGCCCGCCATGAAAGACCGGACGGGCGGCTATACGCGGATTATGAAGACGCGTGTCCGCCCGGGAGATGCAGCCGAACTCTCGATCCTGGAACTCGTTCGCTAAGACAACTTCGCCCGCGCATGCGGGCGGCAAGATGATTACGCAACCGCCAAGTACCACTTCACCGCAGCAACTCGTGCCGATCGTGCGCGAGTTTGTTGCGGATGCGCTGACGCCGATCTCGGCTTACCTCGCCCTGGCAACGCCGGGGCGTTCGTGTCTTCTCGAGTCGGTCGAAGGCACCGACCGCATCGCGCGCTTTTCGTTCATCGGACTCGATTATCTCGAATCGCACGCGTTCAATGACGATCCGAGAATGCTCGAAAATATTCGGGCGCTCGTCGCGCGGTACGATCTCGATGCAACGGGACTGCCGTTTTCCGGTGGTGCGGTCTGCGTCTTTACGTACGATGCGGCGCGCGTGCTCGAGAAGATCGGGCCGAAGTTGCCTGCGGATGTCGATTTCGCCGACGCGGTCGTCGTCGTGCCCGGGACGTGGGTCGTCTTCGATCACTTTACCCATAAAGTAACGCTGATCGGTTTCGCTCGCGACGAGTCGGACCGCGCGGCGATCGACGCGCGGCTCGACGCGTACATCGCCCAGTTACTCGGCGTACGGGCGACGATTCCGGGAAACGTGCGTGCGCGAGGCGCCGTCTCGACGTCGCTTTCGAAAGAGCAATATCTCGAACGTGTCGCACGCGCGCAACACGCGATCCACGAAGGCGACATCTACCAAATCCAACTCGGAATCCGGTATTCGTGCGAACTCGACGGCACGCCGTTCGATTTTTATCGCCAAATTCGGACGCGTAATCCCTCGCCGTACATGTTCTATATCGAGTCGGACGGGCGCGCGATTTTCGGAGCGTCGCCGGAGTTTCTCGTACGTCTCGACGGCACGCGCGCGCGCGTGCGACCGCTCGCGGGAACGAGGCCACGTGGCGCGACGCCCGAACGCGATAACGCGATCGCGGGCGAATTGCTTGCAAACGAAAAAGAACGCGCCGAACACGTCATGCTCGTCGACCTCGGACGCAACGATCTCGGCGCCGTCTCGACGACGGGCACCGTTCGTGTCGACGAATTGATGATCGTCGAACGCTACAGCCATGTGATGCATATCGTCTCCAACGTCACGAGCGAACTCCGCTCCGATAAAGACGCACTCGACCTCTTCGCGGCCGCGTTTCCCGCGGGCACGGTCACGGGCGCGCCGAAGATTCGCGCGATGCAGATCATCGATGCACTCGAGCCCGTCGCGCGTGGCTTTTACGCAGGTTCGGTCGCGCACGTCCACTTCGATGGCGATATGGATTCGTGCATCATCCTGCGCAGCGTGGCGACGGCCGGCGGCCGCGCGTATTGGCAAGCGTCGGCGGGTATCGTCGCAGATAGCGATCCCACGGCTGAATATGAAGAGATTCTCGTCAAAACGCGGATCGTTCGCGACGTGCTGGCACTCGACGTAAACATATGAACCTGCTGCTCGTCGATAATTACGATTCGTTCACCTATAATCTCGCGCATCTCTTTGGTTCGCTCGGCGCGACCGTCGATGTCGTGCGCAACGACGAAGCGCGCCTCGATGCGACGCTCGTCGCTGCCGCCGATGGCGTGTGCATCGGTCCCGGTCCCGGTCGCCCCGCGGACGCCGGGAAGACGATGCAGACGATCGCGTGGGCGATTGCCGCGAATCGGCCGCTTCTGGGCGTATGCCTCGGCCATCAGGCGATCGGTGAATATTTCGGCGGCACGGTGACGTACGCGCCACAGTTAATGCACGGTAAGACATCGCCGATTTCGCACGATGGAACCGGTGTGTTTGCGGGCGTTCCGTCGCCTTTCGAAGCGACGCGGTACCATTCGCTCTGTCTCGCGCGCTCGGGCTTTCCCGCAGAACTGCGCGTGACGGCGAAGAGCGACGACGACGTCATCCAAGGCATCGTGCATCACGAGCTTGCGATCGAGGGCGTGCAGTTCCATCCCGAATCCGTGCTCACGCCGCAAGGCCGCAATCTCTTCGCGAACTTTCTCGCACGCACGACGGCCGTGCGCCCTGTGAACGCCCGATCGTGATGGAGTTTTCTCCACTCTTGCGCGCGCTCGTCGCGCGCCAGGATCTCGACGCCGAAGCGATGGCATACGCGGTCGGAGCCATGATGGATGGCACGTGGAGCTCGATCCAAGCGGCGGCGTTGCTCGCTGCGCTGGCGACGAAAGGCGAGACGACGGCAGAAGTCGTCGGTGCGGCGGAAGCCATGCGCGCGCGTAGTCTCCATGTCGAACACGATTTCGACGTTGTCGTCGATACGTGCGGTACGGGCGGCGATGGCGCGCACACGATCAACGTCTCGACAGCCGTCGGCTTCGTTGTGGCCGGCTGCGGCGTGCGCGTCGCCAAACACGGCAATCGCGCCGCGTCGAGTACGTGCGGGAGCGCGGACGTTCTCGAGGCGTCGGGGATTCCGATCGACGCTTCGCCCGAAGCCGCTCGCGTCGGCCTCGACCGAGACCATTTCGCGTTTCTCTTCGCGCCGCAGTATCATCCGGCGATGAAAGCGCTCGCGCCTGTCCGGCGCGAGCTCGGTATTCGCACCGTTTTCAACGTGCTCGGGCCGCTTTCCAATCCCGCGCGAGCGACGCACCAAGTCGTCGGCGTCGCGACGATGAGCAATCTCGCACTCGTCGGCTCGGCGTTGCAGGCCCTTGGCGCGCGCGCCGGTGCCGTCGTTCACGCGCAGAGCGGCATCGATGAGATTGCGGGCGACGTGCCGACGAGCGTCTATCAGTTCGATGCATCCGGTGCACGAACGTGGACCCTCGATCCCGCCACCTACGGGATCGCCGCACCGCCAGACGCGCTGGCAGGTGGCGCGCCTGCCGTCAATGCCGCGGCGCTTCACGCGATCCTCGCGGGCGAACGTTCGCCGCGCGCGGAGATCGTGGCGCTCAATGCCGCGCTCGTACTCTTGGTTGCCGAACGTTGCGACGATATCGCAAGCGGGCTCGCGCTCGCCCGGCAAAGCCTCGCCAACGGCGCCGCGCTCGCCGTCTTCGATCGCCTTCGTATCCAATCGGAAGTGGAGTTCGCATGAGTGATATTTTGCAACGTCTGTACGCTGCGAAAGCCTTGACGCTTGCAGCCGATGAGGCGCGCGAGAGCTACGCGGTCGTCGCCGAACGTGGACACGCACGTCGCGGCGAACGGCGTCCCTTCGCGCACGCAATCGCGAACGCGCGCGGACCTGCCGTCATTGCGGAAATCAAACGCGCGTCGCCATCGGTCGGGCTCATCGCGCGAAACTTCGATGCGGGCGTGATCGCGGCGAATTACGAGTCGGCGGGCGTCGATGCGATCAGCGTTCTCACCGAAGCCGATCATTTTCTCGGCGATCTCGCGTACCTCGATATCGCGCGCGCACACAGCACGCGCGCGATTTTGCGCAAAGACTTCCTCTCGACGCGCTATCAGATCGCGCAAGCCGCCGCCTACGGCGCCGATGCGGTGCTCCTGATCGTGGCGGGGCTCGGCGACGAGACGATGCGCGAGCTCTGCGACGAAGCGGCGCTCTACGATCTCGACACGCTCGTGGAAGTGCACGATGAAGACGAACTCGTGCGCGCCGTCGCGCTGCGCCCCTCGGTCATCGGGATCAACAATCGCAATCTGCGCACGTTCTCGACCGATCTCGGCGTGACGACGCATCTGTTGCCGGGCGTGCCCGCTGGCATGCTCGTGATTAGCGAGAGCGGCGTGCACGAGCCGAGCGACATCGCCGCGCTCCACGCCGCGGGTGCGCGTGGGTTCCTCATCGGCGAGGCGTTGATGCGCGCTGAGAACCCGGCCGCCTTCGTCGACGAACTCAAGAAAGCGCGGGTCGGCGCGGGGTGACCCGGATCAAGCTCTGCGGGATCGCGACGGTTGCCGATCTCGATGCGGCGCTCGACGCCGGGGCCGATGCGGTCGGCTTCATCCGCGCGACGAGCCCGCGCCATGTCGATCGTGCGACGCTCGCCTCGCTCGCAGCCGCGCTCCCACCTTTTGTGGATGGCGTCGCCGTCTTCGCCGACTCCGATCCCGACGATGTCGCACACGCACGCGCGCTCGGGCTTACGTTGCAGTTCAGCGGCCACGAGTCGGCTGCGGCATGCGAAGTGGCGAGCGACGGCCGCGCGTACGTGAAGGCGTTTCACGTCGCCGTCGACGCCTCGAACGAGCCGTCACCTCGGGCCGAGGTCGATCGCGACGCTTACGCGCGCGCGCTCTGGATGTTCGATTCGACGGTCCGCGGAAAGCTCGGTGGAACGGGGATCGCTTTCGATTGGGAGCGCATCGTGACGATCGCACGCGCGCGGCGCGTGATCGTCTCGGGTGGACTCACGCCTGAAAACGTCGCGGCATGCGTTCGGACCGTCCGGCCCTACGCCGTCGACGTGCGAAGCGGCGTCGAATCGGGTGGCCGCAAAGATATCAGCAAGATGCGCGCATTCGTTCGCGCGGTGAGGGAAGCAGATGAACAAGCCTGACGCACGTGGATACTTCGGTGGAATGTTCGGCGGAAAATTCGTCCCCGAAGTGCTCATCGGCGCCTTGCAAGAGCTCGAAGTCGCGATGGAGGCAGCGTTCGCCGATCCCGCGTTTTGGGCCGAATACAACGCGATTTTGCGCGATTTTGTCGGCCGTCCCTCACCGCTGCTCGAAGCCGACCGGTTCATCGACGAGCCCGATACCGCGACCGTGATCTTCAAGCGCGAAGATCTCAATCACACGGGCGCACACAAAATCAACAATACCGTGGGCCAAGGTCTGCTCGCGCGGCGCATGGGCAAGAAGCGCATCATCGCGGAGACCGGTGCGGGTCAACACGGTGTGGCGACGGCAACGATCGGCGCGAAGCTCGGCATTCCCGTCGACGTCTACATGGGCGCCCTCGACATCGAACGGCAATCGCTCAACGTCTACGTGATGAAGTTGCTCGGCGCAAAGGTGCACGGCGTTACGGGCGGCACGCAGACGCTCAAGGATGCCACGAACGAAGCCTTCCGGCAGTGGGCCGCGCGTGTCGCCGATACGTTCTACATCATCGGAAGCGTCGTTGGCGCGCACCCGTATCCGTATATGGTGCGTGAATTCCAGAAGGTCATCGGCGTCGAGTCGCGCGCGCAGATGCTCGAACGCTACGGTCGTCTACCAACCGACGTCGTCGCGTGCGTCGGCGGGGGGAGCAATGCGATGGGTATCTTTGCCGGCTTCGTCGACGATCCCGATGTCAAACTTTGGGGCGTGGAAGCGGCGGGCCATGGTTTACACGCAATCGATACGGCGGCAACGCTCAACGCCGGGACGATCGGCGTGTTGCATGGATCGCGCTCTTACGTGATGCAGACGCCCGCGGGCCAAGTCCTCAATACACACTCGATTTCCGCGGGGCTCGATTATCCAGGCGTTGGGCCGGAGCACGCGTTCCTCAAAGATAGCGGCCGCGCGACCTATGTTGCGGCGACCGATGAAGATGCGCTCGCAGCGTTCCATCGCTGTGCCGAACGCGAAGGCATCGTGCCCGCCCTCGAAACCGCGCACGCCCTCGCTTTCGCGCGCGATCTCGCGCGTAAGCGCGGCAAGGGCGGGCTCGTCCTCGTGAACCTCAGTGGTCGGGGCGATAAAGATACGCGCCAGGTCGAAGAGTACGAAGCGAACGAACGTGCGGCGGCGCTGATCGAAACGGTCCGCGCGTGACGACCGCACCCGCGACGACTGGCAAAGCGCGGGTCGCGGAAGCGTTCGCGCGCGCGCATGCCGCCGGACGCGGCGTGCTCGTACCCTATCTCTGCGCGGGTGATCCCGATCGCACGACGTCGGCGGCGATGCTCGCGGCGATGGGCCCGGCGGGTGCCGATATCGTCGAACTCGGCATTCCCTACGGCGACCCACTCGCCGACGGTCCGACGATTGCCGCTGCCGCGCAACGCGCCATCGATGGCGGAACGACGATCGACGACGCGCTCGCGATCGCGGCGGAAGCCGCGAAGAACGGCGCCCCGCCGACGTTGATGTTCACGTACTACAATCCGGTCCTGCAGTTCGGGCTCGAACGCTTCGCCGATGCGCTCGTTGCGGGCGGTATCTGCGGCGCGATCGTGCCCGACGTGCCGCTCGAGGAAGTCGGCGATTTGCGCGCGGCTTTCGCGCCGCGTGGCCTCGCGTTGCCGCTCCTGATCGCGCCGACGACACCGACCGAGCGCGCGCAAACGATCGCGGCGGCAAGCGAAGGCTTCACGTACTTGGTCTCGCGACTCGGCGTGACGAGCGCGTCGACCGGACCGGATTTTGCATGGATCGCGGATCGCGTGGCGAGTCTGCGCTTGAAAAGCTCCGCGCCACTCGCGATCGGCTTCGGCATATCCAATGCCGAACACGTCGCCGCAGCGTGCGCGATCGCCGATGGGGCGATCGTCGGGAGCGCACTCATCGATGCATACGCGGGAACGGTCGGGGCGGAAGCCGTCGATCGCGCTCGTGCCTTTATAGGCAATCTGCATACGGGCACGATTCGAAAAACGTAAAGGCGAACGATTGGAGGTCGTCGGTGCGTTCTCTAGAGTAATGAACGCGTTGAAAGTTCACGCATCCGGAGGACGTCCTTGATCTCGTTTCGTACCGTAGTTTCCGGCGCGCTCGCACTAACGTGCGTGGTCGCGCTATCGCCTTTACCGACTCTCGCCGCCGATAATACGATCGTGTTCGGCGCGGCACTCGCCGCGACGGGTCGCGACGCGCGGGAAGGCGTCTTGACCAAAGAAGGCTACGAATTCTGGAAAGATTACGTCAACGCACACGGCGGCATCAAAACCGGCGGTAAGACGTATAAGGTCGACATTCAATACGCCGATGACGAAACCAACGCCCAGACCTCTGCGAAATTGGTTGAGAAGTTTATCAACCAAGATCACGTCAACTTCATCCTGGGGCCCTACGGGTCGGCAACGTCGTTCGCATCCGCAGCCGTGACCGAACGCTACAAGGTGCCCATGGTCGAAGGCAACGGCAGCTCGGAAAAGATCTTCAGCCAGGGCTTCAAGTATATTTTCGCCGTGCTTTCGCCCGCGAAACGCTATCTCGAAGGCGTGATCGATATGGCACTTCACCAAAAAGTGAAGCCCAAGACCGTCGCGATCGTCGCAGCGAACGACCTTTTCTCGACCGAAGTTGCATCGGGCGCAGCTGCGTACGCGACGTCGCACGGCATGACGGTCGTGTATAACAACAAATATCCCGCCGACACGACCGACGTCTCGTCGATCGTCAGCGCGATCAAAGCAGCCAATCCCGATCTCATTCTCAACGGCGGCCATCTCCAAGATGCGCTGCTCTTACAGAAGAGCTTTAAAGAGCAGAACGTGCTCGCCAAGGCCTACGCGTATTCGGTCGGTCCCGACACCCCGGACTTCCGCAAGGCGCTCGGCAACGACGCGAACTATGTGTTCGGCGGAACGCAATGGTCGCCGACGGCGAAATATCGCGGCGCGCCGGGCTTCATCTCGACTTCGGCTGAGTACGCGAAGCAGTTCGAGAAAAAATACGGCCACGTACCCGACTATCACAATGCCGAGTCGTCGGCGACATGTCTCGCGTTTCAATACGCGATCCAAAACGCAGGTTCGCTCGACCCGCAAAAGGTGCGCGACGCGCTCGCCGCACTCAACGTCGTGACGTTTTACGGCATCCTCAAATTCGACGATCGCGGAATCAACGTCTTTAAGCCCATGGCCGTGAACCAAATCCAAAAGGGTAATCTCGTGACCGTATGGCCGAGCGCCGTCCAGAACGCGCAGCCCGCGTATCCCGCGCCCGATTGGTCGAAGCGCTAACTTTTCTCCACCACCACCGCTAGAAGAAATGCATGCAACTCTTTCTCCAGGTGCTCGTTAACGGCGTATTGGCGGGCGGAATTCTCGCGGTGGTCGCGCTCGGGTTCTCCCTCGTGTGGGGGATTATGAATATTATCAATCTCGCACACGGGTCGTTCCTGATGCTCGGCGCGTATCTCTCGTACGTGCTCTTCACGAGCTTCGGACTCGATCCGTTCCTTTCAGTGCCGGTCGCTTTCGTCGTGATGTTCGCCTTCGGATACGCGATTCAAAAGTACGTGATCAACTTCGTCGTACGTGCGCCGATCCTCACGACCTTTCTCTTGACGTTCGGGCTCTCGCTCTTACTCGTCAATCTCGCGCTGCTCGTCTTTCACGGTGATTCCAAAGCCGTAACCCCCGCGTATGCGGGCGCGAATTTCGCGCTCGGTCCCGTGACGATCGCCTATACGAAACTGTGGACGCTGCTCGTCGCGCTCGGCATAACGGGCGTGATGCAAGCCTGGCTCACGCGCTCGAAACTCGGCCGCGCGATCCGCGCGACATCGATGGACATCGGTGCGGCACAATTGTCGGGCGTTCGCGTCGCCAACGTCTACGCGATCGTCTTCGGTCTCGGCGCCGGGCTCGCGGGCGCATCGGGCGTGCTCGTCGGCCTCAATCAATCGCTCAACCCGACGATGGGCGATGCGTATATCATCAAAGCTTTCGTCGTCTGCGTGCTCGGCGGACTCGGCAGCGTGCAGGGCGCGCTCGTCGGTGGGCTCGCCTTCGGTATTATTTCCGCGCTCGGCTCACAATATATCGGGCCCGGTCTTCCCGATGCGGTCGCCCTCGTCGTGCTCCTGGTCGTGCTGGTCGTGCGACCGACGGGCATCATGGGAAAGGCGATGGCGTAGGATGGCACCGGCGCGCCGCGTCAATCTCGGCGGCATCACGGGTAGCCCGCTCGCATTACAAATCGTCGTCGGCCTGCTCGTGCTCGCACTTGCGGTGCCGCTCTTGCACAACGGGTACTACGAGAATCTCTTCCGCGGCATTTTAATGTTTTCGGCGATGGCGCTCGGTTGGAATCTCATCGGCGGCTATACGGGCTACGTGAGTTTCGGTAACGTCGTCTTTTTCGGACTCGGCGCGTACACGAGCGCGTTTCTCGCATCGCGCGGAATGGAGAACGTCTGGGTCGCGATACCGCTCGCGATCGTCGTTGCGGCCGTTTTTGCAATCGCCCTCGGCGTGCCGATCTTGCGACTCAAGGGCCATTACTTCGGCATCGCGACCCTCGGCATTGCGCTCGCCGTGCAAGAGATCGTCGCCAATGTCGATGCGCTCGGCGGCGGCACGGGTGTCACGTTGCATCAGGCGGCGTGGTACTCGCAATACTATTACGCGATGTGGCTCGTCTGCGCGGGTAGTCTGCTCGTGACGTGGTTGGTGGCGCGATCGAAGTTCGGCTACGCACTCGTCGCGATTCGCGAGAACGAGGATGCCGCAGCCGTGCTCGGTGTCAACGCGACGTATTTCAAAGTCGCCGCGTGGGCGATGAGCGGGATGATGGCCGCGGCGGCGGGAGCTGTCTTCGCGTTCTCGACGGGCTTCATCGATCCACCGTCGGCGTTCTCCGTCGATAATAACGTCTTCCCGATCGTCATGGTCTTACTCGGCGGAATCGGTACCGTTGCAGGCCCCGTCGTCGGCGCGATCTTACTCACGGCGATCAACGAGACGTTGTGGTCGCACTTCCCGCAAATCCACACGCTCTTCTTCGGTGCGGTTATCGTGATCGTCGTGCTTTTCTTGCCGCGGGGGTTGCTCTATTTGCAGAATGCGCGCGGCGGTATTCGCGGCATGATCGATTCGCTCACGGCGTATCGGGTTTAGCGAATGAGCTTTCTCGAAATTCGCGGTGTCAGCATGCAATTCGGCGGGTTAAAGGCGCTCGACGACGTCAGCTTCAGCGTGGAACGCGGGTCGGTCGTCGGGCTCATCGGGCCAAACGGCAGCGGTAAGACCACGTTGATGAACGTGATTTCCGGCGTCTACAAACCGACGGCGGGCAGCGTTACCTTCGCGAATAAGATCATCGCCAACGTACCGACGTACGACGTGTGTCGTCTCGGCATCGCACGCACGTTCCAAGTGGTCAAGCCCTTCGCAAGCCTTACCGTGCGCGAGAACGTCGCGGTCGGCGCTATGTATGGTCGCGATGGTGCGAAGCGCACCACGGCGCAAGCCTTCGATCACGCTACGGAATTACTCGAGATCGTCTCGCTCGCGCGTGTCGCCGATCGACCCGCAAGCGATCTCACGATCCCCGATCGCAAACGTCTCGAAGTCGCAAAAGCGCTCGCACTCGATCCCGACGTGCTCTTACTCGACGAAGTGATGGCCGGCCTCAACGCGAGTGAAGTCGATGAAGCGCTCGCATTACTTCGGTCCTTGAGTGCGCGCGGCGTGACGCTCATCGTCGTCGAGCACCTCATGAAAGCGATCATGGCCGTTTCGACGACGATCGTCGTGCTCGCGGAGGGGAAGAAGATCGCCGAGGGAGCGCCGCTGGAAGTGACGCAGTCGCGCGCGGTTATCGAGGCGTATCTGGGCGTTCGCTATGTGAAGCGCCAGGAAGCCGCGCGTGCCGTTGCCGAGGCGCGTGCCGGCGAGGGAGGCCGCTAATGGCACTCGTCGTTGATTCGCTCTCCGCTGCATACGGCGATACGCAAGTTTTGTGGGACGTTTCGATTCGCGTCGAGCCGGGCGAAGTCGTCGCGCTCATCGGGAGCAACGGCTCGGGCAAGTCCTCGCTGCTCGGCGCGATCAGCGGTCTCGTGAAGAAGCGCGGCGGCACGGTCGTCTACGACCAAACGGATCTCACGGCGCTTCAACCCGATGCGATCGTGCGCGCGGGAGTCGTGCAAGTGCCGCAAGGGCGGCGGCTCTTCAACTCACTCACCGTGCATGAGAATCTCTTGATGGGTGCGTATCTGCGGCACGATAAAGAGATCGCAAGCGACCTCGAACGCGTGCTCGAGATGCTCCCGCGCTTGCGGCAACGGTATGATTTTCTCGCCGGCAAGTTGTCGGGCGGCGAACAGCAACAAGTGGCGATCGCGCGCGCGCTTATGGCGCGACCAAAAGCGATGCTCATCGATGAGATGTCGCTCGGCCTCGCACCGGTGCTCGTCGATCAATTACTCGAAATTCTTGCGACGATCAATGCGAGTGGCGTCGCGATTCTCATGGTCGAGCAAGACGTGCAAACCGCGCTCGAGTTCGCAACACGTGCATACGTGCTCGAAACGGGCCGTATGACGCTCGTTGGTCCGTCGAGTCAATTGCTCGACGATCCACAAGTGCAGAAAGCGTACCTCGGTGTCTAGGAATGCGTCGCGCAAAAAAGGGTTCGAGCACGTACGGCTCGGTGTCATGTCAACCGCGTACACCGTCGTTTTGGTCGCAGCTGCGTGTATCTTCGGAGTTGACATGACAGCATTTGCACAGTCGCCTCCGCCGACCGCCGTTTCGATGCCGTTGCCGGCAAACTGCTCGATCGTGGCGCAGGCAGAGGTATCGGAGATTCTCGGCTACCCCGTCGAATCTGCTGACGCGTCATCGCAGGTCGGCGGGATTTGCTTCTTCACGTCGCGCGCGATCTCGCAAGACGGCGGCGTGACCTTTGCGATCGTGACCGAAGCGAATCTGCCGCAACGCCGCGCATTCGCTGCGGCACAAGCGCGGCGGTGTGCGGGCGTCGTGAAAAGCGCTCCCAATGCGCTCGTGTGTCGAACGTATTCCGACGTCGCACTCGCAAGCGATCTCGACGCGTATTTTAAAGCGCGAACCTCTGCCACGGATGCGATCCCCGTTGCTGATCTCGGACCCGGCGCGGTCGCGGCACCGAACGCGCTCTACGTTCGGCGCGGCGCGTACGTCATCGAAGCTGTCGTCCGGCGCGGTGAAACACTCGATGTGCCGCGCGCAACGGCGCTCGTGAAGCTGCTCCTCACGCGCATCGCCCGATAAAGCGCTCGTCGTCTCAGCCTTCTTTTGCGGGAACTGGGCCGCCGAACGATCGAGCGCGTGAGTAATCTGCGGCGTCCAAGATCATCGTGAGCAAAATCTATCTGATTACCGGTGGTTCCGGCGGCATTGGCTCCGATGTGGCGCAACGCCTCATCGCGCGAGGCGATCGCGTCGTGCTCGTCGCACGCGACGAAGCGAAGCTGCACGCGGTCGCCGACACGCTCGGTGCGAGCGCGACGGTGATGACGTGCGATGCGCTCGATCTTCCCGGCATGCAGGCCATCGTCGAGCGTATCGAGACGGAGATCGGCGCGATCGACGGCCTCGTGCACGCCGTCGGAAGCATCGTCCTACGGCCGTTGCACGCGCTTTCGCTCGAGGATTGGCGCACGACGCTCGACCTCAACGCGACGAGCGCCTTCATCGCGGTCAAATCCGTCGTTACAAAACTCATGCGTCGGCGTAGCGGAAGCGTCGTACTGTTCTCGACGGTTGCCGCGCAAACGGGTTTGCAGAACCATGAAGCGATCGCCGCCGCAAAGTCCGCGATCGAGGGCCTCGTGCGCTCTGCTGCGATTTCTTATGCGCGTTACGGTGTGCGGTTCAACGCAGTCGCCCCCGCGCTCACGAAGACCGAACTTTCGAAGTCACTGTGGTCGAGCGAGACGATGCTCGCGGCCTCGGTCGCGATGCATCCGCTCGGTCGAATCGGCGAGCCCTCCGATATCGGTGCAGCCGCGGCGTATCTGCTTTCCGACGATGCGAGCTGGGTGACGGGTCAAATCCTTGGTGTCGACGGCGGTCTCGGCGCCGGCGTCAGTCCGCCGAAGATGACGGCAAAGTAGCGCCACCCGCGCGTGCTGCGAGCGCGGGCACGAAGATAGGATCGCCTCTCGTGCACGAGGAGGCCGAGCGTCAGCGCGCCGCCTTGGGAATGGTTGGCAAGCCGTCGTGGCTCCATTCCATCCAAGAGCCGTCGTAGACGGCAACGTCGGTGAACCCGGCGGCGCGGAGCGCGAGATACGATCCCGATGCCGAGACGCCGCTGCCGCACGAAACGATCGTGCGTTTCGTGCGATCGAGCCCGGCGCTCGCCACGAGCGCATCGAGCTTCTCGCGCGGCGCGATCCGGCCGCCATTTGCGTCGTCGAGTAACTGCGAGCCCGAAAGCCGCACCGCGCCTGCGATATCGCGATCGCGCATCGCATAGGTTCGGTCGCGTTGCGTTTCGACGAGCTGCGTGACGCTACGGCCTTCGGCGATCGCGATCACCTCGTCTTTCGATGCACGGAGTTCCGGCCGCACGCGCGGCGTGAAGACGCCTGCCGCGTACGATGGTGCATCGGTCGCGAGGTCACCACCGCTCGCGATCCAATCGCGCAAACCGCCCGCGAGTACGTGCGATGCATCGTGACCGTAGTATCGTAACATCCATACGATGCGCGCCGCATACGGCACGTCGCCGTCATCGTAGACGACGACGGTCGTATCGTCGCCGATGCCGAGCGCGCCGATGATCGCAGCGAACCGTTCGGGCGGCGCGACCCGCGCCGCATACGGCGTTGCGGGGTCGCGGAGATCGTCGTGATAGTCGACATGCACGGCGCCGGGAAGATGACCCGCGCGATAGCGGTCGATGCCGGGCGTCTGCGCGATCGCGACGCCGTGCGGTACGCTCCGCGCGTCGACGATGCGTAAATCGGCGTCGTTCGCGTGCGCCGCGAGCCAGTCACGTTCCACAAAGGCGTCCCTCATGAACGCCCGGGTGCTACGGCGCGGGGATGAGCTCCTTGCGCTTCGTGATGATCGTCGGCGTAAGCACGAAGACGACGTCGCTCTCGGTGCGTTGGTACGACGTCGAGCGGAAGAGCGGCCCGAGAATCGGCAGATCGCCAAGGATTGGAAACTTTTGAATATTGCGCGATTCGACGCGCCGCAACAACCCGCCCAAAATGATCGACTCGCCGTCTTCGGTGACGACTTCCGTCGAGATCTTACTCGTTTTGAGCGCGGGAACGGTAAAGCCGTTCACCTGGACGCCGTCGGCGAAGTCGAGATCGGAGATCTCCGGCGTGAGCTCGGTATCGATGCCGCCGTCGGCTTGGATCGTCGGCTTCACGTTAAGCGAAACGCCGAAATCTTTGTACGAAATCGAGATCGTCCCGAGGCCGTTGGAAATCGGAATCGGTATCTGGCCGCCCACTAAAAATGTTGCCGTCTTCCCGGGGAGGGCGACCAGATTCGGCGACGAGAGGATACGCGCGTGACCCTGCGTGACCAGTAGGTCGATCGTCGGTGCGAGCAAGCTCACGCGCTCGAACGGCCCGACGTTGAACGGATTCGGCGGTAGCGACGCGCGTGCGGGATCTTCCACGATCCCAATCGAGTTGCCGGGCGAGAGCGAAAACGTTCCGCCGGCACCAACCGTCGTCTTCTGCGCGGTTTGCAGGCGTATGCCGAGTTGCCGTTGCGCGGTCCTGTCGACTTCGAGGACGTCGACTTTAATGCTAACCATGCTCTTCATGCTCGTCGAGAGCCGATCGATGATCTTGCCGTCGCTTTTGAGATAGGCACCCGCGAGACCACTCACGCGATCGACGACGTCTTGCGCTTGTCGCTGATCCTGGACGCGCCCGCTCACGATGAGATTGCCCGTCGGATCGAGATCGACGCGAAGGTCGCGCGAATCCGGCATTGCGTCGATTTCATCTTGGAGATGCCCGAGCGGTTTGCGGACCACGATCGTATTGGCAAACGAGATCGTAGCAGCATCGAATTTAATATCTTTGAATCGATCGAGGACGCCCGTGATCCGCGTGTACTCGCGCATATCGGCGACTTTTCCGCCGAGGACGAGCGTCGTTCCGACGACGCCGATGGTCACGCTCGGCGAATCGATCTGCGTGCGCAAGAGGCGCACGATCTGCTCGATCCGGCGATCGTTGACGGTAAGTTCGTAGGTGTGCTGGCCCGACTCGTCCCAGACGAAAAGCGTCGTGTCGCCCGGTCCGCGAGCGTTGATGATGACGCGTGTTGGATCGAGTGCGATCGCACCCGCGACTTTCCCGTCGCCGACAGCCACGCGTTCGATGCCATGGCCGCGGACGATGAGCGAATGCCCGGTTTCGAGCGAGAGCACCTCGCCGTGCGGCGTTGCGGTGGCGGGTGCGGTGGGGAGCATGGCGAGCGCGCCGAGGAGCGCGAGCGTCGGTCGAAGCCGAATCATCGGTCGGACTCTCTAAGGTTCGGTAACCGCGAGAACGACAACATGTACATCACATAGTTTATCGGAAGGTCGACGCCGCGCATGAGCTTACGTCACAACATCACCACACTCGGCGTCATCGCACTCGCCGCCGGACTCGTAGCCCCGGCCGCCGCCGACGACGCGATCGCGCTCGCGACCGTTGCTCGACAACTCGGATTTACCTATAACTACTTACCATACGAGAATGCCGTTTCGCTCGCGCGCCCGGGTGCCACGATCGTCGTCCGTCCCGGTGATGGATTTTTCACCGCAAACGAACGACGCGAACCCGTTTATGGTATGGTCCCGGAATATCGCGATAACGACGTCTTCGTTTCCCGCGCGTTCGTTGAAGAGATTCGCAGCCTCGGTCGCCGGGCGGATCGCGCCGATGCCGGAGCCATGCGCGGATCTTCCGATGCAGCGATTCTCCGCCCCGTTGCGGCGATCGTACCACCGGGCAGCGTCGCCTCTGCCGTTGCGAGTTACGATGCGCGCGAAGATCGCGCCGTCGTCCGCGGAATCGCAACGCCGGGATCGTACGTCGGCCTTCGCTTACGCGCCGCGCTTTCGGAAAGCTTACCCGTGCTCACTCTCGATCGCACGACCGTCGTCGCCGCTGCCGACGGGACGTTCGTCGCGCACCTTTCGTTCGGGAGCGATCGATTCGCACCGTCGCACTATACCGTCGAAGCGTACGGCGCGAAGGACGATCGGCCGATCTTCGCGCGCGTTCTCGAACGCAAAGGTGTCGATGCGAAGACGAGCGCCGACGACCGAAAATAGCGCTACTGCGGATTGTTCACGAGATATTGCGCGATGATGCCGCCAAAGATCATCAGAAAAAGTGCCGGCAACATGAAGAACGCCATCGGGAGTACCATTTTTGTCGGCATGAGATTCGCGAGTTCTTCCGCACGAATCATGCGCCGGCTCCGTACTTCCTCGGCGATTTCGCGCAGGACACCCGCCATATTCGAGCCGAGCTGTTCGGCTTGGACGACGGCGAGGACGAAGGTACTGACCTGATCTTGGGCGATGCGATCGGCCATCGAGCGTAAGGCATCCGCACGCGAACGACCGAGGCGAACTTCGCTTAGCATCGCCTTCACTTCATCGCCGAGCGGCCCCGTAGCGACGTCGACGGCATAGGCCAGCGCGGCGTTGAAGGCGAGCCCCGCCGTCACCGTCGAGACGAGCATGTCGAGGAAATCGGGCAGCGCTTTGGAGACGGCGATCTTGCGCGCTTTGATCGCGGTCTTAACTTTCGATAGCGGATAGTACACACCGATGAGTGCCAGGAACGTCGCGAAGCCGTAACCGGCCGCTCCGAGGTTCATGTAGATCGCAACCGAGAACCCGAGCGTGGTAAAGAGTATCGCGCTTGCGACCATTTGAAAGGCGATTTTTGCCGGCGTGACGGTGTACCAGCCTGCTTCGTCGAGATCGCGCCGCAGTTTGCCACGTTGCTCGTCGTTGAAGAGTTTTGCGAAAGCCTCGGTGCGGCTGCGCGTACCTTCCCAAGCCATCTCTTCGACGCGTTCCAAGCGCGATGCGAGGCGACTCTTCACCGGCACGAACGTGTAGATGAGTATGCCGAGCGCGAACGCGACGGCGAGACCGATGACGACGACGATGGGCGACGTTCCGAAAATCATATATCGAGTTGCAAAATCTTCATCAAGCTAAAAATCGCGAGCGCCTCGAGAAACGCGACGCCGCCGAGCATGCCCCATCCCGGTTGCGTGTGCAAGAGTGCGTGCGCCATCGACTCTTGCGTCATGATGACGAAGCCGCCGATGAAGATCGGTAAACCGCCGATGATCGCCGCCCCAAAGCGGCCTTGAGCCGTGAGCGCGCCCATCTTGCGCCTGACGCGACGGCGGTCGCGGATCGTCGTGGCGAGCGTGTCGAGCACTTCGGCGAGGTCGCCACCGGTCTGTTGCTGCACGCGGATCACACGCGCGAACATGAGCATCTCGCTCCCGGGTGTCGTCTTGGCCATCTCATCGAGTGCATCGACGAGCGGCATCCCGACGTTGCACCGGCCGATGACGCGACGAAATTCGCGTTTGGCAGGGTTGGGCAATTCATCGGCGACCAAAACGAGTGCTTGCCGCAAACTGACGCCGACGCGAACGGCGCTCGCGAGCGTTCGAAAGACGAGTTCGAGTTGATCCTGGAGATTCTTGAGCCGCAGCGTGCGGCGCACGCGTAAGTTGCCGATGCCGCCGAAGATCGCGAGAACTTGCGCGAGCGGAAATGCGAGAAGCGTAATCGGCAACGACGGATGGACCAGGATCGCATATGCGAGCCACACGACCGTGCCGACGGCGATAATCGCGAGCCCATAATCGGAGGGTCGCATTCTCATGTCGGCGCCGAGCAACTCGGTTGCGAAAAATTTGCCGTACCGACCGAAGACGAGCATGATATCGAAGTCGCTCACGATGACGATCGTGATGACACACGCGAAAACGATCGCGCCCGTGATATACGGCAACATGCCTTACCAGGTCACGCTGGCGCCGTGAAGTGCCATGAGCGAACGTGGATCGAAATCGACGCCCTGTTCTTCGAATCGGTTCAGAAAGTGCGGCTGAACGCCCGTGTATTCGAAATCGCCCTTGACGGCGCCGGCGTCGTCGAGCCCGCGCGCGTGGAAGCGCACGATCTCCTGAAGCGTGACGATATCGCCTTCCATGCCCACGACTTCGGTAATGCTCGTTACTTTGCGACTCCCGTCTCGCATGCGTTCGATCTGTACGACCACATCGACGGCACTCGCGATCTGTTCGCGAATCGCGCGGATCGGTAGATCGAAACCCGCCATCATCACGAGCGTCTCCATGCGCGCGAGCGCGTCGCGTGGAGTATTCGCGTGGAGGGTCGTGAGCGAGCCGTCGTGGCCCGTGTTCATCGCCTGGAGCATATCGAGGGCCTCACCCGCGCGACATTCGCCGACGACGATGCGATCGGGCCGCATGCGTAGCGAGTTCTTTACGAGATCGCGGATCGTGACGGAACCCTTCCCTTCGATATTGGCCGGGCGAGATTCGAGACTCACGACGTGTTCTTGATCGAGTTTGAGTTCGGCTGCGTCTTCGATCGTGACGATGCGGTCGCCGGCGGGGATAAAATTCGAGAGAATGTTGAGAAAGGTCGTCTTACCCGAGCCCGTTCCACCGCTGACGACGACGTTGAGCTTACCCTCGATGATCGCGCGCAAAAACGTGACGGCAGGCTGTGGTAACGATCCGATGCGGACGAGATCTTCGATCGTCAACCGTTTGGTACCGAAGCGTCGTATGGTGAGCGTCGAGCCTTTCAGCGCGAGCGGTGGAATGATCGCGTTGACGCGCGAGCCATCGGGTAAACGAGCATCGACCATCGGTGACGATTCGTCGATGCGACGGCCCAGCGGCGCGACGATGCGTTCGATGACGAGTCGGAGGTGTTGTTCGTTGCTGAAAATACGATCGGAGAGCGCGAGCTTGCCGCGACGCTCGACGTAGATCTGCTTCGGTCCGTTGACCATAATTTCGCTCACGAGCGGATCGCGCATGAGGTCTTCGAGTGGACCCAAACCCAGCTGCTCGTCGAGGATTTGCTGTTTCATCTCGGCGCGTTCTTGAAGGGAAAAATCATCGACGTCGGCGCGCGTGGTGACGATCTCTTCGATGATGCCGTCGATCGTCTCGCGCAGCCTCGCAATCTTCTCAGCATCCGTATGATTGCGGCTCGCGGCGACCATATCGATCCGCGACATCATCATTTCGTTGATCTCAGAACGGATTTTGTCGCGGCGTTCGCCGTGTGCGCGATCGGCTGCGGTTTGCGTCGGAGCCTCGACCTCGCGTTCGAGGGTCGCCGCCGATCCGCCTAATCCGCTGCCGAGCGCACTCCGAGTCGCGGTCAAGCGATTCAAGCCGGGAAGTTGACCGAATGCTTCTTCGTCTTGCGCTTCGATCATGACGCGCGCGAAGGCATCGATCACGCGATCGAAGGAGCGTTTTTCGGTATTCCGCGGGATCTCGGCGATGATTGCCGTGCCCAAAATGCGCTCGAGCTCGCGGCGGCCGATTTCGTTTTTCTTATTACGATCGTTGACGGCGAGCCAGATCCGCTCGAGCGGGATCCCGAGTCGTGCGAGATCGTGCAAGGTCGTTCGAGCTGCAGAAGAGCCGAGCATGTCGGGTTCCATGACGACGATCGCACGCGAAGCGCGCCGAATGAATGGATGGACGGCAGCCGCAAAGGGCCACGGCGCATCGACGAGGACGAGGCCTGGGCTTTGGGAGACGGATTCGGCAACGGCTTCGATTTCAGATATGCGCAGCGCCGGTACGTCCTCGAATTTATCGACTAATTCGACCACGTCGATATCTCCGATCCGGGCGACCGAATAGATCGTCGCGCCGCGATTGGCATTGAGTTGGCGTATCCCGTCGAGCAATTCTGCGATCGCGCGACGGCCCGTGAGATCGGCGTCGACGATCGTGACCTCACGCTTGAGCCGTCGGGCTGCGCGCGCAAGATCGACGGCGAGCGTCGAGACACCGCAGCCGCCTTTCGCGCCGACGAGAAGATAGGTATGGTCGGACACGTCAGCGCTGACCGGACACGATCTGGTCGCCTTCGATAACCAAAATCGGTTTGTGCGCTTGCGGGACGCCGGCAGCGGGTGCGACGGCAGGCATTAGCGGAACGGGGACGTTGCCAGGGGCTTGCGCGGGCGCGGCAGGCGGAGCGATGGAGACCGGTGGCTCGCCCGAGCGCGGGGCCGATCGCGGTGCGGGTGCGCCACTCTCATCGCCGATATCGATCTCTTGGACGGGGAACGCGCGGATGGGTTCTTTCGGCGAGCGCAGCGCGAGCCGTAGCAGCGTATTATTATCGGCATAGGTCAAAAGATTTGCTTGCTCGGGCGTCACGGCGAGCGTGACGGAGACGGGACCCGACGACGCAGCTGCGGCTCCGCTCGGCGCGACGTTTGGTTCTAGGACGGTGTTGACCGCAAGCACCAGGGCGCCGCGAATGATCGCGCGCGTCGGATGGGCGCGACCTCTCGTATTTGAGGCCAGCACGTCGACGCGATCGCCCGGCGCGACGAGCGAAGAGACCGACTTGATGAAGTCCACCGGGATGCTGATGGCGCGTAACCCCGGGATCAATTTTCCAGTGATCCCGATCGAGGCGGGAACACCGACCTTAGCTTCCGTGAGCGGCGCACCCTCAGGAATTTCGATCAGGGCAACATTGTTGAGTGCTTGCCGAACTTCCGAGTAGGAACCGACCTCGACTTGGTCCGACGGCTTCGTAATACGCGTGAGCATTTCGGCAATGATTCGTTCGTGCGGGTGGATCGGCCGACTCGCTACGATGACACTCCGTGTCGGCACGGTCGCGGCGCCCTCGGTCGCGTGCTGCGCGCTATTGAGATACCGAATCGTGAGAAGCCCGGCGATGAGGGCGACCACAACCGCGACGATCAAAGTGATGCGTCGACTGTTGAGCGCGATAGCCATACCTTTGGGTTATCGGCAGGCGATCGCGCAACCATGTGTCCCGAGGTGAGAGAACATGGTGAGGTCGGTCCCTCGGATGTGACGGAGGCCACGACGGGCGACCTCAGGCGCCCCCAATCAGACGGAAATCGCGGTCCGATCGAGATCGAAGCGAGAGCGTGCGTCGTCGACGATATATCTTCCGATGGCTAGCGACGCCGTGGCGGCCGGTGACGGGGCGTTGCGCACGTGCATTACGCCTTCGGAGCCCTCGAAGACGAAATCGTCGACGAGTGCGCCATCGGGCGTCATCGCCTGCGCGCGGACGCCGGCGGGTCCGGGGAGGCAATCCTCGGGCTGGAGTTCGGGGATGAAGCGTTGGAGCGCTTTGACGTATGCGCTACGGACGAGATCGCGGTACATCTCACCGGCGCCGATCTTCCAATATTTCGTCGCGAGCTTCACGAAACCGGGATAGGTGATGGCGTCCACGAGTTCGCGCGGGTTGATGGTGAAAAATGAATAGCCTTCGCGCGCAAAAGCGAGAACTGAGTTGGGTCCGAGCCAAATCGATCCATCCATTCGTGGCGTGAAATGGACGCCGAGAAATGGAAATTCAGGATCGGGGACGGGGTAGATGTTGCCTTTTACGAGGTAGCTCTTCTCGGGTTTGAGGATGAGATAATCGCCTCGAAATGGCACGATTTTCGGGTCGCGGCTCCCCCCGGACATCTTCGCGAGTTTATCGCTGTACACGCCGCCGCACGTGATGACGAAGCGTGCCTGGATCTCACCACTCGTCGTGTCGAGCACGGTCACACCGCGTTGTCTGGAAATCCCGGTGACTTCGTGACCGAGATACATTTCGGCACCATTGGATTTTGCGTCGTTCGCGTAGGATTGCGAAACGCGACCCCAGTCGACGATGCCGGTCACGGGAGAGAAGATCGCTTTGATGCCGCGACAGTGCGGTTCGGCTTCGGCGATCTCTTGCGGTCCGAGCATTTTGAGGCCCTCGACGCCGTTGGCTTGGCCGCGGTCCCACAAGTCGTTCAAGAGGCTGAGTTCGCTCTCGTCGGTCGCCACGATGAGCTTACCGACGGGCTTGTATGGGATGTCGTGCGATTCGCAATACGCCCAGGCGAGTTTACGGCCTTCGACGCAAAGCTTCGCTTTGAACGAGCCTGGTTTGTAATAGATGCCGGAATGAATGACGCCGCTATTTCGCCCGGTCTGATGCGCGTTGAAGACGTCTTCTTTCTCCACGCACGCGACGGTGAGATGCGGGTAGCGCTCCGTGAGCTCGCGCGCGGTCGCGAGTCCGACGATTCCCCCGCCGACGACGGCAATGTCGTAAATCATGCTCGGTCGATTCGGCTCGTCCGTGCCGTCGCCCGCTATCGGAACCCGGCCGAGGGGCGGCGCTCCCGGGGGCGTATCATCGTTATATGTCAACCACGATCGATCGGATCTCACCCTTTACCAACGAAGCGATTCGCTCGTTCGCCGAGCCGGCCGATGCGACGTCCCTGCGGGCGGCTCTCGAGCGAGCCCGCGCGCGCCTCGGCACCCACTACCCCGTCGTGATCGATGGAAAGCCGATCGTGACCGCGGAATCGATCGCTTCGCGAAATCCGGCCCGCCCGAGCGAGATCGTGGGTAACGTCGGGTCGGCCTCACTCGATCAGGCCATGGAGGCGGTCGAGGTTGCTTCGCGTGCGTTCGAAACGTGGAAGCGTGCTGTCACGGCCGAACGCGTTGGCGTCCTCCTACGTGCGTCAGAGAAAATCCGCGAGCGGCGCGACGATTTCAACGCGCTCTTGATCCTCGAAGTCGGAAAGACGTGGGTCGAGGCGGATGCCGATACAGCCGAGGCGATCGATTTCCTCGAGTTCTACGCCCGAGAAGCGCTCCGCTACGCCGAACCGCCCCCGCTCGTCCCTTTGGCCGGCGAGGACAATCGGCTTTCCTATATAGGGCTCGGTGTGGGCATCGTGATTCCACCGTGGAATTTCGCCTTTGCGATCATGGCGGGGATGACCGCCGCGGCGGTGGTCGCGGGCAACACGGTCGTACTGAAGCCATCGAGCGACTCGCCTGTTATCGCAGCCGTCTTTGTGGATCTCTTGCATGAGGTCGGCTTGCCGCCGGGCGTCGTGAATTTCGTGCCGGGATCCGGGCGTGTGATCGGCGATCCCTTGGTCGCGCATCCCAAGACGCGCTTTATCGCTTTTACCGGCTCGAAAGAAGTGGGTTTACGGATCAACGAACTCGCGGCAAAGACGGTGCCCGGTCAAATGTGGATCAAGCGCGTCATCGCGGAGATGGGCGGTAAGGACGCGATAGTCGTGGCGGCCGATGCCGATCTCGATGCCGCGGCCGACGGGATTGTGGCCTCGGCATTCGGATTTGCGGGACAGAAGTGTTCGGCGTGTTCGCGGGCGATCGTCGAATCGTCCGTCTATGAAGGGATCGAAGCGAGAATCCTCGAGCGCGTCGGACGCTTGTCGGTTGGTGATCCGGCCCAACTCGCAACGGCAGTCGGACCCGTTATTAACGAAAGCGCACTCGCATCTATGGAGGCGTTTATCGCAACGGCGCTTTTAGAAGGCGGTCGCCTGATTACGGGCGGGTTTCGGATCCCGGGCGACGGCTTCGTTCTCGCACCGACGGTTATCGCCGATGTGGGGCCGCAAGCCACAATCGCGCAGCAAGAGATCTTCGGGCCCGTGCTCGCCCTCATTCGCGCGAATGATTTCGATGACGCCATCGCGATTGCGAATAATACGGAATTTGGACTTACGGGTGCGCTTTATGCTAGCGACGACGTGAAACTCGAGCGTGCGCGCGATGAATTCCACGTCGGGAATCTGTATTTGAATCGCAAATGTACGGGAGCACTTGTTGGCGTGCATCCCTTCGGCGGCTTTAATATGTCAGGTACCGACTCGAAAGCCGGGGGATACGATTATCTCGCGCTCTTCACACAAGCGAAAATGGTGTCGAAGAAGCGTTAACGGGCTGGGAAAGAGCTTTCGTTTGAGGTATTAAAAAGGATATGTCATCACGAAACGTCGTTCGTTACCGCGAGCGGCGTTTTGTTATAACAAGAGAAGCCTGGGATTCAACATGACATGCCAATCGATTCTAAATACATTGATAAAAGCGATGAGCATTAATAAATATCTATAAATATCGAAAACGAATGCGAGAGTGTGCACAAACGAGCGAGATCCGCTATGTCTATCGCCGGAAGTGCGGATGACCGATAGAGATGAAACCGAACGGCAGAAAGTGGCGCCATGCGGGGTTGAAGAGATTCGCAGATCTCATGGATTGGTTCGCGCACGAGTGACACGAGCGTTTGAAAGTCCTTCGCAAAAAGTATCGTGGGATGGGTTGACTCTGTTTGCGGGGCGTGATAGATTAGCGTCCGTGACATCGACGACTCGCCTACACGGTGCGGTCAACGACTCGGGCCTAGCAAGGCGCGGTCGTCGTGTTTGTTCCTTGAAAACTGAGCAGTACAGTAGCGCATAAGTCTGTGGGTCTCCGATAGCGAGATACAGACAACGGCGCGCCGAAAGGTGCGTTTTTTGTTTGGATGTCGTTGTAAGAGAAGTGTCTGTTGTGCCTAGGATCCGGCTCCACCGGTTCTGAGGAACGACACAGCAGATAAAACAAATTGACCGATTGCGTTCGCATAGCGAAAGCAGTTGCGAATGCGATCCAGAAAAGTTTCGATCTTACGATCGAGACCGGGCTCAGCTTGCTGAGCCCAGCTTAGTCAGCAGTTTTTAGAGCCTCAAAGGCTCCGAAGAGACTTTCCGGCAGCGATGTCGGTCAAGAATTTTTTGGAGAGTTTGATCCTGGCTCAGGATTAACGCTGGCGGCGTGCCTAACACATGCAAGTCGAACGAGGTAGCAATACCTAGTGGCAGACGGGTGAGTAACACGTGGGCAACCTACCGTCGAGTGGGGGATAACTAGCCGAAAGGTTAGCTAATACCGCATGAAACGTGCTGTGGCATCACAGAACGTTAAAAGGAGCAATCCGCTTGATGACGGGCCCGCGCCCGATTAGCTTGTTGGTGGGGTAATGGCCTACCAAGGCTCCGATCGGTAGCTGGTTTGAGAGAGCGACCAGCCACACTGGGACTGAGAAACGGCCCAGACTCCTACGGGAGGCAGCAGTGAGGAATTTTCCGCAATGGGCGAAAGCCTGACGGAGCGACGCCGCGTGTGGGAAGAAGGCCTTCGGGTCGTAAACCACTGTCGAAGGGGACTATAATGAATGTACCCTTGGAGGAAGCCCCGGCTAACTACGTGCCAGCAGCCGCGGTAAGACGTAGGGGGCGAGCGTTATTCGGAATTATTGGGCGTAAAGCGCTCGTAGGCGGGACAGGAAGTCCGTGAAGAAAGACCTGGGCTCAACTCAGGGAACGGCACGGATACTCTTGTTCTTGAGGCATTCAGAGGGTGATGGAATTCCCGGTGTAGCGGTGAAATGCGTAGATATCGGGAGGAACACCAGTGGCGAAGGCGATCACCTGGGGATGTTCTGACGCTGAGGAGCGAAAGCTAGGGGAGCAAACGGGATTAGATACCCCGGTAGTCCTAGCCGTAAACGATGGATACTAGGTGTATGTGGTATCGACTCCATATGTGCCGTAGTTAACACAGTAAGTATCCCGCCTGGGGAGTACGGCCGCAAGGTTAAAACTCAAAGGAATTGACGGGGGCCCGCACAAGCGGTGGAGCATGTGGTTTAATT